>Ga0224496_10000378_pt1 | contig 31277 bp, 39 predicted proteins | sample SF_Jul11_sed_USG_2_FD_168127 | JGI IMG/M metagenome (GOLD analysis project Ga0224496, IMG submission 168127) | Sediment microbial communities from San Francisco Bay, California, United States - SF_Jul11_sed_USGS_8_1 | ecosystem: Environmental > Aquatic > Marine > Sediment | place: USA...
TGTGGGTCAACGTATTTCGCCACTGATTAGCCATCCCCAGTTCACCTTCTCAAGACTGCAATAGCGGATATTTGGTGTCAACTTTGAGATGCTGGCTGGCTCCTCTGGAAAGTCTTTAATATCGAGGAAAGCTAGAAGCCTGAATTTTTGGAATAGGAGCGCGTATCCAGCGATGCAGTTCGGGTTGCTTCCAGCCCATGTCTTAAGCGCCGCCAGTTGATGTCGGGATTTATTCCTGTAGAGTCGTGAGGCTGGGATTTTTTCTTGTCTCGTTTGTTTTGCTTCGATGAGTAGAGGCCTACCGCGATAATGGCCAATAAAATCAGCAGGCACACGCTTACGATGATAGTTTCCATATAGTTTACCGTCCCCTATTTTATAGAGCACTGTGTGTTGATCCATTTCAGCCAGTCGCTGAATCATGGGTTCAAGCACATTAGCGGCACGTCCTATATTCAGTGCAAACCTCCATTCTAACAAAGTTTCACGTGAAACATCACGGGTTGTTTTTGTGGTCTAACAATATCATGACGATACATGCGCAACTAAATAAAGCTAGTACTATGCATGAGCCCAGAAACAAGCCTAACAGAATTGTGCCAATCATCTATTACCTCGAATTAAAAGTACGGCTCCTATAACAGTTATCGCAGCCGAGGTGAGTATCAGAGCTGATATGATATCAACAGGCTCCATTTAAGCTGCCAGTAGCTCTTCGATCATTGTGCGAATCATCTCTGAGCGTGTAAAGCTGTACTGCTCGCATATTAAATCAAAGGCCTTGAGCTCCTGTTTGGGAACCTTGATAGCTATCAGCTGGTGCTTGGTTTGAGGCTGCTCCTTGATTTTCTTTTTCACTCGTTTAGCTACAAGCCTTGTTTTACGTTCAATGTTGCGTCTCATTTTTCTCCCATGAATTCGAGCCATATGTTTAGCTCTTTTGTCGTCCATTCCCTCGGATGGCTTTTGTTGAATGTCTCTTTGGAATATCCAATCACATCGGAGGCCAGAATATTTCTCTTCTTAACTATCGCACGCACCATGTTTTGCTGATTGTCGGTGAGGCCGGCGACAGCTGGTGCGCTGCTTTGTTTTCGTGGTTGGTACTCATGCCCTGTTGAGCCCGCATCGTCGTCCTCAATGGAATCTAGGTTTAGCAGGCAGCTTATGTTATAGCGGCGCCCATAGGTTATCAAAGAGCCCACAGCCTGCGCTTTGTTCGGCTCATTGCCTGAGGGCTCCACTGGCCAAACGCTTGTTAGCTGCTCGCCTGAGGCGTGTCTGAGCACTGTTGTGAGGTTTAGTTGCCCATCGTGGTAGAACAATTGATGAAAGAGTACAAACCCGTTTGATTTTAGCGGTCCTGATATCTTTGTTATAACTTCATGCAAATCCGAATACTTATATTTATGCCCTGTTCTGTTTTTCTCAACAGGTGGGATTGTGTGAATCAGATTAAAATATGCTTTATCAAAGTCTGTGCTTCCCATTTTCTCGCTCCTTGTTCAACTGCCTTAAGAGTCTGATTTTACGCTTGAACTCGCTCAATTTTTCCAACATTAGAGCTTTGTTCCTCAGTTTAATCTCTTTATGCGTACTGCGAGAATCTTTATATGTATTTGCGTACATACGCAAGGTTAACCTCTGCGCACTGAGTATCAATTTGAATTGTTTAGCCCGTTTGACCATGCTCTTCATGGATTCGCTGTATGGCCATTCGATCTCCTTGTCTGTAGGGGGAGGCAGGGGGTAGTAGCGCATCATCCACGTCGAAAAATCAGGGCATTCACGCTCGGCCCCAGGGTATTGTCTAAGCCATTTCTCATACTTAAGTTGATACTCATCGAGCATACGCCAAGCATATACATGTTTTTTTATTGCGCACCAAGCAAAAAGCTCATATGCAGCTTGTCAATGGCTTAGGCCCTCGTCCGACTGATTATCATTTTGTTGTTTAGCTTGTTGTGCCAGTTGAATGGCTCGTTCATGTGAAAGTCTAAAGTAGCGCATCTCCCGAAGCCATTCTTCCCCTCCCGCCTTTCCCGCCTCCAGAAGTAACTTTAGGCGTACCTTAAGGGGGTAGCGTTTGGCTGTATGGGCCTCCACACGGGCCTGTAATTGGCGTTGGATGGTTCTCTGGCGGCTATCGGCCTGCTCAAGCATATCGGGCTGTGAGGCAGCGTTTAATTCCCTTTGGAGGGCATCTAGTTGCTCAGCCTGCCAGTTTATGTGCCAAACCAAGGGGGCTATGCGCTCCAGGGTGCCCCGGTCCAGGCCTCGGCGCAGCTCCCCTAGCAGGTTGTACAGCTGTTTAGATGTTAGTTTCTCCGCTTTCTTGCTCATATAACCTCACTTGAATATGGCGCACCTCTATCTTGATTATGGCGCTCCTATCTCAACAGAATCAATTGTTGTGCAACGACGATAGCCATATTCAAAAATAATGGGCCACCCAGTTGATAGTTGAGTGGCCCAATCCTAAACCCAAACCAACTATTTAGAGATGCAATTCTTTTTAGTTGGTCCGGGCGAAGGCTTAGTGTTGAGCCGCTAGTGGGCCTAAAATTAGCTAGCATAATGATTACAACACACTGCAGACTTCGAGGACTCAGGGTCAGAAGGACTACAGGACAGCATGATCTCTACAGTAGACGTACACGCCATAGGGGGCCTCTGGAAATCTACCCATCCTCGTTAGCGGGGTTGAGACGAGCGGACTAAGGCTCCGTACCATAGGGCTAACCTGCTGTGCTAAAAATGGGACCGCCATAGGGCGAAGCCCTTCCTGCGCCATCTCGGATCTAGGGTCAGCTCGCATCACAACTTTAAGTAGCAGCCTTCCAAATAACGAGATTGCCCTTCGCTGAGTAGCTGATTCTTGATGAAAACTTTTTCTAAACAGCTCATTACAAAGTTACGCTCTTTGGTACTTAGGACCAGCGGAGACTGCATGATTTCCTCTAACATGCAATCGTCTGACGGCAAGGGTTTCAACTTCAGTCGGGTGCGGAAAAAATTCATAGCTTCCCTATGAGTTTTCATAGATTTTACTGTTTCACGCATGGACGTTTTGGTTGGACTTATGCTATGAAGATTCATATCAAGTCTTCCTTTCCCTGTAGAGGAAGCATCATTGCTTAGCCTCGCTTTGTTGCAAAAACAGGGCTTAAGCAAAGAGATGGGCTCGATACCTAAATAAAATTACACTTCGTCTAGTTTCCATTCCTATTTCTATTCTCTAATGAGTGTTTGATCATTTCAATAAATCTATTCAAATCATCTTCACGAACTATATTAAGAATGGTTATAACCTTCATAGCCCATTCTCTGTCCTTCTGTTTCTGCTCCTCTGTTAAGTCCTCATATGGCATCCAACAAGCAGACCATCTTGTACGTGTATCGTCATCTACTTTATCGGCAATAGCCTTTGACCAATGCATCCATTGTTCATGCTCCAACCTAGCCAGGTATTCTAAGATTTCCAATTCTGAGTTGAACATTAGACCCATGGATATTTAATTCTTTTTAGGCAGAAACCCACCAGCATCAAGCTCATCTTCAATATATTGCTTCATAGCCTTCTTAAAGAGCGGCAACAAGCTCGGATCAGCCATTTCGAGCAACGTCTCGTACTCGTTAAATGTCAATTCTCCGTCGCCTTGAATCCGCTTGGACAACCTCTTCAAGTCCACCTCGAACTCGCGACCGAACGGCCCGCGCAGCGTTCTAGCAATCATTCCGGCCTCATCGTCAACAGGAGCATCGCCCCACTGCAACAAGTATTTATTGAATAAAACCGATGGACTCATGCTTGCCAATATAACCGATTTATGGTCAAATTGAAGTACGGGAATCTTTCCAACAGATTCCTCCCGAAAGTTCTTTTGTAAGAAACTGCACCTAAAGGCGGGCCCCTTGTAACTCAAGGGATTCGTCTGTCCTTCCGATAAAACCTACGAATGCTAGTCCCATTCAACGTGAGATCCTTCTAGGGGGGCTAAGTCCAGTTGGGTAGCGCGCCATTGAGCCCCGGCGCGGCACATCCAGGCTGCCCAGCTGGCACTTTTATTGATATCCTGGATGCGTGAGCAAGATATACTACCGCAGACCGCAAGCTCATCCAATGCCCGTATATCGCATCTATTTCGACATGCACTACATCTCACGTGAGCTAACCCCACAGGTTTTTGTTGTCCCAGAATTAAACATGTACTGTATAGATGGCCATGAGTTCTTCTACGACGAAGATATCGTTATGCGACCCGACATCCTGGAGCAATGTTGTGACCACGACGAGTAGAAAACCACTCCACCGCTTTCTCACCTTTGCACAAAAACTCGAAACTCAACACATACTCATCACAAACTCCAACAACCAACGCATGCTTGAAAACGAAGGCATCTGCCAAGCCTGCCGTGAGCTCGATATCCCCATCATTATCGACAAAGGACACGGCATCGGTATCATTCAAGCCATATACGGACACGAGCTGCCAGACATCGACGAAGTCGGATTCTACCTAGTCTCAGCCCTAGAGCTTGAACAAACACCTAAATCCATCTTTGAATTCCGCAAACGCACCAAACGCGCTAAAAAAGGCAACTAATTTACAAACTTATAGCTATCGCTTAGACTGGGTATATGCCCAATCAACAGATAGTTGTAGTTCAGCAGCCAATCGGGGATCTAAAACCCCACCCAAAAAACCCAAACATACACCCACCTGAACAAATCGAGCGCCTCGCTAAGCTCATAAAATACCAAGGATTCCGAACACCTATAGTCGTATCCAAAGGCTCAGGCTTTGTCATATCAGGACACGGCAGGCTAGCCGCAGCCAAGCTGCTCGGCATGACCCACGTGCCTGTCTCAGTACAAGAATTCGACTCATACGATCAAGAATACGCACATCTGGTCGGTGATAACGCTATAGCCGAATGGGCTGACCTGAACTTCGCTGAAATCAACGCTGAGATTCAAAACCTCGGCCCAGATTTTGACATCGATTGCCTCGGCATAGAGGACTTTGAAATCGAGCCCGCTGATAAGGTCCAAGAAGAAGTCGTTGAGGCTACTATCAAAAAACCAAACCTGACTAAGTGTCCGCATTGTCAAAATATATTTGATTCAAACTCACATCCTGCCGACACGAACTAAACCAACATACTAACCTAGATAAGGGAGGCCAAGGTATGGCACAAATGGGAAGACCAAGAATTGACATCCGCTGGGAAGAAGTAGACAAACTCTGCGCTCTGCACTGCACAGGCGATGAAATAGCAGCGTTCTTTGACTGCACATACGACACTTTGCAGAACCATTGCCTCGAAGAAAAAGGCATGAGATTTTCAGACTACTTCAAACAAAAGAGTGGCGCTGGGAAAATCTCCCTCAGAAGACGCCAATACGAGATGGCTAAACACTCCTGCGCTATGGCTATCTGGCTCGGCAAACAATGGCTCGGACAAACTGAGAAAATGATATCAGTGAACGCGGACTCCGCTGTACTTCTTAAATACAACTTGGATGAGCTCGCCAACCTCGATACCGACACTAAGTAACTTCGACCCAAAGGCTATCCCATACCAAGGAAAGGTTATCTACGACCTGCGCCGAAGGTTTGCCGATAGACAACAGGTCCAACAAGTTCTGCTCTCAGGCAGTGTGGGTAGCGCCAAAAGTATAACGCTCGCCCACATGGTTGTATCCCATTGCCTGCTCTATCCCGGAAGCCGAGTGGGTATCGGTCGCTTGTCCATGCCCGCTCTTAAGGGAACCATATTCAGAACCATACTTGAGCACATGTCCAATATTGTCAGCTATGAGCTCAACGAAACCAGCGCCATTATAAAGTTTAACAACGGCTCTGAGATTCGCTCATTCTCTTGGCAGGATAAGAAATACATGAAGCTGCGCTCATTCGAATTCTCAGCTTTCGCCATAGAGGAGCTAACCGAGAATATAACCGATGAGGCGTACTTTGAAATCCTCATGCGAGTCGGGCGACTGCCACACATTAGAGAGAACTGGATACTATGCGCAACAAACCCCGACGGGCCCGAGCACTGGGCCTATAAACATTTCGTTGAATCAAAAGACCAAAATGTGCATGTGTACTACTCACGCACTGAAGACAACCCCTTTCTCCCCAAACATTACATAGAAAACCTAAGAGCCAACCTGGATGCCAAGCGTGTCCAGCGAATGATCTATGGCAAATGGGTCTCGATAAACCAGGACATCGTCTATCACACATACGACAAGGCTAAGAACTACAAGGATCAAGACTACCAAATAGACCTGCGATTTCCGGTCTACATATCATTCGACTTCAATATCGGGGAAGGAAAACCCATGAGCTGTGTGCTCGCACAGTACATAAACGACACCGCCCACTTCTTTGACCAATGTGTTGTTGATGGCGCTCGAACCGCCGACATTATGGACGAGCTGGAATCACGCGGGCTGTTTGATCTTAACGCTAACTTCTACATAACAGGCGATGCAACTGGAAGGTCACGCAACACCCGCTCCATAAAATCCGATTACGATATCATCAAAGAGTTTCTATCTAACTACAAACGACCCATTCGCTTTGAAGTCCACGTACCCAGAGGCAACCCTCCAATTAGAACGCGCCACAATTTGGTTAACACCTACTGTCAAAACTCCCTGGGACAGACTAGGCTGTATGTTTACAAAAAAGCGGATAAACTAGACGAGGGCCTTCGCATGACAAAACTCAAAAAAGGCGGAAACTATATTGAGGACGATAGCTTCTCAGCACAACATATCACCACAGCGTGTGGCTACGCATTGGTGCAGATGGTAAAAGGAAGTAACAAACAGGCAATCAGTATTGCCAAGAGGTGAAAATGGCAGCAGATCAAGTTCTAGACCCCGCCTATCGACGATACATAATTGATGAAATCAACGGCGAGGAAAACCGACAGCGTAAAGAAGAATCCTTTATCCGCTCCGAATACTACAACGGACGACAACAACAATATATTCTCGACGCACTTGCTAAGGAATTCTCAGCCAAAGTCGTATGCGAAATGCGTACTATCACCTCCATATCCCTAACCAATAGGATTGTTGACGAGCTAGCAGCCGTTTACTCCGACGCTCCAGAGCGCAGTTTCACCAACGTAGCTAACGAGCAAATCCAAGAGCAGATAGACAACCTCTACCAAATGTCAGCTGCGAACGTGGCCCTAAAGCGTGCGAACAAGATGCTAAAGCTACACAAGCAATGTGCCCTGCAGACCGTGCCTAAAAACGGTATGGTCAAAATTCGCCTGCTTCAACCCCACCAATACGATGTGGTCAACGACCCCGAGTCGCCTGAAGATGCGGCCATATACATTATCAACACCTATGACCGCTCACTGACTCAAGCGTCAACAAATCTGCAGTCCAGGTCCAGTCCAAGGCCAAGCTTTGCCGATAACTCCAACCAAAATATAGCCGATCAGGACGACTACAAGAAGAGCTTGCAGAGGTTGGTGTGGTGGACTGGCCAGTTTAATTTCATCACAGACGGCTGGGGTAACGTCGTATCAGACCCCAACGCTATCGAGAATCCCATAGGTCGGCTTCCCTTTATCGACATCCATGAGGACAAAGAGTTCGAATTCTGGGTTCGATGCGGCTGCCCTATCGTTGATTTCGATCGGGACTTCGGCAAACTGCTCTCCGATACGGCTAACATCTCAAGGCTTCAGGGGTATGCCCAGGCCATAATATACGCTGAGACTATTCCAGAAAACCTCGTGGTGGGACCCAACCATATCCTTAGAATCCCGCTAAACCCTGATTCTGAGAAAGACCCTCGCTTTGAGTTTGTATCTCCGAGCCCAGATCTGACCGCATCCCTAAGCTTGCTTGAGAATTACCTGCGCTTCTTTCTAGCATCCCAAAACCTACAGCCAGGTGAGGTGGGCTCAGGCGAAACCAAGTCCTACTCTTCAGGCCTAGAGCGTATGCTTGCACTTATAGAAAAGTTCGATGCGTCGCGTGATGATTTCGACAAGTTTGAATATGTTGAGATGCAGCTATTCGATCAACTGCGTTTGTGGTCCAACGTCCTTCAGGGAACCGATGCTCTGGTGCCTGAGCTAAACTTTGGAACCGTACCTGACGATGTGAATGTCACAGTGAACTTCGCACGTCCGGAAGCTATCCAAACCCGAAGTGAGCTACTCGATTCTGTCGTTAAGCAAATGGAGCAGGGTTTGATGAGTCGGGCTGAAGCCATATCCGAAATGCGTGGTGTGGACCTTGAGAAAGCCAAAGAGTTACTGGGAGAAATAGATGGCGAAACTTTCGGAAGCAATCGAGCGATTTCTATCCAAGGACGAAGTCAAGATGAGGGTGAACTTGAAGGAGCTCTTCGGGACGAGCCTGCCGAAGGACCCGAAGCTTAGAGACGCCATAGCCCAGTCCATTATCGACAAGATCGTTAACCGTACAACAAAGGATAACACCGGTTGGGATGGACGAGAGTTTAAGGGCTACTCCAAAAGCTACAAGAAATCAGACAATTTCGGCATATTCGGCAAGTCAGCTAACAAGGTCAACCTAACTTTGACAGGTGATATGCTCGGCAACATGGACGTATCCGAATCAAACACCGACGCTATTGAAATTAAGATAGACCGCTCCGATGCACCCAAAGCCTTTAACCACATCACAGGGGACACGCTTCCTAAACGTGATTTCTTCGGCCTCTCAAAGTCTGAGATGAGAGAAATCCGCTCCACATTCAAAGAAGCTGTTGAGGCTGAGTCTCGCTCAGCGCGTCAAGATATCCTCAAGTCCTTGGTAGCCCAGCTGGTGCAGGAAGGCGAGGGCGATGGCCGCGAGAGTTAAGGTCCGCACCAAGTTCGATCTGGCCTCTGTCAGAAATGTGCTCGCCCCAACCGTTGAGGTGCTCGAAGATGTGGGTCGATTCTCAGCAACTCGTATTCAGCAGTTCACTCGCTCCGGCAAAACTCTCGCCAAAGCAGATAAGCCCGAGCCGCTAAAGCCTCTATCAAAACCCTACAAGCTTCAAAGAGCCGAGTGGGTTAAGCAGGGCCGCCAATTATCCGATTTCTTCAAGGTCAACAAATCAAACCTGCAGGCCACAGGTCAGCTCATTGATTCAGTCACATTTAAAATACCACGAGAGAAAAACACAGTTGATGTCACAGTATCTGGGAATCGTCGTGGCGAGCAGCTAAGCAACCAACAACTGGCCAGCTATGTTGCCAAACAAGGCAGGCCTTTTCTCGGTTTGGATTTAAACGGAATTAAACGTATAAAAAACATTGTTCTTAGAGCACTTAGGCGCAGGCTTAAGGCTTATAACAAATAACGCCGATATGAGCTCGGCATTTGCATTAGCAAGGAGGCTAATAATATAATGGATCAACAAACAGATACCCAGACAGGGGTCGACGCTACTCAGACAGAGGGCGAAGAAAACCAAGCCACTGAAGGAAAACAGATAGATTATACGGAGCTTAACGAGCGCTATTACAAGACTATCGGGGAAAATAAAAAATATAGAACCCGACTGCAGGCTCAACAAGCCGAACTTGAAGAGCTGCGAGTGAATCTCCAAAAAGCTGAGCAGGAAAAGCTTCGATCACAAGGCAAGTACAAGGAACTCTATGAGACAGAGCGGAGTCAAAGAGAGGAAATTGAAAAAGCTCGCCAGAAAGAACGAAGTGCATTCGCATATAGAAGCGTTGCCTCGCAGGTCGCGAGTGAACTTGCAAAAGCTGGATGTGTGGACACAGAAGCCGCACTTAGACTGGCTGATATTGATGCTATTGAAGTTGATGAAAACTTCAACATCGATACTGGCTCGGTTAAGTCGCTACTTGAGACCATGCAAAAAGAAAGAAGTTATCTGTTCCGAAGGGCAGCTCCAACTGTACGCGATGGCGTGCCGACAAAAGGAGCAAACGGTTTTCAAAAACAACCGACGGATTTTAATAAACTGTCTCGCGAAGACCTTATGGAGCTCGCGAAACAAATGGATAGGAGATAACAATGGCAGACATCATAATGGGCAACACCGAGCTTGTTGCTACGAAAATGGATTTGATCGCTTCGATCGTACAGAAGGAGTTGGCTTTCCAAGCTAAGCTCGTTCCCACCATCACCGACTACTCGTTTCTTGTAGGCAAAGGTGCTAAGAGCTTATCGCTTCCTTTGGCGACTTCTTTCACTGCAGTTGACCGTGCAAGTGGCGTATGCGGCGATGCTACAGCTCTGACTTTCAGTGCTGAGCAAATGTTGCTCAACCACTGTGCGTACGTGTCCTGGATCGTTGACAGCTGTGATGAAATTCAAAGCACTGTAAACGTACAGGCTGAGCTTGCTAAGCGAGCTGCTACTGCACATGGTCGCAAAGTTGACAGCGAAGTATTGGCCGAGTTGGAAGCTGTTGCACAGCCTACCGCTACTGCAGGAGCTATCACTAAGGACATTATCCTTGAAATGAGAAAAGTTTTGGTTGGCCGTTTCGCCGATCTAAACGCTTTGACTCTTTTGGTTGGACCGGACTCAGAGTGCGTGATGCTCGGAATCGCTGACTTCGTTCGCGCTGACGCGTACGGCAGCTCGGCTATCCCCTCCGGCAGCTTGGGCCGAATCTACGGAATGAACGTAGTCGTCCACCCAGCTATCGGTTTGAACACCTACTACATCTACGAGAAAGGTGCTGCTGCTATCGCATTCCAGAAATCTCCTACGCTGGCTAGCCAGAAAGAGATTTGCTATGGAACTGGCGCTGAGCGCTGGGCTATGGACCAAATGTACGGAATCAAAGGCTTGCAACTCGCTCAAGCGGGTGCTGGCGCTGGTATCTCCGCATTGGCTGTTAAAGACGCTAACTAATAATGTCTTCTCAGTTGGTCACGATACCCAACTACGTCGCCGCCGGGAGTCCTCAGGGCCTCCGGCGGCTCATGATATTGAATAATGTCAAGCGTGGTACGTGGTACAAGTATTTCGACATTCAGCTAAACCCAAAAGATGGGCGCTGGTATGCGTGGTTCCTTGAAACCGTGACTGACCAAGATCTTCTGCAGTTCGCAGACGAATCCAAATATGAAAAAGCCAAGGGGGCTGAATAATGGCCATGGCTAAGTGTTCCCTTGAAGATAGGGAGTTTGCAAAGTTCCGAGAGGGAGAAAATGGCGAGACGTGCATCGCAGTTACCGGATGCGACGGCGGGCCTGTTCATGTTGAGCTACCACAAATAGCAATACCCGAGCACTTCAACGGCACTGCCACAACCACTCCAATATCTATCCCTCCTGTAGCTGGGAACGATATCAAAGAAATCCTAATTAAAAACAAGCATACTAATAACCTCACAGAAGAGCTGTTTGTTTCCTTCGATGCTGGAGCTACTTTTTTCACGCTACTCAGACAGGACGTACTCGAATCCGTTGACAATGGACCGCTTAAACAAGTTCAAATAAAGGGAAGCAGCGCCACTGTTGACTATGAGATTATCGTCAAGAGGTACTTATGAGTCTGTTTAATGCGGTAGCGCCTCGCAACCCCCCCACACAAAAAGACGATGTCACTATCGTTGAAGAAACCAATACTCTCAACTTCGAGGGTAATGTCCTTGTAACTAACGAAGGCAATGGCAAAGCAACCGTAACTATACTGGGAGCCGATGCAGCTCCCAAACTCATGCAAGTAGCCTGTCTTTCGCTGCCATGCGGCACTATAAACTATGCAGTCTGCAAACTCTGGGAAGCAGACCAAGTAAATCATCTGGTACATTCACTGATTGAAGGGACTTGCTAACATGAGCGATATTATTCACGTCATAACATGCTCGGGGCCGCCGACAGTTGCCCCGCTCAGAGTCGGACAGCATTGGGTAGACACAACTAATGGCGATATGTATTTCTCTGTCGGAACATCTTCAGTAGCCGACTGGGTGCCACTAATAGGGTCCGACAAAGATTTAAAAACATACACATGTCCGGCAGGTGTGGCAGTTAACGATATCGTTTACTCATCTGGCTTAGACACAGTCGACCAAGCTATAGCTAACGATGTAAACAAAAAATATGCTATAGGGATGGTATATGAGAAGCCAACCGCTACAACTGCAGTAGTGGTTTCCATAGGCAAATACTCCGGTTTTTCTGGGCTAACCCAGGGACTGCCGGTTTTCCTTTCAACATCAACATTAGGCGGCATAACACAAACCCCACCGACAGGAGCAGGAAATTGGCTACAAATACTCGGAATGGCAGTGGACGCAGACAAAATAGATCTGAATCTAAGCCCACCGATAAAAAGGACCTAGCACTATCTGACGCTCAGTTCTGGCGTCTATCCACTCTGCAAAAAGACGTGGAATTATGCGAGCAGTCCTTAAAGATAAATGACAGGGATTCGGAGATATCAAAACTTCGCCGACGGATTCATGAATTAGAACACGCCCTTATGCTTGAAAAACAAAACATTTTAAAGGTCAAGAAGCAAAAAACCGAACTATTTTTGACTGAGTATAGGGCTCAGCTCGCTAAGGATTTGGGGCTACAATCTTTAGACAGCTACATTGTAGACACAGATTCGTTTAAACTAATTCATGAGGGGGAGATATAAATGGCTTTAATACGTGTTTTATCAATAGGCGCAGACGGACTTGAGACTGAGCACGATCCAGCGGTGGATTCCGTTGCGTTCTTGGACGTGACACTCAACGGTAGCTCTTTAACCGGCACCGGAGGTGTGGATGTTATCGGAGATTTGGCATCGGCTTATACCTACATTAGCCCTGCAGGTAACACTCTACAGGATACCTTAAACGCTATCGACTCATATGTTGGAACTCTTGAGAACGAGTCCTGCATGGTCGGTGAGGATTTCACAAACGGGGAAGCTACACCCATTACCCTTGGTAAAGTGGTTTACATTTCCGGAAACAACGAAGTTAAACTCGCTAAGAACGACGATGTCGCCAAGGACGACCCAGTGGGTTTAGTGGGAGATGCTTCGATCGCTGCTGCCGCGATTGGAAAGATTTGGTATTTTGGATGCGCAGATGGCGTGCTAACAGGCGCTACTGCAGGAACCAAATACTTTCTGGATTCGGTGGCTGGCGGTATGACTGCAACTGTTCCTACTGGTTCGGGTAAGAATGTGGTTTTGATGGGTTATGCTAAAAACGCAACTGATTTGTTTTTGAGAATTCAAAACATCGGAAAGCGCGCGTAAATTAAGAAAAATGGGGGGGGCCTCTGGCCTCTCCCATTAGTTTGAGAGGATTGAATGGCAGATAAAAAGCCACTGAGGATTTCAGATGATACTAACGATTTGCAGCCAGTTGAATTTGCTGCAGCCGATAGCGTGGGAATCGTTGATGGCGGCACTAGCGCCACAACTGCCAATGGCGCATTAAATAATCTATTGCCATCTCAAGCGGGGAACAACGGTAAAGTTTTGGGCACCAACGGAAGTAACACCTCATGGGTCGATTCTTCAACAAATGGGGCTGGAGTAGGCGGTGTTAGAGTTAATTTCTGGAGCGATGGGTCTACTTATAATAAATGGCTTCGCAGAGACAACAACCATTCCGAACCAAGCGGACCTAACTCTGAAAGCAAAAGCGAACCATGGGTTTTTGTGTTTGCAGGTGAAATTAGAGCACTGTCCTTTGTTAATAAAAAGATTGACTCGGACACAGATATACAGATTTTTAAAAACGGCACACTTCAATTCACGTGGAATATTTTGAATAAAAAATGGGCCACCAAGACTAACCTAACTCCGATAGTTTTTGCCGCAGGAGATAAACTTTCAGTATTTGCCAAAGAAATTGGTGGAGGCGACAAACCTGAGGATGTTTTGCTTGATGTCTATATAGCCTTTACTAATAGCGTGGCTCAAGAGCTTGGCGGGGGGACTTTGTAATGTCCAAATTTATAAAAAATGATTCCGGGACTACAAAAACATATCTTGGCAGTCAGTTAATAAATCAAGAGATTTTAAAGCTTGAATATGATTGGGTTTTTAAATGGTCTGAAGAAGCAAGAAACCCGTCGTCGACAATCTATTCTGACATACTCTCTGGGGCTATAAAGGTCAGCGAAGACAATTTTGTCACGACTATGAGCGCAGCCGATGGGCTTGTGTTTATTCAGGCCATAGATGCGGGATGCATTCGCCAAGTCTTGGTCGATGATACCGCAAAAGCTGATAACAAGTTCCTAAAATACAATGCGACCAGTAAAAAAATAGAATACGCAGACGCCATTGTTCAATCAAACCAAGTTATCTATAGGCTCTACAATGATCAATATGAGGATAACAATCTTGGTATCTATTTTGATACTGGTCCAGTAGTTAGTGTCTGGGGGAGAATCAACGCGTGGAAAGATGACGCCAATGTAGGCAGTGGATTCACACGTCAAAAAGTTGCAATTAATAATATAATAGACGCAGGAGATGATACCGTCGTTATCGTTGGCGATTATACCGCTTATTTTAAAAACGATAACGCGATAAGGATTGTTGGCTCAACTTCTAACAACGGCCTCTATACAATAAGAAACGATTCGATTTTAAACGCCGGCAAAACTGAAATTAAAATAGATAATGGATTTCCAAATCCTGCTGATTTCACTGGCTATATTCTTTTGGGCGATGTCGTTGTTACAGCTGCGGGCGCTGGTTATAATCTATTTTCCTTCAACTGCTCCATAGACGCGAATAACTTTGATTTTGAAGTGGGCCTTTTTAAGGACAACGCACTAATCCCCGGTAGCATATCTATGTGCCACCCTCCAGCTGCGGGCGACAACCAATGTTTGTCTATAACCTTTCCCATAAATCTAGTTCAAGGTTCCGTTTATGACATTAGATTCAGAAGCGGCTCGGGCACTAACAAAGAAGGTTGGATCGAGCAGAGCAATATAGCGTTTACGCGATTTCAGGGAGTTCAAGGACCCGCTGGACCGCAAGGCCCACAAGGAACTGTCGGACCCACGGGTGCAGGTGGACCCACCGGGCCAACTGGAGCACAAGGGCCAGTTGGCGCGACTGGACCAGCGGGGGCTCAAGGAATTCAGGGACCACAAGGGCCCCAAGGTCCAGCTGGTTCTGCCAATATCAGCTTAAAGGACGAGGGCTCGCTAATAACGAACACCCCGCATGGAACCCTAAACTTTGTGGGCGCCGGAGTGGTTGTAACAGACAATGCCGACGGCTCGGCTAATGTGACAATTTCTGGTGGAACCTCAGTATTTGGCCAACAATATCAGTATATTGAAAGTGAGGCTGACACCAGCACAACATCTTCAAGCTGGGTGGATAAGCTAACACTCACAACAACCTCATTGCCTTTAGGAGATTATCGAATCGGTTTTAACTATACTCCAGGATGTGACTCAAACGGGGTAATCATGCACTATAGAGTAACAAAAGACGGGGTCTCTTTTGACGACGCGTCTTTTGAAGCTGATAACGATAGGCATGAATTTGCTGGCTTTAAAAAATTCTCGGCCATTAGCGGAATCCAGACATTTAAAATTCAATTCAAAAGCAATGGAACCGCTACCTGTAGAATCAGAACTGCAAGGCTAGAACTCTGGAGAGTCGCATAATGAAAAAATATCAAGTTTATTGCAACACGGACAAAACATGGGAAACAGTAATCTCCTCAGCTGAGCCCACACAGTGCCCAGTCAATCCAGCTCATGAAATTCACAGTCCAAGAGTTATAAAAGAAGCTGTTCTAGTTCGCGATGGCTCACACCTTGACGTTACCTTGAACGACTTAAAGCAGCTGCGAATCAACGAAATTGATTTGAGGACTCAAGAACTAATTGAGCAAGGGTTTGTCTATAACTCACAGACCTTCAGCTTATCCAGCTCAGCCCAGCGGAACTGGCTTGCAGTCGAGCAATTCAAAGACTCGCTCACATACCCGTTCGGTATCTCAACAAAGGACAGCGGGCAGTACCTGATAGCGGATGCCACAGAAGCACATACATTTTCACTCACTGCTTTGGGGGCCGCTGAAACGCACTATTCGTCAGGACGTGCATTGAAACAAAGCGTTAAATCAGCGGTTGATGCTGCAGCAGTGGATGCTGTGGTGGATAACAGATAGACTAAGGATAAGACATGGCAATATTTGGAATCCTGGAACTAGAAGACAAGGTGCAAGAAAATGAGAAAACACGCCTTAGCGCTCTTAAGTCGTTTATATCGCCCAATGAAGCAAACGTATCTCTCATCGAAATCGAGCCTGAAGCTGCGGCTGGTTTTATTGATATTACGTCTCAACAATATCTTGACTGGGCATATTCAACGGCTGGAAGCAAAACAGTTACCCTTAGGATCACCACAGACGCTGCGCCTGTCAGCTTCCCTGACACTATTGAAGTGGTTACTGCGGCCTCTGAGAAGCTGTTCTCGAATGATGACATGCTGGTTAAACACGAATCAGACATCCTTAATTGGGTGCCAAATGGAAAAGCTGATTTCAGATACATTCACCGACGTTGCCAATCAAGAATCATCTCCTGGCTCGACGAAAAACGGTACTGGGACAACGCCGGACAACCCCTGACTATCGACGATTTGCTCAGGCTTGAAGAGTTCGAAGAATGGTCTACCTTTATGGCGCTTCGCCTTATATTCGAATCCTTATCTAACGCGATTGACGATGTGTTCGACCAAAAGTCTAAGCGCTATAAAGGCCTTGAAGTGCAGGCTAGAAATCGTGGAGCCCTGCGATTTGATAAAAACAACGACGGCAATCTGGGAAGCAATGAAGGCCAGGACGTGTGGACGCACAACCTGATTAGACGATGAAGCTATCCGACGTTCTACCCTTTTTCAGGTCTCAGCTCAACGCTCTGCAATACAAGGAATGGACGGACTCGTTTAACTTCGAGAATATACCCAGTACAATTTTGGATAGGAGATATCACCTAGAGCTAAATGATGCGCTAGGTGTTAGAAATAATCAGCTTGACCAGGAATGCAATGCGCCTGTGACGATACGGATCTTTTTTAAAGCCTTCCGTGACACGTCAGCCGCTCGGGACCTTGCAATCAAAAAGGGTCAAGAGATTATCGAAACGGTTCTGAAGCCCGAGGTTAGGGTAACAGATTATGCAGATGGCATAAAAAATATCGTATTCGACTCAATGCTGATAGAGGACGCTATAGTGTCAAACGACAATATAACTGTTCTAACCCTAGGTTTTACAGCGCTTGTTTTTTTACAGACATGATCATGGAGGTTTTAAATGTCGCGATCACAATCGAATATTAAGGTTGATCCCGCGAAGGTATTTTTCGTTAACAAAGCAACTTTCTGTGTGGCTGTTGAAGCCAACACAGCGAACGCTTTGGACGGATTGTACTGGGAGCTAAACGGAGCAGCCGGAACAAATTACTATGTATGGTACAACGGCGGTGGAGCAGATCCTGCACCCGTAGGGCGCACTGGAATCGCTGTTGTTGTCAGCTCTGGCTGGACAGCTAAGCAAGTTGCCACAGCTACAGCAGCAGCTATCGAAGCTGAAGCTGACTTTAACGCCCTGGTTAACCCCGGCAATGCTGAGCAAGTTATAGTTAAAACAGCTACTTATGCAGATGCAGCTATCCCCGCAGCGGGAACCACAACTGGGCATGGGTTCATCAAGGTTCATGAGGGCTTTGAGTACGACTTCGGGTACACCGATGGCGACCTAGAGGTGAGCCTCGACCAGGCATTGCTAGATATTTCTGCACATCAAACCGGGACCAACATCCTGACAAGCTTGGTCACAGGTAACAACGTGGAGATATCCATTGCTTTTAAAGAGTACAGCGCTGGAAACCTTCAGAAGTTGATAGCTGAGACAAGCGGTGGGGCTTTCACGCCCGGCGGTGGAACCGAGGTTATTGGATACGGCGCAGGCCAGAACTCCAACAACACCTTGGACAAGTCTGCTCGCTTGGTTCTACACCCAGCTCGTTTGGTTGATACCGATCGGTCTGAGGATTTGTGCCTACTTCTGGCCTATCCAAAGCCTGACTCGATCACCATCTCTGGGGAGAATCCTAAGCTTCTGAATTTCACTTTCCGCGTATACGAGGATAGCTTCGTGAATGCGGCTGTGAACAAAGTTGCGATTGGAGATCACTTACAGTTATAACATACCTATTCCCATAGGAGGTTATAGTGGAACTGATTATCCCAGAAGTCGTAAAGCTAGTTGTTAAGATCGGCGGTAATTCATACGATTGCCGTCCGGTCTTAGTTAAGGATTTGAAGAAAATCAGAGGCATTCAAGCCAGTCTGACTTCTGACAATCCAGACGCGCAGAATGAGGGCTTTGATGCCATGGTCGATTTAATATCCGATCATGGAATACCAAAGCAAGTGCTTGAGAATCTATCAACTCAAAGTTTCAACTCGTTAGTTGAGTATTTGGTTGGTAGCGAAAAAAAGTAGACAGCCTCTCGCTTCGCGTTGCCAAAGCCATACGCTTCTATGGATTCAGTTACAGTGAAATCCAAACGATGCGAGTAAACGAATTTGAAAACCTATATCAGTGCATTCAGGCGATAGAGGCTCAAGAAATGCTTCTTCAGTTGACCGTGGCTGACTTCCCTCAGATGAAGCCATCTCAGAGAAAGAAGAAACATGAGCACATATCAAAGCTAGCTAGAGCTGGCGTTGATACGCGGGAGCCAATGAGTTTCAAGAAGTTGGCTGCTATAATAGGTTCAACGGGGGCGAGCGGCAATGGCGACAAACGATAATAAGATCGAAATTGAGATCGTCCTCGACGACGGCACGATTAAAAAAGGCTTCGCTCGTGTTGAGGCTGAAGCCCAGAGCTCCGGTGCAAAAATAGGTAGCGCTTTCGGAGGGAAGATCTTCGGAGGCTTTAGCAAGGCGCTGACTGGTTTAGGAGCTCAGATAGCTGTGGTTGGCAGCGCATTCTTGGCAGCCTTTGCAAGTAAAAAAGTTATAGATGCCGCCGTTGAACAACAGAATGCTATAAGTGCACTCAATTCATCTCTGCGCACAGCTGGGTCATTCTCACGAGAGGCCAGCCTAGATTTTCAGCAGTTCGCAGCTCAATTGCAGAAGGTCACAACTATCAGTGATGACGCTATTCTAACCAATGCAGCACTTGCTCGAAACTTTACAAAAACCAACGAAGAAGCAAAAAAGCTAACAGAAGCTGCAATAAACCTATCAGCTGCCACGGGTATTTCTTTAGAGTCCGCAGTTAAGAACCTGGGGAAAACATATGCAGGCCTAGCCGGTGAACTTGGTGAATCTATCCCCACTATCAGGACTCTAACTCAAGAGCAGCTAAAGTCCGGTGCCGCAATCGATCTTGTGGCCAATAGATTCGCTGGGGCTGCTTCAGATAAACTAAATACGTTTAGTGGTGCTTTAGAGAGTCTGAAGAATCGTAATCAGGACTTTTTGGTTTCGATCGGCAATCTTATTATTAAAAGTCCAGTAGTTGTTGAGTTGTTCAAGCTCATGGCAAAGAGCTTTAACGGACTCTCCGAGACAATCAAAGCACTCGGCGATCGAGATGCATTTGGACAACTAATAATATCTGCTTTCAAATTTGCTCAAACAGTAAACCAGACCCTCACACCTGTATTCACATTCTTTTACAACACAGCTATCTCTGCAATTAAAGGTGTTGGCCAGGGACTGTTCTTATTAACCAATACCGTTACAACTTTAGGGCAGGCATTCCTTGAGAAATTCATTGTGCCTGTTAACGAAAGCGCTGCAGCTGTTGAGAGATTCATAGGCAAAATCACCGGTGGAATAATCGGTGGGGAGAAATTTGCTAGACAGATTGAAGCCGACACCATGGCGTCTGTGCAGTTTCAAGAGAAGCTTAACAGCCTTAATGGCAGCATGTCGGAGCTTGCAACTATTGCAACAACCGTGAGTGATAGCCTCACACTGCCTGATTTCACCGATCAACTTGACGCTACACTTCAGGCTTATACAACCTCTCTTGAAAACGCTAAGGCTGTCACTGAAGAAATTCAGAATACTGCAACGGATGCTACTCAAGAGCAGCTGGTTAGAACCACTAACTTCATGGGTTTTCTGACGAACGTATCAACTGGCTTTACAGGCCAAATGAAAAAAAATGTTCAAAATCTTGAGATCCTAACAAAAACAGGTGGCGAGAAACTAGCTGAACTCAAAGCTGCTGTATTGGCCAATGACAACCAAATGCTAGCTAGCATGCAGCAGACCTTTGTGCAGGGAGCAAGCAACGCATTCGTATCCTTCGGACAAGCCTTAGCTAAAGGTGAGAATGCTATGGCAGCTCTTGGCAAAGGTATTCTCGGCATCTTTGGTGACATCCTTGTGCAACTCGGAACACAATTATTAGCCGTTGGTCTGGCTATGTCAGCCGTGCCTATCTTATTCGGTTTCCAGGGTCCTGCAGCATTGGCAGCAGGTGCAGCATTCTTGGTAGCAGGTGGGTTGCTTAAGGCGATCGCTGGTATGGGAGGCGGAGGCGGAGGCGGAGCTGCAGCTGGTAGTGTTGCGCCAGTCAGCAGTGAGGGAATCGGAGATGTTGGAGGTGGACTATCCGATCAAGTGACAGAGCTTGAAACCCTAGGCGCCACAGCCGTTGGCGGGCAGCTTGTGGTCAACGTAAACGGAAACATATTAGACCGCAAAGAGACAGGACTTGAGCTGGCTGAAATCATACGCGAGAGTTTCGGTGAGCAGGGAGTGGCATTTAACGTATGAGCCTAACAACATTCTCCACATTCCTTTATGGGCACCGGGTGCTAAGCAACGTCAACGACTCGCTTGACTTCAACGAGGGAGCAGGTGAGCTTCAGGCTACAATCACTCCAGGGGGCTATTCTTTCTCAGAACTAGCTGAGGCTATCGAAACTGCTCTAAATGCAGTAGGAGCAAACACATATGTGGTTAGTACAAATCGTGATGGCTTTACATATACGATATCCGCAGGCGCTACTTTCTCTCTTTTGGCTTCCACCGGAACTCGTGTTGGGACAGGTATCTGGGACACCATTGGTTTTTCTGCAGTCAATCTTTCTGGATCCAATACCTACACAAGCGATTCTCAATCAGGCTTTGTCTATAGGCCACAATTTATCCTCCAGGACCACATAGATTTCTCAAACAATGTTGAGGCAATCGACCCTTCTGTGAACGAGTCAGCTAGTGGCGAGATAGAGGTTATCAAGTTTGGCGACAGAAGCTTCATGGAGGCCAACATCCGATTTGCCACGAATATCCCTCAGCCTAAGCGTGGCCCCATTGAGCATAATCCTACAGGTGTTGAAGATTTAAGAGCCTTTTTGCAATACGCCACAACCAAATCTAAGTTTGAGATAATGCAGAATGCTAACCAGCCAGGCTTTTATAACATAGTGCTGCTTGAAAAAACTCCTGATTCCAAGGATGGAACTGGATTTACGCTCAGTGAATTGTACAATAAAGGAGCGCCCGGATATTTCGATACTGGGGTTCTCACGTTTAGAAAGGTGCTATAAATGGCAGTATCCGACGGTCAACCGGTCAACGCGTCAGTCACAAACGCGGCATTCGTTTCTCGCACAGTTGACTCCGATACCATAGGTGTTGTTGGCATGAACAACACTACGGACGCAGATTCCGGCGCCGCCATTGGAAACGTACAACAAGCCATAAACGAATTAGGCGATGCCGTTGGTTTAGCCTCCCCGAATGACGATACCAACCGGAAGGTCTACGCCAGCAACAATGTCCTCGTTGATACCCAAAGTCACAAACAAAACCTTGAGAACCTTGATGAGCGATTCAACGGAACAACAGGCCATACACACGACGGAACGGATGGCGAAGGCGCACAGATTAGCGCTCAGAGTTTACTTGATATTAATCAGCTGCAAGCTGCTTATGCCGACTTCGCCTTCGCGGGTGCGAGTGGGACAAGCACCGATGTATCGGCGAGTTTTGCGGCAAAAAGCCCAGGTGGAAACGCAACTACCCCCGGAGTTATTACTTCTGCGCCTGCGAATAAAGTATCGATTATAGAGACAGCCACTGGCACCGAAATTGAGGACGGCACTGGGAAGCGAGTTTACGGTCGACTCACTGAAGCTGCAGGTGTTTGGACCCTAAACTACTACGTGAACAACGCTGGCACTGAGACGGCTCATAACTTAGCAAGTACTAATATCTCAGTATTCTACAGAGAGGTTTTCACGCTTGCGACTCGCCCGACTATTGGCAGTGATATTGCGGCTATTGATTCTCTGGACGTGGTTGTAGACATTCCCGATGCAGCTGTAGCTCAGCCTGGAAAGGTTAGCATAACCGCTCAGACATTCGGCGGGGATAAGACATTCAACGCCCGATTGATCGCAGACTCAGCCCTATCAACATCAGGGCAAAACATAGCGACAGCAGCCACGATTGCTGCTCTAAGCTCGACCAAATCATTTGTGAAACTCACGGGTGCCACAGTTACCGATATTCAGGGTGTCACTGCAGGGTTGGACGGTCAGTATCTCACTATACATAATGCCTCAACTGCCATTGTAACACTAAAGCATGAGGATGCGGGTGCTATCGCTGCAGATAGGTTAACGCTTCCAGGCGCTGTTGATATCACCTTAAACCCACAAGAGTCAGCCGATCTTATATACTCGCTGACCGACACGCGCTGGAAAGTTAAATCCAGCCCAGGCGGCGGCGGTGCTTCAAGTGAGGCGGCAAACCAGGATAGAAATATAGCCTTAGTAGCTGGTGGAACCATAAGCACAACGAGCGGGGCTCCTGTCACTTTTGTCGATACCCTGGCTCAGACTACCACTGGATCGGATGCTATGACGGGCGCTGGCACCCGGATAGCTCAGACGTTCACACCAGGCTCATCTGGCACTGTGGATTTGGTCACATATAACATATTCACAAACGCCACAACCGGCTCGATTCGTTGTACAATTTGCCCCACATCTGGAGGCAGTCCTTTGCACGGCTCGCCCATTCAGGTTTCAAACACCATATTGTGCTCCACTCTGACTGGCGTTACTCAAAACGTACCCTTTACTTTCTCGACACCAGCTGCTGTGACTGGCGGCACAGTTTACGCAGCGGTTGTTGAATACGTTGTGACAGCCAATGCAAACGTGCTTTTTCAAGATAATAATACAAATCCATATGCTGGCGGTGGGGTTTACACCTTTAACGGAGCAACATGGTCGGCTGCCTTGGCTGCGACTCGTGATTTTATTGTTAAAATAGAATCCACCTCTAGCACAGGACTTGATTTCTCAGCCGATGCCTACATCCAAGTGCCAGGCCTATCCAATGTTAGAAATACAATTCCAGCTGGAAGCTACGCTATCGCAGATGGGGATGTGCTCTGGGCTGACATATTAAGAACAGCAGGTGGGGCAACCAACCTGACCGTGAACAGCTCACCTGTTGCATCTGTTGATCTGACAAGTCCGGCAGGTGATAACAGAGTTGTGTTCGCACGGCGCATAGGCTCAACCATTTATTGGGGCGTGTCCGGTGAGACTGGAGCTGGAGCTGGCGGCAGTGCTGCCATCGAAGGTGATCTCTCTACAACTGTGAACGTGCCCGATGGCTCCTCACTTTCCCCATCTCTTATAGCTAACTCACAGATAATCAGAATTCAGTCTGATACAGCAGACACTCTGGCCACTCTGAGTGCAAATCCATTTGGCACATCCTCTGCTGTTGATAATGCTGTGCTGATTCTCTACGGAAGTGACGACACAAGGCCTGTTAAAGTGCCATTCTCAAATGGTGCGTATGGAGCGGTTTTGGCAGGTGACTGCACGTTGGGTGAGCATGATATTCTAGCAATGATTTGGAATAGCACAAACCTTAGATGGATTGAGCTTTATAGGAGCATCAAATAATGGGAAGCCTGACTCGCTCGACGCATAATTTTGCTAGTGGATTAATCGCAGAAGAAAATTTGTTGCTTGATCAATCTAACCCAAAGAGCAAGATTGGGTGGGTATCCTACGACGACAGTACCGTTAATGGGAAGCCTGTGGATGGAACCGGCGGGTCACCAAGTGCTGTTAGCGTAGGATACGCTTTAACTGCAGCTAGCTCTGTAGCTGGCATAACTCTGCAAAAATCTGGGGTCAGCGGTGAGGGTGAAGGGATATCGTACAACTTCACAGTGCCAACGTATCTGCGCACAAAAGTTCTCACCATAGCTTTTGACTATAATGTGATTACAAACAACATCACAGACGGTTTCTTTGGCGTATTTATTTATGATGTTGATAACGCCACACTTATCGAGCCAGCAAACGTTTCCCTGGGAGGGTTGGTTGTTGGAGCAGAGGGTCAGCATTTGGCCCAATTTCAAACAAGTGCCACAGGTACAAACTACCGTTTTATTATTCACTGTGCCACTAACTCGACTACAGCTACAACTCTGCGTGTTGGCAATCTCACTATAGGCAGGAACAAAGTCAATACTGCTGTGAGCTCCAATGCGGGTCAGAGATTGGTCGCTGAGCAGCGAACCGCACCGGCAGCTCAAAGTATTCCTACCGCTATTTTCACAACTGTAGACTTTCCAAACCAGGTACAAAGCACAACAGGAGGTTGGGTCACAGGCGCAGGCTACAACTCTGGCACAGGCACATGGACGACTGAGCCGGGTTGGGTTGCTCAGGAGAGCGGCACATATAACGTACAGTCTGGGATACGTTTCGCAAATGCAGTGTTTACAGTTGGCTCTACATTCACTTTTTCTGTGGCAGTTAACGGCACAATTATTAAAGTGCTAGCAAGTGATGAACAGGATGCCACCAACACCACTAGCATAGGCCTGGCTGGAAGTTGTTTATTGTTACTCAACGCCGGTGATTTTGTCACCATGAAGGCCTTCCAGAACGAAGGTGCAAACAGATCAACTGAGGCAAATGCGGTTTTTGATTACCTTGATATCTCCAAGGTGCAGGGGCCTCAGACTCATGCGCTACCAGAATTTGTTGGAGTCCGAGCGAGCCAGAATTCAGGTCAACTGGTGGCCAATGGGGGCACAGCTACAGTTATTTTTAACATAGAGGATTACGACACGCATAATGCATACAACAACCTGACGGGAGTTTTTACTGCACCAGTGGATGGGTATTACTCTCTAGAGTCAACAGTCACTTCAATATGTAATGTAGTTAACACCAACCAAATTGAATATAGATGCCGGGTCAATGGCACGATTGTCTCATCCTCTATTTTTGAATATTTAGCCACCAATAATGCAGCTACACATAGTTTAAATACGTCCACAGCAGAGCGTTTGAGCGCTGGAGATACGGTTGATTTTGTGTTGGCACCAACCATTAACTCAGGCAGTGCAAACATAATCGGTCCCTCGTATCGTAATATATTAAAAATAGAAAAAGTAGGATAGCGAAAGCATGAAAAAAGTCACTATTAAAAACCTGGATGGAGTACCAACGCACCAAGGCTTTTTTAATACTCAAGAAGAAGCTGACTCCTACATATCCGAGCATTCAGGTGGAGCATTCGGTTTATTGGAAAGGCTAAAGCCTACAGTTGATTGTAGTCAATACGAGTTGGACATAGCGATTGGAACTGAAGATGTAGAGGGAGTCGAGCACAAGCGATTGCCTCAAATGTTTACAGTTGAACAAGCTGAGGAGCAGGACCCTAGCACTGTTAGAATCCCACTCTCTACTTTCACAAATACAAATATCCCAGAGTCCGCTGAGTTTGTTTTGATGGAAGCCTATACCGGGTTGAACAACCTAGAGGCGATAACCGATCAAAAGCTGTGCGTGCTTGAGACAAGGCTTGATTCACTCTCGGATAACACTCCAAGCAAATCTGTTATGATCGCGATTGAGAATGAGCTTGAGCAAAAGCTTGATGCTCAGGACTTGCTTGAGCTTGATGCACGTTTTGAAAACAAAGCTGATTGCTCTGAGCTTAGCGCTGTGGACGCAAAAGTTGATTCAGCCATTGAGCGTCTAGAAAACCTTGCATTAGAGGCTGTTGGCGGGCATGAGGAGCTGATTGTTCTTGAGAATAAGGTGTCATCTCTTGGTGAGCAGTTCTCTGAGTTTTCCATCGATGTCAGCTCAGAAAGAGAGCAGCTAGCAGCTCTAGCTAGCCTAGTTAACATGAAGGCTGACGGAAGCTTAGTGGATGAGCTAGGCTGCAACATCTCAGCTCTGAGCGATAAAGTAAAGCAGAACGCTGACACCCTGATTCTTGTTGATCAAGCTATTAGCAACAAAGCTGATAAAGTAGATTTGATAGATGTGGACATGCGTTTATCTATAGCGACAGAGTCTTTGGACAATGCCAATATTCAACTGTCAGCTCTTATTGTGCAGTTTGAACAACTCAAGACTGCGCTCGATAATTTTATGATCAAGCTTGATGCGGATGCAGTAGAGCAAAACTCTGCTGTGACTGGGTCGAGTTTAGATATTGATTACCAAACAAGTTTTAATAACGATTTAATATAAGGAGAATAAAATGGCAGTAACAGATATTTTAACACCAGACTTGACATACGCAGGCAATCTTTTGATTGGCGTGCAGTCTAATGCTGGATGGGAAACAATGAAAGATTACGTGTTGACCGATACCTCTGAGGGTATTGTTTACTCTGTTTCAGGCAGGGGTAGAGGGCGTATCACCGTTTCTATTCATCAAGCTGGACTCGCAACTAAGCACTACACACGATTGCTTAGCCCCGATATTAGCAAGCAAGTGGAAGTGGAAATGCATTTTAAGGTGGGAGGACCTGGCACTCTTGGTGAGACTTCTTTCAGTGAAACAGAGACATCTATCATCGCTGGATATTTAGTTGATGACACCGCTGGCCCTGTTACGATCAATGTGGACATTTCTGGAAACCTAGACACCGGGCGTGTCCAGGCACAATTTCTGAGCAGCGGCAATGGCGTAGCTGTAATGCAGATTGCTGCCCCAGGCAAAGGGTTGGTATCCTTGTCTCAGAGATGCGAATAGTAGTTGTTTAACAGAATCCGGGCGCACTCGAATGTGCGTCCGGTATTCTTTGGGGGGAGATATATGGGAGATCCAAGCCAGCTAGCTTCTGTTGTAGAAAAAGGCCCATGGGCCGCTATGGTTATCATTCTTCTTTGGCTTGCTCGGGAAGTGATGGGGAATCTCAGACAGAAGCAAGACAAGTTCGAAGACGCGCTAAAAGAAAACACGGTAGCTGTAATCAAGCTCACCACAGAGCTGGCACAAATGGAAAAAGCGTTATCAGCATTGCCTAAAATGCAGCAGGACATAAACGAAGCGCATAGGAAACTCCGGGGGGAGAAAGATGTTAGAGCGGAAAGTTCCGGTTAAAAGGATTATAATTCATTGCTCAGCATTCGAAGGGCATCACGATATAAAAGAAATCACCGAATGGCATCACAAGCGTGGCTTTGAAGAAGTAGGCTACCATTACGTTATAACCACGGACGGCACGATTCAAACAGGCCGCAACATGAAGTTCATAGGCGCTCACTGCAAGAATGAGAACTTTGACTCCATTGGCATATGCCTGTGCGGTTTGAAGGAATTCTCAGAGAGGCAGCTTGTGGCTATGAGAGTTTGGGTTCGAAAGCTAATGCTTGAGCACAATGTTAAAATCACAAACGTGTTTGGACATTACGAGTTTGATAAGAACAAGACCTGCCCGAATATTCCAACCTCAGTGCTCAGATTCATCATATCCAGAAACGATTCACCTAGCTCAGGGCTGAGCTAGCTCTTCTTTTTTCCATTCATCTAACAGATGCTTGGCCCAGTTGTAGCCTTGATAGATGCCCTGCTTTATTTTCTCCTGCTCAAAGTCCATTACTCCCATAATCTCCATGGGTGGGGCTATAACTCTGATTTTAACCTCGCTGATTTTGCCGTGCTCACTCCACAGCTCACATACCTCCACGTCCTCCCAATACCCCTCATCGAGCATGATATTGATAGTTCGCTCAGCCACTTGCTTGATATTCGTTATTTTGTGCACCTTTGGCAGCGGCTCTTTGATGTCCTTAGGGGAGTTTATGAACATGTAGACCTCTGTCGCGCCACGGCGAATGGCCTCTCGAACTGGGACATTTTCTCTCACGCCGCCGTCTATCCACTCCCCATCCACTGGATTTGTTATGATGGGTAGAGATGCGCTGGCTAGAACTTGTTTCTGAAATCCTAGCTCTCCTGACGTTGTGCGTTTTATTTTACCTGTTTTTAGACTCACTGAATTCACTGTTACTGGAAATTGAGGCAGTCTACCCACCATAATTCGAGCGATCTTTTTCTCCAATGGGCCTGAATCGTATAGGGATTTGGCTCCAAATAACACTCTTAAGAAGCTAGGGGAGGTTTTGCGGAATATATCGCTCCTTGCTTTTATAGATAACCAAAGAGCTTCTAGTTGTTCGATTCCCGCATAGGATATGCCTACGGCGTTGAGCGCGCCTACTGAATTGGCAGTCACAAAATGCGGCGTGATTCCACTGCCTAGAACAGCTTTAAGTGCTCCACATTGCCATGCGCCCGAAGCGCCTCCCCCAGCCAATACAAATGCTATTCTCTGCATTCAAACCTCCCCTTAAATCAAGTATACTGGGAGTCGCATGACCCTACCCGTCACCAATCCAACGCTAGCCAAGTTGAAGGATATAAATATCGAGCCGCATCTTGTGCTGTGCATCGAAGGTTTGGATTATTGCTTTACAAATGTGACGATCAAAGAGCTGATTCGCTACGGTATGCCGGATTTGTTTTACGGCGACCCTGTAGTTTATGGTGGGGTACGGCCTATCAGCACTCAGAAAGAATATATATCAGGCCAGGGAACATCCAATTCTATTAAGCAGCAGCTTCAGCCCGACAAGGGTGCAGTTAGCTCAGTCAGTACCATGACCATTCGCATGATTGATAAGAATCAGGATGTCACACGTTTGATATCCCCAGGCTTTGAGCTGCCCGAGCCATTCGGGGCACGTGCCACAGTGTACATGGGCTTTGGTGATACGGCCTTTCCAGAGGATTACCTGATAATTCATGCGGGTGTGATATCGGATATCAAAGCCGGTGCAGGTTGGGTGGAGCTTTCAATCAACTCACCTGAAGAGAAAAAACGTCAGAAGATATTTGCAAAAACTGAGACAAAGTTAAACGGAGCGCTCAACGCTGGTGTGACTACATCGCTAACTCATGAGCCTCTGACAAATGATCAAGGCTTTTTATTGCCTGCGGATGCGCTGCGCACGTTCGTTCGAATAGACGATGAGATCATTGAGTACACCACAGCTCCCACAGCCACTAGCCTTGGCGGTTTAACTCGTGGTCAATTCACTGTATCTGGAGGCAGCCCTGATACCAATCATGCCGATGAGGCTGAGATCACATCCATATACGTGCTAGAGGGGCACCCGATTGACTTGGCCCTTAAGATTATGCTTTCAGACGGGCCTCAGTATTACAGTGAGGATGTTCCCGCTGTGAGATTTGAGCAGATAACTGGAACGCTTAATATTCCAAACGCGGTATTTTTGGAGAATGTTGATATCTATAGGCTCAACGGAGTCACGCGTGGCGATAAGGTCACAATCACAGGTGCTGCTAATGGCGCAAACAATGTGACCGATGCGGTTATTGACAGCGTTGTTAAAACGGATCTGGGAAGCTACTTAGTTCTAACAGGCGTATCGCTTGTGTCAGAGATAGGCTCGTCGGCTTTGGTTAAGTTCTCCAGTCGCTACAACGTGCTGGGTACGGGGGCAGGCCTTGGCATGATTCCAGTTGAAGTTGACATTGTTCAACACGAAGAGCTTCGGCAGGGATTTCTAGCAAGCGCTGCGAACGTTCGCATCTATTTGAAAGAAGAAGTTGAGGGCAAAGAGCTTATTGAGAAAGAATTGTATTTGCCGTTTACAGGATACAGCCTACCCAGAAGTGGCAAAGCCTCAATGGGTGCGCATTTGCCTCCTATACCTGGCTCTGAGATTCAGTTCCTAGATCAGGACAACATCAAGGCACCGAGTACGATTAAGATTCGCCGAAGCTTTGGAAAGAATTTCTATAACCAGATTATATATAAATACGACGAGCTTATTGTTGAGGAACGTTTTGTTGGTGGAACGATAAGTGTTGATCAAGACTCAATTGACGAGATAGGCAAAAAATCCAGCCTTGTGATAGAGGCTCTGGGTTTGCGAACGGATTTGCAAGCTGGCAGCAGCACGCTAACATCCTCTCAGAGATTTTTGCTACGCTATAGGCGGGGTGCTGAATACTTTGAAGGCATTCGGGTGCTCTTTAGGGTAGGTGCGAGAATAGAGCCAGGCGATATTGTTAGCTTTGATTTTGAGGGTCTTCAGGTCAGCAACACTCGTGATGGTAATAGGAATAAGAAAACCCGGCTGTTTGAAGTTATCAACAAATCGTTGGATCTAAAGACAGGTGATGTGACACTTGATCTTGTTGATACGAATTTCGATGGCAATGACCGTTTTGGGCTATTTAGCCCCTCAAGCTATATCAAGAGCGGGCTATCCACGACCCAGTTTGTTATTGGCCAATCGTTTACAGCGCCTTTTGGGATAGATGAGTTTAGGAAGTGGGAAGACATAGTGGGTTGTGCGGTTAAGATTCGCAATTCAGCCTATACATTGCAGAGTGACAGCTTTGTAACCTCGGCTAGTAGCAATACGATAACGGTATCACCTGCGCTCTCGTTTGTGCCTTCAGCTGGTATGTTAATGGAGTTTGCTCACTATGATTTGCAAACTGACCGTGTGAAAGTAATATACACCTTTATGACAGACGATGGGAATCAGTTCCCGTCTGATAATGGTGACCCGTACACCTTTGCATAGGAGATAAGAAATGGCTGACGTACCTGGCGCGCTCGTTAAAATGTTGGTTGAAGAATTAGACTTTCGCTCGCCTAACTCAGAGGCCGTTCAAACCAAGATCGGCGCTAATATCAATGCGCTTATAGATAACGATGCAGCCAGGTTGTTGAAAGCGCAATCTTTCACAGCCAGTGGTACTTTTAATGCCCCATCAACTCTGACCTTTAACCGAGCTTTATGCTGGGGTTGGGGTGGAGGAGGCGGCGGTGGAGGCGGCGGGGGTTCTGATGCAGCTGGCGGCGGCAATGCTGGCGGCGGCGGCTCTGGCGGCGGGGCCTCATTCCCCGGCTGGCGTATTGTGACTATCTCAGCTGGC
>Ga0224496_10000379_pt1 | contig 31226 bp, 26 predicted proteins | sample SF_Jul11_sed_USG_2_FD_168127 | JGI IMG/M metagenome (GOLD analysis project Ga0224496, IMG submission 168127) | Sediment microbial communities from San Francisco Bay, California, United States - SF_Jul11_sed_USGS_8_1 | ecosystem: Environmental > Aquatic > Marine > Sediment | place: USA...
GCAGGCGGCGACCTCGCCCTTCGTGACCTCCAACACCCAGCTGACTGCCGGTGTCTGCGAGTTGAAACGGCACATGTTTAGCCTCGGATTGGCGATCGCCGATTCGCCTCTACCGGTGGCCGCATCGATACCCTGCAGGCGCATGGCACCGTCGACTCGGAGGCCGCACTGCTGCGTACCGCCGTCGGCAATCGTATCGAGCTCCTCCTCGGTCCAGCACGGACACTCCGCAGCGACGATATTCAGGCAGGGCAGCAGCGGATCGCCTGGCGCCCGGAGCTCGTTGTAATTACCGAGGATGTTCGGGCTGGATGCCTCACAGATCGGCTCGAAGACCGTCTCGCCCGTGGTCTCGTTGAACGTGGCCTCGCAATCCTGCGCCTCGCAGAAAGCCAGGCACAGGCCGTACAGACCGGGGGTCAATCCGATCAGTGGGTCACACACACCTTCGACGGCCGGGGTTTGACCGTCACGCGTACCCTTCGCGTCGGCAGCCGACGCCACCAGCAGTGCGGAGCATGCAATCAAGGCGGTCGCATTTGGACTCATCCTGAACATGGGAACGTCTCCTGTCGTGCCCGGGCTCGATCCCACTCTGTCGGCGATTGCCGCAGCGGTCTCGATCGCGGACGGCTCGTATATGCGCCCAACGCAGCGAGCAAGCAAGCGAAATCAAGGCTCAATCCACGGGTGGGGGGCGTCCTCGGAGCGCACAACCGCCGGGGGCCGCTGCGCATGGCGCCGCCGTGCGCGGGTCGGCGGGCATCGCCGCCGGACCCAAGGCGCCTCATCTCTGGCGGGCGCTCGCGCCGGGGAAGCTCCAGGGCCCCGACGACGTCGGCCACGCGTCGGAAGCCGTCGGCTACTCAGCCGTGCGTGCCCACCTCGCGAATCCAACCAGAGCCTTCGAACACCCCCCAGCTGCGCCGGGGCGCGTGGGACGCCTGCTTGGCAACCGGTGGTGCCGGGGCGCCGCTTCTTGCCGCCGGGGTCGACGTGCGCACTCCGCGCGCTTGGGCCGTGCCCGGTACTCGGCAAGAAGCTCGCTTGAGGTCGTGCTCGACGAGGGGGCGCGGTCGAACACGCACCGATCAGAGTGGGCGCGACAGCGGCAAATGCGCGCGCACTCGTCCGTGTGTCGGATCGGAACCCCTGAGGAGAGTGAGCATCATCGGGCCACAGTCCGCGAGGGGTACCTCGACAGCGTCAACGAGAGCATGAGGATTCCGATCCCGAAGAGGGGGGCCCCGCCGGGTTCTGGGATCGCGGAGCCGGGGTCCTCCACGAGCCGGGTCGTGTACGGGTGGGAACAGTTCAACGAGCCAAATGGCGATCCGCAGTCCGCGAAGACCATCGGGACCATAGGCAAGAGAGGGTGGAGCGCCGCATTTCCCCACAGGATCTCGCCCGAGCCTTCGTCGGTGATGCTTCCCAGTAGCGCGAGCATGCCGAAATCGTCAGTGATGACGCTGCCAGTCCAATCCGAATCGGTGTCGCTCCAGACGAGCCCGCGACCGGCAACGGTGAACGTGACCAGGCTGTAGCGGGTCAACTCGATCCCGGATTCGATTGTCAGCGGTTCCGCGGAATCGGATGCGTAGGCGAACGTCCCGGACCAGTCGAGATCTTCGAACATCATCGAAACGGATATCGTCGCGGCGTTTGCGGCGCTGGCCGCCACGCAAAGCAAGAGCGCCCCGAAGCCAATGAGGGTCTTCATGTCCTCCCAACCTCCTCGGTCTCACCCTGCTCCAACCGCTCGAAGCGTCACCCGAAAACGTCGTCCAAGTCAAGGAAAACCAAGATTCCAGGGTTGCGTTCGGAGGACTCATTCGCGGCAGAACCGCTGCGCGGGGCTCGGATATCGACTGGAGGTGTTTCACGCGTGTCAGGGGCAGATCGCCCTATGCGCGGAGTCCGTCGGCACCCTGCGCGTCGACCGCGCCGCCGATTCCCGGGCAGCCCGCGTGCGCCCCGATCGCGGGTTCGAATCTCTACCGGCGCGCCATTCCGCCACTTGCTCTAGGTGAAGTTGCGCGCCGCGCGCGCCTCGGCGAGCTGCGGCCAGCGGGGATGGCCTAGTAGCCGACATGGGCGCGATGTAAGATTTCGCCTGAGGAGCGGGGCGCCGACGCACCGTTCCCGATGCGTCCAGCCCCCTCCGATCAGGAGGGCAACCATGCAACGGCTTCACCTTCTCATCGTGGCTGGTCTGCTGTTCATCGCGCCCCCGGCCTGGGCCGACGGCCCGTTCGTTCGCTGGGAACGGATCGAGGGCGTGCTGGGCGCCGACGTCACACCGCTTGCTGTCGGCGACATCGGCTCGAGTACGCGCTGGCGCACCACCGGCAGCGGGCAGGCGCTGATCAACCCGAGCACGAGGTTCGCCTTCTTCACGATCCGCGGACTGTCCTGGACCAGGCATTATCCGAACGCGCCCCTGGGAAGTCCGGCTTCCGGCAGCGTGATGGGCACCTTCGTGTGCGACTCGACCGGACGTCATGGACCGGCCATCCCGGTCGACACACAGGTCATCGAGATGACCCAGGGCAGCGGGATCTTCTGGGGCTTCGTCGACGTGCCCGAGGGCTGTCGCGAGAGACCTGAAGAGACGGTCTTCCTGCTGCGCCACGCGAACCCCGGCCCGCTGTACGGCCTGATCGTCGCGTACGGCTCGGGACGGACCATTCGGTAGATCCGCTTGTTGTGTCAGGCAGAACCCCGACCCCTGCCGGGGTTCTGCACCCTGCGTGGGGCTCGCGGAAATGCGCATCGGGTAGCGCCATGAAGACCATCGAGCGCAAGAGCCTGCTCTACAAGAGTGGCCTCGGCTTCTACTGCATCAACCACGTGCTGGGCTGCGCCCACGGCTGCCTGTATCCCTGCTACGCGTACATGATGGCCAAGCATTACGGCAGGGTGGCCACTCAGGCGCAATGGCGGGAGCCCCGCCTGGTCGGAAACGCCCTGGAGCTGCTCCAAAAGGAGCTCGCGCGCCGCAAGAACAGACCCGCTGCAGTGCACCTGTGCCTCACCACCGATCCGTTCATGCAGGGCTACCCGGAGGTGACGGATCTCAGCCTGCGGATCGTCGCCCTGCTCAACGCCCACGGCATTGCGGCATCGCTGCTGACCAAAGGGCTGCTGCCGGCGGAGCTCGCGGATACAGAGCGCTACGGCGCGGACAACACCTGCGGAATCAGCCTGGTCTCCCTGGACGAGGGCTTCCGCAAGCGCTGGGAGCCGCACGCAGCACCGTACCGCTCACGCATCGCGGCGCTGCAGCGCCTGCATCGGGGTGGGTGTCGCACGCTGGTGCACATCGAGCCATACCCGACGCCGAACATCCTCGAGCAGGATCTGGCGGAGATCCTCGACGCGGTGGCCTTCGTCGACGACCTTTACTTCAGCGGCTGGAACTACAGCCCCGCCGTGCGCAAGTACGCGGATGCAGCAGCCTTCTACCGGGAGCAGGCCGCGCTCGTGCGCCGTTTCTGCCAGCGGCGCGGCATTCGCTGCGACGCCGAGGCCTGAGCCCGGCTGAAATCGCCCCAGCGCGGGCTCGATTCCCCCGCCGGCGCCTATTGGACGGAATCCCTGCTCATCCGGCCGTACCGAGAACACAGCTTCTTCTGCCGAGGCCCTCGCGGGCGACGTATCCGCGAGCGACCCTCCGTTCCTACGACTTCGGGGTCCAAGAGCGGCCGCCCGTCGACGCATCGTGCTTCAGCCGGCGCGTCGGCGGGCTCAGCCCGCGCCCATGTGGTGCTTCGCGTCGACCGGGCGCATGAAGGCATTGCACAGCAATGCGATGCCGAGCAGTGCGGCCATCAAGTACATCGTCGTGTTGTAGAGGCTGCTGGTGGGGTCGACGGTGCCGGCAGGCGCAATCTCCATGAGCTTGGCGACGGTGACTGTCTTCTGCGCGACGAGCGCCTGCAGTTGATCGAGTCCCGCACCAAAGGCGGCTTCGAAGGCGCCCGGATCCACCCGCGCCGCGAGATCATCGATGGCGCTCGCGATGGCGCCGTCCCGAAGCGAGGTGATTGCCAGCGGGCCCAGCACGCCCGCCGTGCTCCAGGCCGTGAGCAATCTTCCGTGGATGCCGCCCACGTACCGGGCCCCGAAGATGTCGGCGAGATAAGCCGGGATGGTCGCGAATCCGCCCCCGTACATCGTGAAGATGACCATCGTCGCCGCATAGAAGTAGACCAGCCAGACCACGGCGGGTGAAACGCTGACTCGATGCGCGCAGTAGGGAATCGACACGTAGAGCGCGATCCCCAGAGCGAAGAAGATCCAGTAGGTCGTGCGCCGCCCGATGAAGTCCGAAATGCTCGCCCAGAAGAATCGACCGAGCATGTTGAAGACGCTGATCATCACGACGTACGTGGCGGAGAATGCACCATCGACGATGCCGGGCAGGGTGGTGCCAAAGATTTCCGTCATCATCGTCTTCGCGACACTCAAGACTCCGATGCCGGCGGTAACGTTGAAGCAGAGCACGATCCACAGCTGATAGAACTGAGGTGTCTTCAGCGCCCGGTCTACGTGGACGTCATGGTTCGAAATCATTCTTTTCGCGCGATGGGCCTCATCGGGCGCGGTCCAACCCTCGGGCTTCCAACCCGGGGCAGGCAGCCGATAGGAAAATGCGGCGATCAGCATGACGGCGAAATAGATGAGCCCGAGTGCAACGAACGTCTGCGCGACCCCCACCGTGCCGGTATTGGCGAGATAGACACCCTCGGGGCCCGGGACGATCATGCTGGCGACATCATTGGCGCCGATCACGGTGGCTTCGCGAAGCTCGCCGGCGACCCGGGCGAAACGCCTTCCGGCATGCGTGACCAGATCGACCTGCGCGAGCGGGCCCAGGTAGTCGGGGGCCGAGTAGAAGGTCTTGATGAGCCAGTCCTTGAGAGGCGCTCCGATCATCGCGCCGCCGCCGAAGCCCATGATCGCCATTCCGGCCGCCATGCCGCGGCGGTCGGGGAACCAGCGGATGAGCGTGCTAACCGGGGACACGTAGCCGAGCCCCAGCCCACAGCCGCCGATGACGCCGTATCCCAGATAGATGAGCCACAGCTGATGCAGCGCGATGCCGAGGCCGCCAATCAGAAACCCGCCACCCCAGCAGAGCGCGGCGACGACTCCGACGGCCCGCGGTCCGACCTCCTCGAGCCACTTACCGGCAAAGGCTGCGGAGAGACCCAGGAAGACAATCGCCACGGTGAAGATCCAGACGACATCGCTGAGCGACCAGTCGTCGGCTGCCGGGGCAACCACCCCGAACAGGCGAATCAGCGCCGGGTTGAAGATGCTCCAGGCATAGACGGAGCCGATGCACAGATGGATGGCGACGGATGCGGGTGGAACCAACCAGCGGTTGAAACCCGGCCCGGCGATGATCCGTTCTCTGGAGAGCAGACCTCTCATCGGCGCCTTCCCCATGACACGAGGGGAGCATAGGGAAGACGAGCTGCGTTTTCGGTACGTCCGAGAAGTACGCTTTCCCGCGCGAGGGGCTCGACCTGCCGGCGGAATTCATGTCTCAGCGGGCGCGCGAAGGGGCGCAGGGCGCGGCGGGGCCGCAGCGCTCAGGTCCACTCCGCCCACGGATACTGGAACTCCGGCCGGATCACATCGGTCAGCAGCTCTTGCACCGCGCGGTGGCCTTGATCGAAGGCGGCGGAGGTGAGGCACACCGCCGCGGCATCCGAGTTGGCGATGGCGATCCGGCCGAAGCGCCGGCGCCCCACCACCCAGGGCACCTCGTCGTAGGTCCAATCCGGATCGAAGAGCTCGTTGCCGCCGCCGGCGTAGCCGTGGGGCCAGCGATTGACTGTGATGGCGCGGATGTCCCGCGCCGGGTCGAAGCCGCCGGCACCCAGCACGCGTCCCAGTAGATCGCGCGTGTTGTGCTCGAAGGTCTCGAAGGAGGTGGTCAGGAGCTCCTCGCGACCGGCCCGAAACTGCGCCCGGGGCGGCTGGCTCGGCGCCACGGGAACTCTCGTCAGATGCAGCACCATCGGCTCGTCGGGCGCGTGCGCGCAGCGGTACGCACCGAGATCCACGCCCCAGTCGAGGCCGAGCGAGCGGTAGTACGCGCCTGGGCAGGACACCTCGCTGATGCCGAGCTTCTCGAAGGCCCGCCAATTGGACACGAGCACGCTCGTGTACACGTAGGGCTTGCGGACGGCGAGATGCAGCGCCTCCTGCTGCGCCCGCGGAAGCTCGGAACACAGATACGGGATCATGGCGTTGTAGCAGGCGAGCACGCAGGCCCCGGCGCGCGCACGGTAGGCCCTGCCCTGCTTCACGTAGGTCACCTCCACCTCGCTCGCGCTGCGGCGTTCGCCCCGATGCGCGACCCCCACGACCGTGCTGCCGAGGCGGATGCGCACGGGGCTGCCGGACACGTCGAGCGCCCCATAGCGCACGCGTGTGGCCACGGAATCCTCCATGCTCGAGCCCGGCAGGGCCTGCGGAATCAGCCAGCGCACGAGCAGCCGCGCGACCCCGGCATTGCCGTCGGGAAAGTGAATGCCTTCCAGGGGATTGGCTGCCTCGCCTGTGAAGCTGCGCGGCGGCCGCGCAAGCCCCAGCCCTTGCATCCCGGGCAGCCATCCCGAGCGAAAGGCGGCCCAGGCGCTGTAATTGTCGATGGTTCCCGCCGCGTTCGAGTCCAGGGCGTAGAGAAAGTAGGGGATGACCCCGGCGTCGACCTTCGCCACATCGAGCAGGTAATCGCGATAGCTCATCTTGCGCAGCCGCGAGATCTTCTCCTCGGCGCCGAGGCCCGCCAGGTGATCGCGTTCCTCCTCGTAGAGGCGCGCGATGTCGCGCTGTGCCTGCACCGAGAGCGGCGTTCCGGTGAGAAACGCCTGCCACGAGCGCGTGTCCCGCGCTTCCTTCCCGTCCGGGCCCCAGTCCGGCTCTCCCACGGCGAGATGGTCCCGGCCGAAGGTCTCGCTGTCGAAGAACACGGCCCGCTCGAGGCCCATGTCCTCGTAGAGATCCCTCGTCGGAGCTGCCGCCCGGTGATAGCGTGCGGCATCGACACCGATGTCTTCGAGCAGGGATCGACCCTCTACGGTGTAAGCCCCCGCGATGTACATGGTGCCGCCGTAGCCGATGATCTGCCGGCCCTCGATCTCGAATTCGTTGCGCTTGGCGTGGCCGCCGAAGTCATCGTGGTTGTCGAGGACGAGCACCTTCGCGCCGGGCAATGCCTTGCGGAAGAAGTACGCCGCCGAGAGCCCGCTCAATCCCCCGCCGACGACGATCAGGTCGTAGTGCTCTCCGGTGTCCTCGGCCTGCGCCCAGCGCTTGCCGCCGCGCATCGCATGGGCCGCCTCGAAGGAGCCCGGATGGCTGCCCCGCATGCCCGTGCGCAGCGGCGGATAGTCCGATCCGGCGGCCTCGACGACCGCCCCAGCCTCGTCCAGCGACGACGCGCGAGCGCTCCGCACGCCGAACGACGAGAGCATGCTGGCGCCAATCGCCAGGCTCGTTCCGTTCAGGAAGTCGCGCCGGGTGATCTCGCGATCCATGCCGAGCTCGCGGTCGGATGGCTTCCAACACAACTTCGGATCGGGTCCCACGGCTGCCTCCCCCGCGGTTCGCATTGCCTCCGAGGCCAACGCGTTGGCCTTTCCGCGGCCACGGATTGTCCTGTGCGACGGATTGTCAGCGTCCTCGAGCGGCGCCGGAGCTGACTGGCAGGATCCTCGCGCGAGGCGTGAGCAATGCCAGCGCGGCCCCGATCAGCAACAGGGCGGGCACCTCCCCGATGAGGTTGGCGCGCTCGCACGCGTCGGCCCGCGGATCGGGACCCGCACATCAACCCCAAAGGCGACCCCGGCCAGGACGAGAACCACCTCGAGTGCAGCAAGCCGTCGATCGGATTCCATGACGATCCTCCATCGATGGATTTCGCGACGTCACGGGCGGGCCACCGCGCGCCCCATCTCTCTTGGGGCCGGCGGCAGCATACCACGAGCGTTGGGCCCGTTGGCGGAGCCATGCGCCGCGCCCGCACGCAGCGTCTAGCGCGCGAGCGCGTCGAGACACCGAGAAGGACACGCTAGGGTTCGGTCCGGATCGATTCGATCAAGACCTTCAATGCGTAGTCGGCGCTCAACGCGGGCGTGCCGAAGATGTTCCAGCCGGTGACTACCGCGATCAGGTCGTACTCGGGCACCACCAACAGCCGTTGGCCGCCGTAGCCGACGCCGGCCCAGGCGTATTGCTGCGCACCGCCGGCGTAGGGAACCAGCCACCACTGGTAGCCGTAGCGCCACCCCCCGGCGTCGGGTCCGGGGACCACCCGCGGCCGAGTGGCCGCCGCGACCCAGCCCTCGGGCAGGATGCGTCGGCCGTCCCAGACACCATCGCGCGAATACAGAAGGCCAATCTTGGCCAGGTCGCGAGCGCGCAGATACAGGCCACCTTCGGCATCCGTCTCCCCGGCCGGGGTCTGCTTCCAGTAGTACGCGCGAATGCCCAGCGGCGCGAACAGACGCTTCTCGGCGTAGGCCAGCGCGTGTTGGCCGGTGGCTCGGTGCAGGATGTGATCCAGCAACATGGTCACGCCGGAGCTGTAAACGAACGTCGAGCCGGGATCGGCCGCCATGGGCAGGCTCAGCACGTAGCCGGTCCAGTTCTGGCTGGCCTCCATCGCCGCGGCGCTGTTCCGCGAATCGGTGTAGTCATAGGTCTCTTCGTCCCACCGGATACCCGAGCGCATGGTCAGCAGGTCATCCAATGTCATCGCAGCTCGTCGGGGATCTTGATCGGCCGCCGCGTAGTCGTCGAAGTAGGCAGCGACCTTTGCGTCCGGCCCGCGGATCTTCCCTTCTCCGATGGCAATGCCGATCAGAGTTGCCATCACGCTCTTGCTCACCGACTGCATGGTATGCAACCCACCACGCCGGTAGTACGGATGCCAGTCTGGATCGTAGTAATTGTAGGGTCCGCGACGTCGGTCCTCTTGCGCCTGGAAGGCCGCGTCATAGTCCTGTTGGTAGAACTTCTCGTACAACACCCGGCTGTTGCGAATCACCAGCATGCTGTCGATATAGCCGTGCTTTCCGGAGGCGAATTCCGCGTCCAAGCGCTGCAGCACGGCTTCGTCCACGCCTTGCGAGGCGGGATCCGATTCCGGCCAGCCCGCCGTGGGCCAGTCCCCGCCAGTCTCACCTGACGCCGGCGAGGCCAGGCACAGTAGAAGCACCGCACTCCAAAGCTGCATAGACGAATTCATGCGATTCCCTCTGCCTCACGTTCTTTCCCGTCACTCGAAGTGATACGCGAGCCCCAGCCGGAGCTGCACGGAGTCTAGGCCACCGTTGCGCTCACGGGGGCGGGCCTTCGGGGCGTGGTGGAGGCGCACGCCCGTGTCGATCGACGTGCGCGGGCCGAGGCGCGTGCACAACCCGACGCCGGCCTGCGGCGTGAATCTGAAACCGTCGTCCCGCGCATGGCCAATACGAGCTGCGTTTTCGGTACGTCCGAGAAGTACCACCCGCATGCTGCGCTCCACGAGGCCGTCTTGGAGGAGCTCACCGAGATTCGTGTGCCCCTCCGGCTCGAGTGTCACGATCGTGGCGTGAGCCGCATCGAGGCTAGCTTCGTGTCTTTCGCGAGATGACCTCGGCGATGCGGTCGTTCATCCGGTGATAGCCGCGCTCGTTCATGTGACAACAGCGATCGACGTAGATCGTCTCGCGCTCGTCTGCAAAGAGCTCCGACAGGTCTGTGAAGTCGACTCCCGCGTCGCGGAGCACGCGGCCCTGATCGCGCAGCTGCGGGTAGCCCATCTCCACCGCCTTGCGAAAGTCGAAGCCGGGTCCGGAGATCGCGGTCTCGCGCTCCGCCTTCGAGTAGGGCTTCGAGCCCGGAACGTACTGGTTCGGCTGCAAGAAGTGAAAGTAGGCGATACCGTTCGCCGCGCAGAGCCGCGCCATCTGTAGTGAGGATTCCTTCCACACCCGCGCCAAGTCGGCGAAGAGCTCGTCCGACGTCGCGTACGCACGCGCCGGTCCGAGGTCGTAGAACTCGTTGCGCTCGCCCGCGAGCCCGGCCTCGAGCCCGCGGATGGCCCGGTCCCAGTCGGCGTAGAGTCGGCGATCGAGCCAGAGAGCGAACACCCGAAGACTGCGACTCCAGCCGAGTGGACCGCCGAGCAGGCGGGTTCGCCAGCGCTCACGACGCTCGGCGAGCTGCTCCACGAGCGCAGCGCGGCGCGCCACCGCGGGAGCAAATCCCTTCTTGGCGAAGAGGTGCCAGTTGCGCGGATAGAAGGGGTTGACGCCGGCCGGAAGATTCTCCGCGAAAGGCAGCGCCACTTCGTTGAAGCCATCGAGGTTCAGCACTGCGTCGAAGTGGGCGCCGAGGCCGAGTAGATAGGTGAGCAGGATCAGCTGTTGAGGCTGCTTGTAGCCGTCGAGCGCGAGGTGCAGCAGGCGGATGTTTCGCTCCGGAAAGGCGCCTGCCCGCGACAGCGCTTCGAGGAACTGTGCCTGCGTCTCCAGGAAGCTCATCGCCACGGAGCCGCCAAAGATTCCGACGACGGCATCGCCCTGCGCGACCGGCTGTAGCGGGTCGGAGCCGAACAGCCCATGTTCGTTCACCCGCGGATCTTCCGGATTGGCCGCGTAGCCGAGATAGGGGTGAAGGATCTTCTCCGAGAGGTAGAGCTCTTCGAAGCGCGTTCGCTCCGGGGACAGCTCGCGCAGGGCGCCCGGGGGAGCCTCCCGCTGGAGTCGCGGAAGCAGCGCGGCGGAGCCGAGCTCGAGGAGCGCGCCGGCGCAGAGCACCCCGCCGACTGCCAGCGCCAGGGTCGCGAGAGGCCGGCGCTGCGAGGCGCCGGCGCTCACGAGGGGTGTCCTTGGCTACTTGCCATGGCGAGCTGCTCCCGAACGCAACCCCTCTTCGAGGTCCGTCGGCTCGGGCGGACCGACCCCGACCCGAGCACGGGAACTACGTTCTGGCCTGCATTCCTCACCCGGTTGCGTCCCCGCAGTAGCAGCCTGGTGAGGGATGCAGGCTAGCCCAACGGGAGTCCCCCGGGCCGCTGATCGTCACGCGCAAGGGCTGGTTCGAAGGCGCGTACCTGGGCGACCGAAGGGTCTGTGCGACGGGCTCCAACGCGGCGCGCTGCGGCCCCGCGCTCAGCCTGCGGCTTCGATCTCGGTCAGCACTTCGTCCAGGATCGACACCGCCTTGTCGGCGTCGGAGTCGGTGCACACGAGCGGCGGCGAGAGCCGGATCGTCGACTTCCCGCACGGCAGCGTGAGTAGACCCCGCTCGAAGGCCCGGCGCACGATGCGCTCGCGCTCCGCCGGTGCCGGCGCCCGCGTGTCGCGGTTGCGCACGATCTCGAGACCGATCATGAGTCCGAGGCCGCGCACATCGCCGAGCAGCGGGTGCCGCTCCATCAGGCCGCGCAGCTTCTTGAGGAGTCCCGCGCCGACCTTGCCCGCGTTCTCGATCAGGCCCCCGCGCAGCAGCCGCAGCGTGGCCAGTGCCGCCTGACAGGACAGCGGATTGCCGCCGAAGGTGCTGCCGTGACTCCCGTTGTTCCACTTCATGACCTCGTCCCGCGCGATCACGGCGGAGATCGGCATGCCGGACGCGATGCCCTTGGCGAGGATGAAGATGTCCGGGTCGATGCCGTAGTGCTCGGAGGCGAACAGCTTGCCGGTGCGGCCCATGCCGCACTGCACTTCGTCCGCGATCAGCAGGATGCCGTGCTCGCGGCACAGCGCCTGCAGCCGGGGCAGGAACTCCGCATGCGGGGGAATGAAGCCGCCCTCGCCCTGGATCGGCTCGACCAGCACGGCCGCCACCTCCTGCGGCGGAACCGTGTGGTGGAACATCGAGTCGGTGAGCAGCTCGAGACACTGCACGTCGCACGAGTCGGGCTTCCGGTTGACCGGGCAGCGATAGCAGTACGAGTAGTGGGTGTGGAAGACGTCCGGCAGCAGCGGCCCACAGGACAGGCGCTGCACCGGCTTGCTCGCGGTCAGCGTCACCGTGCCGAGGGTGCGCCCGTGGAAGGCGCCGTAGAAGGCGATGATCTTCGATCGACCGGTGCGGATGCGCGCGAGCTTGATGGAGGTCTCGACCGCCTCGGCCCCGGAGTTCGACAGGAACACGCGCTTCTTCCCGGACATCGGAGCCAGCTCGGCGAGCATCTCGCAGAGCTCGATGTAGGCCGGATAGTGAAAATCCGTGTAGCAGATGTGGAGCATGCGCTCCGCCTGCTCCTGTACCGCCTTCACCACCGCCGGGTGACAGTGGCCGGTGGACACCGTCGAGATGCCGGCCGCGAAATCGAGATAGCGGTTTCCGTCGAGATCCTCGACCACCATGCCCGAGGCGCGCTCGGTCACCAGCTCGTAGTCGGGGGTCAGGTTCTGCGAGACGACGGCCTTGTCGCGGACATTCCACGCCTTGGACTTCGGACCCGGCGGCGGCACCACGATCTTCGGGTACTCGCCCGGATACGGGGGCGGCATCACGGATGCTGCGGAGTGCTCGGCCGATTTCTTCGCCGACATGGGACGATCCTCGCCTTCTATCTGGAGAAACGGGATGTTGGACTCTATCACAGCGCTGCAGTCCGCTGTCTAGGTCGCGTGCGCCCGCCGCCGCCCGCCGCGCCGCGGGCGTAGCGCAGCCGGCGCCTGGCTGGGATCGGGCGGCGGCGGCAGCACGGGCAGATCCTGCTGCTTCTCGAGACCGGACTGCACCAGCCGGCGCAGCTCGGCGTCCACGGCGGGATCCGTCTCGGGGGGCACGTAGGCGGCCAGGCGCTTGTCCACTCCCTCGCAGGCGCGCTGCACGAGCTCCACCGAGCCCGCCTTCTCCCAGTTCTCGCGATTCTCCCGATCGAAGACCGGATCGGTGAGGTAGAGCTCCTGCGGCCAGTGCTTCAGCGTGTGGGGCGCCGTGATCAGGTGGTCTTCCGCCATCAGCGCCCGCACCAGCTCGGTGGTGGGCAGGTCCTCCACCGGCTCGATCTCCCGCACGAAGTGCAGCGCCTGACCGCAGACTTCGTTGTCGAACACCAGCTTCGGCAGGCTGAAGGTCAGCAGGAAGTCGAGCATGCCCGGCCCGGACACCGAGTTGACGCCGGCCAACGCCGCCAGCAGGGCGCTGCCGAAGGTCTCCGCGCCGGCCTGCGCGTCGAGGAGCTTGGCGTCGGTCAGCGCCATGTACGCCTGGCAGGGCAGGCCCAGGTGCTTGGCGATGGCGACATAGGCCACATCGAGGTGCAGGGCCTCGATCGCCGCCATCGGCGAGCTGGCCGCCTTCATGTGGAAGGTCGCGGGGGCGCCCCCGAAGAGCAGCGGCGCGCCGGGTCTCAGGATCTGGGCCATCGTGACACCGGTCAGCACGTCGACGCAGTGGAAGACCAGCGCGCCGACCAGGGTCACCGGCGCGATCAGGCCCATCAGCGTCACGGGCACGAGCTCGACGGGAATGCCCGCCTCGACGCAGTCGAAGAGATTCTGGCACGAATCTTCGCCGTAGCGGAAGTTGCCGGTGGCGGTGATGGTGAAGATGGAGAGGGGTTTCTCGCGCAGCTCGGCGCGATCCGCGCGGAACAGCTGCATCATCTCCACCATGCGCGGCACGCCGTGCTCGGTGAATGCCCCCGAGACCACGGGTTTCTTCGAGGAAATGAGGGACATGTAGAGCCGCCAGGCGTCGGAGACCTGGGACTCGATGTCCTTGTTCGTCGAGAAGGCCGTGGCGAGATAGGCGATGTGCTCGAGGCCATCGCACAGCCGCGCGTACTCGACGAAGTCCGTGGAATCGGCGAGGCGCACCGCACCCGTGCGGTGATCCAGGATCTTGAGGCCGCTCGAGCCCGGCACGAAGTGCACGCGGTTTCCGCCGAGCTCCGCGTGCGGCTCGCCGTCGCGGTTGTAGAGCGCGATCGATCTCGGGCAGCTGGCAATCGCCTTGTCCACTTCATCGGGCGGAAAGAGGATGCGCTTGCCGCTGGCGTCGGTCTTCAGTCCGTGCTCGAGCAGGCGCTCGCGCAGCACGGGTCCGCGGATCTCCATCCCGACCTCGCCCATGATTCTCTTGACCTCGTCGAGAATCCGCTGGATGAGGTCCGGGCTGAGCGCATTCAGGGTGGGCCGCATGTGTTCGTCCTGTGTGGCTACGCGGAGCTTCCGCCGCGAGCCGGCGGAATCCTCCAGGCCCGGCGCTCCGGCGGCCGCGGCGCCGAGGCCTCAGACCGATTCGCGTTCCTTGCCCGCATTCTCGGCGAGGAAGCGCCGCCAGTGCTTCTTCCCCTCTTCGGGGAGCGTGGAGACCGGATCGTACGCCGGGTATTCGCGCGACAGCGCGTCCGGATCGTCGTACTCGATGCCCGTGCGGTAGTTCTTCCGCCAGTACGAGATGCCCTTCACGCGGTCGTACGAGCTCTCCATGTGGACCCAGCGCTTGCCGACGAATGCGACGTCGCAGATGAAGCGGGGCGTGGCGAAGCCGGGCAGGTAGCCCATGATCGCCATCTGCAGGTCCTGCGCCTCCCAGAGCGCGAGCCGCCAGTGCTCGGCGTTCGGGATCATGTCGCACAGGTAGAAGTAGTAGGGCGTCACCTTCGCGTGATCCATGAGCATGAAGCACAGCTCGAGGAGCTGGTTCGGCGTCGTGTTCACGCCGCGCAGCAGCACGCCCTGGTTCCGCACGTCCCGGTACCCCATGTCGAGGAGCGCGCGCACGGCCTTGCCGAAGAGGGGCGTCACCTGCTGCGCCGAGTTCACGTGCGTGTGGACCGCGATATCGATCTCCCGCTCGCGTGCGCGCTTCGCGATGGCCTCATAGCCCTCGAGCACCTCGTCCTGCAGGAAGTGCTGGGGGATGGCCGCCAGGCCCTTGGTGGCCAGGCGCACGTCGCGGATGTTCGGCAGGTCCATCAGCTTGAACAGCCATTCCACCAGGCGCTTCACGGGCACGTTCGCCACGTCGCCGCCCGACACCACCACGTCGCGGACCGACGGAGTGCGCGCGAGGTATTCGAGCATCGCCTGCCAGCGCGAGGGCTGCTTCAGCTGGAACTTGTACTTCAGGATCTGTGAGGTGTCGTTGCCGACCAGGTCCATCCGCGTGCAATGGCCGCAGTACTGCGGGCACGTCGGAATCATCTCCGCGAGAACCTTGGTCGGATAGCGGTGGGTGAGACCCTCCACCGCCCACATGTCGGCCTCGTGCAGGGAGTCGCGCGACGCCATCGGGTGACTCGGCCACTCGGCATCCCGTTCGCTGAACGCCGGCGCCATGTAGCGGCGCACCGGGTCGCTGCGCAGGTCCCGCTCGTCCATCGTGTTGATCATGTGAGGCGGGATCAGCATCGACATCGTCGCGCGCTCCTTCTGGTCGCGTTCGATGTCGTCACGCAGCGCGTCGCCGAGGTGCTTCCCGAGCGCCTTCTCGAGCTGCGCCAGATTCTTCACGGTGTGCGAGCGCTGCCACTGGGCCGACTCCCACTGCTCGCGGGTCACCCCGGCATAGCCGGGGATGCGTCTCCAATCCGGCTCGGCGTACGCGCGCGCGAGCGGATACTCGAAGGGCTGCTCCGCGGCGCGGGCCTTGCCCACCTGGCGCTGGGGGCGCCCGTGCGTCGCCTCGACCTCAACAGAGACGTCTTCCGCGCTGCTGCTCATGTGGAACCCCTCTCGGCTCGGAGGCTCGCAGCCGCTCCGGGCTGCTCGATGCGGGCGCTCGATCACCGCGAAAAATTAGCGCAAAGGGCCCTCCCCCGGCAGGAGAGCCGTTCTCCCGGGCCGGCGCGGCCGATGCAATCGGCGCGCGTCACGGCCGCGCGACCGGCGCGGGCGCGGGCGCGCGATCGGCAGCCAGCTCGGCGATGAACATCTCCGTGAGCCACTCGGCGATCCGGGCGTGGCCGGCGTCGTTGGGGTGGATGCCGTCGTTCTCGATCAGCAGATCGTCGACGCGCCGGCCGGGAATGCGACCGTAGGCCTCGAAACGCGCCGCGACGTCCAGCAGGAGCACGTTCTCCCGCTGCGCGATCTCCCGGACCCGCTCGGCATAGCGGTCCAGCAGGCGATTGATGCCGCGCGGGTCCGCAAAGTCGAACCCCAGCGCGGGATCCCTCAGCTCGGCGCCGTATTGCTCCGACCAGCGCATCGGATTCGGCGTCATCAAGATCGGCGTGGCCCCGTCGGATCGCAACGCGCTGACGATGGCTTCGAGGTTCGCGGTGTATTGATCGAGCGTCAGGCGCGGCTCGGTCCTGCCCTCGTTGGCGTCGATCCAGGAGTCGTTGATGCCGAACTGCACGATCACGTAGTCGGGATCGAAGCGCCGCACGTCTGCGTCGAGTCGCGCGACCGCCTGCGCGCTCGTCGTGTCGCTGAGGCCGGCATTGATCACCTCCACCTGGAATCCGTGCGCCTTGAGCGCGACCGCCAGGCGCTCCGGATACACCCGCTCGGCGTTGCCCTCCCAGGCTTCGGTGGTCGAATCGCCCAGCGCCACGATCCGGATCGGACGCGGATGCGCAGCGCTCGTTGGCGGCACCGCGGAATCCGAATGGCAGGCCGCCGCCGCGAGGCAGCACAGCGCCAGCCACAGCCCACGCCAGAATCCCGAGAACGACAAGTGCTCTCTCCTGGTCCGCACGCCTAATCCGATCGATGCACGAACACGTCAGGGTCGATCCGGGATCAGCGCGAGCCCGCTGCGCGCGGTGGGATCGCCGGGGCGTTTCGCGATCACGCCGCCGATCATCACGAACGACACCTGCTGCAGCGCGCGCATGTCCTCCAGCGGATTGCCGGCGACGGCGATGAGATCGGCGAGCTTGCCGGCCTCGATCGTGCCCAGGCGATCGTCCCACTGCAGCAGCTCCGCGCCGACGCGCGTGCCCGCCTGGATCGCCTGCATGGGCGTCAGGCCGGCCTCCACCAGCACGGCGAACTCGCCGGTGAAGAGCGCGGGGTCGATGCCGTAGCCGCCGAGATCCACACCGACCGCGATCTTGACACCGGCCTCGTGGGCGCGTCCGATCGCGGCGAGGAACCTGGAACGGTCGTTCTTCACGTAATCGTCCTGCTTGTCCTGCGCCAGCAGGCGGTCGCCCTCGGCGTAGTAGTCGCCGACGTAGACCGTCGGCACCAGGAAGGTGCCCCGCTTGGCCATCATCCGGATGGCCTCGTCGTCGATGTAGGTGCCGTGCTCGATGGAGCGCACGCCGGCCCGCACGGCCTGTTTGATGCCCTCCGCCGCGTGGGCGTGGGCGGCGACGGGCACGCCGAGCCGCGCGGCCTCCTCGACGGCGACGCGCAGCTCTTCGGGGCTGAAGGCCACGTTCCGGGGATTGTCGCCCACGGACTGGAAGGCGCCGGTCACGAGCAGCTTGATCCAATCCGAGCCGTACTTGACCTCCCGGCGAATGGCCTTGCGGATCTCCTCGGGGCCGTCCGCGATCAGACCATCGGCGATGACGTGCTGCTCGGGCGACAGGTAGTTGACGTCGCCCCCGCCGCCGGTGATCGAGAGATAGTGGCCGGCTCCGGTCAGACGCGGGCCGAGGAAGATGCCGGCGTCGATCACGCGGCGCAGATCCTGATTCGCGTAGGCCACGTCGGCGTCTCCGACCACGCGGATCGCGGTCCAGCCGGCCAGCAGGTGACGCTGCAGGCCGGCCAGCCCCATGAGCGCCTTGTACGCGGACGAGCTCTTCAGGTGTGCGTTCTGGTAGTCGTCCGTGTACATGAGCGGATGCTCGTGGGCGTTGATCATGCCGGGCATCAGCGTCGCTCCCGGAAGCTCGATCACGCGCGCCCCGGGCGGAATGAGCGTCCGGTCCCCGACGGCGCGGATCCGCTCGCCCTCGACCAGCACGACGGCAGCCTCCCGGGCCGTCGCGGCGCGCCCGTCGATGAGGCGCTCCGCGACGAGCGCGACGCTCTCGGCGGCCGCGCCGCGGGCCAGGGCGAGCCCGAGCAGAGCGCACGCCGCGGCGAAGCCGGCGGCCCGGCGGCCGAACGCGGCGGCCTGCGCGTGCCGTGCGGAGTGATTCATGACAGCGATCCTCCGGGTAGTCGTCAGAGATCTGGCGTGGATGTCGGCCGCAAGTCTACTCGAGCCAACGCGCGTACCAGGCGAGATAGCGACTCAGGACGTCGCGCCGGAAGCTCGGCCTCTGGATGCCGTGACTCTCGCCGGGGTAGACCACCAGTTCGGTCGGCACACCCAGGCGACGCAGCGCCATGTACATCTGCTCGGAGTGCATCACCGGCACGTTGTGGTCCTCGGCGCCGCACAGAAACAGGGTCGGCGTCCGGATCCGGTCCGCGTGCAGGAACGGATACGAAACCCGCAGCCACTTCTCGAGGCCCTCCCACGGCAACCCGAGCTCGGCTTCCCAATCGTGCCACCACTCGTCGGTGCCGTAGCCCGCCAGCATGTTCGAAACGCCCGCGCCGCTGGTGGCCGCGCGGAATCGCGTATCGGAGGCGATCGTGTAGTTGGTCAGCATGGCCCCCGAGCTCCAGCCCCCCACGCCGAGCCGCCCCGCATCGGCGACGCCCCGCGCGACCACGTGATCGACCGAGGCGAGCACGTCGGGCACGTCGGCATTCCCCCAGTCTCCGAAGATCGCCCGCTGGAACGCCTCGCCGCGCCCCGAGCTGCCGCGCGGATTCGGCCCGACCACCGCGTAGCCGTGCGCCGCCAGGATCTGCCAGGTGAAGTCGAATGCGTGCTGCCACTGCGCCACCGGACCGCCGTGGAGACGCAGGATCGTCGGCAGCTTCACGCCCGACCGAGAGCCCGGCGGCCGCATCAACAGGCCGTGGATCTGCGTGCCATCCGCGCTCTCGAAGACGAGATTCTCGGCCTCGGAGAGCCGCAGCGCAGCGACCCATGCTTCGTTCACGTGCGTCAGGGGCCGCAGCACGCCGCCCTCGACGGCGGCGAGCTCAGGGGGCTGATCCGACGTGCTCGAGAGCACCGCGATCTTCCCGTTCGGCCCGATGTCGTACGCGCTCACGCTGCGTCCGGCGGGAGTCAGCCGTTGCAGCGCGCCGCCCTCGGTCGACACCGAAGCCAGCACGACGCTCTGGTCGTCCTCCAGCAGGAAGAACAAGCGGGCGCCGTCCGGCGAGAAGTGCGGCCGGGTGGTGTTGCGATCCAGGCTCGCCGTCGGCTGCTTTCCGACACCGCCGCCCGCCGGGAAGACGGCCACCTGCTGGAGCGTGAACCAGGAGAGCTCGAGCGGGCCGCTCTGCTCGCAGGCGAGCTGCCGGCCATCCGGGCTCCACACCGGGGAGCTGCCCCAGCCCCAGATCGGATCGCACTCCATGAGCTCGCCGCTGCTGACTCGCTGCGGCGTCGCCCCGGGCAGAGGCTCGATCGCCAGGATGTCCCAGTTCAGATGGCGGTCGGGATCGTCGCCGAGCTTGGTCACGTAGGCGATGCGCCCGCCGTCCGGCGAGAACGCCGGCCGGATCTCGTCATGCGGTCCGGCGGTCAGCTGCACCACGCTCCGGGCCTCGAGATCGAGCAGATGCAGGCGGGCCCGAGAGCGACCGAGATAGCCGTAGCCGTCGCGCTTGATCAGCATGCGCGTGATCACGATGGGCTGCGGCGTCGATGTGTCGGCTGCGCCCGCGGGCACGACCGAAGAGACGAGCACCAGGTGCCGCGCGTCAGGCGCCCAGTCGAAGTCGGAGATACCGCCCTCGAGCGCCGTGACGCGCTCGGAGCCGCCGCCGCGCCAGTCGAGCAGCCACAGCTGCTCGGCGCCCGATGCGTCGCCACGCGCCGACAGGAATGCCAGGCGGCGCCCGTCCGGGCTCCAGCGCGGCGCGTGCTCGGATTCCGGCGTGTCGGTCAGTCGTACGGTCTCCGAACCATCCCAGCGCGTCATCCACAGGTCGCTGGTGCTCGTGTCTGCACCCGGATCGGCGCCACGGACCGCGTACGCGACCCAAGCGCCGTCGGGCGAGATCTGCGGATCCGAGACCTGCTTCAAAGAGTCCAGATCGGTGACGCGCAGCATCCTGCCGACTTCGGCCGCGGCAAACCACGGACTGGCGCACGCGATGAAAGCAAGCAGTGAAGACAGCTGTTTGAGCATGACACTCGCGTCCGGTTGGGATGGGAGCGCGTCGCGCCGGCCCAGTGTCCGCCGCGCGGGAGGGGCTGTCAAAGCTGGATCCGACACGCCTCCCCCCGTCAAGCAAGCGTCCAGCGCTGCCGATAGGGTCTCACCCGTGCGCATGCGGCGCTCGATCTCCGCTGGCGCCGCACGCCGGCGCCAGAGCCAGAACAACCGATGGCATACAACGCGTACTACGCGGAGCTCGCCGCGCTCTTCTTCTTCCTCTTGATGGGAATCCGGCTGCACCGCGTGGGCGTGCAAACGGGCAGGCTCCCCGAGCGTTTCTTGAGCGCCGCCTTCCTGCTCTGGGCGCTTGGCTACGCCCTCTACGACCTTCCCTACGCGATCGTCGAGGATCAGTCGCAGCTCACGCCCTACGTCTTCGCCGCGCGTATCGCCGTCGACCTGGGCACCCTTGCGCTGGCGCTGTTCATCCGCGCGGTGTTCCGCGGCCGGGAGCGCTGGGCGCTGTGGCTGGTCGTCGGCACGGGGCTCGGCCTGCTCGTGGGCGCGGCGGGTTCCGCGTGGGCCGGCGACTGGCTGGGCGAGCGCCCGTTCGACAACGCCCCGTACTGGGTAGAGCTGGTGGCAAACGTCGCGCCCTCGGCCTGGATGGCCGCGGAGGGGCTGAACGAGTACCGCAGGGCGACGCAGCGCCGGCGTCTGGGCCTGTGCGAGCCGCTGATCTGCAACCGCTTCCTGCTCTGGGGTGCGGCGGGGCTGATCTGGATGCTGCTCGAGTTCGTGGTGCTCGCGCAGGAGATCGAGCACGCGCGAATCGGGGAGTGGTCCAGCTTCTGGGACACCGTCTCGGGGATCTTCCAGTTCGTCCCGGTCGTGTTGATCTGGCTCGCTTTCTTCCCGCCGGACCTCTATCGCCGCTGGATCGAGGGCTCGGCGCCGGGCGAGGATGCCGGCGCGGAGCCCGGCGCGCCCCGGGGCTGAGCCGCGCGGCACGCCTGGCCCCCGGCCCTCTCACCAGCGCGCAGGAATCACCGAACCCGCTCGATTCGACTCAAGGAATCGCCGGAGCGGGCCGAACAGGGAGCCCACGCGGGCGGCGACACCCGGGCCCGCCACCAGGAGGTTCCCATGGCCACCCGCCCGCTCGCCTTCGGCGTTCGCCTGCGCGACAGAGACAAGGGTCGAAGCGTCCGCGTGCTGCAGGATCCGCGCAGCCCGCGCCGCTATCTCATCGAAGATCGCGCGCAGGACGGGCGCACGCGCCGCCGCGCGCACGCCTCGCTCGCCAGCGCCCTGCGCGATCTCGCCGTCACCTGGCGCGAGCGCCTGCACTAGACGTCTCGCCGAGCGCATCTTCCGGATCGATCCCCAGCCGCGGGAGCCGCGCGCTAAGGGTGTGCGGATCGCGGAGCGCAGATGAAACGCGCGTACCATGCCGGGGAGAAGACGGCCAGGCCCAGCGCGCCCTGGGCGACGACCGTGATCAGGGCATTCAGCACGTCGAGATGGCTCAGCATCCCGTAGAAGGCCAGCGTGATCACGTACACCCCTTCGGCGAGGAAGAACATGCCCGCGTACGTGCTCCACAGCAGGAGCCGATGCGCAACCATCGGATCGCCGAGCCCGTACTGGACGCGCCGCTTGCCGCGCGCGTATTGGCGCGCGGCTTCGAGGGAAGTCCAGCCGTAGCACGTCATCAGGGCGAACTGCTCGAGCCAGACCCAGACGTGGTCGTTGCGCACGCCCTCCCAGTCGCCAAGCGCTCCGCTCGCGACGAAGGACACCGCGAGGAGACCCGCGAGGAGCAGGACGAACGCGGCCGCGGCGCGGCTGTTGCGGCGGAACACGATGCGCGTGAATGCGATCAGACACAGAACAGATGCAATGATGCCGAGACGGCAGGCGATGGAGAACGCGGTGCCGAGCGGAGTGCCGTGGGCCGGCGAATAGCTCGCCAACGTCCAGACGAGCCACTCGAATCCGTCGATCGTCACCGCGGCGCCGAGCAGCACGAGCGGCGTGTCCTGTCTGCGTACGGAGCGCACGATCGTGGGCACGCCGACCGAGAAGCTCACCGAGATCGCGATCAGATAGGAGACGAATACGAAGTCCACACAGCGCTCCCATCTCGTGCAATCATCCGACACATCCTTTTTCGGAGGCGCGCGCGACGCAGTTGACCAGAAACTCGGAGAAATTCGGCCCACCAACAGTGGGATTTTAGACACGAATTCGATTCGACCCGACGCGAGAAGGCATTTCGCGCCCCAACGGCGCGCTGAGACGAAGCAATGCGACGCCGGCTGCACGCCTCCCGGGCCGTGCTAGAAATCCGTCGGCGGGAGAGCTGCGGGCGCGCAATGCATCCGGGCGACCCGACCTGAAATGTGGATGGGGAGATTGCGATGCCTTCGAGGCGCAGCGCCATCGCGATGAGCGACGCAGAGCGCCGCGCGTTTCTCTCCTCCGCCGCGACGCTCATTGTGGTGTCGAACGGCCGGAACGGCGTTCCGCATCCGATGCCCATGTGGTTCTGCGTCGACGCAGACGACTGCCTCTACTGCACGACCTTCGCCAGGAGCCAGAAGGTGCGCAACTTCGAGCGCGATTCCCGAGCGGCGCTGCTGGTCGAGTCGGGCACCGCGTACGGGGAGCTCAAGGGCGTGGTGATCGAGGCGGAGACCCAGATCCTCCGGGATCCCGAGACGGTTCTCGACACGCTGATCCGCATCGGCTCCCGCGGCGAGCGGATCACGCAGGCGCAGCGCGAGAGCATGCGCGAGACGGCGGCCAAGCGGGTGGTGCTCAAGTTCACGCCGAAGAAGATCCTCAGCTGGAATCACGAGAAGCTCGGCGGCCGCTACTAGAGAGCCGCCCGGCGCAGGAGGCAGCCCATGTCCGCAGGCAAGCAAACGGTGACAGACTGGGTCGACGCACACGCGAGTCCGCTCTCGGACTGGAACCAGACGATCTGGCACTACGGCGAGACGGCCTGGCGCGAGTACAAATCGGCGCGCTGGTACGTGGAGCGCCTGCGTGCCGAGGGCTTCGAGGTGGAGGAAGGCAGCGGCGGCATGCCCACCGCCTTCGCGGCCCGCTTCCGCCGGGGCGACGGACCCGTCGTCGCGGGCTACGCCGAGTACGACGGCGTGCCCGGCAATTGCCAGGCCGCCGTCACCCACCGGGAGCCGCGCGCCGGCTTGTCCTCTGAGGCCGGCGGACACACGGATCCGCACTCGGCCCTCGGCATCGGCGCGCTGGGCGGCTTCCTGGCCGCCAAGGCCGCCATGGAAGCGCACGACCTGACGGGCACGCTCAAGTTCTTCGGGGAGCCGGCGGAAAAGGTGCGCGGCTCGAAGCCCATCCACGCGGCGCGCGGCTACTACGACGGCGTGGACGCCTTCCTCAGCTTCCACCCCGCCTACCTCCTGCCGCTCTCGAATACGGTGCGCTGGGATACCCACTGCGGCGCGTCCTACGCCGCCATCTACAGCTTCCACTGCGACGAAGCCGAGCAGTGGCTGGGCGCGCCCGCGGACTCGCCGATCCCGCAGGCCCACACCGCCGCCCGCGCCCCCGGCGCAAACGATGCGCTGGTGGCGATGTACGCGCTGACCAAGATGACCAAGGAATCGATGCTGCCGTTCCGCGCGGGCTGGAGCCTGAGCGAAGCCATCCTCACCATGGGGCAGGCGACCGCCGACAATCTCCCGGCGGGCCTCGCGCAGATCCAGTACTTCTGCCGCGTCCCGGAGATCGAGATGGCCGAGCAGATCTTCCGCGTGCTCGACCGCAATGCCGAGTCCGCGGCGGGAGCCGCGCACTGCCGCTGGGAGCGACACTGGGTGTGCAAGTCGCGACCCGGCCTCGCCAACCACGCCCTGGCCGACCTCACCTACCGCAATCTGGCGGCGGCGCAGCCGCCTCGTTACGGGAAGGAGGCCGTCGCGGCGGCGCGCGAGATCCAGGCCAATCTCGGGCTGGCGCCGATGGACGAGCCCTTCCTGGAGGCGTGCGAGCGCCTGCTCGATCCGCGCGAGGCGGAGCGGATCCTGCGCGAGGATCTGCCGCCCTCGCAGCGCAACGCGACCTCCGACGACTACACGGAGATGTGCTGGCACGCGCCGACCGTGCGGCTCTACGTCGGGCGGCCGATGTTGAAGGCGCCGGCCGGCTTCCGCTATCCGGCCTGGGCCATGAACGCGCTGGGGGGGATCCGCGCGACCATCGACCCGACGCTGTGGTGCGCGGCGAAGACCATCGGCATGACCGTCGTCGATCTGCTCAGCGACCGGGCCGCGCTGGAGGCCGCGCGGCGCGAATTCGTGAAGCGCACGGGCGGCGGCGTCGGGGGCCGGCACTGGATCGCGCCGCTGTGCGATTACGACGCCCCGATCCACTTCCGCTGGCCGGAGTACGTGACGACGCCGCGCGGCGAAGAGTGGTGGATTCCGGCGTTGCCGAAATAGACCCGGACCCACCGCCTCAGCGCAGCGGCTCGCGATGCGCGCCGGCGCGCACCCGGCGCCGCGTGCCCGCGAAGGCGCGCAGACTGCGGCTGAGTCCGGCGCGCCAGAGCATGCGCCAGCGCCGAAAGTTCTGGAAGCGCGGTGCGGGCTCGCCCAGCGAGCGCAGCCCGGCGACCCGCGCCGGATGACTCAGCTTGCGCGGCAGGTGGTCGGCGTGCATGGCGTCGAGCTCCGCCAGGGCGCAGGGCTGCAGCACGATGGCGCCGGCGGCGGCGGCTTGGGCAATCAGGCGCTCGCCGCGCTCGGTTCTGCCGATCAGCAGGTTCACCCCGGGCGCCTCCTCGTGGATGGGCCTGCCGTCCTGCAGGATCCAGCCGTCCGGACAGGTCACGTCGCCGAGCTCCCCGATGGCATCCGGACAGATCTTGCAGCGGAACTGGATGTCGTAGTGCCAGGCGCTGCCGGGCGCGAACCACACCTGCTCGTAGCTCAGGTCATAGCTGCGCCCATCCCGGGTCTCGATGTGGGTGGGGCCGGGCCAGCCGTGGCCCCGCCAACGGAACACCGCAATCTCGGACTCCTCGACACCGTGATGGGCGGCGATCTTGCGCGCCGTGTGCCACGTCGGAACACCGCCGCAGAAGATGGTCAGGCAGTACGGGATCTGCGCCTCGACGCGCGGATCGATGCGCGCGAGGTTCCGGATCGCCGCCACGTCGCAGGGCTTGCCGATCACGGCGAAGCGCTGGCCCGCGTCGAGCAACCGGTGCACGGGCAGCAGCGGAGCCGCGGGGCCGTAGCGCGACTGCGCGCCCGACTTCACCTGCGCGGCGCTGGTGCTGACCTGTGCATCGCTCAGCAGCGGCGCGCTCTCGGAGGCGCGCACGTGCAGCACCGCGTCGACCGCGCCGCTCTCCAGCAGGAAGACACCGAGGGCCGTGAGGGCGCCGCCCGCCGCGGCACGGAAGCGCACGGACGCGTCGGCCGCAAAGCCGCGCTGGATGGAACGCACCGGTCCCCACACCGGATGGAATACACCGCCCGCGCCGACCTGCTCGAGATCGGGCCCGCGCACGCGAATACCGGGACACACGGCGCGGATGCGATCCAGCGTCGCGGCGTCGAGCGCCTGCTTCCGCTGGGGGCGCATCTGGCCGTACGAGGTCACGGCCATGCCGAGACGATCCTCGCCGACCAGGCTCGCGCACAGGCCGCATCCCGTGCACAGGCCGTGGCTGACGATGCCTTCGAGATCGGGAACGCGCGTCATCCTGGCTCGCAGCAAGCCCGCGCCGGCGCGGTGCGGGAGGACCGAGCATGCCGCAGCCAGCGAGGGGGCCGCGACGTGCGCCGCGCGCGACCCAGCGCTGCGGGCGGATTCCGCCGCGCCTACTTCTTGTGCTTGCCCTTGTCCTTGATCTTCGCGGGGCCCGGAGGGTGCTTGTGCGCCTTGTGGATCGCGACCGGCACGCTCGCCGCGGCCGCCACGCTCCAGCCGCCGTCGGCCCTGACGCTCACCTGCCAGCTGCCGTCGAAATAGCGAAAGAACTGGCCCTCGTGGAAGAAGACGTTCGGGAATCCTACGGCGACTTGAACGCCTCGCTCCGAATCGAAGATCACCTCGAAGCCGCCGCTCTGTTCGTGATGGCTCTTGCCCTTGCTCCGGTAGCCGTAGGCCGGGGCGTGCGCCGGCGGATCGGCCCAGGCGAGCGCGGGCGCCAGCAGGAAAAGGCCGACGAGGAGGAGCGTGGAACGGCGAAGCATGGCAAGACCTCCCAGGTCCATCGAGGATGGCTCCCGGTATCGGCAGGCACGCGCCGGCCCATGAGAGCCGGCAACACGCGTGCAACTCCGCGCCGCCCAATCTGCGCGCACGACACGCCCGAGCGTCTGGCACGCCGCGCACGCGACTCCTGGTGTGCGCGCCGCCCTCGCCTACCCTCTCCTGCGACCGCACGGAGCCCATCCCATGGCCGTGGTGTGCCCGCGCTGCGGGCGCGAGTACGATGTGACCCTGTTCGAGTTCGGGCGCACGCTCTGGTGCACCTGTGGTGCCCGCGTCGGCGTCGCGTCGCGCGAGCTCAGCCTGGGCGCAGCGGCGGAGAACCGCTTCCTCGCGGACGCCATGCTCGGCAAGCTCGCGCGCTGGCTGCGGCTGCTCGGCTTCGACTGCGCATACGAGGACCGCATTGCCGATGCAGAGCTGATCCGGCGCGGCGTGGAGCAGCAGCGCGTCATCCTCACGCGCGACCGCGCGCTCCCGCACGAGTGGTGGCTGTCCGGCATCTGCGTCGTGCGGGCCGAGGCGCCCTTCGAGCAGCTGGGTGAGGTGCTGCGGCGCTTCGCCCTGGCGCCCTCGGTCCAGCTGTTCAGCCGCTGCAGCCAGTGCAACCGCGACCTGGCGAGCGCACACCGCGCGGATCTCGCGGGGCGCGCGCCGCCCCACATCCTGGCCACGCGCGAGCACTTCTGGGAATGCGCGGGATGCGGGCGCGTCTACTGGGAAGGCTCGCACACGCGGCGCATCCGGCAGGTGGTTGAGCGCCTGCTGGCGGAGGCTTGACGCGCGGCGCTTCCCGCGGCGACGACCGCGCTCCAGCTCAGGCGGCGGCGCGCTCGGGGCGCGGCGCCGCCTTGCTGGCCGCGCGGCTCGCTGCGTGACGCGCGGCCAGGTCCGCCAGACAGGCGCGCAGGCACGCGGCGCAGATCCCGTAGTTCTGGGAGGGCTCTCCGGACAGCCGTCCGGGCAGGATTCCGATCACGCGTTCGCACCAGGAGCAGATGTGCGTCATGACGGGGAAGTGGGTGATCGGCGGACGAGGTGGCAGGCCGGCGGAGATTTTTTCGCGTCCCGGGGCCCTCGCGGACCCAAACCTCCCCACCCCGCCAGCCCCACCCGCACTGCACAGCCGCGCAGAGAGAGTCCGGTTGAACCAGACACCGCGTTGGGTCTAGCATTGGGGACGGCGTGGAGAGACGATCCGCCGAGACTTTCGTCCGCGCGGTGTTCGAGAGCGCGGGAGTCCGGGTTGGCGGCACCGCCCGGCACGATCTCCAGGTGTACGATCGGCGCTTCTACGCGCGCGTCCTGGCCGAAGGCAACCTCGGCATGGGCGAGACCTACATGGATGGCCTGTGGGACTCGCCGGCCGTCGACGAGATGCTCTTCCGGCTGATTCGCAGTGGCCTCTACGACCGCGCCCGCGTCGGCGCTCGCGGGCGGCTGCTGCTGCTGCGCGCGCGCCTCTTCAATCTCCAGAGCCTGCGCCGCGCCTTCGAGGTCGGCGAGCGGCACTACGACGTGGGCAACGATCTCTTCGAGGCCATGCTCGACGCGCGCATGACCTACTCCTGCGGCTACTGGAGAAACGTCCGCACGCTCGACGAGGCGCAGTGCGCCAAGCTCGACCTGGTGTGTCGCAAGATCGGCCTCAAGCCGGGCCGCAGGGCTCTCGATCTCGGCTGCGGCTGGGGCTCCTTCGCGCGTTATGCCGCCGAGGTCTACGGCGCCGAGGTCACCGGCGTCACCGTCTCCCGCGCGCAGGCCGCCTGGGCCGCGGAGCGCTGCCGGGGCCTGCCCGTGGAGATCCGCCTCGGAGACTACCGCGAGGTCTCGGGGAGCTACGACGCGGTCGTCTCGATCGGCATGCTGGAGCACGTCGGCCCGAAGAACTACCGGACCTACATGCAGGTCACCGATCGCTGCCTGGCGCCCCACGGCGTCGCGCTGATCCAGACCATCTGCAGCAATCAGATCTCCTGCTACTTGGACGCCTGGATGAATCGCTACATCTTCCCGAACGGTGTCCTGCCCGCGCTCGAGCAGCTCGAGCGGGCGATGCGCGGCCGCTTCGTGCTGGAGGACGTGCACAACTTCGGCCCCGACTACGACCGCACGCTGATGGCCTGGTACGGCAACCTGCGCGGCGTCTGGTCGCGCCTCGGCTCCCGCTACGACGAGCGATTCCGGCGCATGTGGACCTACTACCTGCTGAGCTGCGCGGCGACCTTCCGCGCGCGTTACAACCAGCTCGTCCAGCTGGTCATGACGCAGATCGGAACGCCCCAGCCGAACTGCAGACACGGCTGACTGTCGCAAGGCGTGGGGCAAGAGCGGTCCTCGGAGACGTGCTGCGCCGTGCGCGCCTGCCGAGCCGACGCAAGACGCAGCCCCCCGACGGCCCCGCGATCCCGCAACGGCACGCGCTCCGCGCCAAAATTCGCTCCGCTCGCCCTGGGCAGGGGAGATCTGCCGCGCCTCCGGGTGCGTCTGGCGCGCATTGGGACACCCGCTGGTCCACGCACGGCCGGCGGGCGCGCGCGATCGCCCGTCTTGGCATGCAAGCTGCTTCCTTGCTCCCTGGAGGTTCACGACCATGTCTGGAATCACGAAGCGGCTGCAAGAATTGCTCGACAGCAGCGGCGTCGAGTACACGACCATCCGTCACCGCGACGACTTCCGGGCGAAGACCACGGCGCTGGACACGGACACCCCCCTTCAGGAGTTCGCGAAGACCGTCTTCATCTGGGTCGACGGGAGCTACGCCATCGCGGTTCTTCCGGCCAGTCATTTCGTCGCCGAGAGCAAGCTCGAGAGCCAGCTGGGCGCGGAGAAGGTGCGGCTCGCCTCGGAGTTCGAGATGCAGGATCTGTGTCCCGATTGCGAGGTGGGCGCCGCGCCGCCCTTCGGAAATCTGTACGGGCTTCCGACCTACGCGAGTCCGATCCTGGCGCGCGACGAACACATCACCTTCAACGCCGGAACGCACCGCGATGCCGTGCGCATGAGCTACGCCGATTACGAGCGGCTGGTGCGACCCGAAGTGATGTCGCTCTCGCGGCACGAAGAATCGTAACGGCGCGGCGATCCCTGCCGCGGAGCGACTGCGGGGTGAGTTCCCCTCCGCTCCGCATCGCGCCTCGGCTCTCGTCATGAAGATCTGATCCGCGCAAGGGGGAGAACCCCTCGCTCGCGGCAGCCGAGCCCCACATCTCTGGCTGCGCCGATCGTCGCAGCGCGAAGTTGTGAGCGGGATCACCGAGTCGAAGGGCGGCGCAGCGATAGCATGAGTATTCGGCTGGCGCGGCGTTGGGCTCGCCGGCAACGCCGAGCGGCTTGGCTGACGCGCAGCCGCGAACTCATGCGAACTCACGCGAAAGAAACCTCGCGCGAAGAAACGGAATGGGAGGGGAGAGGGATGGCGCTCAAGGATTTCATGGGGATGGCGGAGAGAACGGCGGAGAAGACAGAGTTGGAACGGGTTGAAACCACCCCGAAAACGGCGCTCCCGGCGATCCGGACCGTGGCTCCGTCCACGTCGATCGACGCCACGACGGAGATTTCAGGCAAGCTCCGCTGCGGCGAGACCCTTCGCATCGACGGACGCATGAAGGGCGAGATTCGCTGCGACAAGACCGTCATCGTCGGGCAAGGCGCAAGCGTCGAGGCGACGATCCAGGCGGACGCGGTCGTGATCGGCGGCGAGGTGAAGGGAGACATCATCGCCAAGCGCAAGGTCACGCTCGAGAGCAGCGGGCGCGTGATCGGCGATCTCTCCACCCCCGGCATCGTGATCGAAGAGGGCGCGAAGCTCGAGGGACGCATCGTGATCGGTGCCGAGGAGGGAGCGGCCGCGCACAAGCAGCCGGCCGCACGCACGTCGGCGCCCGCGCGCGACGCGGCGCCGAGCTCGGACAAGGTACCAGCTCCGAGCGTCACGACGCCGCCGCGCTGATCTCGACCCGCGCTTGATTTCGCCGCAGCCGGGCACTCGCTGCCTCGGAAGCGGGCGCGCAGTGCGCCGCAGCTAGGCGGTGTGCTGCGCGCGCGAGGCGCGGTCCACGCGCAGGGCGACGGGCAGCAGCAGCAGCAGGGACAGCAGCGTGCCGCCGACGATCACGGCGATCAGCAGGGAGTAATCGAGTCCGTGGTCGATCTGGTACTGGCGGATGCGGCCGCAGATGCCGGGCCCGAGGCCGTAACCGAGATTGGTGACGCTCGCGGTGGCCACCGCCACGCGACCGCGGCGATCGATCGCCGCGGCCAGTCCGATCTGATAGGGCGAGACGAAGTAGAAGCCGAGTCCCCAGATGAGCCCGCCCATCCACAGCGTCTCGGGCGTCGCGGCGCTGATGTAGGCCCAGCGCCCGGCGAGGCTGCACAGCGAGCCCACCACGATCGGGAACACGCGACCCAGCCGTTGGCCCAGCCACGCGGCGATCGCCCCACCGACCAGCCCCATGATCACCGTCGAGGCGATGATCGACGACGCGACGTCCTCGTCGAAGCCGCGCGACACGGCAATCTCGATCGAGAACTGCCAGAGCGCCTGCTCCGTGACCGAGTAGATGAAGACCGCGGCGAGCACCCCGAACGCCATCCAGCCGAAGGATCTGGAGGGCTCGACCGGGACCCGATCGGGTGCGGCGGACGCGGCGCTCTGGGCAGACTCCGGGGAAGCCGCGGACCCCGCATGAGCGAATCGCGGTCGCGGCGGAAGCCAGGCCAGCAGCGGCATCGCGACCAAGGTGAGCACCAGCAGGGTCGCGAAGCCCATGGCGTAGTTGCCTCCGGCGACCACGTGCGGCAGGAACTTGGTGAGCCCCGCGGTGATGCCGCCCCCCATGGT
>Ga0224496_10000380_pt1 | contig 31223 bp, 23 predicted proteins | sample SF_Jul11_sed_USG_2_FD_168127 | JGI IMG/M metagenome (GOLD analysis project Ga0224496, IMG submission 168127) | Sediment microbial communities from San Francisco Bay, California, United States - SF_Jul11_sed_USGS_8_1 | ecosystem: Environmental > Aquatic > Marine > Sediment | place: USA...
CTGACGGGCGTTGTCCGCGTACGCCGCCAGCAGGGCCCGCTCGCAGAGGAGATTGATCAGCCGCGGTACACCGCCGGACACGCGGTAGACCGTCGCGAGCGCCCCGTCCGTGAAAATCGGGCATTCCCGCCCCGCGGCAATGCGCAGTCGGTGCCGCACGTAGTCGCGCGTCTCTCCGGACGTCAGGGGTCCGAGATGCCAGTGCACGGCGATGCGTTGGCGCAGCTGGCGCAACTCCCGGCTCTCGAGCTTGTCGTCGAGTTCTGGCTGGCCCAGCAGCACGATCTGCAGCAGCTTCGTCGTGCTGGTCTCGAGATTGGAGAGCAGGCGCAGCTGCTCGAGCGTCTCCGTGGAGAGCGTCTGTGCCTCGTCGACGATGACGAGCACGTTGCGATCCTCGGCCTTCTTGTCGAGGAGGAAGTTGTTGAGGGCCTCGATCAGCTCGGGAGCGGAATCACCGAAGGTGGAGAGCCCGAATTCGGCATTGATCGCCTTCAGGAGATCGACGGGCGAGACGTGCGGATTGAACAGGAAGGCGACCTCGGAAGCGCTTCCCAGGCGTTCGAGCAGGGTGCGGCACAGGGTCGTCTTGCCGGTGCCGACCTCGCCCGTGATCGCGATGAAGCCCTCGCGCTGCTCGATGCCATAGATCAGGTGGCCGAGCACCTCGCGGTGTGCGGTGGAGAGAAACAGGTATCGCGGGTCCGGGGAAAGCTCGAAGGGCTTCTCGCGGAGGCCGAAGAAGTCGGTGTACATGCGCGGCGCGGCTCCGGCGCTCGGTGAACGAGCGGACCATAGCAAGGTCGGGCGGCCCGGGGCGTCCGAGCTACGCTCGGACGCCGTACGGCGTTCGAGACGGGTGGGAAGCATGGTGGGCCCCTCGCAAACATCCGCGTGCTGGATCTGAGCCGCGTGCTCGCGGGGCCCTGGGCGAGCCAGATCCTGGCCGACCTCGGCGCGGAGGTCATCAAGGTCGAGCGGCCGGGTCGCGGCGACGACACGCGCGCCTGGGGGCCGCCCTTCCTCGCCGACGCGGAGGGTCGCGAGACCGGGGAATCCGCCTACTTCTTGTCCGCGAATCGCGGCAAGAAGTCGGTGACCATCGACATCACGCGCGCGGAGGGGCAGGCACTGGTGCGGCGCCTCGCCGGGAGGTCCGACGTGCTGCTGGAGAACTTCCGGGTCGGAGCGCTGGCGCGCTTCGGTCTGGACTACGAGTCGCTGCGCGCCGTGAACCCCCGGCTCGTCTACTGCTCGATCACGGGCTTCGGGCAGACGGGCCCGGCGCGCGATCGCGCCGGCTACGACGCCATGATCCAGGCGCTGGGCGGCCTGATGAGCATCACCGGGGAGCCCGACGCGGAGCCCGGGGGCGGGCCCCAGAAGGTCGGTGTCGCCCTCGCCGACGTACTCACCGGCCTGTACGCGGCGGTCGCGGTACTGGCTGCGCTGGCGCATCGCGAGCGCAGCGGCGCGGGGCAGTGGATCGATCTGGCGCTGCTCGACGTGCAGATCGCCTGCCTCGCCAATCAGGCCATGAACTATCTGATCTCCGGCGTGCCGCCGGTGCGCATGGGCACCGCGCATCCCAACATCGTGCCCTACCAGGTGTTCGCGACGTCGGACGGCCATCTCGTCCTGGCGGTCGGCAACGATGAGCAGTTCGCGAGCTTCTGCCGCCTGGCGGGCCGCCCGGAACTCGCGCGCGAGGAGCGCTTCGCGACCAACGCGGCGCGCGTGCGCAACCGCGAGGCGCTGGTCCCGATCATCGCAGCGCTCGTGCGGGAGCGCGCTACGCAGCTCTGGCTGGACGCGCTGGAAGCGGCGGGGATTCCGTGCGGGCCCATCCACACGATCGATCGCGTCTTCGCCCAGCCCCAGGCGGTGCACCGGGGCATGCGTTTCGACATGTCGCATCCGACGGCGGGTCGCGTGCCGCAGGTGGCGAGCCCGATGCGCTTCTCCGCCTCCCCGGTCGCCTACGAAATCCCCCCTCCCCTGCTCGGCCAGCACAACGACGAGGTGCTCGGCGAGCTGCTGGAGATCGACGTGGAGGCGCGCCGGGCACTGCGCGATCGGGGAATCGTCTGAAGCGGGGGGCGACGCTGTGCGGGTGCGATCCGGCTCGGAATCCGCGCGATGGAGTCGCGGCGTCGCGGGGCTGCTAGGCTGGCGAGAACCTCGCCACGGAGAACCGCCATGACGCCCAACCTCCTGCTCTACCTCGCGAGCAGCGCCGCGATCGGCCTCGCCCTGGGATTCGTGTTTGGTCGGCGCACGGCTCGGGACACGCGCCGCATCCGCGATCTCGAAGCCCACGTGGAGCACGTGGAGAAGGAGCGCGAGCAGACCCAGGCCGAGCTGGCCGCCGCGCGCGACGCCTTCGAGACCTACCGGGGGCGCGTCGCGGACCACTTTGCCGGAACCTCCGAGCTGCTGCGCGACCTCACCCAGCGTTATCGCGGCGTCTACGCCCACCTGGCGGCGGGAGCGGAGGCGTTGTGCCCCGCAGGCTTCGCCGGCCTCGAAGAGGGCTTCGCTCCCGGTGCGCTCGCGTCGGGCGAAGCCGTCGCGCGCACGGAGGGCGACGCGCCGCCGCTGCAGCGTTCGGGGGAAGCCGCGGCTGCCGAGGGTCCGGAAACCCCGGTGCGCGATGCGCGCGGACCCGTCGACGCGTCCGAGACATGACCCGCGCGGCGGCTCGCGAGCGGCGTCGTTTCAGTCGCCGTCCGCCATGCGGATCAGCGCGTCGGCGGCGATCGCGCCCTCGCCTGCGGGCAAGACCATCAGCGGATTCACGTCGAGCTCGAGCACGCGATCGAAGTGCCGCTCGGCGAAATCCGCAACCGCGAGCACTGCGTCGATCACCGCTTCGATGTCTCCGCGCGGCTTGCCGCGATAGCCGTCGAGCAGCTTGAATCCGGCCAGTGAGCGCAGCGCCTCTTCCACGCGCTCGCGCCGGACGGGCAGCAGCAGGGTCGCGCTGTCTCGGATGAGGTTCACCAGCACCCCCCCGCTGCCGATGACGAGGACCGGCCCGAACTGTTCGTCGCGCTTGAGGCCGATGATGAGCTCCGCGACGCTGCCGCGGACCATCTGCTCCACGAGGTAGGCGTCCTCCAGATCGGGGCGGTCGCGCAGGCTCTCCCGGATCTCCGCCACGGCGCGCTCGACCTCGGCGCGCGACTCGAGGCCGAGCTTCACCGCACCGGCTTCGGTCTTGTGCGCCAGCGCCGCGCTCGCGCGCTTCACCGCCACCGGGAAACCGAGCGCCTCGGCGGTCTCACCCGCGTCCGCAGCGCAGACCCTCCGGCCCGCCGGCACGCGCAGGCCGCAGGCTGCGAGCCGCTGCTTGCTCTCCCACTCGTCGAGCAGGGTGGCGCTCCCGGGGATCGGCGCCGGCTCCCGGAGCATGCTGCGCTCGAGGTCGCCGGCCGCGAGCAGTCGGGCGCGGCGCTCGCCGTACCAGCCCGCGCGCTGGATGGCGAGCGTACCCTCCTGCAATCCGCCGAGCGGGGTGACGCCGTTCTCGCACAGGCGCGCGAGCATCTTGTCGGGCAGCATCTCGCCGAAGTTGCTCAACAGCACCGCCGGCTTCTGGGTGATGCGGTGGGCCTCGATGAACGAGTTGCAGACGCCGTCCCAGGCCGCGAAGTCGCTGCACTCGGGCGCCGGGTAGTCGTGGACGATGGCGGTCACGTCGTACTGATCACCGCGCATCACGCTGCTGAAGCAGCGCACTTCGAGCTCGTGCTTTCCCCACACCTGCGTGTTGAAATCGAGCGGGTTGGTCAGGTTGACGAATTCCGCCATGTACTCGCGCATATCCGCCATCTGCGCCTCGGAGAGCGGCGGCAGCTCGACATTCACGGCCGCCGCGCGATCGGCCATCATGGCGGAGTCCGCGCCCGAGCAGGTCAGCACGCCGAGCCTGCGGCCCTCGAACGGTCCGGATACGCAGAAGAGCTTCAGGCTCTCGATGAGTTCGGGGATCGAGTCCACGCGCACGACGCCCAACTGGTCGAACAGTGCCTGGTACATCGCGTCGGAGCCGGCCAGGGAGCTCGTGTGGCTGAGCGTCATGCGCTGTCCGATGTCGGACGCGCCCGCCTTGAGTGCCACGATCGGCGTTCCCCGGCGCAGCGCGCGCAGCGCCGCGCGCCAGAACTTCGGCAGATCGCGCAGCCCTTCGACGTAGAGGCCGATGGCAGAGACGCGGGGGTCGTCGACCAGCACGTCCACGTAGTCGCTGGCTTCGAGCACGGCCTGGTTGCCCGTGGAGATCACCGTCGCGATCGGCAGGCCGCGGGCGGCCATGGTGAGGATCAGGCTCAGGTTGCCGCTCTGGCTGACGACGGCGGCGCCCCGCTCCACGCGCCGGCCTCCGTGGAAATCCGGCCAGAGCGCGACGCCGTCGAGATAGTTGAGCACGCCGTAACAGTTCGGGCCCACCACGGCCATGTCGCCCGCGGCCTCGCGCAGCGCCCGCTGGAGATCGGGCCGTCCGGATTCCCCGAAGCCGGCCGCGTAGCAGACCGCTCCCGCGCATCCCATCCCGGCGAGCTCGCGCAGCGCATCGATGCTGAGCTGCGCTCGCACGCCGAGGAATGCCGCGTCCGGCGTTCCCGGCAGGTCGGCGAGCGAGGCGTGCGTCGCCACGCCGCCGATCTCGGCGTGCTTGGGATTCACTACCCAGAGGTCGCCGGCGTACCCGATGCTGCGCGCGGCCTTGATGGCGACGTGCAAGCCCTGGCCTCCCACGAAGACGATGCTTCGCGGATTCAGCAATCGCTCGATGTTCTCTCGCCTGGACACGCCTCGACTCCCCTCACCATTCCGTGTAGAGACCGGTGCCGCGCTTCTTGATCTGGCCGCCGATGATCACGCGCTGGATTTCCGAGGTGCCTTCCCAGATGCGCTCGACGCGGATGTCGCGATTCAAGCGCTCCACCGGGTTCTCCCTCATGTAGCCGCGTCCGCCGAGGATCTGCACGGCGCGGTCGAGAACGCGCCCTCCCATTTCCGAGCAGAACAGCTTGATGGCGGAGGCGTGGGCGTGGTTGCGCTTGCGCTCGGATCGGTGCGAGTCGATCTGGCCGCAGACCCGGTAGAGCATGCTCTTGGCCGCCATGATCTCGACGGCCATGTCCGCCAGCATGAATTCGATGCTCTGGAAGTCCCGGATGGTGCGCCCGAACTGCACGCGCTCGGAGGCGAACTCGTTGGCCGTCTCGATCGCGCGCGTGGCGGCGCCCACGCAGCGCGCTGCGATGTGAAGACGTGCCTCCATGAACCAATCCTTCGTGAGCTCGAAGCCCTGCCCGACCTCTCCCAGCACTCGGTCGCCCGCGACGAAGACGTCCTCGAAGGCGAACTCCGGGTGCTCGAAGGCGAAGTGATGGGTGAAGAGCGGGGTGCGCTTGACGCGCACGCCCGGCAGGTCCTTGTCCACGAAGAAGATCGTGGGCTTGCCGGAATCCCCGTCTACGTGCGCGTGGACGAGCAGGAAATCGGCGACGTCGCCCACCGTGACGAACCACTTCTCTCCGTTGATCCGGAAGCCCCCGTCCACGCGGTCGGCGCGCGTCTGCACCTGGGTCGGATCCGAGCCGGCGTTCGCCTCGGTGATCGCGTAGGCATCGCGGCGCTCGCCCGCGCACGCCGGGCGCAGGTAGGCGTCCTTCTGCGCCGGTGTGCCCTGGCGCATGGGCACCGCCGGGAGCCAGACCGCGTCCCAGATGGCGCCGGTCGCGCGCCCGAGCTGCTCGTGCAGCAGCGTCTGCTCGAAGATGCTCCAGCCTTGTCCGCCGTCCTCCCGCGCGTGATTGGTCGCGTTGAAGCCCTCGGCGAGCACCTGCTCCTTGATCTTGGCGAGGGTCTCCGGCGAGATGCCGTCGTTCACCTCGACTTCCATCTCGTGCGGATACAACACGGCTTCGACGAATACCCTGGCTCTCGCCTGCAGCTCGCGGTGTCGTTTGGAGAGTTCGAAATCCATCGCTTGCTTCCTCTCGGCGGCGAGTCAGGCCCGGTCTGCCCGGCGTCGCGATCCGGTGTCGCGGCGCTGTCGGGCGCACCCGCGCCACGTCTGGCGAATCTTCTGCGCATGCGTGCGCGTCGCGAATTCCAGCAGCTCCGCGCGCGCAGGGGTCGGTGCGGTTCTCCGGTTTGGGGCTCTCCCGTCGGATCGTCCTCGACGCGCGATGCGCGCCGAGCTTCGAAGCGCCGGGTGGTGCGTGGATCGAAGGGGTGCGACAGGGTAGTGCAGCGTCGCGACTCGGGTCCACGCTGCGGCGCTGCCGGCGTTCGGAGCGCCGTGTCTCGGGGTCTGCGCCGCCGCCTGGATCCCGCGGGGGAATGGCTTCTCCCCATGCCTCACCCCACTCTCCCGTTTCCCCGCCAAGCCGCTGCGGGGTGGAGTGGCGGCTCCGCGGCCGAGGGGCGCCGCGGCCGGGGCGCCCCAGCCGTGGGCGCCCGCACGCTCTCCGGCATCCCGCCGGAGCTACTCGTCGTGTCGCCGCGGCGCGTCGAGCAGCGCCTCGATGCGCCGTGCGATGCGTGTGTCGCCGGGCTCGATATCGGGTTCGAAACGGGCGATCACGCGACCCTCCCGATCCACCAGGAATTTTTCGAAGTTCCAGGTGACGGGGCCGCCGATGGGCGACGGCCGGGACGCGAGCTCTCGATACAGCGGGTGCGCGTCGTCTCCGAGCACCGCGCACTTCGAGAACATCGGGAACTCCACGCCGTAGTTGGCGCGGCAGAACTTCGCGATCTCGTCGTTGCTCCCCGGCTCCTGCTTGCCGAAATCGTTGCTCGGGAAGCCGAGCACCGCGAAGCCGCGCTCGCGATAGCGCTCGTACAGGGATTGGAGCCCCGCGTACTGGGGGGTGTAGCCGCACTCACTGGCGACGTTCACGATGAGCAGCACCTGGCCGCGGTAGGCGCCCAGGTGATCCGTCTTGCCGTCGAGACGCTTGAGTGTGAAATCCGCCAGGGGTGCTGCGCCCACGTCGTTCCTCTTCTCCGGTGCGGCCTGGATGGCGCACGCGATCAATGCCGCGAGCAGGAACAGAGCCGGACACGCCCATCGCGGAGTCCTGGCCACGCGAGTGCTCGATCTCATTGCTTCGACCTCCCGGTATGCTGTGCTGGCTCCAACTTGCGCGCGAGCTTAGCGCGCCCGAGATGCATTCGTTGGATGCCTCCGCTGATCGATGCGCCGACCCTGCGAGAGATTGCGCGCGGGCGGTCGCGAAGCCGTGCCCCGGTGCGGGCGACGTCTCAGTCGCGTCCGAGCCGTTTGAAGACTTCCTCGGCCGTGGCGCCCCTCGCCGCGCTCTGCGCCCAGGAAGATCCAGCGACTTCATCCAGGACCGCTCTGCACACCCCCGCCGCGTCGTGCACTCCCCGCGTCTCCAGCTCGCCGGGGAGCACGCGCTCGAAGACGACACGCATTTCGTCGAAGCTGACGCTGCCCGCCTCGAGCCCCGCGCTCTTGAGCGCGAGCCGCAGCGTGCCGCGGGCCTCGAGGCGTGCCAGGTTCGTGCGTGCCTCGATGCGTTCGGCGGCGAATTCGAAGAGATCGGATGCCAAGCTCACCCCTTCCCGGCGCTGCCTGGCCGCGCCGTGTGCCCGATCCAGCTTCTATAGAAGCTCGGCGGGAAGAAGGCAAGCCAGATGAGCAGCACCGACACGATCTCGAGAGAGCCGAGCAGGGCATCCATCGCTCCAGAAAAACCGATTCCGGCCTCGAAGTCGATGTAGAGGCGTACGATCAAGAATAGAGAGCAAGCCTGCGCGACGCCGAAGCAGGTGAAGAGCAGGAAGCGATTGCACACCATGGCATCGCTCAGCCCCACCCGCAGGCGCCGACGCGCCTTCATGTAGTGACTGAGCCCAGCGCTCGCAACCCACGCAAACGGAACCATCTGGCCGATCCACTCGAGCCAGAATCCCGGATTCTCGAGCGGGGCGAGTCCCTCCCAGTCTCCGTAGAAGCCCGAAACGACAACGCCGAGAATGAGGAGCGCGACTACGCTCCGGATCACGCGCGTGCTCCACTCTTGTGTATTGTAAAACACGCGCCGCGTGAACAGGGCCATGCTGACGACGCTGGCGTCCAAGCTCAGCCGGCCCATGGTGGAGAGCAGGACGAAATGCCGGTCGCTCGCGAGGACGAATGGAATCTCGTAGAACACGTACGAAATTCCCATCAGCAGGAAAGTGACTCCCAGCAGCCGTTCGGGAGCCTTGCCGTTCGCCGAGGCGGAGCGAAGCAGGCCGATGCCCGCGGCGAGAAAGCAGATTCCGGCCGCGATTTCGAGGATGTAAGCGCTCTCTTGCACAGCTGGCAGCTCCGATCCAGCAGCGTGTAGGATGGAAGGCGGGTGTCGGAGTTCTGCTGATCGGTACTCACAGCGTCTTCTTGAGCGATCGGTTGCGGCAGGTCTCCTCCGTGCCGCGATCGTGCGTTTCGAGGGCGCGCGCATCCGGGCGCCCGCACGGAATGGCGTCTCCGGCGGCCGCCGACCTAAGCGCTTTAGGGGTGCAGGCCTTCCGCGCATTGTGGCGAAGTTAAGGGGGAATTTCGTCGGGCCGAAGAATGCGATGGGTGCTCCTGCGCCCGCACAGGACAGGCTTGCTTCGCGCCCGAGCGCGCGGATGAGGTTCGACCCGGAACGATGTCGCTGCGTAGCAAGATGCTGGTTCTGCTCTTCGTGGCCACCAGCGGCTGTCTCCTGCTCGCGTACGGCGTCCTCAGCGCATTCCTGTTCCCTTCCTTCGGAAACCTCCAGGCGCGCATCACCGAAAACGACGTCGCGCGCGTGGATCAGGCGCTGCGATCCGTGTACGATGATCTCGAGGCCTCCAATCGAGATCTCGCCGAGTGGAACGCCACGTATGCTTTCGTCCAGCGCTACGACGAAAGCTACCTGCGCGATAACATCAACGAGATCTTCTTTCGAGATCTCGATCTCAATCTCGCGCTCTTCTTCAACGTGCGGGGCGAGCTCGTCTGGGGCGCTGCGTACGACCACGGGATCGACGCCTACGTGCCGCTCGACAGCGTTCTCGAAGCGCCGATCGCACCGGACGATCCGTTGCTCGTGCATCCGAATGAGATGAGCGAGCACCACGGCGTGTTGTGCGCCAAGCGCGGACCCCTCGCGGTCGACTCCCACCCCATTCTCACCACGAATAGCGATGGGCCCGTCATGGGCAGCCTGATCCTGGGGCGCTTTCTCGGTGCAGACCGCCTGCAGGAGATGCAGCAGCAGACACGGGTCGCGTTCACGCTCAAGTCCTTTTCGGACATGGAAGCGTCCCCGCTCGACCACGCGGCTGCGACATTGCTGCGAAACGGCGGCGAAGCCCATCTGCGCAAGGAGCAAGACGACGCCGTTCTCACCCATCTGCTGCTCCGCGACGTCTATGGGGAGCCCGCCTACGTGATCGAGGTGCGAACCCAGCGCGATGTGGCGGCGCTGGGCATGAACGCACTGCAGGCCTCCCTCATCTTCTTGCTGCTCACCGCGCTCTGCTTCATGGCGGTCATCTGGATCGGGCTCCAGAGGATCACCATCGGGCCCATCGCGATGCTCGAATCGCACATCCACTCGATTCGCGAGAGCGGAGACCTCTCGCAGCGGATCGCGCTGCAACGCGGCGACGAGATCGGAAGCTTGTCGGATCAGTTCGACGCCATGACGATCGAGCTCGAGCAGGCCCGCCACGAAATGACGGAGGCCCGCGATCGCGCAATCGACCTGGCGCGCATGAAGAGCGAGTTTCTCGCCACCATGAGCCACGAGATCCGCACGCCCATGAACGGCGTGATCGGACTCAGCGAGGTGCTGCTCGACACGCGGCTCGACGACGATCAGCGGCGCTTCATGGAGAGCATCCGGAAATCCGCTGATGGTTTGCTGGCGATCATCAACGACATCCTCGATTTCTCCAAGCTCGATGCGGGAAAGGTCGAGCTCGAATTGCGGGATTTCGGTCTGCGCGGTCTCCTCGAGGATCTCGCGCTGATGTTCGCGAGCTCCGCCCAGGCGAAGGGCATCGAGCTGGCTCTTCGGATTCCCTGCGATCTCGACATCGTGTGCCGAGGAGATCCCACGCGTTTGCGGCAGGTGCTGAGCAATCTGGTGGGAAACGCGATCAAGTTCACCCACGAAGGCGAGGTGGTGATCGGCGTATCCATGCTGGATCGGGGCGGCGATTCCGCCGAGATCCGCTTCGAAGTCCGCGATACGGGCATCGGTGTGCCGCTGGCGCAGCAGGCCAAGATCTTCGAATCGTTCTCTCAGGCGGACGCATCCACCACCCGGAAGTTCGGCGGCACTGGCCTCGGTCTCACGATCTGCAAGTCGCTCGTGACGCTCATGGGTGGAGATCTGCGCGTGGAGAGCGATGTGGGTCTGGGCTCGAGCTTCTTCTTTGCGGTGCGCTTCACGGGAGTGCGAGACATTCGCGAGCCGGAGGCGGAGTCCGTGGAGGGACTCCGCGGCAAGCGCGTGCTGATCGTCGATGACAATGCGACGAATCGCGAAATCCTCCGGGATGAGATGGCCGCGTGGAGCATGTCCGCCATCTGTGCGGCGGACGGTCCCCAGGCGCTCGAGCAGCTCCGCACCGCGCACGAGCGGGGCGAATCCTTCGACGTCGCACTCCTCGATCAACACATGCCCGGCATGCACGGCAGCGCGCTCGCCAAGCGCATCCGGCAGAGCGCGCCATCCGCTGCGCTGCCGCTGGTGTTGCTGAGCTCTCTGCAGACGCAGAAGGAGCCCGAAGAGCGCGCGCGTGACGGCATTGCCGCTCATCTGCTCAAGCCCGTGCGGCAGGTCGAGCTGCGCAGCTGTCTGCTCCGGCTGATCCAGGGGGGAGTGCAGGACGCGCTGCCGGGAGCGGCGCCGGAGCCGCTCTCCTTCGCTGCCCGCGTGCTGGTGGCCGAGGACAACGCGGTGAATCAGCAGGTGGCGATCGCCATGCTCAGAAGTCTGGGCTGCACGGCCGAAGTCGCCGTGGACGGCAGAGAGGCGGTCGAGGCCACGATCCGTTCCGATTACGACCTGGTGCTGATGGACTGCGAGATGCCCGTGATGGACGGGTACCAGGCGGCGGCGGAGATCCGGCGCCGGGAAATCAGCCGCGGAGTGGCACGGCGCCTTCCCATCGTGGCGCTGACGGCTCACGTGCTGGAGGACGAGCGCGAGCGCTGCAGCGCGGCTGGCATGAACGACTACCTGGGCAAGCCCTTCAAGCGCGACGAGCTCGCGAAGCTGATCGCGCGCTGGACGGGCGAATCCGCGGATCGCGTGCCCGGGGCGTTGGCGGAGGGAGGCGCCGGGCCGGCGCCCGCTGCGGAGGAGCCCCTCGATCGAGACACGCTCGAAGCCTTGCGTGCCCTGCAGCGTCCGGGCGGTCCCGACGTGCTGGCGAACGTCGTGGCGGCGTATCTGGACAGCGCGACGGCGCTGGTCGAGGAGCTGCGCGCGGCCTCGTCCCAGCTCGACGGCGAAGCCATGCGACGCGCCGCCCACATCCTCAAGTCGAGCAGCCGCAACGTCGGCGCCCGGGGCCTCGGAGAGCTCAGCGAGCGACTCGAGACCCTGTGTCGCGAGGCGGACGTCGCGGGCGCCAAGGAACTCGTCGACGCCATCGAGCGCGAAAACGAGCGGGTGGAGCGGGCGCTCGAAGCCGAGCTCGACGTCTGAGCCGGGGGCCGGGCGTGCGGCGGGCCGCGCCTCGGCTCGCTGTGCCGCGCCGCCGCCGGGACGCCAGCCTTGGGCCCGATGGGGCGAGGCCAGCCGGGCAGGGCGAGGAGGTCGCCCGCGCACCGTGCAGCGGGGATGCAGGAGGAGGTTCGAAGCGCCTGGCGTCCCGAGCGTTCTCGGAGTCGGGCACGCCCGCCGCGGGTCTTTCGCGGTGCCCAGCGCCGGATACAATCTGCTCGAGTTCGGCGGGAAAAGGCCGAAAGGCTAGAGAGTAGATGCCGCACAAGCACACCCAACAGGTCGATCAGGTCGCGATCCGCTTCTGCGGAGACTCCGGCGACGGAATGCAAGTCACCGGGACCAAGTTCACCGAGTCGACGGCTCTCGCGGGAAACGACCTCTCCACACTTCCAGATTTCCCAGCAGAAATTCGCGCCCCCGCTGGCACGCTCGCGGGGGTTTCGGGCTTCCAGATCCACTTCTCTTCCCAGGAAGTGCATACGCCCGCGGATCAGCTGGACGTGTTGGTCGCGTTCAATCCCGCGGCCTTCCGGGCGAATATCGACGACGTGCGGCCCGGCGGCATGATCATCGTCAACCGCGACGCGTTCACGGAGAAGAACCTGCAACGCGCGGGCTATGCCAAGGACCCGCTGGTCGCGGTGCGGGATCGCTACCAGATCGTCGAGATTCCGATCTCCACGCTCAATCGGGAAGTGATCAGCGATATCGGGCTGGGCTCGCGGGAGGCCGAGCGCTCGAAGAACTTCTTCGCCCTCGGCCTCATGTACTGGCTCTACCACCGGCCGTTGGAAGGCACGATTCAATGGCTGGAGAAGCGATTCAAGGGAAAGATCTGCGAAGCCAACGTGCGCGTGCTCAAGGCCGGCTACGCCTTCGGCGAGACGTCCGAGCTCTTTCCCGTGTCATTCATCGTGCCCCGCGCGAAGATCCAGCCCGGTGTCTATCGGAACATCACCGGGAACGGCGCGCTCTCGCTCGGCATCGTCGCTGCGGGTATCCAGCTGCAGCGACCGGTGTTCCTCGGGGCTTATCCGATCACGCCGGCCAGCGAGGTCCTGCACGAGGTTGCGCGCTATCGGCACTTCGGCGTCCGGACGTTCCAGGCGGAAGACGAGATCGCGGCGATGAGCTCGGCCATTGGCGCCGCCTTCGCGGGCAGCCTCGGCGTCTGCACCACCAGCGGTCCGGGCATGGTTCTCAAGCAGGAAGCGCTCGGCCTGGCCGTGATGACGGAGCTGCCGGTGGTGGTGATCGACGTGCAGCGGGCCGGTCCCTCGACCGGAATGCCCACGAAGATCGAGCAGGGAGACCTGCTCATGGCCATGTACGGCCGCAACTCGGAGAGTCCGGTGCCGATCCTGGCGGCCTCGACTCCCGGCGACTGCTTCTACACGGTGCTCGAAGCGTTTCAGATCGCCGTCACGTACATGACGCCGGTGATCGTATTGTCGGATTCCTTCCTCGCGAACAGCTCCGAGCCCTGGCGGATTCCGGAGGTCGCCACGCTGGCGCACGCGCCGGTTGCCTTTGCGCAGTCCGCCGACGGCTTCCAGCCCTACCGCCGCGATCCGGAGACGCTCGCGCGGCCCTGGGCGATTCCGGGGACGCCGGGCCTGGAGCACCGCATCGGCGGTCTCGCCAAGGCGGATCTCACTGGCAATGTCTCCTACGACCCGAAGAACAATCAGCGCATGGTCGACCTGCGCGCCGAGAAGGTGGCGCGCATCGCAAACCAGATTCCGCCGGTCGAAGTCTTTGGAGCCGATCGCGGCGAGCTGCTCGTGGTGGGCTGGGGCGGCACGTACGGTGCAATCCTTGCGGCGGTCGACGAGGCGCGACGCAGCGGACAGTCCGTCTCGAGTGTCCACCTGCGACACCTGCACCCCTTCCCCGCGAATCTGGGCGAGGTCCTGTCACGCTTCGAGCGCGTTCTGGTGCCCGAGCTCAACAGCGGTCATCTCGCCCGGATGCTCCGCGCCGAATTCCTGGTGGACGCGAAGTCGCTGTCGAAGCTGCAGGGGCAGCCCTTCAAGATCCACGAGATTCGCGCTCGCATCGATGCGATGCTGGGCGAAGAGAGCGCATGACGATGCCGGAGCCCGACGACAAGCTCACCGCGCGCGATTTCCAATCGGACCAGGATGTTCGCTGGTGCCCCGGATGTGGCGACTACTCGATTCTCGCGAACATCCAGCGCGTGATGCCCGAGCTCGGCATCCCGCGCGAGAACTTCGTGTTCGTGTCGGGGATCGGCTGCTCGAGCCGCTTCCCCTACTACATGAACACCTACGGCATGCACACGATTCACGGCCGCGCTCCCGCCTTCGCCACGGGCGTCAAGTGCAGCCGGCCCGAGCTTTCCGTGTGGGTGGTGACCGGTGACGGCGACGGCCTCTCCATCGGCGGCAATCACCTGCTGCACGCGATCCGGCGCAACGTGGATCTCCAGATCCTGCTCTTCAACAACCGGATCTACGGACTCACCAAGGGCCAGTATTCTCCGACCTCCCGGGTGGGCATGCGCAGCAAGTCGACGCCCGAGGGCTCGATCGATCACCCGGTGGACCCGATCTCGTTTGCGCTCGGCGCGGGCGCGACGTTCGTGGCGCGCACCGTGGACGTCAACGCCGCCCACCTCCAGCAGGTGTTGAAGCGTGCCCATGCGCATCGCGGCACCGCCTTCGTCGAGATCCTGCAGAACTGCCCCGTCTACAACGATGACGAGTGGATCGAGGTCGAAGATCGCAAGCAGCGGGTGGATGCGGCTCTGGTTCTCGAGGACGGCCAGCCGCTCGTCTGGGGCGCGGAGCCGCGCAGACGGGGCATCCGGATCCGGAACGGCATTGCGTCCGTGGTGCCGCTCGCCGAGGGGGACGATCCGGTGGCCAAGGGTGTCGCCGTGCACCGAGAGCGCTACGAGACCCCCGCCTACGCCTTCGTGCTGGCGAGCCTCGTGCGGCCGGACTTCCCGATTCCGATCGGCGTATTCCGTGCCACCGAGACCTCGACCTACGAGCGCACGCTCGACGAGCAGGTGAGCCGCGCGATCCAGGCGCGGGGTCCGGGAAGTCTCGAGTCGCTGCTGAACGCCGGAGACACCTGGACGGTCGAAGGCTGATCCAAGTCGCCGCTCCCCTGCGCCGGCTTCCGCCTCGCGCGAAAAGCGTCGATCTGGGCGCGAGATATGTCTGCAGTTGCAAAGAGGGTGCGAGCGGGCCGGGCTCCACAGGTGGTGCCGAGCGCCTCGGTCAAGCTACGCTTTCACGGCCCCACAACCCGCACCGGGAGGGATTCCCATGGTCGATCACCCCTGTCAAGATTGGGACGAAAGCTATTTCGACCGGCCGCGCGAGCGGCGGACCTCCGGCTTCGACGCGGAGCTGCTCCGCGAGCCTCTCACCGTACTTCCGGTCAAGCGTGCCGTCACGCTGGGGATGGATGCCTCGGTCACCGAGGCGATGCGCCTGATGCAGCGCGAGCACTGCGGCTGCGTGCTGATCACGGACGAGGGCTCCCCGCGGAGCAAGCTCGCGGGCATCTTCACCGAGCGCGACGTGCTCTTCCGGATCGTGGACAAGGGCCGCAATCCGGCGGCGCTGCCCGTCGGCGAGGTGATGACGGCCAATCCGGAGGCGCTGCCGATGGAGGCGAACATCGCCTACGTGCTCAACAAGATGTCGGTTGGAGGCTTCCGGCACATTCCGGTCGTGGATAACGAGCACCGGCCCGTGCTGGTGATCTCGGTGCGCGACGTGGTGAACTTCCTGGTGGAGGCCTTCCCCCGCGAGGTGCTCAACCTGCCGGCCGGATCCGTGTTCCAGCGCGCGCGGGAAGGGGCGTAGGGCCTTTCCCGGGCGCGGGAATCCGCGCCGCGCCCCGGCGCGCTGCGCCAGGGATGGGTGCGCGATCCGCCGCGCTCGCACATCGAGGCGGCGGCTCGTCCGCTAGGGGTGTGCGCTCGCCTCGACGCCCACCACGGCCGTCATGTGCACGATCTCGCGCGCCGTGACACCGCGCGGGAGCAGACCCACCGCGCGGCGCAAGCCGAGCAGCAGCGGGCCGACCACTTCGCCCTCGGAGAGCGCGCGCACCAGGCGGAACGCGATGTTCGCCGCCGAGAGGTCGGGAAAGATCAGCACGTTCGCCGGGCGATCCAGCATGTGCTCGGGCGGAATGAGGTCCGCGAACTCCTCCGGTCGCACCGCCCAGTCGGCCTGGATCTCGCCCACCACGGGGAGCTGCGGCGCGCGCTCGTGCAGGATGCGCACGGCCTCCGCCACCTTGCGCGCTTCCGGGTGATCCGACTCGCCGAAATTCGCGAACGAGAGCATCCCCACGACGGGCTCGACGCCGAGTCGTCGCGCGGCCTCCGCGGCCGCCTCGGCAATCCCTGCCGGCGTCTCGGCATCGGGCGAGATGTTGAGCGTGGTGTCCGCGAAGAAGATCCTGCGATCGCGCAGGCGCACCAGGTGCATGCCTGCCGCGCGGCGCTGTCCCGGCGCCATGCCCACCACGCGCAGCACCTGCCGCGCGGCCTGGGGATAGGAGACCTCCGCACCCGCGACCAGTGCGTCGCAGAGCTTCGCCTCGAGCAGCAGGATCGAGCAGAGCAGAGGGTTGGCGACGATCTCGTCGCGCACGGCTTCTCGCTTCGGTTGTCCCTGCGCGCGCCCGAGCCGGCTCGCCAGGTAGAGATCGACCAGCGCGTCGAGGTCGGGGATCTTGCGCGGCTCGAGGATCTCGGCGTCGCCGAGGTCGAGGCCCAGCGACTCGGCGCGTTTGCGAATCGCCTGCGGGTTCCCGAGCAGCTCCACGCGCACGAGCTTCTCCGCCTCGATGGTCGCCACGGCCTGCAGCACCTTCTCGTTCATCGACTCCGGGAACACCACGCGGGGCCGGTGTGCGCGAACCGCCCGCGCCGCGTGGGCCACGAAGGCGCGAGTCGGATCGAGGCGCTGCGCCAGCTCCTCGCGATAGGCGTCGAGATCGAGCTGGCGTTGCGCCACGCCGTCGCGGATGGCGGCCTCGGCCACAGCGTGGGCCTCCCACACCAGGACGCGCGTGTCGAAGGGCTTCGGAATCAGGTATTCGGGCCCGAAATGGAAGCGCTCGCCGCCGTAAGCGCGGCTCACGGAGTCGGGCACCGGCTCGTGGGCCAGCGCCGCCAGGGCGCGCGCCGCGGCCACCTTCATGTTCGTGGTGATCGAGCGCGCGCGGGTGTCGAGCGCGCCGCGGAAGATGAACGGGAAGCCCAGCACGTTGTTCACCTGGTTGGGGAAGTCGGAGCGACCCGTGCCGATGATCAGGTCGTCCCGCACGGCGTGCGCCTGCTCCGGCATGATCTCGGGCTTGGGATTCGCCATGGCGAAGACGACGGGATCCTTGGCCATGGAGCGGATCATCTCCGGCGTGAAGGCGCCCTCGACCGACAGGCCGAGCAGGATGTCCGCGCCCCGTGCGATCTCGGCCAGGGTGCGCTGGCCGTCGTCGGGATGCGCGTAGCGCTCCTTGTAGGGATTCATGCCCTCGCGCCCCGCGTAGAGGAGGCCGCGCGAGTCGCAGATGTGGATGTTCTCGTGACGGAAGCCCAGTGCCTCATAGAGCGTCGCGCCGGAGAGCGCGGCCGCGCCCGCGCCGTTGATCACCAGCTTGCAATCGGCGGGATCCTTTCCGACGATTTCGCAGGCGTTCAGCATGGCGGCACCCGAGATGATCGCCGTGCCGTGTTGGTCGTCGTGGAACACGGGAATGCCCATCATCTGCTCGAGCGTCTTCTCGATGATGAAGCACTCGGGTGCGCGCACGTCCTCGAGATTGATCCCGCCGAAGGTCGGCTCGAGGCGGCGCACCGTATCGATGAAGGCCTCGGGCGTGTCGGCGTCGATTTCGATGTCGAAGACATCGATATCCGCGAAGCGCTTGAAGAGGACCGCCTTGCCCTCCATCACCGGCTTGCCCGCCTTGGGCCCGATGTTGCCGAGACCGAGCACCGCCGTGCCGTTGCTGATCACGGCCACCAGGTTGCCCCGCGCCGTAAACTCGTCGACGAGCGTCGGGTCTCGGGCGATTTCGAGACACGGTTCGGCGACGCCGGGCGTATACGCGAGCGAGAGATCGCGCTGCGTGGAGGTCGGCTTGGTGCAGCGGATTTCGATCTTCCCGTGGCGGCCGTTGCGGTGATACGCCAAAGCTTCTTCGCGCGTGATCAGCATGATGTCCTCTCTGAATGCTTGCGTGAGGCCTGTGCATCGAGCGGCGGGGCGACCCCGCCTGGGAAGGCGCCGCGAGGCTGCCTGCGGCCCATGCGGCCGAGGCGCGTGGCGCGACGAACGGATCGCCGTGCGCAGCGTCCACTAGATCATTACCGAACGGAGGCCGCTGCGCAGCGGGTGCCGCGCCTGGGGAGGGGCGCGTGTATCGGAGCACGGGACCGCGCCCCTGCGGACGGATGCCGGCGCCGCCCCGCGCCCGCGCGCAGGCGGGGAAACGCAGGACCCGAACTGTCCGCGAGCGGGGCAGCGCGCCCCGCGTGGGTGCTGGAGCGCGTCCTCGCCTCTTCGAGGTTTCCGCGATCGCCGCGCCGCGCGCCAGGAGTTGCCCTAAGCTGGGCGGCGTCGCGCGAACTGGGAATCGGATCGGCAGCCGAGAGCCGGGGTGGGGCTCGAAGCCGGTGCGGCGGCTGTGCCGATTCCGTCCGAGGTGGTGTGCGGCACGGATCCGCCGCGACAGCGGGTTGGAATCGGGGGCACGCGCCGTGCACGAGGAGAAGGCATGTCGTCCGCAGCTAGCCGAATGAGTGCCGAGCAGATCGAGTCCTTCCTGGAAGCGCCGCGACACGCCATCGTGGCCGTGGAGCAGATCGATGGGCCGCCCCTGCTCAGCCCCGTGTGGTACCTCTACGAAGCGGGTCGGCTCTACATCTCGGTCTTCGCCGACACGGCCAAATGCCGCAATCTGCGCCGGGATCCGCGCATCGGCATCTGCGTCGACGCCGGCCATCCGGATGCCCGCTTCGTCTCGATCTACGGCAGGGCCGAGCTGCGGGAAGGCGAGAGCCCGGAGCTCGAGGCGATGAGCTGGCGCATCACGCGTCGCTACTGCGGGAGCGACGAGGAGACGCGGCGCTATCTGGATGGGCTGCCGAAGAAGCCGCAGGCGATGATCGTCGTCGCGCCCGAGAAGATGTTCGGGCTCGACTACAACTGAACCGCGCAGGCGGCCGCGCGGGAGCCTCGAGCGATCCGGGCTTCCGACCGGCTCAGAAATGGAACCCCACGCCCCCCGTGATGTGGTGCGTGTCGATCTCGGTCCTGAATGTGACCGGTACGGAGAAGAGATCGTCGTCGAGCCCCGCCTCGTAGTGCGTGAAGCGATACTCCGCGAAGACGGCCAGCCAGCTCAGGATCTGGACATTGAGACCGCCGCGCACGTCGAGCCCGAGGTCGACCGATCCGGCCACGAAGTTGGTCGTGTTCTCCTCGGCGAAGGTCACGAAGAGGGCCGGCCCGACGCCGGCGTAGGGCTGGATGCGCCCGTGCGGCAAGGCGCGGCTCTTTCCCAGCGGAACGCGCACCATGAACAGCGCCGACACCGGGACGACGTCGATGCGGAGCGGTGCCAACAGCGCATTCTCGTCGGGGCTGAAATACGACACATCGAAGGCGATACCGAACCAGGGCAGGGGGGCGAGCCAGTACCCGCCGCGCAGGCCCGCGGTGAACGAATCGTCGAACGCGATGCTGGCGCTGGCGGGGACGCCGCTCACGACGATCTCGAGCCGACTGTCGTCCGTGAAGGCGCCGCCGAGGCGCGCATCCAGGAAGGCCTCTGCGCGCGCGTCGCCCCGTGCCAGCGCGATGGCACTCAGGCTCAAGAGGAAAGCCGCCGTCCAGCGAAAGTGGTTCATGCTCATGGCGCTCCACGTGCCTCGATTCGACCCACCCATCGATTGCGCGCGTATTGCGAGCGTGATCGATGGCGATGGGGTGTTTTGCGTCACCGGCTAACGCCTTCGACCGAACAGGCGGCAGGCTTGAACGCGAGCCGCGCGCGGCGTTCCGCAGCGGGCATGCGCCGGGACATCGCGGGTTGCACCAGGCGCCGGGTGGCATCACGTGGCCACGAGCCCCGTTGACGCAAGGCGCGTCCGGTGGGGCAGCCGCACGTGTCGGGAGCGTGATGCCGATGCATCACACTGTCGATGCCCAGCGAAGCCTCATCGTTGCGAAGACCAGCGGAGATCTGGGCGAGCGGGCTGGCTCACGCTCTGCGGCGTCGCTTGGCGGGCGGGAGCGCGCGCCGCACGATGATCGAAACACCGCGGGCATCGTCCAGTGGCGCCACGGCGAACTCTTCCGGGCGAAGCGGCGGCGCCTGCGGATGCGACGGCTTTGCGTTCGGTGCAAAGGCCGTGTGCAGCGGGTCGTGGAGATCGCACGCGACGTAGAGCCCCGCGCTGCGCAGCTGCGCGAGCCCGAGCCGCAGGATTCCGGAGTGCTCGCCGGCGATCCGGTCCACGATGAGGTCGAAGCGGTGCGCCCGGACGTCGACCAGGAACGCCTCCGCGTCCTGTCGGTGCACGGAGACGCGCAGATCCTGGCCGAGCTCCTCCTCGAGCACGCTCGCCTCCTCGCGATCCTGCACGAGGGCCACGAGGCCGCTCGAGAGGTCCATGCCGTCCAGGATCCAGGCCCCCACCTCGCCAGCCCCTTCTCCGAGGGACAAGAAGGTCCCGCTCGCTTTCGAGGCCGCGAGCACGCGGATCATCTCGCCGAGCCTCGGCGCGACATCGGGCTCGCGACCCCGCGCTGCGAGCGCGGCGCGGATGCGCGCACAGGCAGCCGGAGGCTTCGGGTCGAGGTTGTGCATGGGAGTGGGATTCCCCGGGTGCTGCGCGCCTCCGCGCCTTCTGGTGGCTCACGCCCTGCGACCTCCCATCCGGAGCCCCGCGCGGGCGCGGCTCGGAACAGGCGGCGGAGACCGCGGCCGGACGATATCCGTGCGCTCGGCTGCGCCGCCAATCGCTGCCCAGCGCGGCGCGCAGCGCTCAAGTCTTCCGGCCGAGCGGCCGATTCGGGCTCTTCACGTAGCGGCTGGGTTCTGGGATTGTGCCGATCCGATAGATCACCCGTCAAGAAATGAGCTCTTCAGCGGGGCCCGTCCGCGCAGGCGGAGCGCGCGCGGCCAGCGGGATGGATGCCCCGAAATGGATCTTGCAAGAGACAGGTGCAGCATGAGTCGCAGAATCGGGATCGGGTCACTCCTCTTGCTGTTGCATCTCGCCGCGGGCGGCGCAGCGGCGCTGCCCATCGACCCGACCTCCAGCACCAGCGTCTGGGATGCGATCATCTATCCCGCGTCCACGCCCGATCCCACCGGCGATCAGGGCACCGGAGATCGCGAGGGCGACATCGTGGGCGACGCGCTGCACGCAGCCCTGTATACGCTCTTCGACGATGCGGGGACGCCCTCCCTCACGGATGGCACCCTGGCCTTCCGCGTGCGCATGGGCGGCGACAGCAATCCGCCCGGCTTCGGCAACTTCCTGGCGCTCGGGATCGACGCCGGCGAGGATGCGCTCAACGACATCGACCTCTTTCTCGGTGTGGATGGCCAGGGCAGCAACGACAGCATCGGCATCTACGACCCCGGCGCCGGCGCCAACGTCTCGCCGTCCACCACCACCATCGCCAACACGCCGTCCGTTTCCTGGTTGCTCGCGCCGGGCGCGACGGGCAACTACGACTGGAGCGCCGTCAGCACCGTGAACGACCCGACGGCGACGATCACGGACTTCGGCGCCAACGGCAACGACTACTTCCTGACCTTCCTGGTGCCCTTCGATCAGATCGTCGCGGAGCTCGCCCTGCTCGGCATCGGCATCGACGAGAACACGACCTTCCGCTACGTGATGGGAACCGGCTCGCAGCCCAATGCGCTCAACCAGGACGTCGGAGGCACCAGCGCTGGCTGGTCGGACACGACCACCTGGGACCTGCTCGGCGCGCTCTCGAGCCCCTACACGCCCAGCGGCGGCCTGGTCACGGCGCCGGAGCCGAGCCCGCTCGCTCTCGCGCTGCTCGGGCTCGCCCTGCTCGGCGGCCACGCGCGCCGCCGCCAGCGCCGCTAGCCGCGCGCGGCTCGTAAGCGGCTGCACCCGCTCGGGTTTTCGCCGAGCGACGCGCGCAAGACGCCATCCCGCTCAAGTCGCGCGACTTCGTGAACAGCAGCACGGATCAGGCGCGACCGTTACCGTTGCCACCTGGGTGACGGCCGCAGCGCGGGATGCCCCTGTCGGGTTCTTGCCGCCGAGGAGGATTCTCATGACGCAACGCATCCACGTTTTCGCATTGGCGTTCGCATTCGCCCTGGCCGCGCCGGCGGTGCTCGCCCAGGAGATCTTCATCTATCCGGCGAAGGGCCAGAGTGCGGATCAGCAGGAGAAGGACAAGTTCGAGTGTTACCAGTGGGCGAAGCAGCAGACGGGCTTCGACCCGATGCAGCAGCCGAACGTGGCGTCCGCACCGACGCAGCTCGCGCCCCAGAGCGGAGGTGCGGCGCGCGGGGCGGCGCGCGGCGCCGCGGTGGGTGCGATCGGCGGTGCCATCGCGGGAGATGCGGGCAAGGGTGCCGCAGTGGGCGCTGGTGTCGGGGCCGCGGGTGGCGCCCTGCGCAAGCGCGACGCGCGCCGCGAGAACGAGGCGAAGCAGGAGGCTGCGGAGCAGCAGGCGAAGCAGGTCTACGGCCAGGGGCGCGCCTCCTGGGAGAGTGCCGCGAAGACCTGCCTCCAGGGTCGTGGCTACAGCGTGAACTAGCCGGGCCTTCTCGGGCGGAGCGCCGGTGCTCCGCGCGAAGCGAGCGTGCCGTCAGCGACCGATGCTTGCGTCGCAGCGCAGCAGCAGGATCGCGAACAGCGAATTCCTCGAAAGCCGACGAGTCCGAGAATTTCGGGATTGGATTGCCCCCCGCATGCTCGAATCGAGCGAAGGCCTGCGGCAGTCGTCGCTCGGATCGGTCGGGGAAGCACTCTCGCTGTGCGCGCAGCGCGGCCATGGGCGCTGCCGGTCCACGCCCCGCCTGCGTCGGAAGTTTCCGATTTTCGGTCGGTCTCAGCGCGGCAGGCTGCGCGCGAGCTCGGCTGCCGCCTCCGCGATGGAGCGTGCGTCTAGATCCACCCTCTTGTTGGCGTTGCGCATGCGCGCGTCGTCGAGGGCGCCCACGAGGGGCCGCAGCGCGCGAACGACCTCCGCGCGCGTCGCTGCCTGCGGGGAGAGCAGCAGCACGGCATCATAGGGCGGAAGCGCCTGCTCGGGATCTTCGAGCACGCGCAGGTCGAAGGCGACGATGCGGCCGTCGCTCGAGAACGCGCTGATCACATCGACGTGCCCCTCGACCAGCGCGGCGTACATCAGCGTCGGGTCGAAGCTCCGCTGCTCGCGAAACGCGAGGCCGTAGCGGTCGCGCACCGCGATCCACTCCGGTCGAGCGAAGAACTCGTAGTCAGCGCCCACGGCGAGCTGCGGAGCGCGCGCGGCGAGATCGGCCAGCGTCGCGATTCCCAAGCGCTCGGCGCGATCGCGCCGCATGGCGAGCCCGTAGGCGTTCTCGAAACCTAGGCGTCCGAGGACCAGGATGCCGTGCGTCTTCGCGAGCCACTCCGTCATCGCCTCCATCACGAGCCCGGGGCTCGGCGTGTTCCGGCGCTTCATCTGATTCGCCCAGATCGTGCCCGAGTAGTCGACGTAGACGTCGATCTCGCCGGCGGCGAGCGCGTCGAAGATGACGGTCGAGCCCAGGCTCGCCCGCTTCTCCACTCCGAAGCCGGACGCGCGCAGCCGCATCGCGAGCAGCTCGGCGAGGATGTACTGCTCGGTGAATGTCTTCGCGCCGACGACGACGCGCGGGCGATCGCCCGCGCGCTGTGCGGCGGCGATCGGAGGCCAGCTCGCGAGCGCGACCAGGAGTGCGAGGAGCAGCCCCGAAGTCCAGGCGAGACGCGCGTCGCGCCGGCGCGTCGCGACCTCCGCGAGGCGGATCAGGGCGTCGAGAGCGAGGGCAAGTACGGCGGCGCTGACGCAGCCGAGCAGCACAGCGGCGCTGTTCTGTGTCTGAAGCCCACTGAAGATGAAGTTTCCGAGACTCGCGGCGCCGACCGGAGTCGAGAGGGTCGCCATGCCCACGGTCCATATCGCTGCCGTGCGGATGCCGGCGACGAGCACCGGAGCCGCGAGTGGTAGCTGCACGCGCAGCAGCAGCTGGGACTCCGTCATGCCGATTCCGCGGGCAGCTTCCAGGACGTCCGGGTCGACCTCGAGCGCACCGGTCACGCCGTTTCGCAGCACCGGCAGCACGCTGTAGAGAATGAGTGCGAGCAGGGCAGGCGCGACGCCGATGCGTCCCAGCAGCGGCACCATCAGGGCGAGCAGCGCCAGACCGGGGATCGTCTGGATCACGCTGGCGGCGCCGAGCAACGGTCCGGCGAGGGTGGGCTTTCGCACGGCGAGGCCCACGAGGGGCAGCGCGAGCGCCACGCCGGCGGCGAGCGCTCCAACGGTCAGCAGCACGTGACTCGCGAAGTAGGCGGGCAGCTGTGCGAGCTGGCTCTCGAGCTGCGCACTCACAGGTCCGTCTCCTCCTGCGGCGCATCCGGATGCGCCAGGGCATGCAGGCGATCGGTCTGGCGCCGCGGCATCTCGAGCAGTCGGGCAACCAGCTCGCTGGCGGGGCGCGCGAAGATCTCCGCGGGCGGACCGATCTGGAGCAGCTGGCCCGCGTCCATCACGCCGACGCGATCGGCCAGCAGCAGGGCTTCGGTGACGTCGTGGGTCACCATCACGATGGTGAGCTCGAGCTGGCGCCGCATCTGATCGATCTCTTGCTGCAGGCCATCGCGCGTGATCGGATCGACGGCACCGAAAGGCTCGTCCATCAGCAGGACCTTGGCTTCGGCGGCCAGCGCCCGCGCTACTCCCACGCGTTGCTGCTGTCCCCCCGAGAGCTCGTGGGGGCGCCGCTCGCGGTATTCCGCAGGCGGCAAACCGATCATCTCGAGCAGCTCGTCCACGCGCGCAGCGACGCGCGCCCGCGGCCAGTCGAGCAGAGCAGGAATCGCGCCGATATTGGCGGCGACGCTCCAGTGCGGAAAGAGCCCGACGCCCTGAAACACGTATCCGATGCTGCGGCGCAGTGACACCGGATCGAGATCGGCGATGTTGCGACCGTTGATGTGGATCTCGCCGGCGCTGGGCTCCACCAGTCGGTTGATCATCTTGAGAGTCGTCGTCTTGCCGCAGCCCGACGCACCCAGCAGCACCAGCGTCTCGCCGCGCTCCACCTCGATCGAGAGGCTGTCGACGGCCAGGACATTCCCGGTCGCATCGCCGGCGTACACCTTGGAGACGCTTCGCAGTGAGATCATGGACTCACGGTAGCCCCTGGTGGGTCGAGGCGCGTCCTGCGAATCCCGCTGCGACGCTCGGGTTGCAGCGCTGCAATGACGCGCTCGAATCGAGCGCCGGGCAAGCCGATGCGTCCCTCGACCGACGCGACGCAAGGTATCGATCGATCGTCCGAAAGACATGCCGCGCGCGCGGCCGGCTTCCTCGGCGCACCGGCTCCGAGCCCCACGCCGTTTCTCGACGGCCCGGCTGTGCGGGGTCTGGTCGCCGCCGACGCGATGGCGGCGGTGCCGCTCGCCTCGATTGGAATGTTCAGAGCCTGCGCAGCGCGACCACGCCGGCCAGGGCGCCCGCGAGCGCCAGCGCAGCGACCGGCGTGAAGTGATACACGAGAATGTGAAGAGGGTCGTACATGCAGGCAATCTGCATGACGACGGCGGGAATCGCCGCACTCGCGGCGCCCACGAGCGCTCCAGCCCAGGCGCGTTCGAGCGCGATGCGACGCCGCAGCGCGATCATGCCCAGCAGCAGCGGGGCGAGCGAGAAGAGATAGGTCTCGACCATGCAGTGCGCGCGCTTGCCCAGCATCGAGGGCGGGAACGCCGGATGCCACAGGCCGTAGACGAACGCCCCCATCCACGCTGCCGCCAGCGCCAGCACGGCAGCCACGCGGAAGAAGGGCCGCGCCGCTCCGGGGACGCCGAGCACCAGGGCGGAGTGGATCGCGACCGCGCCGAGCGCGAGACCGAGGAACGCCTCGAAGGTGTAGCGCAGGTGCTCGCCGAGCGCGGAGAGCGCACCCGCGCGCAGCGGTCCCGTGGCGAGAGTCAGCGCGAGAACGATCGCCCAGGCGGCCGCGCCCCACAGCGCCGCTCCCTGCCAGGGGGCGGCGAGCGGGCGCACCGCTTCCAGATCGCTGCTCAGCTGCTCGATGATCTCGTGCCTACGCACCGCGTCCTCCGCGTTGCAGATCGCCACCGGTCGTTCGTTGCTCGCGCGGCGTCCTCATGGGCTCGAACGCTCCAGAGCCCGCCGCGCCAGGCGCAGCGCGCGGTGCACGCGCGACCGCATCGCCGTGCTGCTGATGCCCGCCACGCGGGCGGCCTCCGATACCGAGTGTCCCTGAAGCTTGGTCAGGATCAGCGCCTCGCGATGGGCGGGGTTGAGGTCGGTCAGGAAGCGGGACGTATCCAGCTGCAACTCGAAGCGCTCAGCCGCGTCGTCGCCGCGCGGCTCGTCCACTGCGCGCCGCTCGGCTTCCCCCCGATCTCGGCTATGGGCGCGCCGCAAGAAATCGACGGCCTTGTGCCTCACGATCGTGAACAACCAGGGTCGGAACGGCCGCTTCGCATCGTAGCTGTGCCGCGCGCGATGCAGCGCGATCAGGGATTCCTGGACACAGTCGTCCAGCATCGGCAGTGCTCCGAAGTTCTTGCGCAAGTAGGCAGCGACCGCAGCGTAGAGATCTTCCAGCAGCGCGGCATACGACGCGGAATCGCCCGCCTGCGCGCGCAGCATGAGCGTGGCCCAGCGCTCCTCATCCACCTCGCGCCGATCCTGGAGTTCCCCGGCGTCCGAACGGCGCCGCTTCATCGCGAAGGCGATCCGGTGTCGTTCATGGGCCTCCAGAATCGCCGCTGTGGTGCGGCAGCACACCCGCACGCCCGGATTCGTTGACGCGCCGCACATGTGCGCCGACGCCGGCTCGAGCCGAGAGGCGAGGCGCAGCGCCGCCTCTCGGCTCGACCGGTGCGCTCACTCGTCGATGCGCCGGATCGTTACCACCGCCACCGGATTTCGCCAGTCGTAGGAAAACGGCCCGAGAATCTCGTTTCCGAGCTCGTCTTCCGCGCCGAGCTCGTGAAATCCTCGGCTGACGTGGACGAAGCCTTCGTCGCCGTCGGCGGGCGCCGAGGCGCCTGCGCCGCCGCATCGCGGCCCCGGAATGTGCGCGCAGTTCTGATCGTTCTCCTCGGTGCCGGCGTCGTAGGCGAGCAGGTGCAGCGTCTGCTGTCCCCGGCGCGGGAGCACCGCGCCGTCGAGCGCTACGAAGTTGTCGTTCGTGGGAATCAGCATGGCCGCCAGGCTCAAGCGGCGCGCCCGGGGCCCCGGCTGGATCGGGATCGTCCGGGTCTCGCCCGGCGCGAGCAGACCCGGGCTGGTGGTGATCTCCCCGACCGCGTCGCCCAACGCGCGCAGGGCGTCGGAGAGCGGCGCCGTATCCCCGGCTTCCGCCAGGGCCTCGAGCTCGGGGCTCGCCGCCGCGCCCAGCTCGAGAATCCGAACGTCGTGCGCGTGCGTAACCGCGAGAATCGGTGTGAAGGTCTGACCCTGCGTGATGTTCGTGATGCGGACCTCGTAGCGAGGCATTTCCCCGCCGAGCGCCGCGCTCGCAGCCAAGATCAGCGCCGCGCCGAGCGCCGGCGGCAATGTCGCGTAGCCAATTCTCATGATGCTCCTCCGTTGCGATTGCGCCCCGGGAAGAGCCCGGGGTCCTCGCAGCCCAATACGCGCGGCGGGCCCGGAATGTCGCGAGCATCCGGAGATTCTCTGCTCAGGCGCGTGGCGCGGAGAGCATGCGGCGGGCGCCGAGGCGCCGGAGAGCGCTGGGTCAGACGGGCTGCGTCTTCTGGGGCTCCGCTTCGAGAGCCGATCGCAGCATGCGCGCCAGCTCGGACTTTCGGAAGGGCTTGGGCAGCAGCGCCACCCGCTGCGCCAGCAGCTCCTCTCGCGTGGGGGCGTCGGCCGCGTAGCCGGACATGAGCAGGATCTTCACTCCGGGTCGGCGGCGCACGACTTCGCGGGCCAGCTCGAGACCGGAGTATCCCCCGGGTAGAACGTAGTCGGATAGGAGCAGGTCGAAGTGCCTGCCCTCGTGCAGGATCGCCAGTGCTTCCGAGCCGTCTCCCACCTCCACCACGTCGTAGCCGAGGTCGTGCAGGTTCGACACGACCAGTCTGCGCACCGCGGGCTCGTCCTCCACCAGCAACACGGACTCGCCGTTACCGCTCGGGATCAGATCGGAATCCGCGGCATCGACGCAGAGGGGCGGCGCCTGCGTCCTCGGCAGACAGATGCGCACGTCCGTGCCCATGTTCACTTCGCTGTGAATCGACACGTATCCACCCGACTGTCTGGCGAAGCCATAGACCATGCTGAGGCCCAGGCCGCTGCCGGCGCCCACCTCCTTGGTCGTGAAGAAGGGGTCGAAGACCCGGGAGAGGATCTCGCCGGAGATGCCCACGCCCGAGTCGCGGACCGAGATCGCGACGTAGGAGCCGGGGCGGGCGCCGGTTTGCTCTGCGGCCCCCGCCTCGTCGAGCCTCAGGTTCGAGGCTTCGAGAACCAGCCTGCCGCCACCGCTCATCGCGTCACGTGCGTTGATCGCGAGGTTCAGGATCGAATTCTCGAGCTGCGCGGGATCGGCCATGCAGTTCCACAGATCCTCTTCGACGCGAATCTCCACCCGGATGGCCTCGCTCAGCGTGCTTTCGAGCAGCCCGCGCATGCCTTCGAGGAGACGGCGCACGTCGATCGGGTGTGGGCTCAGCGTCTGCTTGCGAGAAAACGCCAGAAGGCGACCGGTCAGCGCGGCCCCGCGCTCCGCCGCGCTGCTCGCCTCGCTGGCGAGCGCCTGCTCCGGGCTGTCCGAGGCGAGGCGCTGGGACAGGAGCTCCAGGTTGCCGAGCACGATCGCGAGGAGGTTGTTGAAGTCGTGGGCCACGCCACCCGTGAGGTGGCCCAATGCCTCCATCTTCTGGGATTGGCGGAGCTCTTCCTGGATGCGCATGCGCGCCTGCATCTCTTCCGAGAGCTCGCGATTCGCCCGGGCCAGCTCCTCGTTCTTCTCGATCAGGCGCGCTTCGCTCTCCTTCAGTCTCTCTTCGCCGGATCTCGTCTGCTCCCGCAGCCGCGCTTCGACGCGGTGGCTCCACCAGTCTCGAACGCCCAGTGAGGCGATGAACAGCGTCAGTGCGCTCGCGGCGTAGGGGACCAGCTCTGCGTCCAGACGATCGCGGTGGGTCAGGGCGACCGCCAGCACGCCCGCCGTCGCGATGGGAGGCAGCAATGTCTCCCACTGGCGTGCGCGCTCCTCGATGCCTCGCGCTGGCACGTCTTCCAGGCTCGTTCGGGCCAGTGCATCCTGTTCGGATGCGGCCCAGTAGATGAAAGCGAATGCCAGGAGATAGCCCCAGTTGGAGAACGCAGAAGACGCGTATTGGCCCGAGAGATACTCGGCGGTGGTCAGATAGTCCGTGGCTGCAAGCGTGCCCACGCCGAGGAGCAGCGGCATCAAGACGAGCCGCTTGTAGCCGCGCAGATAGAACCAGACGTTGAACAAGACGTAGGCAAAGACGGATGTCGCGATGACCACGTAGGCGAGTAGCAGCGGACCTTCCGCACCCAGATTCGCTGCGTGGATGGGCTGCAGGAAGAGGATCAGATTGGCGAGCAGGATCGCGGCGACGATGATCCCGAAGTTGCCGAGCTGCACGAGCATCACGTCGGCTGCGGGGTTCTGCGTGCGATACAGCCAGATTCCGACCATGAGACACAGCGGTGTCGCGAAGTAGCCCAGATCAGCAGGCGAGGGGATCGGGTTGGGAACGCCCAGAACCACTTCGTAGAACGCCCAGATCAGCTGCGAGGCCATGTAGATCAGGCATGCCCAGCTGATCCACAGCCAACCCGCTCGCTCGTAGCCCGCCAGCAGCCGGGTGGTCCGGAAGCACTTCGCCGCCGTTGCGCCGATCACCAGCACCCAGAAGAAGTCGGACCACCAGAACGCCCACGCTGCGCCCTCGAACGCGAGCAGCGGGATCCCGCCGACCGCGAGCAGCAGCGCGAGCAGGGCGAGTGTCGCGAGCCGCTGCTGGCCGACGGCGACCGTTGCCCCCGCGGACCGCTCGTTTCGGGGCGTTGTCGCAGAGCTCACCCGATCCTCTCCCCCCGGCCGCGGCGTGCGCTCGCACGCAACACAACGGCGTTCATCGCCGAGGATCTCGCTCGTCTCGGTCTGTCAGGCTGCCGCCTTCGCGAAAAGATGGCCAATCGAGCCGGGCTGCGCCAACCGAGCGCGGCCCATCGACCGCGCCGTCGCTCCGACCGCGGCCGATGCGCAAGTATTCGGCAAATCGCAGGATCGAGGGCGTCTTTCCGCACCCGAGAGGGGTCTTCGCCGCGCGTTGCCCCGAATCGAGCCGGCGCCTCGGTTTCCACCGGAAGAGCCGCTGGTTCGGCGCGGAGCCCGCGATCGCTGGTCCGCTGGCGACCGGATGCGGTACCGTCCGGCATCCGCAAGAGCGGCCCGCGCGCCGGGCATCGGCAATTGCGAGGATGGCCGGTGCGGGAGAATCGTCCCAGGAAAGCGTTGCCTCGAGTTCCGCGATCCGTGTCGGCGCTGCGCGCACTACGCGACTCCCGGCATGTGGTCGCGCCGTCTCGACCAGGCTCTCGTCTCTGCATTCCGGCGAGCCGTCGTGCATTCAAATTCTGTGCAGCGATTCATTGTCTGACCCGTTCGATCGAGCGACGAATCGCGGCCATGGACCACGCAGCTGTCAGCGCATGGAGCGTGGCGTGAAAGGTTCGAAATGAGTGAAAGAGCCCCGTGGATCACCTACCGCCCGGAGTTGAAGGTTCTCGACTGCACGATTCGCGACGGCGGGTTGATCAACAATCACCGGTTCACGGACGACCTGGTCCGCGAGGTCTACGACACGTGTGTCGAGGCGGGCGTCGACTATATGGAGATCGGCTACAAGAACACGCCGCGCCTGTTTCCCAAGGGAGAATTCGGTCCGTGGAGACACTGCGATGAAGACGATCTGAATCGAGTCGTCGGCGGACACGACGCAGAGAAGACGGGCCTCAAGCTGGCAGCCATGGCCGACGCCGAGAAGAGCGATTGGAAGCAGCAGTTCGTTCCCGCGGAGCAAAGCGTTCTGAGCATGATTCGCGTGGCATTCTACGCGCATCAGGTTTCGGAAGCGGTTCAGATGATCGAGCACGCGCACAGCCTCGGCTACGAGACCACCGCCAATCTGATGGCCGTCTCGAACATCACCGAGACCGA
>Ga0224496_10000382_pt1 | contig 31203 bp, 27 predicted proteins | sample SF_Jul11_sed_USG_2_FD_168127 | JGI IMG/M metagenome (GOLD analysis project Ga0224496, IMG submission 168127) | Sediment microbial communities from San Francisco Bay, California, United States - SF_Jul11_sed_USGS_8_1 | ecosystem: Environmental > Aquatic > Marine > Sediment | place: USA...
TAACTCATCAGGGCTTGCTCATCCAGGCCTTCTACTCGTCGTCGACGGGTGGAAACACCGAGAACAGCGAGAACGTTTTCTCCAGTCCCCTTCCCTACGCAAAATCCGTACCCGACCCGTGGTCGGTAACCCTCGCGAATCCCAACGCGACCTGGACGAAGACGGTCCCAATAGAAACCGTCCGAAAGGCGATTAATTTCGGCACCAGCTTCGACACGATCACCGACATCCAATTGCAGAATCCGGCGCCCAACGCACTGATGACGGTGACGGGGACCAAGGATGGCGTCGTGAAAGTCATGTCGGACGTCAGCATCGGCAAGAGGTATGGAAAACTCGGGTTGCTTTCACCATCGGTGGCCGCACTCACGTATAACCCCGACGGGGCCGCGAGTCCGTATGCGTTTACCGATATCAGCGAGTCGGTTCATTGGAAGGATATCAACGAGATTGCGGAGCGGGGCATAACCCTCGGCTGCAATCCGCCGGCCAACACCTTGTTCTGTCCAGCCCGAGAGGTGACCAGGGGGCAAATGGCGGCGTTCCTCACGCGCACACTCGGACTGGTGGAACGAGCCCCGAATCCGTTCTCTGACGATGATGGTCACCTGTTCGAGGCGGATATCGAAAGGCTCGCTGCGGCCGGCATCACGCTTGGTTGTAACCCACCGGCGAACGACCGGTTCTGTCCCGACCGTCCGGTCACACGCGCCCAGATGGCTGCGTTTCTCAGCCGGGCCTACGATCTCGTTGACCAGGCTTCAAATCCGTTCGTCGACGACGACGGCTTGATATTCGAAGCGGACATCGAGAGATTGGCAGCAGCCGGCATCACGATTGGCTGTAATCCTCCCACCAATGATCGGTTCTGTCCGAACAACACCGTCCTTCGACAACAGATGGCGTCTTTTCTGATCAGAGCTATCAATTACTCAGGTGGCTAGGCTCGTCCACCGTGGATAACCCTGTTGAGTTTTTTCAAGGAAACGATTGGACCTCTGGGGTCGTGGGTCTCGGATATGTTGGTCTGCCGCTGGCCTTAACCGCCGTGTCCAAAGGTCATGCGACCGTTGGCTTTGACACGTCAGAAGATCGGGTGCGTCGCCTTGGGGCAGCCTCGTCACCGATCGACGACGTATCCGACGCAGATTTGGCGGCGGCGTTGGAAGCCGGCCTGTCGGTAACGGGCGACGCCGATGATCTCAAGGCAGCCGACGCCATTTTCATCTGTGTGCCTTCGCCGCTCGGTCGGAATCGCCAACCGGACATGTCCTACATTCAAAGTGCAGCGACCACCGTGGCGAGAATCGCCCGGCCTGGGCAGCTGATTTCGCTTGAATCGACCACGTATCCTGGAACCACCGATGACATTTTGGTGACTGCGCTGGCCGACGTCGGTTTGGAAGTCGATCGGGATGTTTTTGTGGCGTTCTCCCCGGAACGGGTCTCGCCAGGTGACGAACTCAAAACCGCCGAAATCCCCAAGGTCGTCGGCGGAGTCAGTGCCTTGTCGACGGCGGTAGCCGAGGCGGCATACTCCAAGCTGGTGCCCAATGTTCATGCCGTTTCTGATGCCAAGACGGCAGAGATGGCCAAGCTCCTCGAAAACACCTACCGGGCCGTCAATATCGGCCTCATCAACGAGATGGCTCAACTGGCCCATGAGATCGACATCGATATCTGGGAAGTCATCGAGGCGGCTGCGACGAAGCCATTTGGGTTCCAAGCGTTCTTTCCTGGTCCCGGCGTAGGCGGGCACTGCATTCCGCTCGACCCTCAGTTCCTGGCCTGGCGCGCCAAGGAAGCGAACTTCACCACCCGGTTCATCGACACGGCCGAACAGGTCAACGAAGGCATGCCGGCGTGGACCGCTCGACGGGTCGGCTCGATGCTGAACAGGCGTGGGTTACCAATTTTCGGGACCCGCATCCTGGGGGTGGGAATCTCGTACAAGCCCGACATCGCCGACGATCGGGAATCGGCGTCGGCCCGGGTGTTGGTTGAGTTGAGGAATCAGGGAGCCGAAATCGAGGTCTTTGATCCGTTGGTGCCACCGGACCGGATCCGTCGACATGGGTTCGAACCGGCCACATCTTTCGACGGCTACTCGGCCGCCCTGATCCTGACCGATCACCAGGGTATCGACTACATGGCCATCTCTGCTGCCGTGCCGTTCGTTTTCGATACCCGCAATGCCTATCGGCGGCGCGGTATTGAGGTCGACAACGTAGAAGTGCTGTGATCGCCGGAGTCTTCTCGGTGGTCCACCATGCCGACGACGTCCGCATCCGTGAAAAGCTGATCCCCACCCTGGCGAACGATTTCACTGTCGAGTATCACACCCGAACTCCTTCACCGAGCCAGATCGACGGGTTCACGTGGCATGCTTTTCGGGGATCCCGCCTCATGAGGAACGTGTCGCTCCTGCTCCGGTTGATGAGTCGGAGATTCGACGTTGCGGTACTGGTCGATCCGGAAACGTTCTTGGCGGGCATTCTGGCAAGCCGCCGGACGAACGTCGTCTTCGATATTCATGAGAATGTCCCCGCCCAGATCGGCACGAAGAACGTCCCGTTCAAAAAGGCCCTGAGCCGGCTGGCGGTACTGATCCTGAAAGCCGCCGAAAAGGCGGGGACGATCGTTCTCGCCGAGCCCGGCTATGCCGAGCTTTTCAGTCGTGAACACCCGGTTTTCGAGAACTTCCCCCGATGGGAGGCGATGCCGCCTATGGCGCCCGGCGACGGCTCGGTCATCTATGTCGGCGATATCACCGAGCAACGCGGTGCCCTCCATCTCGCCGAGGCAGTCGCCGGGACGGACAAACACCTCGTAATGATCGGCCGCTGCTCTCCTGAGCTGGCCAGCCGCATCGAATCAGTCGTTGGCAATGGCTCCGCAACGGTCGAGTTGACCGGACGTTTGCCCTGGCGAGCGGCGATGGCCCGGCTCGCCTCGGCAGCCGTCGCTGTGTCACCGTTGACCGACACGCCCAACTATCGCCACTCGCTACCAACCAAGGTACTGGAATACCTCGGTCTCGGTGTCCCCGTCGTGGCGACCAACCTGCCCGGCACGACCGACGTGCTGACAGGCCGCCCGGGAGTCACCCTGGTCGCGCCTGGCGATGTGCCCGCCCTTCGACAGGCCATTCATTCCGCCAGCCGCGCCGAAGTTCGCCAGGCGGCGCAGGACTCGGCGGCTGGCGTTCGAGCCGACTTTGAGTGGCCCACGGAACGGGTGAGGGGCTTCTATACGGCGTTGGTCGGGGAGCCCGGCTTCAGGCCTGACAGGTAGCCGAACCCCCAGCTGATATGCATCACCGCAATGGCCATCGGCATCACCAGAGCAGCCCCCCGGCGAGTTTTGCCAACATTGATGGCCGTCGTCGCCACGAGGGCGATCAGGTAGGCCGCTGGTATTACCAGTGCCAGTCGCCACCAGCTGGTGAAGGCCAGTCCCAACGAGCTCATCAGCCCGATTACAAGTAGTGGTGCGGCTAGCTGACGAAGTCGAATCGACTCGGGGTGGCGCCGATGGACGATCCGCTTCCACGCCCCATATTGAAAGTATTGCTTCGCCAGACTTCTCAATGAACCGCGCGGCCGGTATTCAACGGCCAGTCGGGGATCAAAGAACACCAGCCCCCCGTTCTGACGGAGGCGGATGTTGAGTTCGTAGTCCTGGTTGCGAATCAACGTTTCATCGAAGAGTCCTGCGTCGACGAGTGCCTGGCGGTCGAATACGCCCAGATAGACGGTATCGGCCGGCCCCGCCTCGCCGCCGTAATGGAATTTGGCGTCCCCAACCCCGAGTCGACTGGTCATGGCCATGGCGATGGCTGTTTGGATTAGCCCCGTTCCGGTGGCCCTCTGGATACCACCGACGTTGACCGCTCCGGTGTCGGCCAAGATCCCTACCGCGATATCGACGTAGTCGGGTGGAAGGACCGAGTGGGCATCGCAGCGCACGACGATGTCTCCGTTGGCGGCCCTTATGGCGGCGTTCAAAGCTGCCGGGGTGGTTGTGTCCGGATTTTCGACGACCTTGATCCGGACATCGTCGAATGCTTCGACGGACCGTCGGGTTCCATCGGTACTCATTCCGTCGGCCACAATGACTTCGGTAATGTTCGGATAGGTTTGGTCCAAGACCGACTCGATGGCGGAGCGAATCGCCTCTTGTTCGTTCCGTACCGGTATGACCACGGTCACTGGGGGCTGCATCGGGTCATTATGGCTGGATGATTCGCTCGGCACTTGGATCAGGCAGCCCAACCGACCCGGCCGGCCCCGAATGCGAGGTGCCTATCATTTGTACTTGTGTTTGCTGACCTCGTACTAACCCCCGGCTTGATCCTGGCGATGTGGGCCGGTGGCATGGCGGCCGGAGTCGCTCTGGTAGCGAAGTGGGAGATTGTGGGACCCGGCTTCTTCTGGGTGGCGGGGGCAACCATCCTTCTCGTCGGAGCGTGGACGGTCCCCAACGGAGGGGCCGGAGCCTGGGTCGGGGTGGTCGGTGTGGTCATTGGTTCGCTGTTGGCGAGGCGATCAACCCTCGCAGCGGTCGCTTTCGGTCTCGGCAGTGTCGGATTTGTCTTCGAAGCCGCCAGCTACGGCAACGTGTGGATGGCGATAACCGGGGCGATTGCGCTCGGAGGCGTCACCGACGAAATGCTGCTCGGACACTGGTATCTGGTCGATCCCAAGCTTCCTCGTTGGGCTCTGAAACGACTCGACCTGGTAGCCGCGCTGGCCTTGGTGGCCGATGGAGTCCTTTTGCTCCTTGCCGGGGCGACGGTCGGGTCGGTCGTGGGTTGGGCGTTTATTGCTCTTGCGGCGATGAGCACCCTACTCATGGTGGGTGTTTGGTTCTCCCTGAAAGAACCGGCCTATGCCGGGGTCATGGCCGCGACCGGGTTGTCCTACCTGGCGGTTCTCACGGCCCTGGGCGCCACCGTTGCGGGTCGATCGATGATCGGCGATGCAGCCAATCAGCTGGCGGCGAGTATTCTGCGCGGGTGAAGGTTTATACGAGAACAGGCGACGATGGAACGACCGGCCTCTTCTACGGGGGGCGGGTGTCAAAAGCCGGCCTCGGGCCAGAAGCCTACGGGACGGTCGATGAAGCGGTCTCAACGCTGGGACTGGCCAGGGCGTACGCGGTCGGCGAGCTCAACGAGGAGATCCTGTCTCTGCAACGTCAGCTCTTTGTCGTGGCCGCCGAACTGGCCACTGACCCCGCCAACCGGCACAAACTTGTTCCAGCGATAAGCCTCACGACCGAGCAAATGATCCTCGACCTGGAAGCCTCCCTCGATCGCTTGATAGCCGACGTCGGAGCTCCCGACGGCTTTATGGTTCCGGGCGAATCCCCCCTATCGGCACACCTCGATCTGGCGAGAGCGGTCATCCGGCGGGCCGAGCGCCGCTGTGTGGCCTACGCCGATGCCGGACAACTCGATGGATCATTCGTCGTCCCCTTTCTCAATCGACTCGCCGATTATGTCTTCATGCTCGTGCGTGCCTCGGAGACGAACTGGCAACCATCAAAACAGGAGAAACTGTGACGTCCACGATTGCTGCGACAAACGAACCGGGAGCGGTTCATGCCTTTGGTGTGTACGAGGGGGGAGAGGCGTCGACCGATCCTGAAATCTACGACAGCTTCGGGCCGAGCCAGCTTGCCCTCCTCGAAGCGGCCGGGTTTACCGGCAAACTATCCCAAGTCGTGGCGGTGTCCAAGGGCGACCAGCTTCTGTACGTGGTGGGACTCGGTTCTGAACTCGATACAGAGCGACTTCGCCAGGCGGCCGGGTGGCTGGGCAGGTCGGTTGACCGGGTCCCGGAACTCACCACGAGCCTGCACGAGGTTGGGATTGACGGTGCAGTCCAGGCCGTAGCGGAAGGTTTTCTGCTCGGCCAGTACCAATTCCTCGAATATCACGATTCCGACGTGCCCGGCACGACCACCTTGCGGCTGGTCGGAGACCCCGATACCGGGGCGCTCGACACAGCCGACGCCACGGTGGCAGCGGTAAATTGGGCTCGCGATCTGGTGAACCGGCCACCCCGAGACAAATCTCCTCAAATGATCGTCGAAGCCTTCGAAGCTCTGGCTGCCGACCTGCCCATCGATATCACCGTCTGGGATGTCGAGGACCTGAAGCGAGAGCGTTGTGGTGGCCTGCTGGGCGTCAACGCCGGATCAACCGCACCGGCCAGGATGGTCATTGCGGAGTACCGGCCGGAGGGTGCCTCCAAGACGCTGGCTGTGGTAGGCAAGGGGATCGTCTTCGACTCCGGCGGTCTCAACCTCAAGAGCTTTGAGTTCATGAAGACGATGAAATCGGATATGGCCGGAGCGGCGGCCACGCTGGCCGGTCTGGTGGCCATTGCCAGGGCCGAGGTTCCAACGCGGGTCATTATCTATGTGCCGCTGACTGAGAATATGCCAGGTGGGGCGGCGAACCGTCCCGGCGATGTGCTCACCGCCCGCAATGGTAAGACCATGGAGATCCTCAACACCGACGCTGAAGGTCGCTTGGTTCTCGCCGACGGGCTGTCGCTGGCCGCTGAACGAGATCCAGATTTGATCGTCGACCTTGCCACCCTCACCGGGGCGTCGCATGTTGCCCTCGGTCACTCGTATGCCGGCCTTTGGACAAATTCCGAGGCGGCCGGCGAACTCGTCGAAGCAGCGGCTAGCCAGGCCGGCGAACGGGTTTGGACGATGCCATTGCCAGCCGACTATCGCAAGGCGATCGATTCGGAAGTCGCCGACATGAAGAACACCGGAGAGCGATACGGCGGAGCGATTCATGCGGCCCTGTTCCTTGCCGAGTTCGCCGGGGATGGTCCGTGGGTCCACCTCGATATCGCCGGCCCGGCGTGGGGTCATGAGAAGGGCGGCTATCTGCCGACCGGCGGTACGGGCTTCGGGGTACGTACGCTGGTGGCGCTTGCTTCACTCATGGCGGATTAGGCGCCAGAACCATCGTTACTAAGTAGGATGTAGCCCTATGCGTAGGAGATTTCTTCTCTCCACGGCCGCAGCCGACCTTTCTGCGCTTCTGCTCGCCCTGGTTGCCGCTTCGTACGTGACCTTCGGGGTGGCGCCGTGGCAAGTCCAGTTGAGCGGCGGTCGTTCCATCATGCCGCTCGCCGGGTTCTTCGTCGTCGGTTCCCTGGTCGGCTCGCTGATATCGGCCAGGATGTGGGCTGGAGCGGCTCCCCGCCCGAGCTATGGGCGTGGCGTGGCGATCGTGATTTTTGGCGTGGCGTTTACTGCGCTGGCCGTGATCGGAAGCGCCTCATACCTTTCGCGCACCTTTTTTGCCGTCACGGCGGTGACGTGGCTGGTAGGCGGAATGGCTCACCGGGCAGTTCGTCGGCGGCGACCATGGACGGAGTCGATGATTGTCATCACTAACGAGAAGGGCCTTATCGACGACCTACGTGACGCCGAACATACCGAAGTTCTGGCGTTGATGGATCCAGCCGCCTCAGGTGAACTAGAAGCTCCAGCGGCTGGAGCGACAGTCGTGGTCGACCTTCGGGCGGTGTTGTCGGACCGGATGGCCCAGTTTGTGTCCTCGGCCGCATTGGCCGGTATTCCAGTCAGGGCTCTGAGTTCGGTCTATGAAGAACACACCGGGCGGATGCCCCTGGTACACCTCGCCGAGGGTTGGGAGCTGTCCACCCCAGTCACCAAGACCGCCCCCATCATCGGGGGGAAGTTCATCTTCGACGTGTTGGCCGTCATTGTGGCGGCTCCGCTGGCCATACCGCTCGGACTGCTGATTGGCCTGGCGATTCGGCTTGATTCTCCAGGTCCGGTGATTTTCCGTCAGGTCCGGACCGGGCGGCACGGCGTTCCCTTCACTTTGTACAAGTTCCGCACCATGGTCATGGACGCCGAAGCGGCAGGACCAAAGTTTGCCTTGAAAGAGGATCCGCGCCTGACCCGGGTGGGACGCTTGCTCCGCCGGGTCCGCGTCGACGAGTTGCCGCAGCTGTTCAACGTACTCAAGGGGGACTTGTCGTTGGTAGGTCCGCGCCCCGAGCAGGTGCCGTTCACCGAGCACTTCCGGCGGGAGATTCCGTTCTACGAGCAGCGGCATCTCGTCCGTCCGGGTGTCACTGGTTGGGCTCAGGTGAATTACGGCTATGCAGATGATCAGGCCGAAGCCGTCGACAAGCTCACCTATGACTTGTACTACGTCAAGCACATGTCACCGTGGCTCGATCTGCACGTCCTTGGCAGGAGTATCTGGACCGTTCTATCCGGGTTTGGGGCTCGCTGAGGTTCGATCTAGGGCTGGCGAATCAGGCAGGTTTCGTCGTAGTCCACGATGGTCGGAGGTGTCGATCGGCACGACGGGCAGTTTGGGTCCTTGGCGATCCGCAACTGGAACGTTTCCTGGGTCAGAGCGTCGTAGGTGAGCAGACGGCCGCGCAGCGGCGTGCCGATCCCGATGACCAGTTTGATGGCTTCAGTTGCTTGCAGGCTTCCGATCACTCCGGGTAACACGCCCAAAACACCGGCTTCCTGACAGTTCGGGGCCAACTCCGGCGGTGGCGGCTGGGGAAACAGGCACCGGTAGCAGGGACCGTCGTTTGGATCGAAGACCGCTACTTGTCCTTCGAAGCGGAAGATCGATCCGTGGACGACCGGGATTCGGAGGTGTTGGGATACGTCGTTGATGAGGTAACGAGTGGGGAAATTGTCGGCTCCGTCGACGATGAGGTCGAAGCCGGCCAGCAGTTCCAAAGCGTTTGACGCGACGATATTGACGGCGTGCGCTTCGATGGCCACATCAGGGTTCAAGTTGGCAAGGGTTCGTTCTGCGGAGCCAGCCTTTGACTGCCCAATCCGATCGGTTCCATGGAGGATCTGTCGCTGCAAATTGGAAACATCCACGCGGTCGGCGTCGAAAATGGCGAGCGTGCCAACTCCGGCGGCAGCGAGATACAGGGCGGCCGGCGAACCGAGCCCTCCTGCCCCGATGATGGCTATGCGGGCGTCGAGAAGCTTCTGCTGACCAGCGACTCCCACCTGCGGGAGGGCGATGTGGCGGCTGTACCTCGCCGCGCTCGGAACCGACAGCGTCTGCGGTATCTCCCACGGCTGGCCGGCCGCCTGCCAGGCTACGAACCCACCGGCCAGGCTCACCACGTTGGTGAAGCCCATGTCCTGGAGGGTCACACCCGCCAGGAGCGATCGTTCGCCAACTGCGCAGTAGGCAACGATCGGTTGGGAGTGGGACAGATGCTCGACCGAGGTCTCCAGCAACCCGCGGGGGATCTTCTCGGCGCCAGGGATGCTTCCCAACGCCACCTCGTGGGGCTCACGCACATCGATGAAGATCCGGCTCGTCGCGACCAGTTCGGCCGGCGTAACCTCCGGGACGGTTTGCCTGGCAGCCGCGAGCATTTCGGTCAGATTCACGAGGTCCATGCTAGGCAAGCACTGAGAGATCCGCTCGTTGTCGGGTCCGCTCCCGGCGACGGCGGGCATGGAACGTAGGCCATCTAGAGTTGCTTTCATGGTGGTTCCTGGTCTCACCCCCTCAATCGAGTTTGCGCTGCTGGCGGACGCCGTCCAGGCAGTGGGCGGCAAGCTCTTTGTGCTCGGAGGTGGTTGGGACACGATTTGGGTGAGATCGTTTCCGGCTCGCCATCACACCATGGCCATTGGCACCAGGATCAGGATCCCATGGTCGTCGGAGACCCAGACGTTCGAACTCACTGTCCAGTTGGTCGACGAAGATGGCCAGCCGATCTTTGACACGATTCGTCACTCGTTGACCGTCGCCCCGCCAAGGGGCGTCCCCGACGGGTTCGAACACGGGGTGGTCCGAGCTTTCACGTTCAACAACGTGCCTTTTCAAAAACCTGGCGAGTACTCCTTCGTCATGACCGTTGACGAAGTGGAAACCGGGCGCTTGCGATTCTCGGTACGGGAGCGTCGCCAGGAGACAACCTGATGGAATCGATGAGGATGTTCCCGCTCGGGAATCCCCTCATGCCGTTCTCGATGGTCAAGCTGAGGATATTCGAACCTCGATATCTGCAGATGATCGATGAATGTGTTGAACAAGCGGCACCATTTGGGATAGTCCTCATCGAGCGGGGATTCGAAGTGGGGGGCGGCGATCAGCGCTCAACGATAGGCACGGTCGCTCAGCTGGTGGACGTAACGGATCTGCCGGACGGAGAGCTGGCGGTGGTGGCAGTTGGCGTCGAACGGATTCGGGTTCTTGAGTGGCTGCCGGATGATCCCTATCCGATCGCCCGGGTGGAACGATTGGGCGAGGTTGTCTCTCGTGCGGCGGCTGCTCGCATCGATCAGATTGATCGCCAGCTGCGCCTCGTCCTGGCCTTCGTATCGGAAGCGGGCATTGACGTCGGTCCGCTCGAATACGAATTGTCGACCCAACCGGAAGTCGCCGCCCATCAGTTGTGTGGTTTGGCGCCGGTAGGCGCCTATGACGCCCAGCGGTTGCTCAGTGCGCCGTCGGTGGATGAACGCCTCGAACTTCTGTCGGCCTTCCTCGAGGAAGAAACCGAGTTCCTTCGGTCCCAACTTGGCGGCAGTTGACCCTGGCTAGTTCGATCCCCATGCGTAGAAGAAGCCGTCGCGCGATCCGACGTAGATGTAACCGTTGAACACGGTCGGGGTTGACTCGATGCAACCCGACCCGAGCGGCTGTTCCCAGAGTCGTTGTGGGGCGAACGGTTGTGTGACGTCATAGGCTCGAAGTGCACCACCGGCATCACAATCCACCGCCACCAGCAGGGTTTGATCGATAAGAATCGGCGACGACCAGGCATGCCAGCCGATCGGCTCCTGCCACATGACCTCACCGGTAATGGTGTTGATGGCCAGCAGGTTGCCCGGGTGGGTGCTGGCGTACAACACGCCATTGCCAAGTGCCGGCGTCGACCATAATCCTCCGTCTTCTCCATCGATACCCGGGACCGATACTGACCACCTGATCGGGTCCCCGTCCGTGAAGGGGTTGAGCTTCACGATCTGACCGACTTCGGATGATCGGGGTAGGAACCGTTCCAGCTCGACAGCGATGTAGACAAACCCTTCGTCATCGATAATGGGGGTCGCGTCGATGTCATCACCAGCCCAAAAATCGAAAACGACCGGTGCTTCGCCCTGTCGGATCTTGCTGATATCGAGTCCGACGACTCGACCTGCCGAGTTTGTGAAGTAAGCCCGTTGATTGTGAATGGCAATGGAGCTTTCAATCGAAGCGTTGGAGTCACCGACCGCATTGATGAGCTCCTGGTTCCAGCCGGGGACCTTGGCGAGGATGATCGGATCGACCGCCACCCGGCCCGCTTCGAGGGTTCGGTTGAGTTCGATGGCGAAGAAGAACCCGTTCTCCCCACCTTCATAGAGGATGCCGTCCACGATCGAGGGGTTGGAATCCCAGTCGTTGTTCCAGATTCCGGGATGATCCGCTGAGTCGAGACTCCAGATCTCATAGGGGGTGTCCGTGTCGAGTGCGAGTATCCGTAGCTTGTTGTCACGACTCCCAAAGTAGAGAAGCGGGAAACCGTCCGGATCAAGGGTCACCGAGCCTTTGATGAGATCACCCGTGACGAACGGTGGCCGGGTTTCGAAGCCGCTCTGCGCGTCGACGAAATGTACGGCCCGGTCATAGGCTCCGAAAATGACCTCCGTTATGCCATCGGGGCGGACCCACACGACTGGCTGGCCGGTCCACCCGGTTCCGCACCATTGACGGGTCTCAGCGCCCACCGACGAAGTCGAACACATGGCGCTCTCGGGGTATCGCCACACCACCTCGGGCCGATCGGGTATCGGGCCGGATCCGTAATAGTTGCGTTGAGGGTTCCCGCGGAACTGCAAGACCCCGTTGACGGTTCCCCACGGTCGACCCACCGACACCGAAGGCGGCATGGTGGTGGTCGTGGTCGTCGTCGTGGTCGTCGTCGGTTGGGGCGGAAGGGTCGAAGTGGTCGGCGCACCAACTTGGTCGATCGTCTCACGGTCCGGATACGGATCGCCGAGAAAGTCGCAGGCTCCGACGGTGAGCAGGATCAGTGTGATCCAAATCAATCGCATTGGGGCAAGATAGCCGGGGTTGTTTGATTTTTGCCGTTCTCGCCTAACCTGCTCGGATGGTTGGAACGCTACGAAGTCGGATGGACTCGTCCGTGCCGGTTCGGTTCTTCCGCCGACTCGGGGCTGCTGGTCCGTCGGTATTGGCTGCGGCCATCGCCTACAACCTGTTCTTCGCACTGGTTCCTGCCCTGGCGTCAGTGGTCGTGGCTGCTTCGGTGTTCGGTCGTTCGGACGAGGTGCTTGAGGAGAGCCTGGCGACCCTCAGCCGGGTGGCCCCGTCCGAGACTGTTCTGTTTGTCGGCAGGGTGCTTGAGGACGTCGCGAACTCGGTCAACCGTGCCCAGGACCTGGTCATCGCGGTCACAGGGCTGGTGGCGTTGTGGCTCGGCTCGCGGGGCATTCATACCATCCAGGAAGTGCTGGCGAGAATTGCCGAACTGGACGAGCGACGTCCCTGGATCATCGCCAAGCTGGTGTCCGTGCTGTTGACGGCCGGCATCGCCGTAACCCTCGTGGTGTCCTCGCTATTGGTCGTCGCCGGGGCAACCGTGGCAGAGCGGCTCGACGCATTCGTCGGCGGTAGCTGGCCGGTTGATGCGTGGAACCTCGCGTCTGTGCCGGTGGCCGCGTTCTGTTTCTTTCTATTCCTGGCCGCCCTCTATCGGTGGGGACCGCCGGCCCGATTCCCCCGCATGTGGCTGGCCTCATTGCTGTCGACAATTGGAATCGTGGTCGCGTCGCTCGGCTTTCGTTTTTATTTGGATCGTGCGGGCGCCTCCGGAGCAACGACGCTCGCCATTTTTGGCGCAGTGGCCGTCATGTTGTTGTGGCTGTATGTGATTGCCTACGTGATAATCGTCTCCGGTTCGATTGCCGCCGGGGTCGCCCGTCGAGCCGCCCAGCGGCAGGCGAGTCAACCAGAAGGTGAGCCAGCGATTGGTTGACCCTGGCACGAGACGCGGTATGCGCCTGCTGTTCTCATTGCTGGCGAGCTATCGACGAGAGGCGGTCCTGTCGACGTTGTCGGCGCTGGTATGGATGGTGATGGTGATCATCGGCCCGTACCTCACCAAGGTGGTGATCGACCGTGCCATTGAAGGTGAGCGCCGCGACCTTCTCCTGCCCTTGGTCGGGGCAGTTCTCGCCGCCGGCGTCATCAAAGCGCTGGGAGTCGGAGGTCGGCGGTACTTCGCGTTCTTGCTTTCGTACCGGGCAGAAACCGATCTTCGCAACCGGATCTTCGAACACATTCAGCGCCTGGAGTTCAATTATCACGATGAGGTTCCGACCGGAGAGCTCATGTCGCGGTCGTCGAGCGACCTATCCCAGGTGCGTCTCGTTTACGCAATGCTCCCGATCACCATCGCCAACGTGGCGATGTTCGTGGTGGTCGTCGCCGTGATGCTTTCGATCGATGTCACCCTTGGTGCGCTCGTGTCGTTGGCGGTACCGATGTTGCTTTACATCGCCAACACGTACGCCAGACGCGTCATCGACATCGCCACGGACGTCCAGCAGAAGCTGGCGGACAATACCGCAGTAATCGCCGAAGCGATCGGTGGGATTCGGGTGGTCAAGTCGTATGGCCAGGAAGCCCAGGAGACCGAAAAGATCCGCATGGCGGCGATCGGTATCTACGAGCGATCGATGGAGCTCATCAAGAACCGGGCGATTTTTATCCCGCTCTTCGAACTGGTGGCGCCGATCGCGACTGCCGTGATTCTCGGCATCGGAGGTCTCCGGGTTATTGAGGGTGCCTTGACCCCCGGCGAGTTCTATCAGTTTGCCGAATACATGGTCATCTTGAACTTCCCGCTCCGCCTCACCGGGTGGTTCTTCGCAGAAATACCTCGGGCCTCGGCCGCCGGGGGACGGGTGCTCGATCTGCTCAAAACCGCTCCCGAGATAGCGGATCCGGCCCACCCCGTAGATCTTCCCCCCGGCCCAGGTGATGTCAGGTTCTCCAACGTGGCTTTCCGCTATCCGGATGGTCCCCCCGTGCTCGATGGGTTCGATCTGCACGTCCCGGGTGGACGTTCGGTCGCCCTGGTCGGGGCGACCGGATCGGGCAAGTCGACCGTTGCCTATTTGCTGGCCCGGTTCTATGACGTCACAGGAGGGACCGTGTCGCTGGACGGGGTCGACGTCCGGTCAGTGCGTTTGAGCGAACTGCGCAATGAAGTAGCGGTCGTCTTTGAGGAAACGTTTCTGTTTTCGGCGTCGATTCGCGACAACATCTCGTTCGGTAACCCGGATGCAACCGACGATCAGGTTCGTTTGGCCGCCCGCCTGGCGCAGGCCCACGGGTTCATCTCGGATACGGTCGACGGATACGAATCGATGATTGGCGAACGGGGTTATTCGCTCTCTGGTGGGCAGCGGCAGCGGATCGCGCTCGCTCGGGCCGTATTGCGCGATCCCCGGGTGCTCATCCTCGATGACGCTACGTCGTCGGTCGATGCGGTTACCGAGGACGAGATTCGTAATGCATTGAAGACGGTCATGGCTGGACGGACGACGATCATCATCGCCCACCGCCCGTCGACGCTGGCTCTAGCCGACGAGGTCATTTTTATAGACGAGGGCAAAGTAGTCGCGTCTGGCACCCACACCGAACTCCTCGAACGGGTTCCCCGGTACTCGGCGGTCCTCGCTACTGCGGAGGTCGGCTGATGTACGCTCGTTTCGGCTCGGGGGAAGGGCGAACCGAAGGTACGTGGGAGCTGCTGCGCAAGGCCGCCTCGTACGGGAAGGGTCTTGGCTGGGTGGCCACCGGTGCCTTGTTCGCCACGATCCTTGCCACGGTCGCCCGCCTGGCAGGGCCCGCCTACGTTCGTCAAGGCCTCGATGCCGTGGACGTGGCCGACCGTCAAGCGTTGTTTCAGTCCGTTTGGTGGTTCGTCGGTGCTCTCGTGCTGCAGTACATCAGCCAGGCGATCTCGCAGTACTGGGTTTCGGGAGTTGGTGAGCGATATCTTGCCGATCTGCGAGTTCGTGCCTTTCGCCATTTGATCGACCTCGACGTCGACTTCTTCTCGAGGTCGAAGGCCGGAGTACTGGTCAGTCGCCTGACATCTGACATCGAGGCATTGACGCAGTTCGTAAAAGAAGGTGCCATCAACGTCGTCACTTCGATCCTCACGGTGATCGGCGTGACGATCGCCATGTTCCTAATCGACACATCCATGGCCCTGGCGGTGCTGGCGCTCATGCCGATCCTCCTGGGGGTATCGGTGGTATTCCGAATCTATGCCGACCGGGCCTATGAACAAGTGCGCGAGCACATCGGTCGGGTGCTGGGAGCCATTCAGGAAGGCATCTCGGGGGTACGGGTGGTGCAGGCCTATACCCAGGAGCACCGTCAGAAACTGGAGTTCGGGCGGGTCAACGAGCGCTACTTCGATGCCAATATCGCTGCTGCCAAAGCCATTTCTGCCTACTTCCCGGCCGTCGATTTTCTGCGCACGTCGGGCCTGGCGCTCATTCTGGTGGTCGGGGGCAACCGGGTCCTTGACGGTGAGATGAGCTTCGGTGCACTGGTGGCCTTCCTCCTGTATCTGAACTGGTTCTTTGAGCCGATCGTCCAGATTTCCAATCTTTATAACCTGCTCCAGGCCGCCCTGGCAGCCCTGTCCAAGCTCCTGGGCATCCTTGATCGGGAAGCGGCCGTGCCGGAAGCAATTGATCCGGTTCCGCTACCGGAGATCGTTGGCAAGCTCACCTTTGACCGGGTGACCTTTGGCTACGACCCGGCGGTGCCGATTCTGCATGGCATCGACCTGGAGATTCAAGCGGGTGAACGAATCGCCATCGTGGGCGAGACCGGTTCTGGGAAGTCGACGCTCGCCAAGTTGGCAGTACGCTTCTATGACCCACTTGGCGGAACCATCAGCCTCGACGAGGTTGACCTTGTGTCGATCGGCTTCGAGGACTTGCGACGGGGCGTCGCGCTGGTTCCTCAGGAAGGGTTTCTTTTCGCCGGGACGCTGCGCGACAACATCCGGTATGCCCGACCTGATGCGGGTGACGATGAGATCTGGAACGTATGTGCCACCCTTGGTATTGCCGAATGGGTCGGGACCCTTCCCGACCTGTTGGATACCGAGGTCCGGGAGCGCGGGTCGCGGTTCTCCTCCGGTGAGCGCCAGTTGGTCGCGTTGGCCCGGGCGCTCCTGGCAGGTCCCAGCGTGATCGTGATGGACGAAGCAACCTCGAACCTCGACCCGGAGACGGAAGGAGTCGTCGAGGCGGCCCTGGCGACCCTGCTTGAGGGGCGCACGGCCATCGTCATCGCTCACCGCCTCGCCACGGCCGAACGAGCCGATCGGGTGGTCGTCATGGATGATGGCCGTATCGTTGAAATCGGTCATCATTCCGAACTGGTGGGGGCGGCCGGACCGTACGCCAGACTCAGCGAGGTCTGGCAGGCTGCCCAGACCTCCGACTGACTCAAGCTTTCCCGCCCTGGTCCGATAAAACCACTGTTAGTGAAGTTATGTCGGGTCCCGGTGTAACACGTTGGGTGATGGTGCTACTTAACCGGTGGACACCACAAGGGAGAAAAAACGATGCAAAAAAAGCTTTTGACGGCGGTTGTCGCCATGTCGGTCATGATGGCCGGCGCGCTGCCGGCCTTCGCCGATGATCATGAACCAGTCAGGGTTTATGACAAAGAGCAGCACATTCTCATGTTCGCCGTCGATGGCGAGTGCATGCTCGACGCCGAGATGGACATTGCTTTTACGGTTGGCGAGGACGGTGCCATTTCCTTCGAGGTTGTCGTCGATGAAGAAGAAGTCGTCGCGGAAGAGACCGTGGAACCGGTCGTCGTAGACGAGGACGCCACCGACCCACTGGAAGGCTGCTACCCGTTCTCGGTCGAGGGACCGAACGGTCAGGTCAACCACGGTACGTTTGTCTCGAACCTGATGCACGCGCTCAAGGAGATGGGTATCAAGGGCTCTGACAAGAAAGAGTTCAAGTCGGCACTCAAGGAGTACGGCAAGGGTGACATGCAAGTCAAGGTCAAGGACGTCGACGACGAGTCGAGCCTGACGGTCACGCCCGCCAAAGCCGAGAAGACCAACAAAGGTCAGGCGAAGAAAGCGGAAAAAGCGAATAAGGGTCAGAACAAATAGCGATTACGCAGAGTGACGACCGGCACATAACAGAGAAGGGGTGGCCCGCGGGCCGCCCCTTCTGGTTTTCTTTACGGGACGTGGGTTTCAGGGTAATGTCGAGGATCGTACATGGATAGGTGGGGAAAGGCTCTGGCACCGTTAGTGGTGATCGTCGCCCTTTTGGGCGGCGTTGTCGCGCCGAATGTGGCCCTGGCCGCTGAAGAATTTGTGCTTACGTTCCCACACTCGGACCCGGATACGAAGTTCTTGTCCGAGTACGGCGTGAGCAAACCCGACGGCCGCATCCATCGGGGCGTCGATCTGTTCGCGAAGCGTGGTTCAGAAGTGGTGGCCGGCGCCGACGGATTCGTTCAGAAGGTCCAGCGGGGGAGTCGAGCCGGCTTGTATGTTGTGTTGACCCATACCGATGGCTACGAGACGTGGTACCTCCACCTTGGCTCTTTTGCCGAGGGGATTGAGGTGGGTGATCCGGTAGCCGCCGGAGATGTGATTGGTTACGTCGGCTCTACCGGCAATGCGGCTGGTACGTCTCCCCACACCCACTTTGAGATCCATGACAACGGCCGCCCAATTGATCCGTACCCGTTCTTGAGGGCGTCGTTTGAGCGGTGGGTTTTGAGTCAGCAGATCGAGGCGGGAGAAACGCCTTTCCGGTAGGAATCGATCGGCTACAGAACCGTATTGAGGTCCGACGCTTCGTCAAGAGCAACCACCCGATCGGCAATCTCGCGGTGGCTCAGATCGGCCCCCGCTACCACCGCAATTTCGTCGGCCACGATCCGGGATCCCGAACCGGCGGTCTCGGCGTCTTCGACCCAGATGACCCGCCGCGGTCCCGCCATCGTGATGGCTTCCTGCCATTGTTCGAATACTTGAGCCGGGGTCGTGCAAAACGCCCGCTCACGCATGTCGGTGGCGGCGGCGCACATGAACACCATGGAAAAACAGTTGAGGCCGGCGCCGCCGACGTGGGAGCCGTCGGAAACATCACCGAGTGCGACTTTGGTGGAGCTGGACCTCAGGCCGGCAGCTATGTCCGGGTCCGTGACGAAGCAGCGAAGCTCTCCCTCACGGTTGCTCAATGCTTTTACAACAATCGCCCCGACCGGGGTGTCGGCTCCTACGACAAGTACAGGCACCGGAGAAGTGTAGCGGACCGGAGTATGCGCATAGGTGAGTAGTATGCAGGTGGTGAAAGCCCGATTTGATAGGTTCTTGTCCGCTCGGGCCCCGTTTGCCGACCTACCGTTGCATGATCCGCATGCGCACCGGGACGCCTGCGGGGTCGGCTTTATCGCCGCCCGTGACGGGAAATCCACCCACCGGATGCTCCGTCTGGCCGTCGACTGCCTGAAGCGACTTGACCATCGGGGTGCTCGGGCGGCCGATGGCACGGGAGATGGCGCCGGACTGCTCACCGAAATCCCGTTCGACATCTTCCGGAGGGAACTCGGTCTGCGGGGTATCCAGATCCCTGAGCGAGACCAGTTCGGTGTTGTCATGGTCTTTCTGACACCCGGCCGTGAGGAGGAGAGCCGCTCGCTCGTCGAAGGAGCACTCGATTACGAAGGCATATCCGTGCTCGGCTGGCGAACCGTACCGGTTGACAAGGCAAGCTTGGGCAGGCAAGCGGCCGAATCGATGCCGGTCATCATGCAGGTGATGGTTCAGGCCCCCGAAGGCGTGGTCGATCAAGAAGACTTCGAACGTCGTCTCTTTTTGTCGCGCAAGTACTGTGAGCGTCAGGCCGAACCCCGCCAGCTTCCCGGGTTTTCGATTGCATCGGCCTCTACGAGGACGATCGTATATAAGGGCCTGTTTGCTGCCGAGTATGTGGCCGATTTCTACTGGGATCTTCAAGATCCCTCGTATACGACCTCGTTCGCGATTTTTCACCAGCGTTACAGCACCAACACCGTTCCTGCGTGGGAATTCGCTCAGCCGCTGCGAGCGCTGGCTCACAACGGTGAGATCAACACGGTCATGTCGAATCGGGCATGGATGCATGCCAGGGAGGTCAAAGTCACCTCTCCCGTATTCGGCGAACGCGCCAGGGATCTCCGACCGTTCCTGGAACCAAGGCAGTCAGACTCGGGCAGCCTCGACAATGCTTTTGAGTTACTGATCCGCTCGGGGCGGAGCCTGCCGCATGTCAAAGAGATGCTTATGCCGGCGGCTTGGGAGAATGTGGCTGATCTCGACCCCTCGCTGCGGGCCTTCTACGAATATCACGCCTTCTTGACCGAACCATGGGACGGGCCGGCGGCGATCGCCGCGACCGACGGTTCCGCCTTGATCGCCGGAATGGACCGCAATGGTCTCCGGCCCGCCCGATGGACGTTGACGAAGAATGTGTTTCTGGTCGCGTCGGAAGCCGGAGTCTGTCCAGAAGAAGAGGCAGAAGTGTTGCGATCGGGCCAGCTGGGGCCGGGACAGTTCGCGTATTTCGATCCAGCGACCGACTCCCTTGAGTTTTCCGCCGATGTCCTTCCCCGATTGGCCGCTCAGCAACCGTACGGGGAGTGGATCAACACCTCGACGTTCTATGTGCAGGATCCCTTTGACGACCTTCAAGATGATCGGTTCGATGCTGAGCGGTTCGGTCGGGTATTTGACTACACCCCTGAAGAACGTCGCATGATCCTTGAACCGATGGCGGAGGGAAAGACACCTACCGGATCAATGGGGTCAGACACCCCGGTCGCCGTCCTTTCTGAGAGCCCTCGCCGGTTATCGCACTACTTCCACCAGCTGTTCGCCCAGGTCACCAACCCCCCGATGGACCCGATTCGTGAAAAGCTGGTCATGTCTTTGCGCACCTATTTGGGCAGACGCGGTTCGTTGCTTGAGGAGACCCCGCAACAGGCATCACTAATCGAGCTGGCTTCGCCGATTCTGTCCGACGCCGAACTGGAGCACATCGTCCGACTCGACGATCCGAGATTTTTCTCATACTGGATCGCTTCGGTTTTTCATGCTTCCCGCGGACCCGATCGGCTCGCCGAGCGCTTGGCCGAGATCTGCGATGAGGCGGTTGAGGCCGTGCGAGGGGGAGCGACGATCGTCGTTCTTTCGGACCGGGAGGTCGACGAGGAGCACGCCGCCATCCCGATGCCGCTGGTGGTTTCGGCATTGCATCATCGGCTGATCACTGAAGGCATCCGCCTGGACGCCTCGATCGTGTGCGTCTCGGGGGAGACCCGAACCGACCATGACCTGGCGGTGTTGTTGGGTTTCGGCGCATCGGCCGTGAATCCGTATCTGGCGATCGAGCAGGTGCGGGAACTCGCGGCATCCGACGCCGTGGCGGTCGATCCGGTCGTCGCTCAGGAGAATTACCGGATGACGCTGCGCAACGGGCTGCTCAAGATCTTCTCAAAGATGGGCATTTGCACCATTAGCGCCTATCGAGGCTCGGAGTTATTCGAGGTGATCGGGCTGGGGGACGACATCTGCGCTTTGGCTTTCAAGAATGCCCCTCGCCGGCTCGGGGGGATCTCGCTCGCGGAGCTTGGACGGCAAGCAGTCGCCCAACATGCCCGCTACGAATCTGGCGTCGACAACGTGGGAGGCTTCTATAAGTTCCGCCGGGGTGGGGCCGTACACGTCACGAGCCCCTCGGTGGTCCTCCAGCTGCAGAAAGCCGTTCGATCAGGGGACATGATCAGCTGGGCGTCGTACGTGTCGACGATCGAGGATCGGCCGGCCTCCCAGATTCGCGATCTGCTGACGTTTGTTGCCCGACGACCGGTGCCGATCGATGAAGTGGAGCCGGCGGAAAGAATCATGCGAAGGTTTGTGACGGCGGCGATGTCACTCGGGGCTTTGTCGCGCGAGGCACACGAGGCGTTGGCTCAGGCAATGTCCACGATCGGGGGACTCTCCAATTCGGGTGAGGGAGGCGAAGACGCAGCCCGCTACGACAATTCACGCAACTCGGTCATCAAGCAGATCGCTTCTGGAAGGTTCGGGGTGACACCGGCATATCTGGCGTCCGCCGAAGAGTTCCAGATCAAAATGGCCCAAGGCTCCAAGCCGGGCGAGGGGGGGCAACTGCCCGGCCATAAAGTGACCGACGAGATCGCCAAGCTCCGGCACACCGAGCCTGGCGTAAGTCTCATTTCCCCGCCCCCTCATCACGACATCTACTCGATCGAGGATCTCGCTCAACTGATTTACGACCTGAAAGCCTTCAAGTCGAACGCCCGGGTATCGGTGAAACTCGTATCTGAGCCGGGAGTGGGGACGGTTGCGGTGGGGGTTGCCAAAGCACAGGCCGACGCCATCACCATTTCGGGAAACGACGGTGGGACGGGTGCCTCCCCGCTCTCATCGATCAAGCATGCCGGATCGCCCTGGGAGATTGGTATTGCAGAAGCTCACCAGGTTCTCATTGCCAACGGTCTCCGGTCTCGGGTGGCGCTCGAGACCGACGGAGGCATGCGGACCGGACGTGACGTGGTCATCGCCGCCTTGCTCGGGGCCGAGCGTTACGGCTTCGGCACGTTGCCGTTGCTGGCGCTCGGATGCAAGATGGTACGGCAATGTCATGAAAACACCTGTCCAGTTGGCATCGCCACCCAACGGGAAGACTTGCGCGCCAAGTTCCCTGGAGCGCCCGAGCAGGTGATCGCCCTCTTTCGGATGCTCGCCGAGGAGATGCGTCAACACCTCGCCGCATTGGGGGCACGTTCCGTCGAAGAAATCATCGGTCGAGCCGATCTCCTGACGGTCCGCGACCGGGATCATCCGATGGCCGCTTCTCTGACTCCTCTGCTGGTTCGAGCCGAAGGCCGACGTCGTCACCCCGGCTTCATAAAGATCGAACGGACCCGCCTTGACCACGCCATTCTCGAGGACTCTCATCAAGCAGTCGTCGGTGGCACCCCGGTCGAGCTGTCCTATCCGATCACCAATCGCGATCGTACGATCGGCGCATCGCTGGCCGGGTTGATCGCTACCCACCACGGAGATGCCGGTCTGGCCGACGGGACGATCGTGATCCGGCTGGCGGGCACGGCCGGTCAAAGCCTTGGCGCGTTTCTTTCGGCAGGAGTCGAGATTCGGCTCGATGGGACGGCCAACGACTTCGTCGGGAAGGGTCTTGGTGGCGGCACGGTGGTGGTAGTCCCCTCCCGCCCGGACGAAGCACGGACCCCGCACGCCGGCGGCAATGCCGTTCTCTACGGGGCGACTGGCGGGAAGCTGTATTTGGCCGGAACGGTTGGCCAGAGGTTCGCCGTGCGCAATTCTGGAGCGGATGCGGTGGTCGAGGGCGTTTCCGATCATGGTTGCGAGTACATGACGGGGGGGACCGTGGTCGTTCTGGGGCCGGTCGGCCGCAACTTCGCGGCCGGGATGACCGGCGGCAAGGCTTTTGTCTGGGACCCAGAACTGAGACTAAACGCTCTGCTGTCCGACTCCGCTCCCTCCATGAGGCGACCGTCCGAAGATGATGCCACGGAACTTGCCGCACTGGTTTCTGGGTTCCACGCGGCGACTGGCAGTCCGGTGGCCGATCGAATCCTGGGCGATTGGGATCGACAATTAGCCAGGTTCTGGGTGTTGTCGGCGGGAAGCAGCCGGGTCAATCGTGTGCTGACCACGTTGGCGGTGGCCGGCAACTAATCGGCGACGCGCCATCGGGGCAAGTGCCGCGTCGCCCCCGATCTCCCGGTCGTCCGGCTATTGACAGCCCCTGGTAACCTACGGGTACAACGATCGAGGTGAAGTTCATGGCCACAGTCGATATTGATCTTGGCGCATACAAACTAGGTTGGCACGACTCCGAGGACGACTACGTTTTCAAGCCCAAAAAGGGGCTCAACGAGGAGATCCTCAGGCAGATGTCAGAGATGAAGGGCGAGCCCCAGTGGATGCTCGACTTCCGCCTCAAGGCCTATAAGCGTTTTCTCCGCAAGCCGATGCCGCAATGGGGCGGTGGCGGAGCACTCAACGATATCGACTTCGACGACATCTATTACTACGTGAAGCCGACCGCCGGCCAGGCCAGAGACTGGGACATGGTCCCGGACGAGATCAAGGATACCTACGAGAAACTCGGCATCCCTGAAGCCGAGCGTAAGTATCTGGCCGGCGTCACAGCCCAGTATGAGTCTGAAGTCGTCTATCACCGCAATCGAGACGACCTTGAATCGCTTGGTGTGTTGTTTTGCGACATGGACACCGCAGTGCGCGATTACCCCGAACTTGTCCAAGAGTATTTCGGAACCGTTATCCCTCCGAATGACAACAAATTCGCCGCGTTGAATTCGGCGGTCTGGTCGGGTGGGTCGTTCATCTACGTTCCGCCGGGCGTTCATGTGGACCAGCCGCTCCAAGCCTATTTCCGGATCAACTCCCAGAACATGGGCCAGTTCGAGAGAACGCTCATCATCGTTGACGAGGGCGCCTACGTGCACTACGTGGAAGGCTGCTCGGCTCCAGTTTGGTCGTCTGATTCGCTGCACTCGGCAGTGGTCGAGATAGTCGTCAAGAAAGGTGGCCGGTGCCGCTATTCGACGATTCAGAACTGGTCGAACAACGTCTATAACCTCGTCACCAAACGGGCGGCCGTCTATGCCAACGGCACCATGGAGTGGATTGATGGGAATCTCGGTTCCAAGCTGACCATGAAGTATCCGGCAGTTTGGATGCTGGAACCCGGCGCTCACGGTGAGGTGCTTTCGATCGCTTTCGCAGGTGAAGGACAGCATCAGGATGCTGGCGCCAAGATGGTCCATGCTGCGTCTGATACGACGTCGACAATCATTTCGAAGTCCATCTCGAAAGGCGGTGGCCGGGCCGGATATCGCGGGTTGGTCCGGGTCGAGCCCGGCGCCAAGAACGTCAAATCGTTCGTGCGGTGTGATGCGCTCATTCTTGACGACGCTTCGCGCTCTGACACGTACCCGTCGATGGAGATTGAGGAGAATGACGCTGAGATCGGTCATGAGGCATCGGTCTCGAAGGTCGGCGAGGAGCAGTTGTTCTATCTGATGTCGCGCGGTCTCACCGAAGAGCAGGCGACCTCGATGGTGGTAGCTGGATTCATCGAGCCCATCATCAAGGAACTCCCGATGGAATACGCGGTCGAGATGAACCGGCTCATCGAACTCAACATGATGGAAGCCGGCGCGGTCGGCTAGACAGCCATCGCCTGAGTTGGTTGGGTGGTGGGGGTTTAGCCGCTGGAGCGAGTGATCACGTACGCCGCGAACAATCCGCCGCCGGTGGCCCATAAGAGCGGAAACCCGCCGATCTGAAACGGATCGGGCGCGCCCATCCACGATCCGATGATCGAGACGATCGTTCCAAATACGGAGCCGATGATGATCGACGTAGCAGCCGAAGCGCGTCTTCCCGCAAGTATTCCCCCCATGAGGCCGCCGGCGGCTCCGAGGATGAACACATAGATGAACGATGGGTCGTTGAAAAACTCAGCTACAAGATCCATTTAGAGCAAGGACTCAAGATCGACGAGAGATGACGGGTGCCGTAGCTTAGCGAGCGCCCGCCCCTCAATCTGGCGGACTCGTTCTCGCGTGAGGTTGAACACTTTCCCCACGTCGCTGAGCGTACGCGACTCTCCGCCGTCTAGTCCGAACCGCAGGTAAAGGATCTTCTGTTCGACTGGCTCAAGTACATCGAGGGCCTCGATCAGGTGGCGCCGCCGCATGACCTCGGCCGCGTGGCTGAAGGGATCGGGCATTCTGTCATCTTCGATGAAATCCTGCAGGGCGGCGTCGCCTTCATCTCCGACCGGTCTGTCCAGGGAAACCGTATCGGAAGGAGCGGCCAGGGCGGCATTGACCCGTTCGAGGTCGAGGCCCGACGACTCGGCAATCTCGTCGCGGGTTGGTGGCCGACGAAGTTCCTCCGTCAATAACTGTTCGGTTTCCTGAACGGTCCTGACGACATCGACCATATGAACCGGGAGTCGAATGGTTCTGGCCTGGTTGCCCAGGCCGCGAGTGATGGCTTGGCGTATCCACCAGGTGGCGTACGTCGAGAACTTGAATCCCTTGCGCCAGTCGAATTTTTCTACGGCCCGGATCAGACCAAGGTTGCCCTCCTGGATCAGGTCGAGCAGGTCAAGGCCGCGACCTGCGTACCGCTTGGCAATCGAGATGACCAGGCGAAGGTTCGAGCGGATGAACACCATCTTGGCTTCTTCGCCGTTGTGAACGAGGCGGAACAGCTTGGCGCGGTCGGCGGGCGCGAACTTTTCACCGGTGTCAAGCTTGGCCTGGGCTTTGCGGCCAGCTTCCATGGCCCTCGCCAGGGCGACTTCGTCCTCGGCCGTCAAGAGTTGGTGACCGGAGACACGCTCCAGGTACATTCCGACGGTGTCAGACACCGAAATCGAGTCTCGGTTCCGTGATGCCAACCTATATCCCCTTATTTCACTACCCGCCCGGTCACGCTATCAGGGCCGGAGGGTAAGCGCAACGGAATTTCGGCCCCTTTCGGTAGGGTGCATCCGATGCGTTGCGGGAACTTGTCGGATTGCCGTCGGTGTGACCGGTTGGTCGAGTGGCGTGAAACCGTGCCCAAACGAGCGGCTTTTCGGGATGAGCCGTATTGGCGTAGGCCGGTCGGCGGCCTCGGCGATCCCCGGTCGATCTTGCATGTGGTCGGATTGGCGCCGGCTGCCCACGGTGCGAATCGGACCGGCCGCATGTTCACCGGGGATCGGTCAGGTGACTGGCTGCTGAGAGCGATGCATATGACGGGCTTCTGTAACCAGGCCACCTCGACCGATGTCGATGACGGTCTGGTGATGATCGACTCCTACGTGACGTCGATCGTCAAATGTGCGCCGCCGGGAAATCGTCCGACTGGAGAGGAGCGTGCCAACTGTCGGGTTTGGCTGGATCAGGAGCTCTCGTTTCGTCCTCCGATCATTGTGACGTTGGGGGCGATGGCCTACACAGAAACGCTTCGGGCGCTTGGGGACGGCGGGGAAACCGTTCCGGTGCCGCGTCCCTCGTTTGGTCATGGTCAGACATTGTTGTTGGATCGAACGGTGATCCTGGCTTGCTACCACCCGTCGCAGCTGAACACGTCCACCGGTCGGCTGACGGAGTCGATGTTGCTCGCAGTGTTCTCGCAGGCACGTCGTCTGGTGGACGACCTCGAATCTCCCCGTACTAGGTCCCGACGTGCCGGGGGCGGTTTCGCAGAGCCTGGGAAGGTGCCCTACGATGTGGCTTTCCGATACGACCTGCAGGAGTTCTGTGCTCGACCGATCCATTGCCGAACACCGCATCACGCGCGAGCCACCCGTTTTGGCGGAAAGGCGGCGCCAGGGCCTGGCCACGTATGAAACTGCGGCTATGCCGACTGCGGCCGACGAACACTGGAAATACGTCGACCTCGACTTCACGATGGAAACCCAAAGTCTTCCGGCCCAAATGGGGGCGAAGATGGCGCCTCCGACGGGGGTCAGTCGGGTATCGGCGACCGTCGTAGACGGATTTGTTGAAATTGACCCAGAACACCCCGGCAGTGTGGAAATTGCCAGGTTCGACGAGGTAGCGCGGCGAAATCCGGAATTGTTCAGTGCGGTAGTCGCCAGCCGATCCGACGACATCTTTCTTGCGGGAAATGCCGCCTTTGCGGGAGACGGCTTGTTCATTCACGTGCCTCGCAGTACCGCCGTGGAGACGCCGATTGTGATTGACATCCAGTCGGTCAGTGCCGGCACGATTTCCTTCCCGCATATTGCCATCTCGCTCGGCGAAAACTCGGAGGCATCAATCGTTCTGATCTTCCGGTCGTCGGAGGAGGAACTGGTCGTCGCCCCGGTCGTCGAGACCACGCTTGGCGACGCTGCCCGACTCTCGATGACGTCGGTACAAACCTGGGGCCGTCAGACCAAAGGGCTTGGATATCAGCGGGTCCGGTTGGGCAGAGACAGTGCCATGAAGATGGGGGAGGTGGGGCTCGGCGGTGCGTTGGGTCGACTTGACCTCTCGGTAGACCTCGATGGGGATGGCAGTTCCTACCTGCTCAATGGTCTTTCGTTCGGTGATGGAGATCAGGTGCTTGATTATCGAATGGTGCTCAATCATCGAGGTAGGAACACGTCGTCGGATGTGCTCCTGAAAGGAGCGGTCGAGGACCAGGCGGAATCGATCTTTACCGGTCTGCTTCGCATCGAGGAGCACGCCACCAATACCTCGGCCTTCGAAAACAACCGGAACCTCGTGTTGTCAGCGGGAGCCAAGGCGCAATCTGTGCCAAACCTGGAGATCCTCTGCGACGACGTCGTATGCGGGCACGGTTCGACCGTAGGACCCCTGGAAGAGGAACATCTCTACTACCTGGCGAGTCGAGGCATAGGGCGAGAGCGCGCCGAGCGAGTTCTCGTCAAGGGGTTCTTTGATGAGGTCATCGACAAGCTGCCATCGCAGTCCGTCGCCGCTCCGGTGCGAGACGAGGTTGAACGGAAATTCGTCGCCGCTCAAGCCGCCGGGAGGCTGGGATGAAGGAATGGTATGTGTTGGGTCCGCTGGCGGATCTGGAACAAGAGGCCGGTAAACGCTACGACATCGGCGAAGAGCGTATCGCCGTCTTCCTGATTGGCGACGATGTCTATGCGATTGGTGATCGATGCTCGCACGCCGAAGCTTCGCTGTCTGAGGGTGAACTGTTCGACACCGAGGTGGAATGTCCACGGCACGGATCATCGTTTGATGTCACAACTGGAGTCCCGCATTCTCTCCCGGCCACCACACCGGTACCGGTCTATGAAGTGCGAGTCACCGATGGTGTGATCGAAGCCCGATTGAAGGACCCCGTATGAACCCGGCACTCGACGTAACCGACCTGCGCGCCTCCGTGGGGGACATCGAGATCCTCAAGGGTTTGTCTCTTCAGGTTCCGTTCGGGGAAATTCACGCAATCATGGGTCCGAACGGCTCCGGCAAGTCGACGCTGTGTCACGTTCTGGCGGGCAAAGAGGCGTATACGGTGTCGGGTGACGCTCGTCTCGATGGGGAAGAACTCCTCGGGAAGCCAACCGACGTCCGGGCCAGAATGGGTCTCATGCAGGGATTCCAGTATCCGGTCGAGATCCGCGGCGTCAAACTGGTCGATTTCCTCAAGGAAGCGGCCGACGAGGCGGGCATCGACGAGGATGAAGCCGTCCGGCGCATCGCTGAATCTGGCGATCAGTTCGACATGACGCGGTTCTTGACCCGGTCGGTCAACCAGGACTTGTCAGGAGGAGAGAAGAAGCGCTCGGAGATCTTCCAGATGGCCGTGCTTCGACCGAAGGTTGTCATCCTCGACGAGATTGATTCTGGTCTGGACATCGATGCGGTCCGAGAGGTTGCCGGCGCGGTGGAAGCCATGCGAAGCCCTGAGGTCGGGATTGTCCTCATCACGCATTACAGCCGGATCCTGCGGTACCTGTCGGCCGATCGTATTCACGTCATGATGGAGGGGCGCATCATTGAGAGCGGAGGCCCCGAGTTGGCCGCCCAGCTTGAAGCGGGCGGTTACGAAGCCTTCCGGGCTCGACTCACCTAGTCCGATGGTTGATCTGGCCGTACGCACTTACGGAGATGACGGCCGGAAGCTCCTGTTACTGCACGGCCTCGGTTCAAATGCTGAGGGGTGGTGGCGAGTCGGGCCGGCGTTGGCTGAGGCTGGTTTCTACGTTGTCGCCCCGGACCTCCGCGGGCATGGCGACAGCGAGCATCCGGAAGACTTCTCGCTCGCAGCGTACGCTGACGATGTCAAAGACCTCAACGATGACTGGGAAGCCGTCGTTGGTCACTCGATCGGTGGATCGATTGCGCTGACGCTCTTTGAGCGAGAACCCCATTTCGCCTCCCGTCTCGTCCTGCTTGATCCGGCCCTGATGTTGCCTTCGGCGGAGGTTGCCATCGACGCGATGATGGCACCTTATGACGCCCCTCTGACCCCGGGTCGGGTGAGCGCCGACAACCCGACGTGGCATCCCGAGGATGCCCGGATCAAGGCCGAAGCGTTGAAACAATCTTCTGCTTCGGTCACGTCGTTGACGATCCGACACAATCCGAACTGGAATCTCGTTGGGGAGGCGTCCCGGCTGGCGGTTCCGACATTGCTGGTTGGTGCCGATCCCGCCCTGGTCGCGCTGGTGCCGCCTGAGCTCGGGTCGGGGCTGGCCGAACTAAACCCGCTCATCCAGTTTGTGTCGATCCCCGGCAGCAGCCATTCGATCCATCGCGACGAGTTCGCTCCACTTATGGCGACACTCCTGGAGTTCCTCGCATGATCGATTGGCTTGAGCAACTCACGGCCCTTCCATCGGTGGCCGGCCACGAGGATGCCGTGATCGGTTGGGTTCGCCGGTGGGTAGGCAGGCGAGATGATTTGCGGGTGGTCTCTGACCCTGGGGGCAACCTGGTGATCACGCAGAAACGCAGGTCGCGTCGTGTGCCTGTATGGATTACCGCCCACATGGATCATCCTGGCTTCGTGCTTAAAGACGATCTGGGTCGAGGACGCGTTGCGTATGAGTTCCGAGGGGGAGTGCTGGATGCTTATTTCATCGGTAGTCGCGTGCTGTTCTTCGGCAAAGACGGACACCGGAGCGGTCAGGTTGAATCACTAGAGCGGGCCGGGCGAGATCGCTCAGGCGTCATCCAGCTGTCCCGGTCGGGTGCGGTTGTGCAGCCGGGCGATATTGGCCGATGGGCGCTCCCGGCGCGCCAACTCGGGATTCGAGGTGGCAGGCTCTACGCACCGGCCTGCGACGATCTGGCCGGCGTCGCCGCCGCTCTGACCGCGCTGGACCGCCTCCGTAGGGTACCGGGGGCCGGCCACGCCGGTGTGCTCCTCACCAGGGCCGAAGAAGTCGGATTTGTTGGCGCCATCGCCGCAGCATCCGATGGCACCATCGCGCCGGAGACCCGGCTCATATGTGTGGAGATGTCTCGCAGCTTCCCCGAATCACCGATTGGCGGAGGTCCGATCGTACGGGTGGGTGACGCCAGCTCGGTGTTTAGTCCGTGGTTGACAGACGCCATGGCACAAGCCGGTCGGGCGCTCGCCGACCGGTCCAGCACCTTCACGTTCCAGCGCAAACTCATGGCTGGCGGATCCTGTGAGGCCACCGCCTTCTCCGCGTATGGATTCGAGTCGACTTGTTTGTGCCTGGCCCTCGGGAACTATCACAACATGGGCGACCTGACTGGCGTCGAAGCCGGCAAAAGCCAGGCGACCGTCGCCCCCGAAGTGATTTCTATCGACGACTACCGCGGGCTGGTCAAACTCCTGGTCCGTTCAGTCGAGCTGGCTGAGCAGGGGAGAAATGTCCTGCGGGACGATCTTGACGCACACTATCTCGGCCTCAAGGGGATGCTCAGTTCCTGAGGGTCCATTCGGTGCGCCCGGGTTCATCGTGGACCTCAACGCCCGAGTCGATCAAGACGGTGCGGATCCGGTCTGCTTCCTCGAAGTCACCACGATCGCGCGCCCGGTTCCTCGTTTCGATCAGTTGATCAACGAAAGGCCGGATCTGGTCGGTGGGATCGACTGCCCCCGGGGTCACCGTTTCTGCCAATTCGACGATCATCCGGCGGGCGTCCTCGGCCAGGTCTTCGCCGAGGCGACTAAGGATCAGATCTGCGGCAGCCAGCCCGTCGCCCTGTGCCAGGGTTGCTTGAAGATCGATGGACTCGATCTGCGGCTCTCTCGGTAGCCGTTCGTGGGGTCGAACAGTGAACAGGTCGCCGGCCTCAACGCGGTTGCCTTCTGCGACCGTTTCTTCGATACCGTCCGTTAGCACGGTCAGTGCCCCTCGCCCGCTCACGGTCAACCAGCCATCTTGAAAGGTTGCCGCCGTATGTTCGTCGATCCCGATAATGGGGAACCCCCCGGGGAGCTGTTCGATTAATTCGTCGAGGCGTCGGCGTCCGATATAGCAATGTCCGGTGTCATGATGCTCACCGTCGCGGTT
>Ga0224496_10000383_pt1 | contig 31196 bp, 26 predicted proteins | sample SF_Jul11_sed_USG_2_FD_168127 | JGI IMG/M metagenome (GOLD analysis project Ga0224496, IMG submission 168127) | Sediment microbial communities from San Francisco Bay, California, United States - SF_Jul11_sed_USGS_8_1 | ecosystem: Environmental > Aquatic > Marine > Sediment | place: USA...
ATAGACAATAATCTTGTAATAATGACATTTGTCGGGCTATACTAAATTTGACTACAGTTAGTTTGCATTCAAATGAGCCAAATTCAATTCGGATGATTCGTTAATCTCAGAGGGTGACATGGGAATACAGTATCGGCTCGCACTTTATTTATCAGGTTTTGCCATCTTATTGCTCTTTGCCCTTTGCTATGCTTTTTACACGCATAATCAGGAAAATGAGCTGCAGCGTTCCCTTAAGGCCCTTGAAATGGCGGCACAAGAAGAAGCTGAAGATATTGAAAACTTTCTGGTTGAAAAAACAAAAATCGTTCTCGCCATCGTTAATGCTGACCTGATAAGCCGTGAGCTTCTGATCAGCAATGCTGAATATGGCAGCATGCCAATAGAAAAACGAAAATCCCGGATAAACGACCTGAATACTCGCTGGAAAGAAACAGCCGATACTGAGGATGCATTTGTTAAGTCTTATACCAATAACCCGGTCGCCACTTATCTTAGAAAGCAGCAACAAAAATTGCCGGGGGAATATGGCGAGTTATTTTTGACCAACCGATACGGTCTTGTTGTAGGCACAAGCAATAAGCTGACAACGCTGGCACATGAGCATAAATACTGGTGGCAGGCAGCCTTCAATAAAGGCCATGGGCGAATATTTTTTGATGACCGTGGTTTTGATGAAAGTGTACAGGGTTATGTTATTGGAATTGTAGTTCCTATAATGCAGGATGATCAGCTCATCGGCGTGTTTAAAGCCAACCTGAATCTGCTTGGCTCGTTGAAAGAGTTTATTACGCATCAACATTATGCCAATGCAAATCGTGGTGCGGCACTGGTGAGGTCTGGTGGTCTGGTTATTCTGGAACAAGACAAGGAGCCTCTTAGTACCCGTGTAGAAGACAATTTGCTGACTGAGTTTAGCCGCATGACATCTGGTTCAACTGTGCTGTCAGAAACTGATCGACTGGTCGCTTATGCGCCTGTCGGGATAACAATTGGTTCTGCACAATATGGTTTTGGTGGTAGTTATAAGACCATCGATAATATTTATGGCAATACTGGCGAACACTGGAATATAGTATTTTCTAAAAGCATGAGCTCGGTCAATGCAGAGTCACTAGAAACTTCGCGATGGCTTTTTCAAATAGGTTTGATCTGTGTCGCATTTATTGGTGTGCTGTCTTTGTTTCTTGGTCACAGGCTCGCAAAACCTATTGTCTCTATGATTGCAAAGGTGAAAAGTATCAGCCAGGGCAATCTTGAAATATCTATTAACCATAATAAAAATGATGAGCTGGGAGTGCTGGCTGATAGCTTTAATCAGATGACTAGCAATTTAAAAGAAACGACTGTTTCCAGAGACCGTCTGGCAGAAGAAGTACGCCACAGCCATGCGCTGGAATCAAAGTTACGTGAGCAATCAATTAAAGACGAGCTCACAGGTCTATATAATCGAAGGGGTTTCAGGCAGCTGGCTGAGAAGCAGTTGAAAATCGCAGAAAGAAATAAACTTAATACCTTTCTTCTCTACTCGGACATGGACTTTCTGAAGCAGATTAATGATTCGATGGGTCACAATATGGGAGATAGTGCACTGATTGATGTATCGAGTGTGCTAAAAAATACTTTTCGTGAATCCGATATCATTGCACGTCTGGGCGGTGATGAATTTGCTGTTCTTTTATCTGAAAGTAATGATTTCGAAGATATTGAATCAATTGAAAATCGCTTGCATCAACTAATCGATAAGTTTAATACAGGCGATAATCGCCCCTATAAATTGTCACTGAGTATCGGCATCGTTAAGTGTGACTATTCAATGGTATGGTCTCTGGACAGGGTTATGTCGACTGCAGATGCGTTAATGTATAAACAGAAAAAAATAAAAAAGACAGGCAATTTTAAAGTTGTAAAATAAGCGAATCACGGAGTAGTGTTCGGTAACCTGTTAGGACAAGTTATAAGGCCGTCATTCTCCTGGGTGCTTTTCTTCTGCTGTTGATAAATCTAACTCGTTCAGATTTAAACGTGTGCTGTATACACGGCCCGTAGGGTGGAGCACATGGTGTGCGGAATAAAAAAGTAACTCGCCCGTGGGTGCGACTATCCACATCCACTCCAGGTACTTTTTTTGTTGCCCCCATCTAGTACAATAGACCCCCTCAAATACATTACTGGTAACAACATGAAAAGCCTGCACACCAGCCACATTAAAAGCCTGCCTTTGCTACACAAAGGCAAAGTCCGTGATATTTACGATATCGACGATGATCACATGCTGATTGTGACCACTGACCGTATTTCTGCTTTTGACGTGGTCATGCCCAATGCAATTACCGGCAAGGGCCGTATTCTCAATGACGTCACCATCTTCTGGATGAAAAAACTGGCGCACATCATCCCCAACCAGCTCAGCAATCTTAAACTGGAAGATGTACTGGCCGATGCAAACGAACGTGCGGAAATTGCCGAGCACGCCATGATTGTTAAAAAACTCAAGGCACTACCGATTGAAGCTATTGTCCGTGGTTATTTGATCGGCTCCGGCTGGAAAGACTATCAGGCGACCGGTGCTGTCTGCGGCATCCAGTTACCCGCCGGACTGCAACTGGCCGACAAGCTGCCCGAACCGATTTACACTCCTTCTTCGAAGGCGGCTGCCGGTCAGCACGATGAAAATATTGATTTCGCCAAAACCGAAGAACTGGTCGGCAAGGACATCGCCGCACAGGTGCGCGATGTCAGCCTGCAACTTTACAAAGAAGCTTCGACCTACGCGCTGGCGCGCGGCATTATCATCGCTGACACCAAGTTTGAATTTGGCCTCGATAAAGATGGCAAACTGACTTTAATCGATGAAGTGTTAACGCCCGACTCGTCGCGTTTCTGGCCGGCCGACCAGTACCAGCCCGGCATCAGCCCGCCCAGTTTTGATAAACAGTTTATTCGTGACTACCTGGAAACGCTGGACTGGAACAAGACTGCGCCCGGCCCGACCTTGCCCGATGAGATTATTAAAAAATCGGCTGAAAAATATCAGCAGGCCAGACAGCTGCTCCTCGAGTAAATCATCATGCGCGGTATTTTTGTTACCGGCACGGATACTGACGTCGGCAAAACCTATGTTGCTACCCTGCTGGCCGCACAATTAACCACCAGCGGTATCAAGATTATTCCGCGCAAACCGATCGAATCGGGTTGTTCGCCACAACATGGTGAGCTGATTCCTTCTGACGCTAGCGCACTCAAAACGGCGGCCAATTATCAGGGTGATTTGTCAGAAGTCTGCAGCTATCGATTTGAGCCGGCCTTGTCACCCGTCCGCGCAGCACGAATGGCGCAACAAAAAATTACTATCGAACAATTAAGCCATGTCTGCAAGCACAACACCGGGGATGGCTTTGTTCTGGTTGAAGGTGCTGGAGGGTTTTATTCGCCACTCGCTGAAGACGGACTCAACGCCGATTTAGCGGCGGCGCTTCAATTGCCCGTACTGCTTGTCGCTCATGACAGACTCGGCTGCATCAACCAGATACTGCTGACCGCTGAAGCAATCGCCCACCGTGGACTGAGACTCGCCGCTATCGTGCTCAACGCAAAAGACCAGAAAAATAATTCGGCCATGGATAATGCGGAAGATTTGCGTGAGCACATCGACGCACCCATTTACACTTTTGCATATGCGCAGAACAATGATGATGTGATCGAAGGCCTGGGTAAGTATTTGCAGACGCTATGACTTCAAAAACATATAAGAAATAAAAACAAGATCTCTCTCTGGTCGAGATGACGGTTTTTAGTATTTTTGTCATTTCGAACGTATGTGAGAAATCTTATACCACGCAATAGCAAACAGGGAACAGTGCACATAGAAAGGAACTACTACGTTTACTTAATCACCAACTGTAACAACAAAGTCATTTACACGGGTGTAACAAGTGATCTGACTCGTCGAGTATACGAACACAAAAACAAATTAGCCAAAGGCTTCAGTAAAAAACACAATATTAATAAACTTGTTTATTTTGAGCAGCCCACTGACATTTTATCTGCGATAACACGCGAGAAGGAAGTCAAGAAATGGTGAAGGGAAAAGAAAAATAATCTTGTTAATTCGGCCAATCCTGACTGGAAAGATCTTAGCAAGGAGTTATAAATCTAAGAGCAAGATCTCTCACTGCGGTCGAGATGACACCAATAAAAAAGGCTATGAATTTCTCATAGCCTTTTTAAATGCAACATGTCTGATCGCCTTAACTTACGGAGATCAACTCTACTTTGAACACCAGTGTAGCATTCGGCGGTATCACACCACCGGCACCGGCTGCACCGTAACCCATTCCTGATGGTATGGTCAGTTTACGTGTACCGCCGACTTTCATGCCGGCAACACCCTGGTCCCAGCCCTGAATGACACGGCCCGCACCCAGCTTGAAGCTGAAGGTGTCATTGCGATCATGACTGGAATCAAACTTGGTACCGTCGGTCAGCCAACCGGTGTAGTGCACTTCAACATTCATACCGGGAACAGCTTCTGCGCCATCACCGACGATCTGATCTTCAATTTGTAATTCTTCGGACATATTAACCTCGTATTATTGAGATAAAAAAAGGGGAACAATGCTCCCCTCTTTTCATACCGTTTTCACTATTGATTATTTGTAAAAACTAATCATTTTCTCAAGAGAAACTGGTTTGATTTTCGATGCATTACCGGCAGAACCAAATGCTTCGAAACGTGCTTTACAAATGCCTTTCATCGCTGCTGTAGATTCTTTCAGGAATTTACGTGGATCAAAGTTTTTAGGATTGTCAGCCAGGTGCTTACGAATAGAACCGGTTGAAGCCATACGCAAATCGGTATCAATGTTTACTTTACGAACACCAGACTTGATGCCGTTAACAATTTCTTCAACAGGTACGCCGTATGTCTGGCCCATGTCACCACCGTAGTTATTGATGATTTCCAACCAGTCCTGTGGCACTGATGAAGAACCGTGCATAACCAGGTGAGTGTTTGGCAGACGTGCATGAATTTCTTCGATGCGGTCAATACGCAGAACTTCGCCGGTAGGCTCTTTAGTGAATTTGTAAGCGCCGTGTGATGTACCAATCGCAATCGCCAGTGCATCAACACCAGTTTGCTCAACAAAGTCAGCCGCTTCTTCAACGCCGGTCAGGAGCATGTCCAGATCCAGTTTGCCTTCCGCTCCGTGGCCGTCTTCTTCGCCCATTTCGCCAGTTTCAAGAGAACCTAAACAGCCCAGTTCACCTTCTACAGATACACCACCAGCGTGAGCCATTTTTACTACTTCACGAGTCACATTAACATTGTATTCAAATGAAGCTGGAGTTTTCATGTCAGCCATCAATGAACCGTCCATCATCACTGAGCTGAAACCAGACTGGATTGAACGCAAACATACTGCTGGCTCTGAACCGTGGTCCTGATGCATAACAATAGGAATATGTGGATACATTTCAACCGCAGCTGAAATCAAATGACGCAGGAATGGCTCACCCGCATAAGAACGTGCTCCGGCAGAACCCTGCATAATCACAGGACTGTTGGTTTCGTCAGCAGCTTGCATGATGGCATGCACTTGCTCCATATTGTTTACATTGAACGCTGGCATGCCGTAATTATTTTCAGCAGCATGATCCAGTAATTGACGCAATGAAATTAAAGCCATGGTTATTACCTCACTAATTAAAAATTAATCTTTTGAAACACGAACATTACCAATAGTTACAATTTTCATTGAATTGGTACCGCCTGCCTCTTCACCCAGAAAGTCTCCCCGGGTGATAATAATCTGGTTACCTTCTTTTACAACACCTTTTTCTTTTAACAAACTAGCTACTTTAGAGCTAATATTGTATTTACCAATCCGTTCAAAATCGATGCCAATAGGATAAACACCGCGATATAAACTTACCTTACGTCGGGTTTTTTCTAGTGGTGATAGCGCATAAATCGGGATGCCTGAACTAATACGGGACATCCATAATACGGTAGAACCAGATTCTGTCAATGCACCAATAGCATCAACATTTAAATGATTTGCAGTATACATGGTTGCCATCGCTACCGCTTCATCAACCCTGTTAAATAACAGGTTTGCACGATGATCCGATTTCATCACTCGCGGATGTTTCTCGGCTGATTCGCAGATGCGGCTCATCGCCTGCACGACTTTTATGGGATAATTCCCAGCCGCAGTTTCGCCTGAGAGCATGACAGCATCAGTACCATCGTGCACCGCATTAGCCACGTCAAAAACCTCAGCACGGGTTGGAATCGGATTTTCAATCATCGATTCCATCATTTGTGTTGCTGTAATCACTACTCGATCCATGGCGCGCGCACGGCTGATCAAGTCTTTCTGAATCGCAGGTAACTCAGCGTCACCGACTTCGACACCTAAATCACCACGTGCCACCATGATGGCATCCGAAGCCTTAATGATCTCATCGATCACGCCCAGCGCTTCAGCTCGTTCAATTTTCGCAACAATACCGCCGTAACCGCCAGCTTCACGCAACAGTCGGCGCGCTTCGATAACATCTTCAGCATTACTGACAAATGAAATGGCCACGTAATCTGCCTGAATGGCAGCCGCCGCTTTTATATCTTCTTTATCTTTATCGGTCAAAGCAGGTGCAGATAAACCACCACCGAGCAAATTAATACCTTTTTTATCGGAAAGAATGCCGGTTTGTAAAACTCTACAATGAATTTTCTGACCAATAACACTTTCAACTTCCAGTGTCATACGACCATCATCAAGCAACAAAATGTTACCGGGTTTTACATCATCAACCAGACTCTTATAGGTGATACCTACCGCATCTTTAGTTCCTGACAACATATCCATATCTGCATCAAGAATAAATTTATCACCTTTTATCAGGGTGACTTTTTTATCGATGAAACGTTCGGTGCGGATTTTTGGGCCCTGTAAATCGGCAAGCACACCAACGACTCTTCCCTGCTTTTCAGCACATTCACGCACCAATTCCGCACGCCTAGCCTGTTCTTCATGTGAACCATGAGAAAAATTTAGTCGAACAACATCAACGCCAGCGCGTATCAGCTCATCAATGATCTCAGGGCTATCGGTAGCCGGACCCAGTGTTGCGACTATTTTGGTTCTACGCATTTATTACCTCTTAAATATAAATGCAGGGCAGTTGCCCTGCATTTTGAAACTTCTATTACTCGGCTGCGCGCGCTTCTAACATGGCCACTGCGGGCAGAGTCTTGCCTTCAAGATACTCAAGGAAAGCGCCACCAGCGGTAGAGATGTATGACACTTTGTCATAGATATCATATTTCTGAATTGCAGCGATGGTATCGCCACCACCTGCCAGGCTAAAACCTTTTGCATTCGCAATCGCCATGGAAACTGTCCTGGTGCCTTCACCGAACTGGTCAAACTCGAACACGCCTACAGGGCCGTTCCAGATAATTGTGCCGGCTTTAGAAATAATATCAGCCAGTTCTTTTGCAGAATCAGGACCGATATCAAAAATCATGTCGTCGTCCTGCACATCACCTGCTGCTTTTAAAGTTGCTTCGGCTGTTTCTGCAAATTCTTTTGCACAAACCACATCAGTTGCGATTGGTATATTCGCTCCGCGTGATTTCATCTTTTCAACCAGTGCTTTAGCAGTATCAACCAGGTCGTCTTCACACAAGGATTTACCGACGTTATGGCCCATGGCTTTCAGGAAGGTATTAGCAATACCACCGCCGACTACCATCTGGTCAACTTTTTCAGACAACGCTTCCAGCACAGTCAGTTTTGTTGATACTTTTGAACCGCCAACAATGGCAACCATTGGGCGTGCCGGATTGGCTAATGCTTTACCCAGTGCATCCAGTTCACCTGCCAGCAACAGACCAGCACACGCAGTCGGTGCAAACTTGCCGACGCCGTGAGTTGATGCCTGTGCACGATGCGCAGTACCAAATGCATCCATAACAAACACGTCACACAGAGCAGCGTATTTTTTCGCCAGATCTTCGTTGTCTTTTTTCTCGCCTGCATTAAAACGTACGTTTTCCAGCAGAACCACTTCGCCACCCGCCACTTTAGGTGCGTTAGTCAGATAATCTTTAACCAGACGAACTTCCTTGCCCAGTTTTTCGCTCATGGTTGCAGCAATCGGGGCCAGGGAATTTTCTTCGTCGGCAACACCTTCTTCAGGACGGCCACGGTGAGACATTACCATGACAGCCGCGCCTGCTTTCAGACAGTGTTCAATCGTAGGCATGGATGCTGTGATACGCGCATCTGAAGTTACTTTGCCGTCCTTAACAGGTACGTTCAGGTCAGCACGAATTAATACGCGTTTGCCTGCCAGATCAAGATCAGTCAACTTAATGAAAGCCATGTTTAACTCCTAAAAATTTCTATATTTAAAAAATTGTTTGTTAAGTCATGAAAACAAAACTTAACAAAAAACTCTCAAAACCTGATTTATTACACTAGTTTCTTATAAATTAACCAGCCCGGAACTCCGGGCTGGTTAATACACTTACTCTTCGACTAAGCGAGAGATTTTTTCTGCTAGCAAGGCGGAGGGATGTTTTGAACGCGGAGCGTACACGTAGTACGTGAGCATTCAAAATATCCCGACAACGCCGCTAGCGGGAAAAAGATCCGCTTAATTCGCAGCTACGTGCTGTACAAAACGCATCATGTTACAGGTATAACCGTACTCATTGTCATACCATGAAACAACCTTAACGAATGTACCGTCCAGAGCAATACCAGCTTCAGCATCAAAAATTGATGAGAAACCAACGCCGCGGAAGTCAGTAGAAACTACTTTCTCGTCGGTGTAGCCCAGAGTGCGGCTCATGTCGCCAGACTCAGAAGCGGCTTTCATAGCTGCGCAGATGTCTGCATAAGAAGCTTCTTTTTCCAGCTCAACAGTCAGGTCAACTACAGACACGTCTGAAGTAGGCACGCGGAAAGCCATACCAGTCAGTTTGCCATTCAGCTCAGGCAGTACAACGCCTACCGCTTTAGCAGCACCGGTTGAAGATGGGATTATGTTTTCCAGAATACCACGACCACCGCGCCAGTCTTTAGATGAAGGACCGTCAACAGTTTTCTGAGTTGCAGTTGCAGCATGAACGGTAGTCATCAGACCACGTTTGATGCCCCATTTGTCGTTCAGTACTTTAGCCACAGGTGCCAGACAGTTTGTGGTGCAAGATGCTGCAGAAACAATTGCCTGACCAGCATATTCGTTGTGGTTAACACCGTAGACGAACATTGGTGTGCCATCTTTAGAAGGAGCTGATTGAACTACTTTCTTAGCGCCTGCATCGATGTGTTTCTGACAGCTCTCTTCAGTCAGGAAGAAACCAGTACAATCGATAACGATATCAGCACCAACGTCGCCCCATTTCAGAGCAGCTGGATCACGCTCAGCAGTCAAACGGATTTTCTTGCCATCAACGATCATGGCGCCAGCTTCAGCAGAAACTGTGCCGCCAAAACGGCCGTGTACAGAATCGTATTTCAGCATGTATGCCAGATAATCAGCATCCAGCAAATCATTGATACCAACGATTTCGATGTCTTTAAATTCGTTATAAACAGCACGGAAAACCATGCGTCCGATACGGCCAAAACCGTTAATACCGACTTTAATAGTCATAGTAGTCTCTCCAATATTTTCAAAAATTAAAATTTATAAAATTCTTACAGTACTGATTCAACAGCCTTCACAACATTTTCAACTGTGAAACCAAATTCTTTGAACAACTCACCAGCAGGTGCAGACTCGCCGAAGTGGTCGATACCTACTACTGCATCAGCATATTTGTACCAGGCATCAGTCACAGCCGCTTCAACTGCAACAGTTGGCACGCCTTTGATCAGGACTGAAGATTTATAAGCAGCATCCTGTGCATCAAACAAATTAGTTGAAGGCATTGATACCACACGAATCTTTTTACCAGTCATCGCTGCAGCCGCACCGGTTGCCAGCGCTACTTCAGAACCGGTACCAATGATGATTGCATCAGGTGTGCCGTCACAATCTTTCAGGATATAACCGCCTTTAGCGATATCAGCAATCTGCGCGTCAGTACGCTCATTATGAGGCAAGTTCTGACGTGAGAAGATCAATGTAGATGGACCTTCTTTACGCTCAACTGCTTTCGCCCAACATACTGCAGATTCAACAGCATCACAGGGACGCCATACCACCATGTTTGGAATCATACGCAGGGTAGGAATCTGTTCGATTGGCTGATGGGTAGGACCGTCTTCACCCAGACCGATTGAGTCATGTGTGAATACAAAGATGCTACGAATTTTCATCAATGCAGCCATACGTAGTGCGTTACGTGCATATTCAGAGAACATCAGGAAGGTTGAACCAAATGGAACCAGGCCGCCGTGTAAGGCAATACCATTCATGATGGCTGACATACCAAACTCACGAACACCATAGCGAACGTAGTTACATACTTCGTTGGCATCCATCGGTTTAAAACCAGACCATTCAGTCAGGTTTGAACAACCCAGGTCGGCAGAACCACCAAACAGTTCTGGCAGCATAGGTGAATAAGCTTCGATTGAGGCTAATGAAGCCTGACGTGTAGCCGGGCTTTTTGCCTCAGCATTAACCGCAGCGATATAAGCCGCTGATTTAGCCGCCCAGTCTGCAGGCAGATCGCCAGCCATACGGCGCTCATATTCAGCCGCCAGTTCCGGGTAAGCCGCTTTATAAGCTGCAAATTTTTCATTCCAGGCTGCTTCAGCTTTGGCGCCTTTTTCTTTAGCACTCCAACCGTGATAAATATCAGCAGGCACTTCGAATGCAGCGTGATCCCAGCCTAAAGCCGCCTTAGTCAGGTTAATTTCTTCCTGACCTAATGGCGCACCGTGACAGGCGTGGCTACCAGATTTATTTGGCGAACCAAAACCAATGGTGGTTTTGCAGCAAATCATGGTGGGCTTATCAGTCATTGCTTTACCCAGCGCAATCGCTTTAGCGACTGCATCAGGGTCATGACCATCAACACCAGGAATAACGTGCCAGCCATAAGCTTCGAAACGTTTTGGTGTGTCATCAGTAAACCAGCCATCAACGTGACCGTCGATAGAAATACCGTTGTCATCCCAGAATGCAATTAGCTTACCGAGGCCTAATGTACCGGCGAGTGAACAGGCTTCGTGAGAAATGCCTTCCATCAAACAACCATCACCCAGGAACACATAGGTGTGATGATCAACGATGTTGTGACCTTTCTGGTTGAACTGGCCGGCCAGTGCTTTTTCAGCAATCGCCATGCCCACGCCATTGGTAATACCCTGACCTAATGGGCCAGTGGTAGTTTCAACGCCTGGCGCATAACCATACTCAGGGTGGCCTGGCGTTTTTGAATGCAGCTGGCGGAAATTTTTCAGGTCGTCAATCGACAGGTCGTAACCGGTCAGATGTAACAATGAATAAATCAGCATTGAGCCGTGGCCATTCGACAGAATGAAACGGTCGCGGTTGCTCCACTTAGGATTGGCTGGATTGTGAACCATGTTGTCATTCCACAATACTTCAGCAATATCAGCCATGCCCATAGGTGCACCGGGATGACCGGAATTGGCTTTCTGTACGGCATCCATGCTCAGGGCACGAATTGCGTTTGCAAGGTCTTTACGTGAAGGCATACTGCTCTCCGATTAAGTTTTAAAACTGTTGAGTCACAACAAAAAGGCTTGCTCAAGCCCTTCGTTATAACGGATAATTCTTGAAAATCAAAGACTTAAGGGATAATAGCGACCGCTACCCAGCCTTAGTCCTGGTCAAAGAAAAGCGCGTATTTTCCCCTAAATCACGGCAATGGGCAAGTTAGCGTTTTCATGGCGGAATTCGACAAAATGACTCAATTGAGCTCGTGCTTCCATTTGATGGAGCATCCCATGCTGGGAATTTGCTGCTCGGGACCATGACCTGTTTCAGCCACCTGCTTCATGGCCTCGAATAAATCCCGTTTTACATCCGCTGCCGCCGTTTCTTTTCGACTTGCATCCAGACGTCCACGATACTGCAACTTCAGGTCTTTGTTATAACCAAAAAAATCTGGCGTACAGACCGCGCCATAGGCTTTGGCGACTGCCTGTGTCTCGTCAATTAAATAGGGGAAAGGGAAATCATACTGATCGGCAACCCGCTTCATGTTCTCAAAAGAATCCTCTTCGTACTCGGAGGGATCATTGGACATAATCGCCACGCTGTTGATACCTAGCGCCATAAGCTCACGCGTATCCCTGACAATTCGCTCGCGAATAGACTTTACATAGGGGCAATGATTACAGATAAACATGACCAATAAGCCATTCTCACCACGACATAGCTCCGGTGTCCACATCTTGCCATCGACACCAGGCAATGAAAAATCAATAATATTTTTTTCAAACTCACAGACCGGGGTTTCCAGACTCACCATAACTACATCCTCGACTCAATTAACAACTATTCAATCAGCTACTGATTTTCTTCATGGATAGTACCCAAATCCGAACAAAAAAATGACTAATTAACACGTAAATATTAGGCAAACCGGCCCAATACCACAAAACCTTACCTATACTTTGTATCTTATCTAGCCGTGATAGCCAGAAAATGGTAAAATACTCGGCTCGGTTAATTTTCCATGTATTTCAGCAGGCGTAACAATGTCAGAGCAAGAAGAGAAAGGGAACGGACAACAACAGCAATCACAACTCAAAGAACTGATTGCCAGAGGCAAGGACCAAGGTTACCTTACTTACTCTGAGGTTAATGATCACCTGCCCGAAGGTATTATAGATCCCAGTCAGATTGAAGACATCATTAATACCATTAATGATATGGGTATTCAGGTCTGCGAAGTCGCGCCTGAAGCTGAATCTCGGGTTTTGACAGATGGCTCCATCAGTGAAGCCGATGAAGAAGTCACTGAAGAAGCGGTTGCTTCCTTAACTTCTATCGAATCCGAACTTGGCCGCACCACTGACCCCGTGCGCATGTATATGCGTGAAATGGGCAGTGTTGAACTGCTCACTCGCGAAGGTGAAATTGAAATTGCCAAGCGCATTGAGGAAGGCCTGAAACAGGTTCTCGAAGCTCTGGCTACTAATCCTCGTACTGTAAAAATAACACTCCAGACCTGGGAAAAAACTGAAACTGGTGAATCTCGCCTGACTGATCTGGTTGCAGACTTTCACAAGAGCGATGAAGAACTTGACCAGTTGGCCGCACTGGCATTAGAAAATGCCGCCCGAGAAGCCGAGATGGCTGCTGCTGGCAAAATCAGCGAAAAAGAAGAAATGGTCAGTGCTGCACTCGACCATGAACAGGTTAAAAAACTTTTCTCCAAGATCAAACGTGCTTATACACGCACCACTAATGCTATCGAAAAAGGTGATAAAGAAGAAATTGAAAAAGCGCGCACCTCACTAGCCGCTGCTTTTCTTGGTTTTAAATACCAGCCAGCTATCATCATTAAACTGACACAGGATTTACACAACACTATAGATCGCGTCCGTAAGCTTGAACGCCACATTCTTGATCTTGCTGTCAATCAGGCGCATATGCCACGCAAGATCATGATTACCACTTTCCCGGATAACGAAACCAATACCAAGTGGATTGATAAATACTGTAAAGGCCACGAATATTCAGAGAAGCTAAAAGAGCTGTCGCCTGATATTAAAATGACCCAGCAAAAACTGGCTTTACTTGAAAAAGAATACGGCCTCAGCATTATTGAGATTAAAGAAATCAACCGTAAGATATCGATCGGTGAAGCTAAAGCACGTCGCGCTAAAAAAGAAATGGTTGAAGCCAATCTTCGACTGGTGATTTCAATTGCCAAAAAATACACCAACCGTGGCCTGCAATTCCTCGACCTGATTCAGGAAGGCAACATCGGCCTGATGAAGGCGGTCGATAAATTCGAATACCGCCGTGGTTATAAATTCTCGACCTATGCCACATGGTGGATTCGTCAGGCGATTACACGTTCAATTGCAGACCAGGCACGTACCATTCGTATCCCGGTACACATGATTGAGACCATTAATAAACTGAACCGTATTTTCCGTCAGATGCTTCAGGAAATGGGACGCGAGCCCACACCTGAAGAATTAGCTGTAAAAATGGAAATGCCCGAGGATAAGGTACGTAAAGTTCTAAAGATTGCCAAAGAACCCATTTCGATGGAAACGCCGATTGGTGATGATGAAGATTCACATCTTGGCGACTTTATTGAGGACACTAATATATTGGCCCCGATGGACTCTGCTACCAGCGAATCATTGTGCGAATCAACCAGAGATATTTTGACTACATTGACTGCACGTGAATCTAAAGTATTACGCATGCGTTTCGGTATCGACATGAATACTGATCACACTTTAGAAGAGGTTGGCAAACAATTTGACGTTACCCGCGAACGCATTCGTCAGATTGAAGCTAAAGCACTGCGCAAACTTCGCCACCCCAGCCGTGCCGAGCACCTGCGCAGCTTCTTGTCCGACGAAGATTAAAAATCGTTTTAATAACACCGTGTTTTCTATATACTTCGCTGCCATTAGCGAAGTATTGCTTGCAGGGTACATAGCACAGGGTTAGAACGCTTGGGGCAGTAGCCAATTAGCCTATACCCAACTCAAAATTTGATTACCCTTTTGAAACAAGGGCCTGTAGCTCAGTTGGTTAGAGCGCTCGACTCATAATCGATCGGTCGAAGGTTCAAGTCCTTCCAGGCCCACCATTCAAACAGCATTTCACGGTCATATTTTTAACATAAAAAATATCCTCTCCATACTAATGCCTTAAATTTTATCTGGACACACCCATGCTAAACATCACCGAACCAAACCCAAAAATCAGTACTGGCATCGCTCTATGGCAACTCGGCTTTCGTCCATTTTTCCTTGGTGCAGGCAGTTTTTCCGTTATCTCAATGATGGTATGGATGGGTATTTATATATTTGAATGGCAACTACCATTATCCAACATCAACCCCACGATCTGGCACGCACATGAAATGTTGTTTGGTTATGCGCTGGCAGTAATTGCCGGTTTTTTACTCGCTGCGGTAAAAAACTGGACCGGACAACAAACGATCACTGGTTCAAAACTAATCATTCTTTTTTCTATTTGGGCTAGTGCACGGTTTTTGCCTTTTTTAAATATTGGCTCGATAGAAATCATCGCTCTGCTAGATTGCCTATTTATTTTATTAACTGCCATCGCAGTCGCTGCTCCCATCTTGAAAGTAAAACAACGTGCCCAGATCGGTGTGCTTGCCATACTATTTTTAATGTTCACCGCTAACGTATTTTATTATGCCGGCCTGCTTGGCTTTATAGAAAACGGCGATCGCATTGGCATCTACTCATGCTTCTATCTTGTACTGACAATGATTTTTGTTATGGGGCGACGTGTCATCCCATTCTTCATCGAAAGAGGCGTCAACATACCCGTAAGTCTAACCAATAGAAAATGGCTCGATATCAGCAGCCTGACTTTATTAGTTGCATTATGGTTTGTCGATGTTATTTATATACAAAGTAAAATTGCAGGCGCACTGGCCGGTATTCTTTTTATACTGCATGCCATTCGCCTCTATGACTGGCATACCAAAGCGCTATGGAAAGCATCCATGCTTTGGGTACTTTATACTGCTTATGCATTTCTAACACTGGGCTTTGCGCTTAAAGCTGCCTCAGTCTGGTTCGACATATCTGTTTTTATATCGATACATGCATTCACTGTTGGCGGTATCGGCACATTAACTCTGGGCATGATGTCGCGAGTTACTCTTGGACATACCGGTCGTAATGTACAGGAACCACCACGCGGCCTGTCGATTGCTTTCATGTTATTGTTATTGGGCGCCGTTAGTCGCGTTATTCTGCCGTTATTATTACCTGAGTTATACAGAATCTGGGTTGCAACTTCGCAGGTTCTCTGGATTGGAGGTTTTGTTCTTTTTTTGATCTTATTTATACCAATGCTGATCAAACCCCGCATTGATGGCCAGCCCGGATAAGCAGGACAAAAATATCATCTAGCTTTATAATTCAGCCACATTTCTATAACTTAATATTTAAGAGAACAACCATGCTAAAAGTTAACGAATATTTTGACGGCAATATTAAATCTATCGCATTCAAAACAGATACCCTGCCTGCTACTGTTGGCGTTATGGTTCCCGGTGAATATGTCTTCAATACCGCTGACAAAGAAAAAATGACCATCGTTAATGGTGCTCTCACTATCAAGTTACCCGGCGAAACCTCATTCACTACTTACAAAACCGGTGAATCTTTCGATGTGGCGGCAAATAGCGCTTTTGATGTAAAAGTAGAGAACGAGACAGCCTACCTCTGCCTGTATGGCTGATACCCTGTTTACGCCATGTTAAGGATTAACAACAACATCAATATTGATGATAAAGAAATAGAAATCACCGCTATACGCTCACAGGGGGCAGGCGGGCAAAACGTGAACAAAGTGTCAAGTGCAATTCATCTTCGCTTTGACATCAAGGCATCTTCACTACCTGAGATTTACCAGCAACGCCTGCTTGCACTACATGACCACCGCATCACCAGTGAAGGCATTGTTATTATCAAAGCACAGCAGAGTCGAAGCCAGGACAAAAACAAAGAAGCCGCACTCAAGCGGCTTCAAGCCCTGATTCAGAAAGTACTGGTCACACCGAAAAAACGTAAAGTCACCAAACCCAGTAAAACTTCACAAAAGAAACGTCTTGATAGAAAAACATTACATAGCAAACTTAAAGACACTCGAAAAAAAATTATAGATTAAGAACACATCCATCTCGGCCTGTTAGACAAAAAACTATTACTTATGCCGAGAACAGGAAAAACGGCGACAATATGACCTTGGACACTACAATGTGCACGATTGAATAGTACCTGATAAACTCCGGCAGAATACAAACTGAACCTGGAGCAGGCTGATGTCATTGTATTAAATCAGAACATGGAATCTGGTAAAAAAAACATCCACTTATGCCCAGCGCCTATTATTAATAGGCATGTTTTGTCCTCGGCTCTCGTACTACAGAACAGCTATAGCACAATATAATTATTCAACTGTTTTTTTTATAGAAAATCATAAGGCACAATGGAAATAGACTATCCATCATATAAGCAAGTCTGAGGAAATAACATGCTAGCAAATATTTCAATTATCCTTGGCAGTATTCTGATGTCATCGACTGCACACGTCTTGCTAAAAAAAGGCACTATGCATGCTGCGGAGATGGCTGTAAATGGACAACCACTATTAACCCATATATGGACCACGGCTACTAACCCCTGGGTACTTGGCGGAATGAGCCTGCATGTTGGCGCGCTTGTAGTCTGGTTATGGGCGCTAAGCAGAGTTGACGTCTCTTTTGCCTATCCTTTCCTCGCCGTTGGCTATGTCATTGTCAGCCTGTTAGCATGGCAGTGGCTTGGTGAGAGTATTAGTCCGACCCGGATGCTTGGTATGGCGATCATCATTATCGGTATTATCGTGCTTTCGCGCGGCTAATTAAAGTAAGGCATAAAAAATATGAACAGCGCACTAATTGGTTACACTGGTTTTGTCGGAAGCAACATTCTTGAACAACATTCATTTGACGAGCTATACAACTCAAAAAACTTTAATGACATGTCAAACCGCCACTTTGGAGACATCGTATGCGCAGGTGTATCAGCGGTAAAATGGATAGCAAACAAAGAACCACTGGAAGATAAGAAAAAAATCCAGTTACTGGAAGATACGCTATCAACAATCAGTGCTGATCGTTTTATTCTAATATCCACGATAGACGTATACCCTGAAGTATTAGGCAAGGACGAGTCATATGACTGTTCGGCAGCTCCGAATAACGCATATGGCACCCACCGACTTGAGTTCGAACAGTTTTGCATGAATCAGTTTCCGAACTGCTACATTATTCGCCTGCCTGGTCTGTTTGGTAAGGGTTTGAAAAAAAATGTAATTTACGATCTGTTAAACCACAACTGTCTGGAAATGATCAACCCTGCATCATCATTTCAATATTATGATTTAGCTAACACATGGTCGGATATAAAAAAAACGCTTGCCAACGAACTTCATCTTGTCAATCTATTTACTGAACCTGTAACAACGAAAACCATTATTGACAGGTATTTTTCAGGCGAGACCTTTGAGAACTTTGCCAGCTCACCTGTAGAAGAAATGCATTACGCACTAAAATCTCGACATGCTGATCTATGGGGCGGAAGCAACGGATACATCTACAACGAATCTCAGGTACTATCACAATTAGACACCTTCATAAAAATATCACGTCGAGCTTGATTTTATTATGAAATTATCAATTTCAAATATTGCATGGGACCAACACGATGACCCAGAGGTTTTATCCGGTTTACGTGAACGCGGCATCAATGGTATCGAAGTAGCTCCGACTAAAGTCTGGCCTGGCTGGCTCGATGCCAACCCCAAACGGGCAGCTCAATACAAAGAAAAATTATCTGCAGAAGGATTTAAAATACCAGCAATGCAGGCTATTCTATTTGGGCGACCAGAGCTTCAACTTTTTGATCAACATAGTCATGCTTTATTTTTTGAGCATATAAAAAAACTTGCTGATCTAGCAGCGGCATTAGGCACGAGTGTACTTGTGTTCGGCTCACCCAAAAACCGTGTACGTGGTCAACTATCAAACCAGGAAGCTATGTTACGAGCAGCTGATTTTTTCCGTGATGCTGCAGAAATATGCCACGAACGCGATTGCTGCCTTGGAATGGAACACAATCCAGCTGAATATGGCTGCGATTTTGTCACCAATGTTGCTGATGCAGATGAGCTCGTGCAGCGGGTAAATCATCCAGGCTTCCAACTACACCTTGATTCTGCGGGCATACACATGTGCGGATCAAATATAGGCGAAGTAATCCGTAGCACTGGAAATTTTGCACACTTCCATATCAGCGAGCCAATGCTAGAGCCCATAGCAGGCGGTGTAGTTGACCATAAAAATGCCGCGGACACACTCAATGACATCGGTTACACAGGATGGGTTTCGATAGAAATGAAGTTGGTAGCAGAAAAAAAAGTTCTCTATCAATCCATAGATAAAGTGGTTAGCTGTTATGTTGATCGCTGATATGCTGCTACTATTTCCGACAGATGAGTAGCATTCTATCCATGAAAGCGGACACCGATGTGATTGTAATTGGCGGCGGTTTCTTTGGCATGTATATCGCCGAGTTTTATGCACAGCAGGGCAAAAAAGTTATATTGTTCGAAAAAGAACAGGACTTTATGCAGCACGCTTCATTTGCCAATCAGGCACGAGTTCATAATGGTTATCATTACCCAAGAAGCATACTGACTGCACTTCGCTCGCGCGTATCATTTCCTAGATTCGTTGACGAGTTCAAAGATTGTATCGATAATTCATTTGAAAAATACTACATGATCGGCCGATTACTCAGTAACGTCACGGCGAAACAGTTTGAATTATTTTGCCAACGCATCGGTGTACCCTGCACTCTGGCATCAAGAAAGATAACCAGCTTAGTTAACCCAAACTTAATTGAAGCCACTTTCTCTACGGTTGAATATGCCTTCGATGCAGTTAAACTAAAACTAGCAATGCTGGATCGACTTGAGCATGCGGGCGTGGATTACCGTTTGGGCGTGTGCGTCAACAAAATAACACAGGCAGGAACCAACTTAACAGTCGAAACACTGAGCGTTGCCAACGACTCTGAAAATGAATCATTCTCGGCCAATCAGGTTCTAAACTGTACCTACTCGATGATAAATGACGTACTTACCAAATCCCAGCTAGAACCTGTAGCGCTCAAACATGAAATGACAGAAATGTGTCTGGTCGAAGCGCCCGACGAACTAAAAGATAAGGGTATCACAGTTATGTGTGGACCATTTTTTTCAATCATGCCATTTCCGTCCGAGCGGCTACACAGTTTTTCACACGTACGTTACACTCCGCATTTCCAGTGGATTGACAGCAAAGACTCTCCCTATATAAATGGCCATAATTATTCTTCTAACATCGAAAAAAAATCGAACTGGAATCGCATGCTACTTGATGCAAAACGTTACATGCCCATATTAGATCAGTGCCAATATAAGAAATCAATTTGGGAAGTCAAAACAGTACTACCACGCAGTGAATCTAATGACGCAAGACCTATACTCTTCAAACCTAACCATGGCTTACTCGGACTACACAGTGTCATGGGCGGAAAAATTGATAACGTGTATGACATAACTTTGGAATTATCTAAGCACGAGAAATACCTTACCTCAATATAGGCAGCACATTTTTGCGAGTAATCAAATGGATAAATTAAACAGCTTTGTTTCCGTAATATCACTAATCGAGGACAATGAAGATACCATTGAGTCGTATCTTCAATCACTACACACTCATCTTGATGAAAACTTTGAAGACTATGAAATAGTATTGATTGATCAAAATTCCAGTCAAACTTTAACAAATAAGTTAGAAAAATTACTTACACAGATCCCATCGGTTCGGTATCTGAAACTAGCTTTTCGTGTACACGATGATGTCGCTCTTGCAGCTGGCCTGGAAAATGCAATCGGTGATTTTGTGGTACTACATTCAGAAAGTGAAGATCCAGTCGATTGTATTAGCCATATCGTTAAACAATCATTGGATGGGTTTGATATTGTCATAGGCGCATCAACACAGAATCAAACTATTGGCTACAAATTAATACGACCACTGATTCAGCGAATCTTGAAGCAGATTGGCTACAATGTACCGCGCAACGCAACTGGATTACGCTGCCTGAGTAGACGAGCGGTTAATGCAGTAACGCAGTCAGGAAAATTTCATCACAAACTCTATGTTAGAATTAACAACACGGGTTATCCTTACACCGTCTTCCATTATGCACAAAAAAATTATAACGATAAAAAAAGAACATTACGTAATGGCATATTGCAAGGTCTTTATTTATTAATCTTTAATTCTACTCGACCTTTGCGGTGGATGAGTGGACTTGGAGTTTTTGGTAGTTTAATGGCATTTTCATTTTCACTATACAGTATTGTTATTCACTATTTTAAAGAAACGGTGATTGAAGGCTGGACCACGATGGTGCTATTTACCTCAATGCTATTTATGATCATGTTTATGATCCTCGCTTTTTTTGGTGAATATCTGGGACGACTACTCAATGAGCGCAATGATCAGAATGACTACACGGTATCATTTGAAAAAACAAGTTCTGTGATGCTGAACGAAAAAAGAAAAAATGTAATTAATAACTGATTTTTTATATTACTGTAATCACGCGAACCTAGTTCCACATTGAAACCTTCTACCATGAATGCACTAAGATCAAATAATAAACTTTTATTTACCATCATTTCTTTTGTAATGATGTACCTGTCCTTTGGTCACAACGCTTTTCATGCCGTCAATCCAGAAAAATTCTACTCGACTGGCAGCACATCAGACGCTTTAGTTATAGGCAGACTTGTAGAATCACGAGAACACGGCTTAAGTAGTGGAGAGGGTCGAATGGGTCGATTTATTGGCCCTGAAGGAGACCTTGATGAAAACCGCGACAGTAACCAGACTAAATTTTATCTCGACAAAGTCAATGACGATAACTACGTCTACACTTATTATAATTCCCAATTTGGCGCACAGGGCATGCTATTCAGCAGTATCGACAACCTATTCATGCAATTAGGTATAACGCCCGAAACAAGACTAGTTATTTTTCATGCTTTTCTTGCACTTCTTTTTTCACTGATTCTGACCAGTGTACTAGTAGTCCTCTATGAGGATATCGGTTTAACTGCTTGCATCTTAATATTAACGACTATAATTTTTTCAAGATGGCAAGTTTACTATGCCAAAAGCCTATACTGGATGCTACCTACAATGTTTTTGCCAATGCTGGCTATATTCATAGCCTGCAAACTTGAGTCATCAGGAAAAAGATTTAATCTCCCTGTTATCTCAATAATCGTCATGCTATTAGTTATGCTTGATGCATTGATGGGATATGAATATATAACTACCGTAATGTTATCAGCCGTTACACCTCTAGTATATTTTATGATGAGGGACGACTGGAATAGCAGAAAAATGCTTCAGCGTTTATTTTTTATCGGATTCTTTGCACTACTAGGTTTTATTGTGGCTCTTCTGCTGCATATTTATCAGCTTCAATTGGCCACGGGCTCTTACGCAGATGCTATAGATATAATTAAGGAAAGAATATTAGTTAGAACTTATACAAACCCCGAGGACTACATCGGCACACCTTATTTCGAATCACAGGAAACTTCTGTTTTTTACGTACTCTATATGTATCTTATAAAGGGCGGAACCTTCAGGTTGAAAATCCCTTTTCTGTTATGGGTTCTTATGCTCAACTACATTACTATAAAATATTATCGTAACAAAATTGCTTTGGAGCCGCCTAAGAAAAAAATCATCAAAACATTAATTGTCACCACATGGTTCTCACTATTGGCGTCTTTATCGTGGATAGTATTGGCTAAAAGTCACTCTGAAATACATACCCAGATAAATTATATCGTATGGCACCTACCTTTTATGTTGTTTGCGTTTGCATTATTTGGTGTCTACTGGGAGAAAAAAATTAATACAGGTGTGTCGAAGTTAACTGGCAATCGTTTTCGAAATAATATCGAGTAATGCAATCAGCCTAACTCGGATCATACTTTCCCAGAGCCGCTGATATCAATTTCATGATGACATTCAAATTACCCCGGAACGGACTTATTTTGGTAGGCGTTTTGCCTGTTTCAGGATATATCCTGGAAACTGGAATTTCTATACATCTATAACCTAATTTCGCGGCTTTAATTGCTAGATAATAATGCAATTCATAACCGGTAAAAATATTTCTAAAAATCGCCAGTTTTGACGCTCTTAGTAGCTTCTCACTATAAGCACGGTAACCATTAGTTGTATCAGTATACTTAAATCCCGATGATAGCCTTATTACCGGTGCATGCAAAAGCTTGACACCGAGCAACCTTGATAATGGCGTATTTTCATGGTGACCACCAGGAATAAACCTGGACCCCTGAACATGGTCATAGCCCTCATCAAGCTTCCTAATAAAGCCAGGTATATCTTCAATACTATCCTTATTATTACCATCGATAGTAACAACACCTTTATAACCTCTTTTCAGCGCCCATGCGAACGCCATACGCATCTGTGCGCCAAGTTTGCCCATACCGGTCTTTACCAGTAATGTATTTACACCATACTGTTTAAGAACATCTAAATCAGTTGATCCATCTGTACTGCCCCCATCAGCAATAACAATATCAATGTCCTTTTGATATGGCGCCATCTTTGCGAGTTGGTTAAGAAACTTATCACCCTCATTAATAATGAAAACACATATGCAGTAGTCTGCCTGCCTGCCTGATAATTCATAACTATCAAATTCAGGTAGCTGCCACATTGATTCTGGATATTCTTTATCACTCATAAATCTTTGAACACCAATGATTGATTACTAAATGATCACCATCAATCCTGTTTGATTTATTAATGATCTTAAGGGCTGATTATACGTAATTAACCAGATATCTGTCATTGACAATAAATAGATCCTTATAAACCGCCATAAATTTGCATAAAAATAGAACTTCACCACACCTCAGGTAAAAAAGCCGACAACCCTATACCAAAATACATTGATGAAATGCATAGCTGATTTTTGATAGGCAGCCGTCCATGCCCAATTCGACCTTGTATCTATAGCCATAAAGAACAATAATGCGTCCTTTACTTACAACAGAATCAATCGAGCATTTCAAACTTAAGGTTCTACATCACTCTATCTGGAGTTAAATATGTGCAAATTAAGCTGGTCTATTTCTGGTCTATTACTAATTGTCGTCATTGCCATGGCCTATAAATTTATTATTGCCGGCTCTACTTCGCCCAGTGATGATGGACGGCTATTATTAGTACTTGAGCCTGTCGAACGTAATTTTGTCCTGGCTGAAATGCGTACATTCCTGTCCAGTGTGCAGGCCATTACTGCCGGTGTCAGCGAAGAAGATATGTCTAAAGTAACAGAAGCTGCACGTATGGTTGGCGCTCAGGCACAAAAAGGTATGCCCAGCTCACTTGTAGGCAAATTGCCACTGGCCTTTAAAAAACTTGGATTTGACACCCATAATAAATTTGATGAGTTAGCGCTGAACGCAGAACAACTAGGTGATCCACAACACAGCCTCCGACAGCTTACGGAACTATTAAACAACTGTGTTGCATGCCATTCGATGTATAAAATCGATGTCGCATTAAATTAGTTGTAATAATACCAACTGTTACCAACCAGCAGAATCCAATCTGTTTAGTTGCGCTTTCCTACTCTGGGAAAAGCCAAATATATTTATCTCTACTTCAGATATTTAAAGCGATAAATAAACTCCATTCTGCCTGTTTGAATTCAATATTTACGTAAAATCTTAGCCATCATAATTTCACTTATTTTCATGAATTCTGAAATGATTATTTTGTTATAAGTTATGCTAGAGTTAGTACGGTCGTAAGATTATTTGAAGGGCACACGTACAGAAGGCAAGACTTGGCAGTGTGTCCTGCTATCATCGGGGCGCTTGCTTTACTCGTTCTTAGCCAAATAATTGCATAAACTTACGGAGCGTAATTTTTGATAATAACTATAATGCAACTTTAACTAAATACCAAAGGGGTGAAAAATGTCTGCTAATCTAATAAAAGATGCAAAGAAGCTACTGGCAGGTAAATGTGGTCGTCTGGAAGATGAAGAACTGGAATATCTTGCTCAGGAATTAACAAAACTTGGGTTTAAACTGGGTTTCGCGCGCGCTTATGCAACCGGTCCAAGCATGATCTCAAAACTGGTCCATCAGCTTGAGAGCCAGGAGCAGCAGATTGACCAAATACGTAAAGCACTCGGTTTCAAGTAATGCAATAATCGATATTCGATGATTGTTCAATGTGGTTAGGCTCACTGTTGTCATATGAGCTCTCATATAATTACCGACTACAGCTAAAAAAGCCAACATTATCTCGCTAACACTGTATCAGCGATAATGTTGTGCTTACCATTTAACAAAGAACAATGATGTAATGGATTTTGGTTTTACCGACCTTTTAACACTGCTAGGCTCACTCGGATTGTTCCTTTACGGAATGAAAGTCATGAGCGACTCGCTGATGGTATTGGCCGGGAACCGGATGAGAAACATTCTCGCTACCACCACCTCGAACCGGTTTTTTGCCCTGTTAACCGGTTTATTTATTACCGCAGCAATTCAATCTTCCTCTGCCACCACCCTGATGGTGGTCAGTTTTGTTAATGCCAACCTGCTCACGCTCACCGAAGCGATCGGCGTCATAATGGGCGCTAACATAGGCACTACAGTCACTGCCTGGCTAATCACCATTTTTGGTTTCAAAGTAAAAATGAGTGCGGTTGCATTGCCAATGATCGCCGCCGGATTTTTACTCACGGTTTCAAAAAATGATATCCGCCGTCAGTGGGGCTATTTTATAGTTGGCTTTGCTTTATTATTTATTGGTCTGCAGTTTCTACAGGATTCTGTACCAGATATAGGCAACAATCCTCAGGCACTGGCATTCCTCTCTGAATACACGACCAGTGGTTATTGGTCGGTACTGTTATTTATATTTATCGGAGCTGTACTAACGCTTGTCGTACAGTCATCCAGCGCCGCCATGGCACTGACATTACTGATGTGCCACGAGGGCTGGATTTCTTTTGACATAGCGGCTGCGATGGTAGTTGGCCAGAACATCGGCACCACCATTACCGCCAACCTTGCCGCCATGGTCGGCAACTTTCACGCCAAACGCGCTGCCCGAGCTCATCTTATTTTTAATGTTATTGGCGCTATCTGGATATTCATATTTTTCTACCCCTATATTACAGCTATAGCCGACATGGTTACGCAGACCGAAGGGGTCTCGCCTTTCATGAGCACTGTTTCAACTCCAATTGCACTTTCACTATTTCATACCAGCTTTAATATTCTAAATGCGCTCTTATTAGTTGGTTTTCTAAACTTCATCGTTAATCTTGCAGTGCGCATGGTTCCGGCTGTCGAAGAAAAAAAAGTGGAAATCGACCAGCCCGTGTTTTTAACAGAACCCTCAATGCAATACATCGAAACAGGTATCAAAGCCTTAACTGACGAATCAGTACGCTTGTTACAGAATGCAGCCTACAAAGTTTTTGCCCATGGCCTTGGTGTGCATCGAGAAGATATTGAATCGGAACAGGATATACTCAAGTTTCTCGATATAGCACCCAAAACAATCCGGATTGATATCGACCTGGTTTATACCACGCAAATTAAAATCATCTACAGCCGTATTCTGAAATACGCCACTGAGCTGCAGAAGCGAACCAAACCCAACCATGATCAGATCGAGACCATTCGCAATATTCTTGTTGCTGACAGATTGCTGGTGCAGGTGGTCAAGCAAATGAAACCGTTGCAGGATAATCTTGAACGCTACATGTCTTCTGACAATGACAGTTTGCGTAAAGAGTACAATGTATTAAGGCGTCGCATACTCAAAGTCGTGCGTGAAATCAAACGCATCGGCCCGTCAGCAAATCTGGTTGAACAGATTGACAAAATCACCAGCCAGAGAGCCAAAGCCGAGAAAATGGATGTACTGCTAACAGGCCACGTTGATGAGCTACTGGCAAGCGGTGAAATTACCGATGAGATGGCCAGCTCATTGATCAATGACAGCTCCAATGCATCCCGAATAACCATGAGCCTGATCGATATTGCCGTCATTCTTTATAAACCAGAAGACCAGCTGATCGATAGCATCGATGAAAGAAATGCGGAACAATATCACGCATAAATAACTTTACGCTTTAAGCATCAGCAAGTACGTTCTTTTCATACCAGGTCGGAAAATCCACCACAGAATCCAGTATCGCATCCGGTTGGATACCAAACTCAAGGTCACTTTTACGGAACTTACCGGTGCGCACCAGCACCGCTTTCAGTCCAGCCTGCTGAGCACCATCAACATCGCCACGAATATCATCACCAACCATCACAATCTGTTTAGCTGACTCGCCTAAAATATCGATTGCTGCTTTATAAAAAGATAATGCAGGTTTGCCCATCACCAATGGTTCCACCTCAGCCGCATGTGATAACGCTATGACAAATGGCGCCACATCCAGACGTAGCCCGTCTTCTGCACGCCAGTAACGCGTCATACCCAGGGCGATCAGCTCTGGTTTAGGCTCGCACATCAACAGACGAAACGCCTGATTCAATGTAGAAAAATTCCAGTCACTGCCCATATCACCAACAATAACGGCGACAACATCCTGATCATCCTCTTGTGCAATCTCAAACTCGGCAAACTCAGCCCTGGTTTTTTCTGGGACGAACAGAGCAATTTTTTTACCGGCAAGGTGCTGCCGCAACCAGCGCACCGCAGCCACCGGTGGTGTAAAGATATGGGCTTCGCTGGTAACGATATCAAATCGTGCTAGCTTCTCGACCAGTGACGAGCGCGGCTTCGATGTTGTGTTGGTCAGGAATAGATGGGGTATGGCGTTATCACTGGCCCAACGAGCGACGTCAGCCGCGCCCGCAATAGACTGGTCCGCCTGATAAAATACTCCATCAAGATCAAACAGGATAGCCACAGTTACTCCTGATAAATAATCGCACGAATTAATTATGCATCAAATCATCAGGAATAATAAACCGGGTTTATTCCCCATCTACTGGCTCTGAAAAACGTTGAATAATTTCCAGGATTCCGGGCAGTTGTTCTAAAAATGCTCCGACCAGCACTGGATCAAACTGCTTACCACTATTTTCCTTGATGAGATCAACAGCCGCTTCGACCGTCCAGGCTTTTTTATACGGACGTTCAGAAGTCAGTGCGTCAAAAACATCAGCCAGTGCAGCAATGCGTCCAGCCAGCGGAATATCATCACCCACCAGACCATTAGGATAACCACTACCATCCCATTTTTCATGGTGAGTAAGCGCAATTGATCGTGCCATCTGCATCAGATCGGAATCATCACCTTCTAACAATTTTCCGCCGATAATTGCATGTGTTTTCATGATTTCCCATTCTTCTGGCTCAAACTTACCGGGCTTAAGCAGAATATGATCAGGAATACCAATCTTGCCAATATCGTGCATTGGACTAGCCAGCAAAATTAATTCACACTCAGCCTCACCCCAGCCGACACTTCTGGCCAACAACGCGGAGATATGGCTCATGCGCAAAATATGATTACCGGTTTCCTCATCACGATACTCTGCCGCCATGCCCAGACGTTGCACAATCTGCAAACGGGTTCGGCTAATTTCCTCAGTACGTTCGCGCACCATATTTTCCAGAACCGCTTTCTGGTCATGCGTCATACGGTGCGCCAGGTGTGCTTCCAGCAAATTACGAGCCCGCATTAACAATTCATTTCTGTCGAAAGGCTTGGTAATAAAATCTCTGGCACCTGCACGTAATGCTTTTAACAGATAATCTTTACCATGCTGTGCTGTCAGAATAATAATTGGCGGTGATAATGGATCTTCCAGTTCTTTTAACTTCTCCATGACCTGATAACCATCAAGATACGGCATATTAATATCGAGCAGAATCAGATCAGGACGTTTTTCCTTGTAACTATCTAGCACCCTGCGCGGATCATCGATCAGTACCAGATCCTGATAGCCCTGCCCACTCAGCATTTTATCCAGCAACTTTAAATTGGCCGGCTCATCATCAACAATAAGAATACGAGCACTGTTCTGAATACCTACGTTCATTTTTAGTTCGACTCCTCAATATTTAGACATTGATCAACAATATCTAAAAACTTAACTACTTCTAACGGCTTGGTTACATAATCGGTAAACCCAGCCGCTTTGCCTTGTTCGATATCGCGCAGCATCGCATTCGCGGTCACAGCGACAACAGGAATATGCTTAAGATCGGAATCTGCTTTGAGTATTTCCAGCACCTGATAGCCATCCATGCCCGGCATATTGATATCAAGCAAGATCAATTCAGGTAGCTGTGTCGTCGCTAGTTCGAGCCCAATTTCAGGCGTGTGCGCCGTGAGTAACTTGATATGTTTACGGTGAGCCAGAATTTGCGAAACCAGTTTTAAATTGGCCGGATTATCTTCGATGTATAGAATGACGTGATGAACCATCGGCGTGTTTTGTTTCTGTCCACTAGCCTTGTGAACCACTTTACCATCAACTGATCGGGTCAATAATTCAAGAGGAAGCTCTATCCAGAAAACACTACCTACACCCACTGTACTTTGAACTCCAACTATACCTCCCATCATTTCCACGATTCGACGTGTGATAGTCAGACCAATACCCGTACCTTCAATTTCACTGTCTTCAGCATCAAGCCTGTTGAACGGTTGAAATAACTCATTCAGGCGGTCATCAGCAATACCAATGCCAGTATCTTTAATTTCGATTAACAGTCGGTCTTTTTCTTTGTGCAAAACTTCCACTGTGACACTACCACCATCGCGATTATATTTGATGGCATTAGACAACAGATTAATTAGCACCTGCTTAAGTCGTGTACGATCGGCACGGACCACAGCACCTTCTAGATCTGAATAACTGATCTGAATATCACGTTTTACGGCCAGGGTAGCTACTAAACTAATACACTCTTCAACCACATGACCCACTTCTACCGGCTCTAATGACAACTCAATCTGACCTGATTCCACCTTGGCCAGGTCCAGCACCTCATTAATAAGATTTAATAAATGATGCCCGGCTTTAAGAATTTCATGTACGTTATCCTGCTGCTCCTCAGATAAATCTTCATCGTATTGCAACAGCTGACTGAAACCAAGGATGCTATTCATTGGTGTTCGCAACTCGTGACTCATACTGGAGAGGAATTCGGATTTAGCCGCATTTGCATATTCAGCTTCTACTTTTGCCTTAATCAGTTCGTTCTCGGCATGTTTTTGTTTAGTCACATCCTGTACCAGCGAAGCGACGCCTATCACTTTTTCATCCTCATTAATTAATGGCGTGTTATACCATTCGCAAAATATAACATCACCATCCTTAGTAAGATTTTTATTATTGCTGCGCAGTCCGCCTCTCAGTGTCAGCAGCTGTTCCCATACTTCATCTACCTCATCAAAGATGTCATCAGGGATGATTATTTCTGTAGCGTGCCGCCCCAGTGCTTCTTCTCTGGTATAACCGAAAATAGACTCCGCAGCAGTGTTCCATTCGGTCACGCAAAAATTGTTATCCCACTCAATAACGCCCAGTGGTGTGCGTTGCACGTGTAAAGCCATGCGTTGCTGAGATTCTTTTATAGCGGCCTCGGTTTGTTTGCGCTCAGCAATGTTACGAACGATCGCCACAAAACGCGCTGTCTCACCTTCAGGCTCGATATACTGCAGTGAAATTTCTACCGGAATAATGGAACCATTTTTATGCTGATGGATAGTATCCAGTGTCAACAGCTCAACTTTACCTTCAATCAAAGGCTTTATGAGTTGTCTAAATGTAGCTTCGTCAAAATCGGGTTTAATGTCGACCGGCGTCATATTCATCAGTTCTGCTTCGTCATAACCGAATTGATCCACCGCACCCCGGTTCGCATAGAAAAATCTAAGGCTAACCGGTTCGAACATAAAGACACAATCGATCGTCATATCCAGCGTCATTTTGAAACGATTCAGTTCCAGGCTAGCCAGTTTCTGTACGGTGATATCACTATGAATACCGATCATACGTACTGGATTACCATCATTGTCAGTTTCAACAACCTGACCACGGCACAAAATCCATTTGTAACTACCATCCTTACAACGTAGTCGTAGCTCAACACGATAGACTGGTGACTGACCCTGAAGATATTCCTGTAAATTTTGCTGGACCCGAGCCATATCCTCAGGATGAACACTCGCAACCCAGGTATCAACGCTATGCGGCAACTCATTTTCAGTGTAACCGAGCATCTCCATATACATGCGGGAAAATTGCATTTTATTCGTGGGCATATCCCAGTCCCAGATACCATCACCCGCACCCTCAAC
>Ga0224496_10000384_pt1 | contig 31168 bp, 32 predicted proteins | sample SF_Jul11_sed_USG_2_FD_168127 | JGI IMG/M metagenome (GOLD analysis project Ga0224496, IMG submission 168127) | Sediment microbial communities from San Francisco Bay, California, United States - SF_Jul11_sed_USGS_8_1 | ecosystem: Environmental > Aquatic > Marine > Sediment | place: USA...
ACTTCTCCATTTGAGTGCCACTCTCCCCCGGGAGGGTTTTCGTTGTGTATAATTATCAATCACTTTTTGTTTTGTAGAGCCTGACATGACCCACACCATCGCCCCCCACGGCGGGGAACTCATCAACCGCATCGCCACCGGCCACGAACAGGAGGCGCTTGCCAAACACGCCGCCACCCTGACGCGGGTGCCACTGACCAGCCGCGAGATTTCCGATCTGGAGATGATCGGCACCGGCGCCATGAGCCCCCTTACCGGCTTCATGGTCAAGGACGACTACGATCAGGTGGTGGACACCATGCACCTGACCTCCGGCCTGGCCTGGTCGTTGCCGGTCACTCTGGCGGTCACGGACGAAATGGCCGCATCGCTCCAGGTTGGCCAGGAGGTGGCGCTGGAGGGCAAGAACGGCCAGTTGCTGGCGGTGATGGAGATTGCCGACAAGTTCCAGCGCGACAAGCGCAAGGAGGCGCTGGAGGTGTACCGCACCGAGTCCGGGGAACACCCGGGTGTGGCCAAGGTATATGAGCAGCACGACTGGCTGGTGGGCGGCCCGGTGATGCTCTTTGCGCGCCCGCCGCACGACGATTTTCTGGAGTTTCGCCTGGACCCCGCGGAAACCCGCGCGCTGTTCAGGGAGCGCGGCTGGAAACGCATTGTCGGCTTCCAGACCCGCAACCCGATCCACCGGGCCCATGAGTACATTCAGAAGTGCGCGCTGGAGACGGTGGACGGCCTGCTGGTGCACCCGCTGGTGGGCGATACCAAGAGCGACGACATTCCCAGTTTCGTGCGCATGGAGTGCTATCAGGTGCTGCTGTCCCGCTACTACCCGAAGGACCGCACCGCCCTGTCCGTGTTTCCGGCGGCCATGCGCTACGCGGGCCCGCGGGAGGCCATCTTTCACGCCCTGGTGCGCAAGAATTACGGCTGCACCCACTTTATCGTGGGCCGCGACCACGCCGGGGTGGGAGATTACTACGGCACCTTCGACGCCCAGCTCATCTTCGACGAGTTCGACGCGGACGAACTGGACATCACCCCGATGTTTTTCGACCACTCGTTCTACTGCAAAGCGTGTGAGGGCATGGCCAGCTACAAAACCTGCCCGCACGGGGGCGACGATCACGTGATCCTGTCCGGCACCAAGGTGCGCGCCATGCTGCGCGACGGGGTGGTACCGCCCCACGAGTTCACCCGCGAGGAGGTGGCCGAGGTGCTGATCAAGCACATGCTGAAACCGGCCGGATAACCATCCCGCTGAAGTTCCGCGCCCTTTTTAATCGTAATGGCGTGGTCGGGCGGACGGTCATGGTCCTGGAGAGGCCCCGGCCTGCAGATCAATGAGGTACACGCCGGGGAGGATCAGGGCACCAGCAGGCGAGGCGGCCAGTTCGGAAAGCCATTGATGGAACGTGATATTGGCCACACTCAACCGGCGGTAAAGCGGGAGCCAATAATATTTCTGAAACGACTGATTGTGTGCCTGATTGGTCTTGATCGCCCGCCCGCTGGATTCCCACAGCACATACCGGACGCCCATCCCGGTCAGCCATTGGGCGAGATCCCCTGCTTTGTTGCGCGGTCCTAGCGGGATGGCCGGGTTGACCAGTCCCGGATCGGAAGCGAGAAAAATGTGATTACGCTTGAAATCGGCGCAATAAGGGGTGGAAATCCGCACCAGAATTCCTTCGCCGGCCACGGTTTTTTCCTGAATGTCGCGCCAGGCCGCGCAGTGCGCGCTGCTCAAATATTCCTTGGAAGTCTTGGCAAACTGTTCTGTCGGTGGAAACGAGACCGTCGTGTGCAGGGTGGACATCCGGATCAAATGCTTACCGGTAACGGGCAAGAACAGCCAGAAGAGCACCAGCGCCAGCACCAGCGGAATGCCGGAACCGGGGAAGGACCGGATCCGTACCCCACGCAGGGAGACCAACCCCATAGCAAGGCAAGGCGGCGCGATTCCCACCAGGACCGGAGCCACATACCGGATCGCGGTCGCCACGTCGATCACCATCGGCAGGGTGAGATACAAAACGGTGGCCGGAAAAGCCAACGCTGCAATTGGCAACCCCTGACTCCAGGACTTCCCGGAGTCGTTTCGCGCCATCCGCAACACTGCCCATCCCCCCGCTGCAAACACGGTGAATGCTAGCAGGTTATACATTGGAACGGACCCTCCCCAGACCAGCGGTGTCCACGCCAGGAGGCTAGCCCAAGCAGGAGGGTCCCTGACCAATGGCACAACAACATCCCAATCCGACCGCGCGCCAGACAGGGTGAGGGAGATGCCCGTCAGCAGGTTTTCGTGATGCACCAGCACCCAGGGGAAAATGGCTGCCAGTGCCACACCCGCGACGGTCGCGACGGCAGTCAGTCCAGTGCGCATTCGCCCCCGGGAAATCCAAAGCAGACCTCCTGAAAGAATGCACCAGAACAGTCCAGCAAAGCCCCCGGCAGTACTTTTTTCCGCTACCATCATGGCCAGCAGCAATCCGGGGGCAACTGCGGCCCGGATTCCCGCGCCGGGTTCGCCTGTTTCAATGGCCCCGATCAACAGGCAGGAGGCATACCATAGCGCCAGCACCAGCATGACCAGCACATAGTCAGCGGAAATATTGACTTGCTGGATATGAAATAATGGCACTAGCAGCATGACCACGACTGCCTGCCATGGGTGGCAACCCGTACGCCGGGCCACTTCCACCGCCAGCGCGATGGACAGCACCAGACACAACACGGCGTCAAATGCGTTCAGGTAATCCAGCGGAAACAGCAGCAGACCGAATGCTTGGAAAAAAGCGTGTGCCCCCAAACTGTCCACTCCGATCAGCGTCAGCGGTCCGGCGCTCAGTGTACCGGTGGCGAGCATGCTCACAGGCCGCGCGAAATACGTATGCAGATCGTCCCAAACATTAAAAATTTCGGACGGCAACAGGGCCACGGAGAGAAAAACCAGGGCCACCAGCGCCGGAAACCAGGTGAGCACCAGCCACAGGCCATCCTTGCGGTTCGAAAGCGGAAAAGGGGAACGCCACCTGCGCACTGCCTCACTTCCGGACAGCACCATCCCGGCCAGAAGCAGCCCCCAGAGAAACGGCGGGTGAGCAATGCTCAGTGCGTTTCCGAGCCCCCCGAAAACCGACAGGACCGCCAGACCGAGGACGACCGAATACGCCTCTCCCCCGACTTCCTGCCGAAGCCCGGACTGCAGCGCCCTCCCCCACCCCCAGGCGGAGACACCAAACAACAGCAGGAAACACACAGCTGCGATCGAATTCATCCAATACACTCTTTCAATTGGGCCGGGACTCCCGGCGGAACCGGGGTTACAACCGGTGGCAGGTGTTAATCTCCGCCGCTTCCTTCCAACCCTTTCTCCGTCTTTTTCCGCAACTTTCTAACCCCGCGATGGGCCACATACCAAGCTACTGCCGCGGCAACGGGAATGAACAATGCGGTTGGCAGGGTGGCGCTTTCGATCACCTGCTTTTTTTCCAGCGCCTTGAATACATATCCCGCCAGCCCGGTCAGGTAATAGGAGATGACGATCACACTCAGCCCCTCGGCCATCTCCTGCAACCGCAACTGGATGGCTGAGCGCACGTCCAGGTTCTGCAACAGTTGGGTGTTCTGGGCCTCCATGCTCATCTCCACCCGGGTGCGCAGGATCGCCACCAGATCGGAAATTTCGCGTTCCATGCGGTCCAGCCGGGCGGAAAAGGCACGATACTCCTCCACCACCCCGGCCACCCGCTCCAGGATCACCGACGACAGGGAGGAAAATCCCTCCACCGGCTGCTCCTTCCAGTCGGAAAATCCGCCGCGTACCCGCTCGCTGTAAGGGAACGATGCCGACAGCACATGGTTGAACCGGGCCGACCAATTCACCACCCGGGCCAGATCGACGGTCAGATCCTTGAGCCACCCCTCCATTTTTTCCGCCGTGGACCCGGCGATCGCCTCGGTAATCGCCTTCATGCGGCCGTGCAGCGACTTTTCCAGCCGGTGGGCCTCCTGCACCGCGTCCCGCACCTCGGTACGAGGGATCATCAACAGGTGATAGTAATTCTCGATCTGGCACAAATTGGCCACCGCGAACGCGCCGTGCTCACGGATCGTGTCGGGAGGGCCCGCCACCACATACCGTTCCCGGCCGTTGACCGGCTCGTAGTTGGTATACAGGCCCAGGTGACCATCCAGCACGCGGGCGCCGAACTTGTTGCGGCACACGATCCAGTCGCACACTTCGTCGGTATTCATGGGCCGGTCGGACACCATGATATCCAGGCAGGTCAGCAGCGGCGGGGTGCCAAAGGCCTGCAGGTGAGGCACCACCGCATCCAGCAGCTTCTCGTCCGGGATCTCGCCATCCCGGCTTAAAATGGCCCGCACGAAATAGTATTCCGTGTGCAGTTCCCAGGCCAGTTGCAGGGATACCCGGTCGGTACCGGGAACCGTGCCCCAGGCGTGGCCGCGAATCTCGCCGTTGGTGCGCTGCCCGGCGGGAAGGCCGAGTTGATCGCACAAGGCGTGAAAGCGGCTGCCCATCGCTTCCTCGTCCTCGTCCTCGGCGCGCAGGTACGACACGTGGTGAACCCGCGCCGGACCGGACACGTTCTCCGACGGCACCACCCCCAGACCGGCATGCACCTCTTCCACCAACGAAAAGACGTGCGGCGTGCACACCTCCACACAGATCTGGCACCCCTCCGGACAGCGGTCCGTGTGGGTCATCATGATGCGGTTGCCGGAAACCGTCAGCACCTGTTGCGGACAGGCGGGGATGCAGGCGGGGTGGCCGCCGCACAGGTCGCAGCGTTCCTTGTGAACGCGAATCGGAGTTTCCATGGGTTCCCCTTGGAAAGGTTGGGCGCTACGCTACAACCCGCACATTCCGCCGGAACAGCCGCCGCCCATGGGGCCGCAGGCGCCACCGGGCACCGGACCGCACCCGCCGGTCGGCGCGGAGCCGGATGCCACCGAGGGGGCAAACACGCTCAGACGCCGGGTGACCTGGTGACTGCCACACTCGGGGCATGCGGTTTCGCCGGGCTGAATGTTGATGGACTGCAACAGGGTGAAATCATCCTGACAGCCAGTGCAGGTATATTCGTAAAGGGGCACGGAACCTCCTGCAATAAGTGGAGAATGGGAAAAAATACTAGCACGGCGGCAGGTTACGCACAACCGAAGTGCCACGCACCGGCATCGATCAGGTACACTAGGCGGCTTGGGGAAATGTTCCCCAACAGCGTACCCCCGGCCCTCTAGCCCAAGGAGAGGCGGCCTCGCCGCCCGCGCCCGAACCGGATGCAGCAAATTCCCCTTACCACCATCCGCGAAATTCTCCAGGCCACCGTTCAGGACATTCCGGAACACGATCTGGACGAAATGGCCATTCCGTCCTACACCCACAGCAATCCGCTGATCCGCTGGCTCATGTGGCGGCGCTACCGGGTCATCGAACGCATGGCGGAACTGGCGCCAGACGAAAACGTGCTCGAGTTCGGCTGCGGCATCGGCCTGTTTCTGGCCACCCTGTCGGGGCAGGGGCGTACCGTTTCGGCCATTGACCTGTTTCCGCAGTTCGCCCGGACCCTCGCCGAACGCATGCAGTTGCAGGTGGCGTTTCCAGCCACGCTGGATCAGGTGCCGGACGCCTCGCTGGACCTGATCGTGGCCGCCGATGTGCTGGAGCATGTGGACGATCTGCCCGGGTGGGTGCGCAGGTTTGGCTCAAAACTGAAACCGGGCGGACGCATGCTGGTCAGCGGCCCCACCGAGAACATTGCCTACCGCATCGGGCGCTTTGTGGCCGGGTTTTCCGGCAAGGGGGACTACCACCACACCGACATCGACGACATCCGCCGGGTGTTCGAGGAAAATGGCCTGCGCGCGGTACGCGGCGTGAATCTTCCGTTTGCGGTTCCGCCCCACCTGTTCAGAATTTTCCGCTTCGAAGCCGGGTGAACCCCGGGGCCGGGCATCCGCTCAGGCCACGGTGATCCAGATGCCACCCATGATCAGCCCCACCCCCAGCCAGTAGTGCATGTCCACCCGTTCCCCCAAAAACAGCACACCCACCAGCGGGACCAGCAGGAAGGTCAGCGCGAAAAACGGATAGGCCGCCGTCAGCGGCACCTTGCGCAGAATCCATACCCACAGCAGGGTGGCGCCGCCGTACAGCACCAGGGACAGCAGAAACCAGGGGTAAAGCGCCAACTGGAGCAGCCCCGAGATGTCCTGCGCCCCGGCCACGTGGCGGGCCGACAGCTTGAACAACACCTGCCCGGCAGCCAGTGCGGCCACGCACAGCAACGTCATGCCCAGATAGACCGGATTCATGCCCCGGCCCGGCGGCGTGGGGCCGCGGGTGTCGCCTTCAGTTCGCCGGAAGGCTCATGCGCGGGCAGATCCTCCTGCTCGCGCACCCGCTTGATCAGTGGAACGCGGGGAACATTGGCGGCATCGTAGCCCAGAAAATTAAGCAGCAGTTGAAACCCGAGGATGGTCGGCAGGGCCGACAGCATGACGGTACCGCTGGTGGCGGGAATACCGGTGTGAATACTGGCCATCCAGGAAAAGGCGCCGAATGTGATTCCGAACAGGAACAGTCCCAGTCCCCCGACCAGTTCAAACGTGGCCAGTGAGGTATCCCGCAGGAAGTAATTGTAGAGGATGCGCTTGATGCAGATGCGGAGGTTCTTCCACAGAAACTCCACGGCGGCACTTCGCACCTTCAGGTTGCTTTCCTCGTCGCCGTATACCGCCGTCATGGGGATATCCAGCACCACGGCACCGATGGTGTTGAGGCGAAACAGCATGTCGGTTTCGAAGAAATATCGCTCGCTGAGCTTGTCCAGCGGCAGTTCCCGCACCACCCGGGTATGGATGGCGGTATAGCCGTTGGTGGGGTCCAGCAGGTTCCAGTAGCCGGTGGAGAATTTGGCCAGCGCCGACAGCCCCGAATTGCCGAACAGACGCACCTTTGGCATGGACGACACGTCCTCCGGATGGTAAAAACGGTTGCCCTTGGTATAGTCCGCATCCCCGGACAGCAATGGCCATACGAAGCGGGGAATCAGCTTCGGATCCATCTGCCCGTCCCCGTCCAGCTTCACCACCACGTCGATGCCGTCCGTCACTGCCTGCCGGTAGCCGGTGATCACCGCGCCACCCACCCCCTTGTTGGCCTCGTGACGCACCACGCGGACGCGCGGGTCGGTCACCCGGGTCTCCACCAGATCACCGGTATTTTCGGGACAGCAATCGTCCACCACGTAGATGCGCGAAACTTCCGGGCCGATTCCGGCAATCACCCCCTGGATGTGGGCGGCCACCCGAAAGCAGGGGATCACCACCCCGATGCTGTTTTTCTCTCTCATGGCCACCGTTGTTCCGGCATCCGGTTCCTTCCCTGGAACGGTTTCAGACATTTTCAGCACCCCTTCGCGCAATGCCTGGGCGGATTGTACCGCAAGCCGCGCCGTGTGCCGCGTTCCCCTATCGGCTGATTTTGCCGCCAGCCACAGGCACCGGTCGGGAACCTTTCTCGCCTCTGGCGCCGGAAGTGTGTGCTCCACGGCTCGCCAGAGGTTAAAATAAACGGATGGACGATATTGTTTCCGTCACCCAGCACGGCATTGACCGTGCCCTGAAAGATGGCCTGCTCCTGTTCGACGACGGTCACTACGAAGAGGCGCTGGCGATCTTCGAAAGCGCCCTTGAGCGGTTCGGCCCGAACATGGACCTCTACCACTGGAAAGGGGTCACCCTGCGCAACCTGGGCCGCCTTGGCGAGGCGGTGGCGTCACTGGAAAAAAGTACCGACGCAGCCAAACCGGCGGGCTCCCTTTACGAACTGGCGGTGCTGCTGATCGAGGAAGGGGTGGACGCGGCGCGCGGCGACGGCATCCTCAAGGAGCTTTCCGATCAGGGTGACCTGCCGGCGCGGGAATACCTTGCTCACCGCGCCTACGAGGACGGTGAATTCGATCAGGTGGTGGCGCTGACCCGCGCCGAACGCGACCCGGAAATGGAAACCCAATGGCCGGATGCGGTGGAGTGCCTGGAGACTCTGGAGGGCATCGCCCTCACCGAAATGGGCCAACTGGACGAGGCGCGCTTCCACCTCAAACGGGTGGCCCGGAAAAACCCCGGCTGCGCCAGCCACATGACCAACCTGGGACGCATTTATCAAATGGAGGAGCGTCACAGCCGCGCCCTCAAGTGCTACCTGCGCGCCGTGGAACTGGACCCGGACGACCCGGTCCCGCAGATCAACCTGGCCCACCTGTACGACGAAATGGGGCGCAAGGACGCGGCCAAAAACGTATTTCAGTCCCTGTACGAAGCGTTTGGAACCGACGCGGCGGTGCTGGAGGATTTCGCCCGGTTCCTGGCCAAAAGCGGCGACCTGAAACGGGCCTTTTCGCTGGTGGAGCGCGCCCTGCAGGACGCCGTGGAGGGACCGGAAACCGACGATCTGGCCGCCTTCATGGGATGGCTGGCCATGGACGCCGGCGACCATGACCGGGCGATGGCCATATGGGAGGGACTGATCGCCAGCAAACCGGAGGCGTTCGCCGCCCGCCACTACCTGGCCGGGCTGTTGTCCGAAAAGGGCGAGATTCCCCGCTCCCTGGATCTGCTCGAGGACGCGGCGCGCATCGACCCGACCGCCGCGCGCAACTGGTGCGTGCGTCCGGACGGCGAGGTGGAGGAGTGCTTCAAACCCATATCCGGAGAAGCCCGCTTCCGCACCGTGGCCGGGTTGCCGGAAGGTGGGGCCTGACCCTCTCCCCCGGCACCCCGTGAGCCACCCGCAACCGCCCATCCTTTCCCCGCAACTGGTGGAAATGGCCTACCGGCAGGGGGCCTTCCCCATGGCCGACGGCGAGGGCGAAATCGGATGGTATGCCCCCGATCCGCGCGCCGTGTTCCCGCTGGATCGCTTCCACATTCCCAAACGGCTGGCCCGCACCGTGCGTTCGGGAGTTTTCGAGGTACGGATCAACGCCGACTTCGAAGGCACCATGCGCGACTGCGCCTCCCCCGCGCCGGGGCGCATGTCCACCTGGATCAGCGAGGAACTGGTGCGTATCTACTGCGACCTTCACCACCAGGGCAAGGCACACAGCGTGGAAATCTGGCGGGATGGCCACCGGGTGGGGGGACTTTACGGAGTCGCGCTGGGAGGCGCCTTCATGGGGGAATCCATGTTCAGCCGCGAAACCGACGCCAGCAAGGTGGCGCTGGTGCATCTGGTGAACCGGCTGCGGGAGCGGGGGTTCGTGCTGCTGGATACCCAGTTCATGACCGGGCACCTGGCACGCTTCGGCGCAGAATACATTCCGCTAAGTGAATATTTGCGGCAATTAAAAACGGCGCTGACGTTGCCGTGCCGTTTCGGATAACCGCAAGGGGTGCGCTTCTACCGGCGGCGGCAGCGGCCCCGTTCCGCACGCACCCGCACCCGTACCGGGCGCCGGGCACGGGCCATCATCTCCACCACCATCAGCATGCCCGCTCCCACCGAGAGCACGGTAATCAGTCCGGTCATCTGTTTCCTCCGAAAGGCGCCCTGAAACCGGCGCAAAACACCTCGCACGTTTATTTATTAACCACTAACGCCCCCCTGTCAACTATCGGTACCCATTCTGGAACGGGCCTGCCGTGATTTACTGTTCGATATAATGGACGGGCGCCCCCCGCCGGGGCCCCCTGAAAACCGCTGAATTGGAGGTGTGAGCCGATGCCGCGCGTCGTTGTCCTGCTGTTTTCCCTGATGCTGTTTTTCCCGTTCACCGGCAGCCCCGCCCGCGCCGCGCTGCCCGTGGTGGACAGCCAGGACCAGCCCCTGCCCACCCTGGCTCCGATGCTGGAGGACGCGACCCGCGCCGTGGTCAACATTGCCACCCGCGCCCACTCCCCCCGCCAGGAAAACCCGCTGCTCAACGACCCGTATTTCCAGTGGTTTTTCAATCTCCCCCGGCCACAGCAGCAAAAACCGGCACAAAGCCTCGGCTCCGGGGTGATCGTGGACGCCGAGGCCGGACTGATCCTCACCAATCACCACGTGGTGAAGGGGGCTGCGGAAATCGAAATCACCCTGAAAGACGGCCAGGCCCTGCCCGCCGAACTGGTGGGCGCCGATCCGGACACGGACGTGGCGCTGGTGCGCATCCCCGCCGCCGATCGCCGCGGCGTATCCCTCAGCGCATTGCCCCTGGCCGACTCGGACCGGGTGCGGGTGGGTGATTTTGTGGTGGCCATCGGCAACCCGTTCGGGCTGGGGCAGACCGTCACCAGCGGCATCGTGTCCGCCGTGGGTCGCTCCGGCCTGGGCATCGAGGGGTATGAGGACTTCATCCAGACCGACGCGTCGATCAATCCGGGCAATTCCGGCGGCGCCCTGGTGGATCTGGGCGGCCATCTGGTGGGCATCAACACCGCCATCATCGGCCCTTCCGGCGGCAACGTGGGCATCGGCTTCGCCATTCCGGTCAACATGGCCAGGGACGTGATGGAGCAACTGGTCGAATACGGCCGGGTGCGGCGTGGACGCCTGGGGGTGGTGGGGCAGAACCTGAACCTGGCGCTGGCCCGCACCCTGGGTCTGAAGGACACCCGTGGCGTGCTGGTGGCGCAGGTGGTTCCCGGCTCTCCGGCGGAAACCGCGGGCCTTTCCCCCGGCGACGTGATCGTCGAAGTGGCCGGCCGGCCGGTCAACGGCCTGCACGACCTGCACAATCGGCTGGGCATGCTGCGCGTCGGGGAAAAAACCCGCACCGAAATCATCCGCAACGGCAAGCGCACCCACCTCACCATCGCGGTATCCGACCGATGGGGCGAGCAGGTGGAGGGAGAACGCATCTCTCCCCTGCTGGCAGGGGCCTCCCTGGGGCCAGCGGAGGGCGCCGGGGTCGTGGTGGTGGAAGTGGCGCGCGACACCCGTGCCTGGCTGGCGGGACTACGCACCGGCGACCGGATCCTGTCGGTGAACCGGCAGCCGATTGCCAGCGTCGAAGCCCTGCGCCGCATGCCACTGGTGGATGGCCGCCCGCTACTGCTGCTTATTGCCCGCGAGGGGGAGGAGGCATTCCTGGTGGTGCTTCAGTAGTGTGACAACCTGCCCGTTTTCTGATACAAATTGAACCGCACTGGGCCGGATCGTGGCCGCGGGAATTCTTCCGGAACAAGGAGAGGGAACCATGGGCAACCTGAAGGTGCGCCGCATCGCGGTACTGGGGCTGGCGGCGTTGCTGCTCTCGGCCTGTGCGGGGAATGGTGAGTTCCGCCAGTCGACGGTACCCGTCCCCCCCCCGGCCGACCCGGTAAGCTCGCAACTGCGGACGGTATTGGAGCACACCGATCTGCTGGTGTTTTCCCACCCCATCCCGGAAGCGAAAATCATGCAGCCGGTGAGCGGCAAGCGGGCCGGAATCGTCGAGGCGGCCTCCGCGATCAACGACGGCGAGGTTCCTTCCATGGTCACCCCGAAAGGATGGTATGCCTGGCTGGGCGGCATCGCCAGGGGGACGGGCCAGGCGGAGGGCGCCGATGCCACCGCCGCAGGACATGAAACCGCCAGGAGCGTGCTGGGCGACCCGGACCTCCCCGCCAAGCTGAGTGCCCGTTTCACCCGCGAACTGCGCGGCGAGGGTCTGCGCGCCTAGCGGATCCATGCCGATGAGGTGGTTTCCCGCAAGGACATGGTGATGCTGGTGGAGGTGGAGCACGTGGCCCTGGAAGGAGATGAAAGCACCCTCAATCCGCAACTCCGCCTGCGGGTGTGGGGCCATGCGGCCCTGGTGGGGCCCACCCGCCACGTGCTCAAGGACCGCTCCTTCGACTACCTGAGCGGGGAGCAACTGCGCCTTGCCGAGTGGACCCGGAACGACGGCTCCCGCCTGAGCGCGGAAGTGGATGCGGCGTTGAAGGACATTGCCCGTCAGGTAACCGGCTCCATGTTTGCCACCCCCGCACCGCAACCCGGCACCGACCTGACGCCGGAAGGGTAACTCCGGCCTGAACGGCCATCAACGAATCCGGAGAGAGCATGTCCATCCAGTCCCTCAGCGCCTTGCGCGTGGCCGTAGCGATGCTGTTGGTGGCCGGGTGCGCCACCGGCGGTGCCATGACCGGCCTCGCCCCGGACCAGTTGAGCCGCGTGGAAAACCTGCGGGTTTCCGTGTCTCCCCTGCCGCAACCGGGACTCAAGCTGCCCAGCACGGATGCCGGTAGCGGCGCCGCCCGGGGCGCGGTGGCCGGGGCCTCCACCGCACTGGAAGCAGGCATGGAAAGCGGCGACGGCTACGGCATGATCCTCGGACTGATCGCCGCCCCGGTGGGACTGGTCATCGGCGGCGTGGCCGGCGCGGTGAGCGCCGAAGACGAACAGGCGGTGGAACTGGGCCGCCGGACGGTGGAACAGATCACCGCCGACCCGGCCATTCCCCACGCGTTTGCCGCCCGTATGACCGGCGCGGTGCGCAGCCGTGGCCACCGGGTATCCCCCGCATCCAGCGCCGACCCCGCCCAGGGTGCGCACATGCGGGTGGCCATCACCCGTTTTGATTTCGATTCAAAAGGCGGCGCCAATCCACAAATGCGCCTGATTCTGTCCGGCGAGGCACGCCTGACCGCCGATGGTGAACTCATTGCCAGCCAACCGTTCGAATACCGCAGCGTCACCTCCCGCCGCTTCACCCAGTGGACCGACGGCGACGGGGCGGTGTTGCGCGCGGAACTGAATCAGGCCATCAACGCCATATCCGAACAGGTGGCGCGCGCCTGGTTTTAAGGGTGTGAGTGCCGCACCGCCTGCATAATCAGCATGAGCGTGGGCAGCATGGTCACCGCCAGCGCCTCCCAGCAGACCTGGCGGGAGATCACCGTCTTGAGCGCAAAATAGAGCCAGATCACCGCCAGCAGCAGCACCCCGATCGCCACCCGGTAGATGGTCAGGCCGATGGGTCCGAGCAGGAGCCCCACCGGCAGCAACAGCAGCACCAGCACCCCCATGGCCAGCTCGGTTTCGGAGAACGGAAACGCGTAGGCACCACTGGTTCCGGGAAGCAGGCCGTTGAACACCAGCCATCCCAGCGGAATTTCCAGCGTGAGCAGCAAACTCAGGGCGGATACCAGTGCCGCGGGCTCCGAAAACGCCCCCACCGCCTGGCGGAAGGTCCACACCGTCAGCAACGCCGGTAAAAACGAATAGAACATAAACGCCACCACCCGGCCGATGCCGACGGCGGTCAGGTATTCATCGCGGCCGTCGATGGGAATCACCGGCGGCACGCGCCCTCCGTGACCGGCCTGTTCGCGCATTTCGCGGCGTGCCTTGCGGGTAACTTCCATACGCGGCTCCCAACGGTGCGGATCAAGGTGAATACACTCCCTTTTTCCCTTATCGGATGGGGCGGGATGTGTCCCAAATTTCCAATGAATGCGGTACCATGCCGCCATGATCCGGATGGGGAAAAGATCCACTCACCTGCTCGCCCCCCTGCTCTCCCTGCTGATGGTGCTGCCGTTCGGATGCGCCTCCGGGCCGGAGCGCAACCTGCTGGGGCCGGTGCCGGACGCCACCCGGCAGGCGCTGGGTACCGTCGGGCTGGTAACGCGGCAGGCGCCGCCCTCGGTGATCGTGTCCCTGCCGGAACAGCGCCTGCGGGAGATCGGTGCGGAAGTGGCCGAAGGGGCCAGTGCCGGGGCGGAGATCGGGTTCCGGATCAGCTTCGGAACCCTGGAGGCAATGAGCGTTTTCGACTGCGCCGGCTGTGACGGCGAGGCCTTTGCGGCGCTGCTGCTGTTCATCCTGGCGCTGGCGGCGCTGGGGGTGGTGATCGGCATCGTCGGAGCGGCGGTGGGGGCGGTGGCCGGACTTTTCGGCGGGTTGTTCAAAAAGGGCCAACCCGCCGCCCGCGCGCAGGTGGAAAACAGCCTGGACGGCAAGCGGCTGCAACGGAATTTTGCCGATCACATGCTGGCCGCGGGGTCGGCCCGCGCGCGCCACGGGGGGTTGGTCCCCCTGTCCGGCCTGAACGACCCCACACCGGCGGACACGGTGCTGACCGTGGGCATCAGTCAGGTGGAGTTGATCGGCGACGGGGATCTACAAAAACCGCGCCGGTTGCGGGTGGTGGCTTCGTTCACCCTCACCGACCGGGCCAGCGGGCGGGAACTGCACCGGGGCATCCGCGTGGCCAGGGGGAGGAAAATGCCCCTGCGGGACTGGCTGTCGGATGGCGCCTGGATGCTGTCGGGGGAGTTGAACAAGGCCAGTCAGGCGCTGGCCGAGGAGATCGCCCACGAGGCGCTGCCGGGCAAGGTTCTGGAAAAGCCGTTGCCAAAGGCCGCCTGACGGGCCCTACCCCCCGAACAACCGCCCATCCTCCACCGCCGCGTGCAGGCGGGTGGCATACAGGATGTACAGGGCGCGGAAGGTGGGGGCGAAGTGATTGGCCGGATCGGCGATCAGGTCTTCCACCTCGTTCAGGGTGTAAAACGCGCCGTGGGCCACCTCCTCGGGGTCCGGGGTGGGTTGGTGCCGGGTGCGCGACACGAAAAAGCGCACGTGCTCCCAGCCGTTGTCCTCCCCCGCCTCCAGTTCGCACACCTGCACCAGCTCGTGCTGATCGGCGGCAAGGCCCAGTTCCTCCTCCATCTCGCGCACCGCGCACACGGCGTAATCCTCCCCCGCGTTCACATGCCCGGCGCAGGAGGAATCGTGGGCACCGGGGAAGGTTTCCTTGGTTTCCGCCCGTTTCTGGATGTACAAACGAGCGTCGTGATCCACCAGAAACACATGCACCGAACGGTGCATCAGCCCCTGCTCGTGGATCTCCCGGCGGGTGGCCTGACCGACCACGTTGTTGGCCGCGTCCACCACGTCGAGAATCTCGTGGTCGGTGGGGAATACAGGGCGCTGGTGCATACCGTGTATTATGGCCCGTGGCAGGATGAAGGGGCAATCAGATGGGGAATTCACACAAGATGCCCAATCGTTTTCGATGGGGGCTGCTGGCGCTGCTGTCACTGAATTTTCATGGGGCGCCCGCGTTTGCCACCGACCTGGACGGCGAGGACTGGCAGACGGCGTATATCGCCTTTGAGCAGGACCTCCAGAGTGACGGGTGGGCCGTGTCCGCCTCCATACGGCAGTTCGGAAGTCGTTTCGGAACGGTGGGCATGAGCGTTTTTCTATGTGTAGACGACGCAAACACAGAAGTGTGGTACGGCGGAGATGCCGCCATCGGAGCGGTATTACCGTTCCCTGTGACCCCCTATGCCGGGGTGGGGATCACCGCCGCGGCCACCGACGACCCCACCAATCGGGATGCCGAGATCGTCGCCTTGGAGGCGTTTGCCGAATGGGGCGCGATGCTTCGCATTCCAACCGGACGCAAATACTCCCCCTGGGCCTTTCTGCTGCGCCGAAATTATGTCGGCCATAACGGGATACAGCGCGGCGACAAAACCGAAACGGTCGCGCTGGGGCTTTCTCTTAATTTTTGATGGGTGGAAATAGGACGATGCGACATGGATGGGAGGAGGAGTGGCTGGAGTTTCTGGACGGCTCCGCCTCCCCCTCCGGCGTTGTGGTGCCGGCGACAACCAGTGAGTTTGAGTCGATCCCTCGCGGTTCCGCAAGGCGAGCGAGGTTCCGACCGACGGGCTTTCCCTGGATCGGGTGAGGGGAGCCATTCTGGACAGGCTCGTGTACACTGATTGAATTACATAGAAGGCGATGGATGCGGCCGCTTAAACAAGAGGTGCAGAGATGGGGTGGCTTTTCAATATGTTACGCAGGGGCTTAGATGCTGCGCCCGCCCCCTCATCGGGGCATTACATTTCGTCCCGCGACCTGGAGACGGTCGCGTGTGCGGTCGCTTCAGCCCGCGAGTCGTTGCAGCGCGTGATCGAAGAAGACCCCCCTGAATTGGCGTTGCACATGAGGGATATGTATCGGGATGCGGGCCAGTGCGACCGCGCGACGGCGGTGCTGGCAAGGTATTTTCCCCTCCCCGCCACACCCCCTCTCCCTGTCACGCCTCCCGCGCAGCCAACCCGCCAGTTGGATTGAGTGAAGCAATGAGTGACGGGTAGATTCCAGGCAGGGAGGCCAGGGGGGAAGGGCCCCTAGAACAACCCCACGATCCTCCCGTTCTCGTCAATGTCCACCTTCTCTCCCGCCGGGCGGCTGGGCAGGCCGGGCATGGTGCGGATATCGCCCGCCAGGGCGTACAGGAACCCGGCCCCGGCGCTCACCTTGATGTCGCGGATCGGGAAGGTGAAGCCGGAAGGCGCGCCCAGCAGCTTGGGATCGTGGGACAGGGACAGGTGGGTCTTGGCCACGCACACCGGCAGGCTGTCAAACCCCCGCGCGGTCAGTTCCTCGATGGCCTTTTTCGCCTTGGGGGCAAAATCCACCCCGCGCGCCCCATAGATGCGCGTGGCCACGGCGCGGATCTTTTCCTCGATGGAATCCCCCTCGCTGTACAGGAACTTGAAATCGCCCGGCTTTTCCGCCGCCTCCACCACGGCGCGGGCCAGATCCGCCGCCCCTTTGCCGCCCTCGGCCCAGTGGTTGCTGGTGACCGCCTTCACGTCCACCTGCGCGCACAGGCGCTGGATGGCCGCCACCTCGGACGCGGTATCGGTGGGGAAGCTGTTGATGCACACCACCGGCTGCACGCCAAACTGCTTCACGTTTTCGATCTGCTTGAGCAGGTTCTGGCAACCCGCCTCAACGGCCGCCACGTTCTCCTGCAACAGCTCCTCGGCCAGCGGCTTGCCGGCCACGATCTTGCCCACCCCGCCGTGCATCTTCAGGGCGCGGATGGTGGCCACGATCACCACCGCGTCGGGAACCAGCCCGGAGTAGCGGCACTTGATGTTCATGAATTTTTCGCACCCCATGTCCGCGCCGAAGCCGGACTCGGTGACCACGTAGTCGCCGCATTTGAGGGCGATCTGGTCGGCCAGCACGCTGCTGTTGCCGTGGGCGATGTTGGCGAACGGCCCGCAATGCACGAAGGCCGGGGTGTTCTCCACCGTCTGCACCAGATTGGGCATGATGGCGTCCTTGAGCAGCACCGCCATGGCCCCGGCGCACCCCAGATCCTCGGCGGTCACCGGCTGGCCGTCGATGTTGCTGGCCACGATGATCCGCCCCAGCCGCTCGCGCAGGTCCTTCAGCGACGTGGTCAGGGCCAGGATGGCCATCACCTCGCTGGCCACGGTGATGTCGAAATGGTTCTCGCGCGGCACCCCGTCCACCTGCCCGCCCAGCCCCACCACCACGTTGCGCAGGGCCCGGTCGGAAATGTCCACCACCCGGTTCCAGGTGATGGAATGGGGGTTGATGTTCAGCCGGTTGCCGTGGTGCAGGTGGTTGTCGATAAACGCGGACAGCAGGTTGTGCGCGGCGCCGATGGCGTGGATGTCGCCGGTGAAGTGGAGGTTGAAATCCTCCATGGGCACCACCTGGCTGTAGCCCCCGCCGGCGGCGCCCCCCTTGATGCCGAACACCGGCCCCAGGGACGGCTGGCGAATGGTGATGACCGCGTTCTTGCCGATGTGGTTCAGGCCCATGCCCAGCCCCACCGTGGTGGTGGTCTTGCCCTCGCCCAGCGGCGTGGGGGTGATGGCGGTCACGTCGATGTACTTGCCATTGGGCTTGGTTTTCATCCGTTCCAGCACATCCAGATGGACCTTGGCCTTGGTGCGCCCGTACAGCTCCAGATCGTCCTCGGAAAGGCCCAGCCGGGCGGCAATTTCCTGAATGGGAAGCAGGGTCGCCGCCTGGGCGATATCGATGTCGGACGGCACGGCCATGGGGAAACCTCACACCTGGTAGAGATCGTTTGTCTGGGTTGCACGCCGACGCAGCCGCCGACCCGTCGGATTGTTGCGTCCCCGGTCGGAGGTGTCAAGTTCGCCGGATCCGCCAAAGCCCTAACCCTCGCACCCCCGAGCGCCGATAAGGAGGGTATCGCGGGGCACATTTTTTTCAAGCGGCCACGTCCGCGCAGCATAAAGTGGAAGGGATGCCATGGGCCTGAAGGGAACATTCAAGGATTTCTCCGTTTCCGACATCATCCAGTTGATCCACTATCAGAAAAAGAGCGGCCGCCTGACCGCCCGCAAGGGGGACAGCGTGTGGGTGCTCGGCTTCGAGAAGGGCAAGCTGGTTCACGCCTCCACCGATGAGCGCGGCATGCCGCGTCTGGGCGAGATTCTGCTGCGCCAGGGCTACATCGACCGTGAAAGCCTGGCCGGCGCCCTGCGCGAGCAGGACGAAAAGGGCCTGCCGCTGGGCCAGATGCTGGTCAAGATGGGCAAGATCCAGGAGGAGGACATCGGTCACGCCCTCAGCTTCCAGTTGCAGGAGACCGCCCTCAACCTGTTTTTCCACCAGGACTCGGAATACATGTTCGAGCGCCTGCCGGTGAAATACGACCCAAGCCTGATCACCCCCATCAACACCGAGTTCATCCTCATGGAAGGTTCCCGGCGACTGGACGAATGGCCGGCCATCGCCGACCGGATCAACGGGGCCGACGCGGTGTTCGAGCACAACCCGGAAGAGAAACCCCGCCGCAACAGCAGCACCGATTCCCATAACCGGATCTTTGAACTGGTGGACGGCACGCGCACCGTGGAAGGGCTGGTGCGCAACAGCGGCATGGGCGTGTTTGAAACCGCCCGCCTGCTGGGCGATCTGGTCATGGACCGGGCAGTGGTGCTGGCGGTGGAAGGCAGCGCCAGTCTGCGCGACCCGGTGACCGGCAACATGCTGGACCCCCGTCCCCACAACCCGCAGCCGGTGGCCAGCGGCGCCGGTGGTGGCGGTGGCGACGACCCGGGCGGATTGCCCTGGTAGCCCGCCGGGTTTCCACCCGGCCCGAAAGCCCCCGGCACCGCTTCGCGCACCGGCCCATCCGGCGGGGCGCATTACCGCGTCGTCATTGACAGTCCGCACCATCGCCCCCTACACTGGCGTATTTCCGTAACGGTACGTGCGTCAGGCTCCGCAAGGGGCCGGCGGGAGCAGCAGGTGAGCGAAACCCCCTTCAATACCATTGAGGAGGCCATCGAGGCCATCCGCAACGGCCAGATGATCATTCTGGTGGACGATGAAGACCGCGAGAACGAGGGCGATCTGGTGCTTGCAGCCCAGGACATCACCCCGGAAGCGGTCAACTTCATGGCCACCCACGGGCGCGGTCTGATCTGCCTGTCCCTCACCCCCCAGCAGGTGGAACGCCTGCACCTGGGGCCCATGAGCAGCACCAACACCAGCCCCTTCGAAACCGCGTTCACCGTCTCCATCGAGGCGCGCGAGGGGGTCACCACCGGTATCTCCGCCCAGGACCGGGCGGTCACCATCAAAAAGGCCTCCGACCCGGAGTGCCTGCCCCACGAACTGGTGCGCCCCGGCCACATCTTCCCGCTGCGCGCGGTGCAGGGGGGCGTGCTGCGCCGGGCCGGGCAGACCGAGGGCTCGGTGGATCTGGCGCGGCTGGCGGGCAAAACCCCGGCCGGAGTGATCTGCGAGATCATGAACGACGACGGCACCATGGCGCGGGTGCCCGACTTGGCCGTTTACGCCAAAAAACACAACCTGATCATGGTCACCGTCAAGGACCTGATCGCCTACCGGGTGCGCACGGAAACCCTGGTGCGCCGCTCCGCCGAGGCCGTGCTGCCCACCGACTACGGCGATTTTCGCGCCATCGTGTACGAAAATGAGGTGGACCACCAGAACCACGTGGCGCTGGTGAAGGGCGACATCTCCACCGGCACGCCGCTGGTGCGGGTCCACTCCGGCTGCCTCACCGGCGACGTGTTCTCCTCCCGCCGTTGCGACTGTCAGCCCCAATTGCATCACGCCATGCAGAAAATCGAGGAGGCGGGACAGGGGGTGTTGCTGTACATGCAGCAGGAGGGCCGCGGCATCGGGCTGATCAACAAGATCCGCGCCTACAAGCTGCAGGACGAGGGCATGGACACGGTGGAGGCCAACGAAAAGCTGGGCTTCAAGGCCGACCTGCGCGACTACGGCGTGGGGGCGCAGATTCTGGTGGACTTGGGGCTGAACAAGATCCGCCTGATGACCAACAACCCGCGCAAGATCGTGGGCCTGTCCGCCTACCACCTGGAGGTGGTCGAGCGGGTGCCGGTGGAGATCACCCCCGGCAACGACAACGCGGGCTACCTGAAGACCAAGAAGGACAAGCTGGGCCACCTGCTCAACAAGGTGTAGCCCGCGCCGATTTTTTGTAACGGAGGCGCGTGTCGCCCCCGCCGGACAAGCCGGAACGCTCCGGTTCCACCCGGCGCAACACCCCAGAACGGAGTTGGATAAAAACATGCCGAAGTTCGTGGAAGGCAAGCTGACCGGCACCGGCCGCTACGGAATCGTGGTGTCGCGCTTTAACAACCTGATTACCGAGCGCCTGCTGGAAGGGTGCCTGGACGGTCTGCAGCGGTCCGGCGTGGCCGATGGCGACATTACCGTGGTGCGCGTGCCCGGCTCGTTCGAGATGCCGGTGGTGGCCGGCGCCATGGCCAAATCGGGCAACCACGACTGCATCATCGGCCTGGGCGCGGTAATCCGTGGCGGCACCCCGCATTTTGACTACGTATCCGCCGAGGTCACCAAGGGCCTGGCCCAGGTGTCCATGGATTCCGGGCTGCCGGTGATCAACGCCGTACTCACCACCGACACCATCGAGCAGGCCATCGAGCGGGCCGGCACCAAGGCCGGCAACAAGGGCTTCGACGCGGCCCGCGGCGCGGTGGAGATGGTCAACCTGATGAAGCAGCTGGGATAACATGGGACTGCGCCGCAAAGGCCGTGAACTGGCGCTGCAAATGCTGTTTGCCCAGGACCGGGAAACCATGCGCGAATCGGCCATCGAGGCCTTCTGGGAGGCGGCCGAGGCCCCGTCCGACGCGCGCGCGTTCGCGGAACGCATGGTGGAACTGGTGACCGCCCACAAGGCGGAACTGGATGCGGCCATCAGCCGCAGCGCCGACAACTGGACCGTGGACCGCATGAGCCGGGTGGACCGCAACCTGCTGCGGCTGGCCGTGTGCGAGTTGCTGTACGTGGACACCCCGGTGAACGTGGCCCTGGACGAGGCGGTGGAAATCGCCAAGCGGTACGGCGGGGACGAGTCCAGCCGTTTCGTCAACGGCGTGCTGGACCGGGCCGCCCGCGACCTGCCCGCCCGCCCGGAAAGCAACACCCCCCCCGCCGCCTAGACGCAACCGGTTTTTCTGATGATTCCCCAAGCAACTGGAACCACCCGATGATTGAACGCTATACCCGGCCCCGCATGGGCAAGCTGTGGTCCGAGGAGTCCCGCTTCCGCTACATGCTGCAAGTGGAGGTCTTCGCACTGAAGGCGCTTACCGAGCGCGGCGTCGTTCCGCAGGGGGTGGCCGACGAGGTGGAACGCGAAGCGACCATCAACGTGGCGCGCATCGCCGAGATCGAGGCGGTCACCCGCCACGACGTGATCGCCTTCGTTACCTCGGTCACCGAAAACCTGTCCGAAAAGGCCCAGCAGTGGACCCACTGGGGACTGACCAGTTCCGACGTGCTGGACACCGCCCTGGGCATGCAGATGCGGGACGCCGCCGACCTCCTGCTGGCCGGGGTGGACGGCCTGCTGGACGTGATCGAGCACCGGGCCCGCGAGGCCAAGGACATGGTGTGCGTGGGACGCTCCCACGGCATCCACGGCGAACCGATCAGCTTCGGCCTCAAATTCGCCAGCTGGTATTCGGAGATGGAACGCGCCCGGGTGCGCCTGGCGCGGGTGCGCGACCGGGTGGCGGTGGGCGCCGTGTCCGGGGCCATGGGCAGCTTTGCCCACCTGGCGCCGGATGTGGAGGCGGATATCTGCCGCATGGCCGGCCTGCTGGCGGAGCCCATTTCCACCCAGGTGATCCCGCGGGACCGGCACGCGGACTTTTTACAGACCATCGCCCTCATCGGCGCGGGACTGGAACGCATCGCCGTGGAGGTCCGCCACCTGCAACGGACCGAGGTGCTGGAGGCGGAAGAGGGGTTCGTGAAGGGCCAGAAGGGTTCCTCCGCCATGCCCCACAAGCGCAACCCCATCGGCTCCGAAAACATCTCCGGGCTGGCCCGCATCCTGCGCGGGAACGCCCTGGCGGGGCTGGAAAACGTGGCCCTGTGGCACGAGCGCGACATCTCCCACTCGTCGGTTGAACGGGTGGTCCTGCCCGACTCCTGCATCCTGCTGGACTACATGCTGGCGCGCATGGCGCACATTCTGGGCAACCTGGGCCTGTTCCCGGATCAGATGCAGAAAAACCTGGACCTGACCGGCGGGCTGGTCTACTCCCAGCGGGTGCTGCTGGCCCTTTCCGAGGCGGGCGCCCCGCGCGACGAGGCCTACCAGTGGGTGCAGCGCAACGCCATGGAGGCTTGGCAGGAACGCGGATCGTTTAAAAAACGGCTGCAAAAGGACCCGGAAATCTCCCACTGGCTGCCGCAGGTGGTGTTGGACAAGTGCTTCGAGCCGGACTACTATTTGCGGCATGTGGACGAAATTTACCGGCGTGTGTTCGGACGTGTGTAATCGGAAATTCCCGTTTGGATTGTGGAGTTTGTGAGCGATGAAAAAGGGCGAGAAGCTGTACGAGGGCAAGGCGAAGATCATCTACGCCACCGACGACCCGAATCTGGTGATCCAGTACTTCAAGGACGAGGCCACCGCCTTTGACGGCAAGAAGAAGGGCATCATCGAGAACAAGGGGGTGGTGAACAACCGCATCAGCGAAGCCCTGTTCAACATGCTCACCGAAAACGGCGTGCACACGCACATGGTGGAGCGCCTGAACGACCGGGAGATGCTGGTCAAGAAGCTGAACATCATCATGGTGGAGATGATCGGCCGCAACATCGCCGCCGGCAGCCTGGCCAAGCGCATCGGACTGGAAGAGGGCACCGTGCTGCCCCGCCCCATCGTGGAGACTTACTACAAGTCCGACGCCCTGGGCGACCCGATGCTGTGCGACGAGCACATCTTCATGATGGAACTGGCCACCCCGGCTCAACTGGAAACCATGCGCGAGACCACCCGCAAGGTGAACCGCCTGCTCACCGACTTTTTTGCCGCGCGCAAGCTGCGGCTGGTGGATTTCAAGGTGGAATACGGCGTGCACAACGGCGAGGTTCTGCTGGGCGACGAAATCTGCCCGGACACCTGCCGCCTGTGGGACATGGACACGGACGAGAAGATGGACAAGGACCGCTTCCGCCGCGACCTGGGCAAGATCGAGGAAACCTATGCCGAAGTCGCGCGCCGCGTGTGTGGCGAAATCTAGAAGGAACGCATCATGAAAGCGACCGTAACCGTTACCTTCAAGAACGGGGTGCTGGAGCCGCAGGGCAAGGCGGTGCTGCACTCCCTGCACACCCTGGGCTTTGGCGGCGTCAACAACGTTCGGGTTGGCAAGCTGATCGAACTGGATCTGGAGGATGGCGATCAGGGCAAGGCCCACGAGCAGGTCACCCGCATGTGCGAGGAGCTTCTGGCCAGCCCGGTGATCGAGAACTACCACATCGACATCCAGCCGGGGTAACATCCCTGCTGTGCGCCCCGACAGGGCGCCCCTGAAAAAATGACCCGGCGCCACGGCGGCGCGGTGGAACAAAGGGGACGGGGTGATCGGAACCACGGGAAAACTGCGCGGCGCGCTGCTGGTCAATCTGGGCACGCCGGAGGCCCCCACCGAGGAGGCGGTCCGCAACTACCTGGCCGAGTTTCTGTGGGACCCGCGGGTGGTGGACGTGTTCCGCCCCCTGTGGTGGTATATCCTCCATTTTAAAATCCTGAAAACCCGCCCGGCGGAATCGGCCCGGCTGTATCAAAAGGTGTGGACCGATCAGGGCTCCCCGCTGATGGTCACTGGCGACCGCCAGCGCGACATGCTGGAGGAGGCCCTCACCGTCGGCCGCGAGGACACGGTGCCGGTGGCGCTGGCCATGCGCTACGGGGCCCCGTCCATCCACGACGGCCTGCGCCGCCTGGTGGACATGGGGTGCGGCAACGTGGTGGTGCTGCCCCTGTTCCCCCAGTATTCCATTGCCACCACCGCCAGCGTGCAGGACGCCATGCTGGCGGCCCTGCGCGGCTGGAAGGACGCCCCGGTGTGCAAGCTGGTGAATAATTATCACGACCACCCGGCCTACATCTCCGCCCTGGCCGCCACCGTGCGCGAGGCATGGGAAAAGGAACCCCCGTCCGACGTGCTGCTGATGAGCTTTCACGGCACCCCGGAGCGGTACCGCACCAAAAAGGGGGACCCCTATTTCGACCAGTGCACCCGCACCGCCCACCAGTTGGCCGACAAGCTGGGCCTGAAACCCGGCCGCTGGCAGATAACCTTCCAGTCCCGCTTCGGCAAGGAGCCCTGGTTGCAGCCGTATACGGATGAAACCCTGATCACCTTCGGCCAGCGCGGCATCCGCTCGGTGGACGTGATCTGCCCCGGCTTCGCGGCGGACTGCCTGGAAACCCTGGAGGAGATCGCCGAAACCGGCCGCGATCAGTTCCTGAACGCGGGCGGCAAAAAATTCCGCTACATCCCCGCCCTCAACGACCGCGAGGACCACATGCAGGCACTGGCCAAGGTGGCGCGGGCGCATTTCTGACTCCCTCGGTTCCCTGCCCCCGTTGGACGGGTTCAAAATCCGCGACATTCTCTCATGTGTCCTCTTAACCTTCTAGGCTGACGAATAGATTGACGGTCTCGATGGGCCGTCTGCCTTGGTTTCGGTAGCCTAGAAGGTTAAGAGGACATACTATGTGAATCTTTCCCTGACTGCCATTTTTCTGGATATCCCCGCGCTTCCGGAAGTGCCCGCGGACGTGGTGGGTGGTCCCTCATTCGTTAGCATCTCCAACGTGAGGGCAAATCCCTGACAACCCGGCCGAAACAGGAACCCCCACACCCGTCGCATGGTGGAGGCCTTGCCCGCCTCCGAATGCCAGTCACCTATGCGGATACCGCCATGCGCGCAGCACCCATTGACACCCCCCCACCCCGGGATTACAAGTGAAGTAGAGAGTCAAAACGGCTTCCGCCCCCGCCGGGGTGGGCCCGGCCCTTCGGGGTGGCGGCCGCGTGAATTGTGGAGGTCGTCATGGGAAACCTGATTCGCTTCGGGCGCAGGGAGGTGCCGGTTCACACCATCGAATCGCCCTTCATGGCGCTGCAACAGGAGGTCAACCGGCTGTTCGACAGCTTCTGGGGCGACCTGCCGGCGGACCCGTTCCGCCTGCTGGAGTCCCCCATCCGCGGCTTTTCCCCGCGCGTGGACGTGACGGAGACGGAAAAGGATCTGCACGTCAGCGCCGAACTACCCGGCATGACCGAAAAGGACGTGGAACTCACCCTGACCGGTGACGCGCTCACCATCAAGGGAGAGAAAAAGGAGGAAAAGAAAGAGGAAAAGGAGGGGTACACCCACTGCGAACGGTACTACGGCTCCTTCCACCGCATCATTCCGCTGCCGGTGGAGGTGATGCAGGACAAGGTCTCCGCCACCTTCAAGGACGGCATCCTGACCATCGCCCTGCCCAAGGCCGAGGCCGCCAAAACCCCGGTCCGCAAGATCGAGGTCAAGAAGGCCGCGTAACGCAGGCGGGTGCACCCGCCCAACATGAAAGGCCACCCCCCCGGCCGGGGGGGTGGCCTTTTTCTTTTGAGGATTCACTGCTTGAGTCCAGGGGGGTTGCCAATCCCCGAAACCGGCTTAAAACAGGTTGTGGGGCAAACGGCCCCGCCACATCGGCACCACGACCGCCCCACCCGGCTTACCCGGCTCACGGGGCCTGCATATGGACATTCGGTTATGGATCTGAACAAATTCACCATCAAGGCCCGCGAGGCGGTGCAGGGCGCCCAGGAGACGGCGTTGGCCATGCACCATCAGGAGGTGGACGGCGAGCACCTGTTGCTGTCCCTGCTGAAAGATGCGGATGGCCTCGCCCCGCGCCTGCTCACCCGCGCCGGAGCCGACCTGACCGCCCTGCAGGGAACCATTGCCGCCGACCTGCAAAAGCGCCCGCAGGTGACCGGCGGTGCCACCGAGGCGGGCAGGATCTATGTCACCCAGCGCCTCAACGCCCTGCTGGTGGCCGCCCAGAACGAAGCACGGGCGATGCAGGACGAATACGTGTCGGTGGAGCACATCCTGCTGGCGTTCATCGCCGAGGGAGGCAAAGCCGGCAAGGCGCTGAAAAATGCCGGCATCACCCGCGACGCCTTTTTAAAAGCCGTGTCCGAGGTTCGCGGCCACCAGCGGGTCACCAGCGACAACCCGGAGGGGCAGTACGAGGCCCTGCAAAAATACGGCATCGATCTGGTGGAACAGGCCCGGAACGGCAAGCTGGACCCGGTCATCGGGCGCGACACCGAAATCCGCCAGGCGATCCGCGTGCTGTCGCGCAAAACCAAAAACAACCCGGTGCTGATCGGCGAGGCCGGTGTGGGCAAGACCGCCATCGTGGAGGGTCTGGCCCAGCGCATTCTGGCCGGGGACGTGCCCGAGGGACTGAAGGACCGCACCGTGTTCGCGCTGGACATGACCGCGCTGATGGCCGGGGCCAAGTACCGGGGCGAGTTCGAGGAGCGCCTGAAGGCGGTGCTGAACGAGATCAAGGCCGCCGAAGGGCGCATCATCCTGTTCATCGACGAGTTGCACACCATCGTCGGCGCGGGCCGCACGGAAGGCTCCACCGACGCGGGCAACATGCTCAAACCGATGCTGGCGCGGGGCGAACTGCACTGCATCGGCGCCACCACCCTCAATGAATACCGGCAGTACATCGAAAAGGACGCCGCCCTGGAGCGCCGCTTCCAGCCGGTGCTGGTGGCCCCGCCGGACGTGGAGGACACCGTGTCCATCCTGCGCGGCCTGCGCGAGCGCTTCGAGGTGCACCACGGGGTGCGCATTCAGGATGCCGCCATCATCGCCGCCGCACGGCTTTCGGACCGCTACATCGCCGACCGCTTTCTGCCCGACAAGGCCATCGACCTGGTGGACGAGGCGTGCGCGGGCATCCGCACCGAGATCGACTCCATGCCCGCGGAACTGGACGAGATCACCCGCAGGGAGATGCGCCTCAAAATCGAGGAGGCCGCCCTCAAAAAGGAGCAGGACGACCCGGCCTGCGCCGAGCGGCTGACCCACCTGCAAAAGGAACTGGCCGATCTTTCGGAACAGGCCAAAACCATGCGCGCCCGGTGGGAAACGGAAAAAACCGAGGTCACCCGCGTGCGCGACCTGAAATCCGAAATCGAGCAGGTGGGGCACGAAATCGCCACCGCCGAGCGGGCCTACGACCTGGAAAAGGTGGCGGAACTCAAATACGGCCGGCTGCCGGATCTGCACAAGCAACTGGCCGCCGCCCAGCACCACGAGGACACCGGCCCGCGCCTGCTGTCGGAAGAGGTCACCGAGGAGGAGATCGCCCAGGTGGTGGCGCGCTGGACCGGCATTCCGGTCACCCGCCTGATGGAGGGGGAGCGGGAAAAACTGCTTCAGCTGGACGACATCCTGCACCGGCGCGTGGTGGGGCAGGACGAGGCGGTGCAGGCGGTGGCCGATGCGGTCATCCGCGCCCGCGCGGGCATCAAGGACCCGAAACGGCCGATCGGCTCGTTCCTGTTTTTGGGCCCCACCGGGGTGGGAAAAACGGAGCTGGCACGGACCCTGGCCGCCTCCCTGTTCGACAGCGAGGACGCCATGATCCGCATTGACATGAGCGAATACATGGAGCGCCACGCGGTGTCGCGGCTGGTGGGTGCCCCTCCTGGCTATGTGGGCTTTGAGGAGGGCGGCCAACTGACCGAGGCGGTGCGCCGCCGCCCCTACAGCGTGCTGCTGTTCGACGAGGTGGAAAAGGCCCACCCGGAGGTGTTCAACATCCTGCTGCAACTGCTGGATGACGGCCGCCTCACCGACAGCCACGGCCGCACCGTGAGTTTTAAAAACACGGTGGTGATCCTCACCAGCAACATCGGTTCGCCATACCTGCTGGACGGCATCGACGACGCGGGCCACATATCCGACGACGCCCGCGGACGCGTGATGAACGAACTGCGCCTGCACTTCCGCCCGGAGTTTTTAAACCGGCTGGACGACGTGGTGCTGTTCAAGCCGCTCACCCGCGCCGAGATCGTGCACATCGTCGATTTGCTGCTGGCCGAAGTGGGCCACCGGCTGGCGGACCGGCAGATGACCCTGACGGTCACCCCGGAGGCCAAAATCCATGTGGCCACGGAGGGCTACGACCCGGTATACGGAGCACGGCCGCTCAAGCGCTTCATCGAGCACCGCATGGAAACGGCCATCGCCCGCGCCCTGATCGGCGGCGGCGTTCCCGACGGCGCCCACCTGACCGTGGACGTGAAGGACGGGACGTTTGTGGTGAGCGCGGAGGGGCGGGGGTAAACCCTTTCAGGAATTCCAACCGGCCGGAGTTTCGGCCGTTTTCATCGGAAGCACGCGAAACACGGCGCCACTGTGATCCGGCATCTCCCGCAGAAAGACAAACCTCACTTCACGAGCCAGCCGTTCGAACGGCACGAATTTGTCGGCGTTTTTTGAAATGGCCACCACCAGCGTCTCCGCTCCCCTTTCCGCCTGACGCTCCACCGTGGCGCGAAAGGTGCCGATTCGCGCTTCCTGTTGATCGCCAACCCGCGGGAGGCTTCCGGTGGTGTGGTGGCTCTTCCAGTAGACCGCATCGGGAAGCGTGGACAAAATCACCGTGTCCTTTTGCAGCAAGCCACGAAACTCGCTGGATTCCAGATAGGGGAGGATCTGCCAGGTACTGTAGGTGGCCATGGAGTAATATCCGGTTCCCTTGGTCCGGCAGCTGTCCAGCACCTGAAGCGTGACCGGGAACGCATGCACCGCAAGCCAGACCCCGCATGCCACGGGCATGGTCACCACCACCCGGCGGCCTCCACCCGCGTTGAACTGCGCCACGGCCTGATTGCACAGGCACCCGGTGGCAACCAGCAGAAACGGCAGGGCTGGCACCAGATAGCGGTATTCCGGATTTCCCACCCGCGATTTGGTGACCACAATAAACGCCACGTACAACACGCTGAACCCGCCGAAAACCAGCAGCCCCCCCCACCCGCCGGCAACCCGCCCGCGAAGCATTTTCCAGAATACATACGCCGCGCTGACCGCAATCACCAGCAATGCCACAATGGTGACGCCCCGCGCCGGAATGGAAAGCGGCGCGTAGTTCCAGCCGGGCCCCAGGGTCCCTGAAAACAGCCAGCCCCACATTTCCACCAGATACAGGGAGGCCACCTCGGAAAGATTCGCCGAAGGGTCGCTGCGGCTGCCAAACATGGTTCCGACAAGGATCTGGTTGCGAATCAGCCAGGCCACCCCGATGGACACCGCCAGCGCGCTGAATGTGGCACCGTCGGCCATGCGCCGGGCCCGCGGCAAACCCGGCACCAGCCAAATCAGCCCGATCCCCAGCGGCACCAGCACCGCACCGGGATAGCGGGTGCCCAAGGCCAGTGCGGAGCAGGCCGCAAACCCCAGCAGCGCGGCCCGCTCCCCTCCCCGCCGCCAATACCGTTCCGCCAGCACCAGAGCGCCCGCCACAAACAGCATGAACACCGATTCCGAAAGCCCCTGGGAGGCCATCCAGATATGAACCGGAGAGGCCACCAGCGCCACAACGGTCAGCACGCCCACCAGGGGGGATTCAAAGCGGCGACACACCCACCAGGCCAGCAATCCGACGGTCAACCCGTGCGCTGCGGCATTCACCCAGCGCAGGGAATCCTGCGGGTCCACCCCCAGCAGCCCGACCAGGGCCAGAACGGATTGAAAGACGGGGGGATAAAGGTACTGCGGCGAACCGGATATGCCCGCCCACCCGTTGCCCTGCAACAGGTTGCGGGCCTGGGCGATGTAGCCGATCACATCGGTGGAAATGGCCGCCCCGTACACCCCGGTGGCATACACCACCAGACAGGATGCAACCAGCCCGGCCAATGCGGGGACCAGAATTTCGTACGGCTCAAACCGTGTCCCCATGCCAGCACCGCGCTTAGGGTGATTCCGCTTCCAGCGGATCCGGAAACAAACACTTTTAGTGTGTGCGGAACATCGCCACACCACCGGCCCCGCCTGCCGCAGCGTCGTGGTGTGCACGGTGCGGTTCATGCTAATGGCACCGTTTACAAATTGCAATCCGCCCCGCCCCCCGTACTGTTCACCGGGGGGGCGGGGCAGGGCGAAATTCGGGCTATTTGTCATCCATCATCGGCTGACCCGTCATGCCGCCGTCCATCATCGGCTGGCCGGACATGGTGTCTTCCATCATCGGTTTGGCGGCCATGCCGTCGTCCATCATCATGCCGTCCTTGTGGGAACAGCCGGTGGCCACTGCGGCCAGCAGCAACAGGGTGGGGATCAGGATTTTCATGGCGGTGCTCCTTGGGGGCAAAGGGGTGTTGCGCGCCCCGGCCCGCGTGGCCGGGGCGTCAGGGAAAAGCGTATCCCCCGCCGGTAACGCGGGGGTTACGGCCTTGTGAAGATTGGATAATGATCGTCTAGCGCCCCACCCCCATCAGCAGGTGGTGCACATTCGCGTTCAGTCGCACCCGGTCGCCACCGGACAGAGGCTCGTCCAGCCAGGAGCGGCTGAACTTGTACTCACCAAAAAACTCCCACCCCGCCGCCGTGGTGCGCGACACCCCGGCCAGCACCTGGGCCGCCGGGCCGGAGTATTTGTAATGAAAGGTATCCCCCAGCGCCGTTTGCGCCTCCACGTGGGGGATCGACACCCCCAGGCCGAAGCCCGCGTAGGGTCGGGTGACGCCCCGTTTCGGGTCCCCGGGCCGGGGCGGGTCGCCGCGCCACAGGGCGTTCAGGGTGAGCAGGTTCAGGCCGTGGCTGTTGTTGAAGTGGGAAAGGGTGTTCGATACCGGTTCCACCGTGTCCACCGGCGCGCCGCCACGCGTGCCGGTCACATGGGCGTTGGCGGTAGTATCCAGATACACCTTGGCGTGGGTGAAGTCGAGGGCGATGCCCGCCCCCGTCCGCCCCGGCAGCCACCGGGTG
>Ga0224496_10000386_pt1 | contig 30905 bp, 38 predicted proteins | sample SF_Jul11_sed_USG_2_FD_168127 | JGI IMG/M metagenome (GOLD analysis project Ga0224496, IMG submission 168127) | Sediment microbial communities from San Francisco Bay, California, United States - SF_Jul11_sed_USGS_8_1 | ecosystem: Environmental > Aquatic > Marine > Sediment | place: USA...
CATGCATCGTCCTACGCTGATGGGGTTCTGTATGTTTTACTGTTCATTCCACCAATGATGCTTCTGCTCCACATTGTGGTGCAGGAACCTGTGTAGTAATTTCTTGAGATAAGAATACATGTTTAATGTAATTGGATGGTCCAACACTTTTTGAAAATTGCCTTGCCATGAATCCCATCTAAAATTGCAGTTCTTGCATCTGTATGCCATTTATTTTTGTACATCCTCTGGTTTCTTTCCAGATTCTTTGAATGCGTTTACGTCCTTTGATGTCTTTTCTTTTCTTCCTTTGAATTTTGCGAAAATACTTTCTAACATGATTCACTAGGTCGACACTGGCTTATAAACACAGAAAACTTCAATCACAATACGTAGCTGAGTAGTCAATTCAGTCCTTCCTTGCAGATGTGCAGACTCACACCACTACGCTACTAACATTACGCCAATATTGTTTATAGAGTTTCATATTGCTTGAGGTTAATTAGGATGAAAGGACTATTCATATCATGAATACAATGCAATCATGGAATCAAAAAATATGTTCGGACTGCAAGAGAGTGCATTGTCAAAAAGGATGCAACTGCGATTGTCATTGGGAGCCCTGAAGAACAATTTTGACACACGGTATGGTTACTCAAGATACTTGTCCTCATAATGCAAAAGTCAAGATGGCAGGACTCAAGGACATGTACGAATGTACAAATTGTCACAAATTTATTCCCATGATTAAATCAAAAGAGATTGATCATACAGCTCCTCAATATTTAGAGAATAGTTGGGAAGATGACTGATTAGAAATTCTAGAATGTCAGACTGAATATATTTTGAACAAATATTATTTCTGCGAATTTGTAAACGATTGATTTCATAGTGATTACAGTTGCTTGAACAGATTTTTTGTCAAATCCCGGGAATTGTTCTAATTGAGTAGAGTTATCAACTAGCACGGTATTATATAATATGAATAAAAACAAAATTGAAGAAGATCCGATCAGCACGTGGGATAAGATGGTGCATGCACCATTTAAGAAAATAGTCAAGTTTGATCTTGTCTGCATCGGGATAGGCATAGTTATTGGCATTGGAATTGGCGCATTTCTCGTCAAGGAAGTATTGACAATATAAGAAATCAAAAAATGATTTAACAAATACAAATTATGACAAAAAAGAAATATCATGCATGATGCAATTTAAGAACAATCTCGTGATCAGTGATAATCAATTTTTTTAATTCTTACATTGCTCCCTTTATTTTCAAGATAATGTCCTACAAAATTAGTCATCTGCTCTCCGATTCTATACCCCAATGCGCCTTTCATCATACCTGACTTTTCAATGATGCCGACTAACTCTTTGCTTAATTTGATATTAAAAAATGTCCAGCCAAACTTGGAAAAAGGCTCTTCAACAGTGTATCCGTTATGCACTTTGCATTCTGTCTCCAGAGATGTTAATGCCTGCCTGACAAGTGGTATCTCCTTATCATAGTTTCTGGTGCTGAGCTGAAATAAGGGGTTCAAGGTTTACCTCCTACTGACCGTTCTGCGATAGGGTATATCTGACATACAAAGTAATTTTCTTGTGAATGCTGATTAATCAGAATAAAACAGTCATAAAAGTACACAATTAGTGTTAGGGCAAACCAAGTATATTAAGCGGGCCTTGGATGTGCTGTTTTCTAGTATGCATCCGATTGACTCTAGCCATTATATTTTCTCTTACCGCAGGATTCACAAATCCAAAAGATTCTGTGGTTCTCATCTATGATTTCTTCTCTTTTTTGCATTAATCTGTAGCAATCAAAACATATCTCAGTCTTCATTCTTATGTTGTTCATATTATACATCGATGTTTTTGTCAGTCAAAATGCATCAGAGTTCATTCAGGTTGGCAAACACCCTTTCAAGGTCCTGCTTTTCATATCTTAGGTACTTGGCTGTTGCGTTGTCTTGTATCATAGTGGCAGAGAACTTTTGCAGCATTGACTTGTTTTCATCAGAAAGTTCAGAGGTCACAATTATGTCATTTAGAGCATTTGATTGTTGAGCAATCTTTCTCATATCTATTTTTACATCTGTATTTTTTGCCAAAGAAATTTGGCGGATCAGTTCATTATTAATCTCATCTAATATTTTTATGAGTGCATTTGACACAAGTGACATACTATACTAAAGTCGTTCTAGTTAATTAAGATGCAATATGTTCAAATCCTTTGCAAAAGGAATGTTGTTATATGACACCAACAATTTTAAGATGCAATCCATGCCAAAATATTATTTATTTTGCTAGCAGATTATTGGCATAATTATTAATTTTTTTATTTTAATTTAATTGGGTTTTTTATTTTGTGCAGCATATTTTCTCTGCATATCCATTTGTCATTTTACGGTCAGTGGAATAATGCCAAATTGCTTTGTATACTTTCCCACATTTAGTGCATTTTTCGGTCATTGTTTATTTTCATCCATTAGTGTAAAGCCACATTACCATCGTAATCTTTTCTTTTTACATCTTCAAATTAGTCGAATCTAATAACACAAAATCTCTTTCAGAAATCAATTCATTGTATTGTTTTACATATGCGGTTATTCATTATTCAGTGATTACTCCTTGTTTTGTTTGTGTCCATGCTTGTTCGTTTATTGCATGACACTTGCAATCAGAGGACTTTGTCTTACAACTCTTTTGATGTAATGGCTTACTGCATTTCTTGCATGTAGGATCCCTCCAACTTGCTTGGTTTCCACAGTAAGCACATCGCATTTTTCTAATCTCTTTTTTGTTTACTATTTTTCAGTTTTAGAAGGTTCGTCATTTTTTGCTTCATCTTTTTTGCTGTCATTTTCTACTGTAATTGTGTCAGCTGCAATTGTTGTGTTTTTTTCTTTATTTCCCATATCTATATAGGTCTCTTTTCATATATATACATCAACATTGATAATTTATAGAAAAACAGGAAACACTATAGATTGTTAGGCACAAAACCAAGGAATTACGCCGGTATATATCAAAGAGATTCATATCAAGGACATGTTCGAAAAAATAATTAAAAAACTGAAATTTGGTGCCTGCAAAACTAAAGATGTAGATGCATTCAAAGAATCTGGAAAGAAACCAGAGGATGTACAAAAATAAATGGCATACAGATGCAAGAATTGCAATTTTAGATGGGATGAATCAGAAGGTAATTTTCAAAAAGTGTTGGATCATGAAAAGACTCATTTGAAAGAAAAGACAATACACGTTGCGGGAAAAACGGTATAAGAAAATGGTTACAGTTGATGATTTGAGATCATGTGAGAATTGCGGTAACGTGTTCTTGAAAATAGTAGCAGACAAGTTAACAAACAGATGCCCTGCATGCAATGTGTGGAAGAAGGAAACACAATGAATGATTACACATGTACATGCGATTGTGGTTGCAACAATCCTACTGGCGAGTATGTCTGCAATGATTGTATGACTAATCTTTGTAAGATAAGAATCCAGGTTACGGGGATGGCCGCATAATGAAATCATATATTATGTCATATTGCAATCAATTCATTTTACAAACATTAGTGTAGGGATTATTCTAACACTAATGTCATCCATATGAAGGAAAATTTAGAAGGTTTGCCATTCACATTCAACAGTAAGAGAATTGATGATGCAATAATTACAGTTCCAGTGAATGATGATTATCTTGTTTTGATGTCTACAGAGAATAATACAAAATTGAACCCATCATAGGCGACATACTCCAAAAGTTGAAGTGTATGCAAACTTTTTGACTCAGAATGACAGATATTATATGAATTGTCGAGATTCTGAAATTCTATATTTTTGCCTATTCAATGCTTTTGCTTTGCTCACTTTTCCAATAAGACTCTAACATTTTCAAAACTTCAGCATAAATTCTGAATTGCTCATCAGTTGTATTTTCCCAAAATTCTTGCCATTGTTGTATTGGTTTTTTTGCCAATTCAAAGTTAGATTTTCGTATTGCTTGCGACCATAACTCCAAAAACTGTTCCATCTGAATTTCTGTGCCTTGTTTTATTGTGTTTCTCCATGTTTTTTCAATCTTTTTCAGGATTTCAGAATTGGACTGCAAGCCTTTTTTCCAAACTAGGGTATAGTTTAATGGGGCGTCAACATAATTTTTGTGCCAAAATTCAAAGCTGTGCTTCATGGCATCAATCAGGTCACCGCTTGACTGAAACATTGTCTCTTGTGATGAATTTTTATTTTCTTCCAAAACTAGTCACTTTACTTGGTCTTTTTTTTGTAATAAAGCTTACATGTTGAATCTTGAGAATTTTATCTATTGGATATTAGACTAATAGATCGCTACCCTTAATTGATGCAAGATGGGAAATTGTTTTGACAATAAATTCAACAGTTTGTCATTACATGAATTCGAATCTATGCAGTTTTCTTTACACAACAGACAATGTCTTGTTTAGAATGGAAAGTGCTTTTCGGATTGATGGTGATGACACATGAGTCTTTTCTGCAATTTTGATCTGTGAAATGTTCTCGCCATTTGCAATACATGCAAGATATAGTGCACCTGCACATACCACGGCAGGCTTTGAGCCAGACAGGATGCATTTAGAGTTTGCTTGCTTTAAGATGTCAAATGCACATCTCTTTGTTTTCTCTTTTACTTCCAATATACTGCAAAACTTGGAAAGACAGTCCAACGGATTTGCAAGTTCTGGTTTGATATCAAGACGATCAATTATGATCCTGTAGCATTTTGATAATTTCTTTTTTGTGACATTTAGAGTATTTGCCACCTCATCAAGGGACCATGGAACTCCGTTTTCTCTGCATGCAGCATATACTGATGCTGCCATTATTTCAGATGTGCCTCTTCCCCTGATTAATCCCAGAGATGATGCCTTTCTGTAGATAAATGCAATGTGTTCTGTAATTGCACTTGATAATCCAAGTTTTTGCTTGACTCCATCAAGCAATGTCAAACCAGATATCAGACTGCGTCCAGACGCCTTTGACTTGCTGCGACTATCCCACACCCTCATGCTTTTGAATCTTGAAATGGTCTTAGATGATATGCGTTTTCCTGTAAAGTCCACGTTTCTTGCACCAATGTTGGTGTTTAGTCCTTTGTCATAGATTGTCAGCGATGATTTGGGGCCTGTCTGGGAGTTTCTCAGAAAACCATCCAAGCTATGTGTTGGTCTGGAATCCGATCTTACAGTTCCTTCAGTTAATACCTGGCCACAAGGACTGCAAATTATCTCTCCTCTCTCCTCGTCTGTAACCAATCCTTTTTGGTCATGATCACAGATTAGAGATGTGGATCCGTTTCCATTCTGAACTTGATTTATTTTTTTAATTACCATTATTATCACAAATTATTTTCAAATCTACAAAAGAAATTTTTACCTTGTTTTTTCCTCTAAGAGTACTTACACTACTTTATCATTGTACTTAAACATGACAATCATCTCAAATCCATAGAATTGTCTTGTCAAAAATTATCAAATTCCAGTAACTAGGTTCTTTGAGAAAATACGGTCTTACTAAGATAAAACTAGCATAATTCTAGAAACTCAAACTTGTACAAACTTAGATATCATATTCAGAACAGTAGAGCATTCTGAAAATATTTCAATCCCGTCAAATTTCCCAAATTCTGTTTATCTATCTAAATCTCCCACACCACTATCTGCAGATACCTGCTCATAATTATTGGTGTGACAGTTAGGGCATGTTCCTCTTGAAAATTTGTCATTGTATACGGTTCCACAGTCAGTGCACACTTTCAAATCTTTTACATCTATCATATCACTTATCTAATGTCATGCGAACTTAAGCGTTTAAAGTCAATCAAAAACTAGTCTTCATTTTCTTAACTGCCGAATTTTATTCCGCATTTTGGACACACAGTGTATTTGTTTGGAAAGTTTAGGTTGCAATTATAGCAAAACTTGTCATTTCTTGGTGCTTTTTTGCGTTCTGCCAGATAGTATCGTAGCAAGATAGCCCCGATAGTTGTTATGGCTCCAATGATTGCGTATAAGATGACCATGCAGATTACAATCCCAATTGGGATTCATAAGTACTTCGCACCTTTTGCAGATAAAGCCTAGTCCTCGTAAAAAATCCAGGACAGTCCTTGTACTTCTTCCCAACTTGGTTTGTTTTGATTATCTTGATTGCTCATGATGTAACATTGTAAAATATGAATAAAAGCAACACGAATGATTCGTTCATCTCATTCATCAGGTGATTTGTATCAATCAGTAATGGGTACAAGATAATTTGAAAAGGATGGGTAAAAGTTGGCCCCTTTGGATGGTTGGTTAAACGATTAGATAATAACTTTTACCGCAGAATCCTAAACTAACAATTGCAAAGTTCGCATAAAAGTAAAACGAATCATTCCTCAGTATGATGTAAATACTATTTCTGCAAAAGTGCAGATAGACACGTTGGATCTCTCACCAAGTAACTGATCGTTGTTGGTCTTAAGATCCAAATTTATGATTTTGTTATTTGTATAATTCAAACTGCCTCAATTGTTGGTATTTGATAATTTTTGACAAAACCATAACTGTTTTTCAATAAAACCAATTATGTAGTGTTTGTATAATTTGTTAATCCTTGACTGAATCAAGTGCACCATGTACCCACTGCATGATAGAACATGCATCTGGAGTCAGCTGCTCTTGTTTATGTCATAATTATGGGGAATGATCACAATGATTGGACTGTGTAACATGTGTTTTTCGTCTGGGGTAAATGTGGCCCTTTCAGAGGATTCTGATGCGTTGTGTGATAAGTGTAGAAACTTGGAAAATAATTGATTTTAGTCAACTTATCCTATTGTAGGCTCGACTGTCTTCCACACGTCATAAGACTCCAGTAACCCTTTGATTGCGTGCACGTACTGTGGAGACCTGTAGTTTCTCATCTTCAATATCTTGTTTAACTCCCTCCTACGTAGTACTGTTTCTACTTCTCTTCTGTGCTTGTTGCAGTACAATCCAGACTTTTGGCAATCCAGACAGTGCAGGTACTTGGAATAGTCCATGAATCAGCTGGAAGATCACGTGGTTATAGACATTTCTCATAAATTATTTATCTTGTATTTTATTGCGTGGAGATTTGCAGTTTCAAGAAATTTTTAGATATTACTTAATTTGTAAACCCCTCGATCAGACTTATTATCGACAGTTTCGGAAAAATCTCCGAACTGATACCGAATTGATAAAAAATATCAGAAAAACAGTCCGTTAGAATTGCCTTTCCAATCTCATTATCTGTTTTCTGTACTGTTGTCATTTCCATTTTTGTAGTGATTGTACAACCACAATCCACCAAAGACTGTAATCACTGCCGCACAAAAAATCAAGATTGCCTTTACAATTCCAGAGTTTCCAGTAATGTCAACCCCTTTCACGTCTTTGAGATATTTTGCAAATTCCTCAGGCCTATCTTTGAACTGCATAAAATTATTCATGCTGTTTGCACGGATTGTTCTAGGTTTCTTGTCAGGTCCTCTTTCCTTCTACGATGTTTTCTTTCAGTGGAGTCTATTTCAAATTCATAACTTTCAGATTTGGTTGTGGTTTAACAATTCAATTTTCTAATTAAAAACTAAAAAAATTAGATCACTTTGAACAGTGACATCATTCCTGCTGAGATGTGGTCATTGACATGACAGTGGAACATCCATGTTCCCACATTGTCTGGAATAAAGTCAACTGTCTTTAGACTAGCTGGCATTATTTCCATAACATCAACTCTCATTCCATTCCACAAAACAGTGTTTCCATGCCAGTGTGGGGTGTGTAAATCAACTTCAGTTCCCATGCCAATTATGTACCAACGTACGTGTTCGCCTTTTTGAACAGTTTGTCCTGGCAAATTACCATATACATATCCGTTAATACCATGCATTAGATTACTTTCGGCAAAATCATCATCACCTACTAGTTCCTCATTATCACATGTTTCATCTGTAAATTTTTCTAGATTGTCGCATAGATAGTGACTGGAATTTTCATCCGAAACCGTAAAGAGACTTACCATTTCTCTGTCCACATCCATTGGTCTGCTATTTGAATCAGCCATTCCTTTAGCTGTTACAACCATTGGACCTACAAGTCCTGAATTGGTATCCATTGGAGAGTCAACATGTGAGTGGTACATCCAGATAATTGAGCTAGGATCATTTGGTCCAGGTCCAGCACGTTCTGGAACAGGCCAGATGTATGTATGGGTTTGTCCTGGTGCTATTATGCCCCCTGTGTCATTTTCAGATGTTCCATCATTGTATGATGCACCTTCAGAATCTTTTTCATAGAATACGCCGTGAGGATGAATAGAATAGTCTAGTTTCTCTGAATTATTCTTGAATACAACTTTGATGGTATCGCATACTTCAGCATGAATTATTGGGCCTAGTGTTCCAAGATGCTCCCATTCAGAGGCTCGTGGTTTGAGTTCAGAAAATGAGTCATCAATGTATTCACGGTACAATGCCTTGATGTATTTGCTGCCAATTCTGTCAGAGGTATTTTCAACAAACACATTTTCATCTTCGTTAAACTCGTGTCCTTTCATTAGATTGAGGCCTGTAGGGGCATAATCCCACTCTACTTCATCTGCTGCGATGTAATAGGTGCGTGTTTCTCCTTCGTTGCTTTTACATTCACTATTTTGGGAAGTGGTTTGAACAGCTGTTTCTTTATAAGAGGAAGAACCAGTTGCTGATTCAGAACACAATCTATCGCCACAAACCTTGTCAGAACCAGTTTCTGGGAGTCCTACTCCTTGACCTTTAATGGCTTCACTTTCTTGAAGTAAACCTAGAAATAAAAATGCAACAAGTGTTACCGATAATACAATTAGCATAAGAGGTGCTCTTGATTTAGTCATTGCACAAATGAAAAATAATTTTCTTTTAAATCATCTGTACGTTCTTCACAATTATTCTAATTATTTAGAATTAGTTTACGGAATATGGAACTACCCTGAACATAGAAAAACAAACAAAGTTTTTAGATTGTTGAACAACTTTTTAATTAGTTGTTTATTTTGAAATATTAGAAAATAACATTGCCTTAGATTCCCAATTAACAAAGTGTCTTTATGATCATTTATTCGATGTTGGATCAACTAATTGCCTAGGACAAATTTTTTCATATTTGTACATTGGTAATCCTTTAGAATAATTCTCGATTTCAAGATGTAATCTATGTTCCTGCAATACTACATCGATTGGGTCCTATCTCCAAATCGGGAATCTCATTAACAGTGAATGAAAGTGAACCCCTGTTAATTTGAATTATTTTTTGATAGTTCATTGGTCTTGGAGGAGTCATGCCAACCACTTTCTTTACAAATTCTTCTTTTGATAACTGCAAGATTTCGTGCTTGCTTGCTCCTTCAATGGTGGTTGAAAATACTCCGTTTTTGGATCTTACAGTCTGGCCATGATGTGCAGGAAAAACTATGGTATCTGACGGTAATTTTAACAGCTTGTTATGAAGTGAATCATACAATTCACCTGCAAACTCTTCTGCTTTGTCACGAAGATCTGGTCTGCCAATGCTTTCGATGAACAATATGTCTCCAGTAAACACATAATTTTCATCCACTACATAAGACAGGCTTCCAGGAGTGTGTCCGGGAGTGGAGATGACACGGAGTTTAGATTGTCCAAATTCAATTGATTCTCCATCTTTTAGAAGTTGTTGGGCAGTTCTGTCCCATTGCTCCAATTCGCTCTCATAACACGTAGAATTACTAGTTTCTGCCAGATGCCAAGCAGATGATAGGTGGTCTGCATGCTGATGCGTATCAATCACTTTAACAATTGTTGCATTATTTTGGATTGCTATATTCTGATACTTTTCTGCAGGAAAGAGGGGATCAATTACAATTACCTGACCTGCGGATATTAACATATAAGAAAGACATCCTTTGCCAATTTTCTCAATCTGAATGATCATCGGATTTGCTTCAATCGCTTTAACTGGGTTTAGGACCTGGCTCCATCCTGCAAGTCCTCCTGCTAATGTGCGTGATTCAATTCCATTTTTTGCAAGGGCAAATGTGGCCACCATTGCCCTGTTGCCATGAGGACATAATGTAACAATTTCTTTGTCCTTTGGAATCTTTGAGAAATGTTCTTCTTTGAAAATATCTTGTAATGGTATATTCACGCTTCCAGCTATCTTGAAATCAGAAAATTCATTAGTATCCCTTACATCAAGCAAAAAAATATCATCTTTGGAATCTTGCATTTTTTTCCACAAACTGTCTGACTCGATAGATGACGGAGGATTGCCTTTGACAATTCCCTTATTCCATCCATTCATTCCACCTTTCAAATAATATGAATCCAGTCCAAATGACTGCATTATTTTTGCAGTTTTGCTGGCCATTAAACCATCCTCATCCACTAGAACAATCCTTACATCTTTGGGAATCTTTGGCATGATTGTCTCTTTTGCCTTGGCATCACAGACGGCATGAACTGCACCTTTGATGTGTCCGTTCTTGTAGACATCTTGTAATCTCAAATCAAAAATCAGTAATGGATCATTCTTTCGCAGTAACTCCTGTAGTTCCTCTGCAGTAACCTCAAAGTTTTTTGGCATGAATTTGTTTTTCATCTGACCAATATCAATAACACCTAGAATTTTCATTGCTGATAACCATTCCTGAAAATCTTATATTTTCTTTAAATCTCAAAATAAGGAACCAAAAAACAGATGAAGTCAATGTCAAGCGTATTTGTATTGTTAGTTATCATATCAATGATTAATGTGGTTCCTACTATCTATGCTGAGGAGGACGATGATGACAGAGAAGGTTTTGGGGAAATGAAAAGAGAAAGAGAACACCAAGATGAAGGCATTCCATTAGGTACGGGCATTGGAAATATTATCTTGTATGGCACTATTGCAGCCATTGGAGTTTCGATAGCTTATACTGCATTTAAGATCACATCATCAAAAAGAAAACCCAGTCCAAAATCATGATGCTCAAAAAAACCAATCTGCAATTTATCCTGTATTTTGCATTATTGTCTATGCTAGCTATGTCCCCTACACTTGCATATGCAGATGATGACGATGCAGAAGACATTATAGAAAATCTAGGATGGGTTGCAGTGGGGGCAGGAGTTGCCGCAAATGTGCCTTTTATCGCGATGAATAAAATACGAAGGTACGCCATAAAGACCGGAAGTTCAACAATACAGGTTGCAAAACAGATTAGGACTATTTACAAACCGATTCTGAATTTCCACATAATGCTCAACTCGATTGGATATTTTGCAGGAATGACACATGGTTTAATGTTGTCTCGGCACTTGGATTCTGTTTCTTTGTCTTTGGCTATTGTAATGAGTATGATGATGGTGAGCGGACTATTGCTAAAGTATACGTCATCTAGAAATTCCAAAATATTTGGTAAACTACTTCATGGCCAATTTGGTCTTGTGATATTGCTTACAGCGTTGGTAGTTTTGCATATTGTTGTTGGAGACGATTAATTTCAAAAATTCATAGTAAAAATTGATTTGATAAAACAAAAAGAATTTTATTGTTTTTCAGACATATTGATTTTCAACTTCTTTTCTCTTTTTCTAACTTGCCATCATAACTATCACTGTCATCCTTATCTCTATCGTAATCTAAAAATGCCATCTCAGCATTTGAGACGGTCAAGACAAGTATTGCACCAAGAATATCTGCAAATAGATTAGAGAGGAGTCTATTCCTCGTAAAAAATCCAGAACAGTCCTCGTATCTCTTCCCAACTTGGTTTGTTTTGATTATTTTTATTGCTCATGATAGTATTTACAAAATTTGAATAAAAGCAAAACGTATGATTTCTCAGAATGATCTAAATATTATTTCTGCACAATTATTACTGGTATTCATTGGTTCTGTCGCCAAAGTAACTAAACGTTGTTGGTCTTAAGATCCAAAATCTTTATATTTTTATTTAATTTTACTTCCAAGGATCTGACTCTTCTGTCCATGATTCTACTCCTTTGTCTCCTCCAAGAGACTTGCTATTTTTGACATCTGTAAAAATACATTCATCAGAGCAATGGCTAAGTTCCTGTATATTTCATAATTTTTCCACACTTTTTGCAAAATTTACCCCTGTAAACAAGCAGATTCAATAATAAACTAAATTCGAAGATTATCATAATTGAAAATAAATCCTATGTTGGAGAATTGTCTTAAATATGCTGAAGAATCAATTTCTATAAACTGGCTATATAAAGAATCAAAACTCAGTTTGATACAATAAGATATTAGACTCACCTGACATAGAAAAAAATCGTTCTTAATTTGCCTGAATTCTTTATTTTTCACAAATGTTTCATGATGAACACAAACAATATGAACATTATTTCATTTACAAGTTCAAAATGTTTAAAATTAATTGAACAAACAATCTATTATGAATAATAACATTGAATCAAAAATTCGAGAATCTGGAATCCCAACTGCTGAAATAATATCTCATTTTAGAGAAAAATGTAAAGTGTGTGGCCATCACAGAATTATGCACGATGAACAGGGAATATGCGAAGGTGTTATGAATAAACCATGTACTTCTGGCTGTGACAGTTTTGTTTCAGAATAATCATTCTATAAAACAAAAAACAATTTCTAATTCTTTAATAATGTACTTTTTGTAAACTAAATATGAATTCAGAAAAAAAAGAAGAGAAGATCTATCCTCAAGGCTATGAACCTGAAATAACTCCTGATGTATCTAATGATGACACTAGAAATCAACTTTTAGATTTTATTTTGCAATCTGGACCTTCTGAAGTTGTAGACACTGATTTATTTGCGGTAATGGCAAAAAGACGTTCTACAAGAAAATTCTCTGACCAACCAGTAGAAACCACCAAAGTAGATAAAATTATTGCGGCAGCCGATACTGCACCTACTGCAGGAAATTACCAGGGATTTGAAATATTCTATGTAAAAAGTCCTGAAAAGAAAAAACTTCTTGTTGGATCTTGTAATAATCAACCATATGTTGACGCACCTGTGGTTTTAGTTTTTTGCAAAAATCCATCTAGAGTAAAGTTTGATTTTCCAGAATACATTCTTGCAAAATTTGCAATACAGGATGCAACCCTTGCTGCAGGATATTCTCAGCTTGCATCACAAGCATTAGGATTAAGCTCAATCTGGATTGGAATGTTTGACGAACAAAAAGTGATGGATGTAATTGGAACTGATCTCATCCCTTCCTCTGTACTATGTATTGGATACCCAGAACAAACAAAATTCCCAAAGCCAAGAAGAAATCTCAAAGATTTGGTTCATGTGGTGTGGTAGACTGCCCAGACTTATTATCTTTAAATAATCATAATTTGATGTTAGATTCATGACTGATGCATACGTGATGCTAAATTGTGAATTAGGTTCAGAAGAAGAGATCATTGAGCAGTTAAAGCAGATTGAACAAGTGGCAGATGTCTTTGAAACAATTGGAACTCATGATATGTTGGTAAAATTACAAGCTGAGAACTTTGAAAAAATACGAGAAATTGTTTCTTGGAATATACAAAAGATGAAAAATGTGCGTTCTACTGCAACTTTGATAAAAAAAGAAAAATAGCAATAACTAATGCTTTAAAATTTAATAAATATTGTTCATGATAAATTGTCATGGTTGATGAGAAAAATGAGGTTGAAAAACTAATTGACAATATGATATCTAGTGGAGATGAACTAGTTGATAATCTAAAAGTTGTCCTTCCTGATTCATTGGCTGAATCTGTGGCATTGTTTCACGAATCAAATGTTTTAAATCTAAAAAAAATCCGCGCATTTCTTAACAAATGAATTAGAAGGAATGATTCCTATGACTTCTACTATATCTTTTTTAATAATAAAATGATATTTCTGCTATGGTTAGATCTCGTACTATCACAATCGCTGTAAAAAAGAAAACAGGCGATGTATTTGATGGCATTTTACAATCTCCTCCAAAGATGATGCCTGACGCAAAAATTAATGCTGATGGATGGTGGTCGTTTACTGGACCTCATGGAAAATCTAAACTAAAATTTAGTGAAAATAAATTACTTGGAATTTTGGATCATCAGTTTGTTGATGAAGAATCCACTTGGAATGTCCCAATGAGAGTAGTCTCTAATGGTGATTTCTCGGATGTGATGATAACTCTTAACAAACCTGATGAATTAACTGATAAACAATTTGATCAAAGAATGTCTGAAATTGGTGATATGGTAGTTTCCATGAAAAATATCATTGAGTCATATTAATTCTTGTATTTGGAAAATTTTAAAAATTAATCCCTTACAAGAGGTCATTCCTTAAGCTTAAATGCAAATTTGGTTATACAATACTGAGAAAAGATGCCTTACGAAGAAGTTTGTTTTCAAAGAATGGAAGGGGATAATTACGAAGATTGCCCAAAATTAAAAACTAAAAAATCTAAGTGATTTATCTTCATTCATCTTGATCAGAATCTTCTTTTTGTCGTTTACTGGGTCCTAACATGTCTTCTGGTTTTACTTTGTTATCCCAATCTCCTTTGACACCCTTAACTAATGAAATAATTCCTGCTCCAATTAGAGATATGACAACTACGAAGAACACAGTTTGATCAAATATCTTAAATGAGCAACTGATCTCAACTGGTGGTTTATCATCAAAATACTCATAACAAGTTCCAAATTCATTTGATTCAAAAGTAGCAGCCTGAAAATTATGTCCAAATACCCCCAAGACAAGAAATCCTGCAAAAACAAGCACTATGCCAATAATGACAAATCGCATATCGCTCATAATTTTTTTCTTGTTTTATCCTATTTACATTTTGACCTGCAAGTTATCTGGTACTATTTCTCAAGAATTATTTTTAGATTTTCAAGTGATGCCTCATAAAATGAACCCATAAATGCAAGAAATTCTATGAATTGTTTTTCAGACATTTTTTTGCTGTTAATGTATGATTGCCATGTCACTTCAACGAGTTTGTTAGATTTTCTTCTAATTGAAATTGTCGCAACATATGCTCTCAGTGGCAATCCTTCAGTTGCAATGTATGTGAAATATTCTCTGTCTTTCCATGCAACAACATGCTCTTCTATTTCATTTCCATCTGTAAAAGTGATTAACCTGATTGCCCCTACTCCTCTTTTCTTTTTAGAAAGATAAATTGTCTTTTTTACGTCTATTAACCATGTTGGCAATCCAATTATATTGCTGATTTTTCTCCAAACTTTGTCTTTTGAAGTCTTTATTTTGATTGTTTTTTTGACTGTTCCCGTATGAAATGATTTTTTTTGAGACTTCATATTGTCTGATCTAGTCTGACTAGATTTTAAATTTTAACTGTACAACCATTTTTAATCCCCTGAGTCAAATATCATAAAATGGTCTTTGGATGGGGTAAAAAGAAGCAGGAAGAAAAACCAATCGAGGAAATTCCTACGGAAAAGCACATTCCTCTTTCTGATGTACCAAAAATAGTTACAGAACTTCAAAAATTAAGAAAATCTCAAACCGTTTCTGATATTAAAAATCTGAGAAATGCTACTGTACCATTAATTGATGACTTGAAAGATATTGGAAAAATGCTTGAAAAAGACAATCTTAATGTTGATGATATTGACAAGCATCTGGCAATTATTGTAGTTAGAGGAAAAAAACAGGTGATTGATATAATTAAAAAAGGTGTAACTAGCATTCCTGAAATTTCATCCATTGAGAATGCTCAAGAATTGGACTCTACTTTGAATCAAATCTTGAAAAAAGTTGGTGATGTTTTAGGGAGGCAAACCAGAGTAATTCATATTTTTGCAAAAAAATATGCTGCACAATTAAAAAATACTCTCGAAGTAATGAATAAAAATCATTCAGAAATTCACCTGATTTTAAAAAATTTTGAGGATACAAAATCAATTGCTGAAGAAATTATGAATTTTCTCGTTCAAATCAAAACTCTAAATCAAATTCGTACAGAAAATGCAAAAAAGATAATTGAAACAAAAAAAAACATAGTCTCAATAGAAGAAAAAATTTCATCTATTCATACTTTGATTGAAGAAATAAAATCATCAGAAAATTACAAAAAATATCTTGAATTAAAAAAGAGTTTAGATGAATTTTATAATCAAAGAAAAAAAATAAAAAATGAGGTTGACGCTCAATTTACAAAAATCTCTCGTCCTTTGAGTAGATATGAATATGCTTCATCTTTAGATAAGGATCAAAAAAATATTTTGACGAAACTGAATGCTGATCCATTTGAAATTCTTCTTTCAAAAAATAAGGATTCTGTAATTGTGATTCTAGAAAATATTCGAAAAGCAGTCTCTTCTGGATCTATTTCAGTCAAAGATGTAGATAAGACATTGTCTCATATCACTGAAACTGAAGAGTTGTTAGATGTGTATGTAAGGCAGATCTCTGACTATTTTCAAAAATATGAACAATTGAAAAATGATTTGAATTCTCTAAAACCTAAAAATCTTATTTCTTTAGAAAATGATCTTGAAAAAAATATTTCTTTTAAAGAAGACGCTGAATCAAAATCAAAAACTATTCAAAATGAAATGGATGAAATTCTCTTAAAGATCCCTCAATTTATTACTAAAATTGAGGAAAAATTAAGAAAATTTTCAAATACTAAGTACGTCTTAGATTCATCTTAAATTAAATTAGTTCACTATTGTAGTAACCTTGTGATTTTCAAAAAGAAGCATTTTGAACGTAGAGTTTTGATCCAAAAAGACGTACTTGATAGCATTTTATCCTTCTGCCACATGAAGCATCCCAATGAAGCGATTTTGATATTAAAAGGAAAATCCAAGAATGGGGAAATTATGATTGATGGCCTTGTAATTCCACCATTTAGTGAAACTGGTCCAACTTTTGCAGGTTTTCCCCACTCCTTTTTACCCTTTGACATGAGTTATCTTGGAATTGTTCATTCACATCCAAGTGGCTCTGCAGAACCATCCGTAACTGATTTGCATAATTTCTTTGGTTTAGTTTCATTGATTGTAAAGTCTCCGTATAATGATGATTCTATTTTTGCGTGGGACAGTAATGGAAATAAGATCCCCTTATCAATAATTTAAAAATTATCGTGGTGTAAACTGAAAATAACTGACAAAACTTTATAACCTTTTTCAAAGTACTTTGTATTGAATTGTTTAATTACAAGACTTATTTACTTTTTTTAGGTGCGTCTCTTGCTATTAGTATTGGACTGCAGATGATATTGCCATTTCCATATGGATTAGGTGCGGCTCTTGCAATATTTATTGTGTTTCCACTATTTTTAAGAAAACGATACATGAGTCGTATGCGTGGATATGGTAATGATTCTGGAACTGGTGGTGGATTCTTTGGAATGGGTTCCCAAGGCGGCTCTGCTGGAGTTAGATATGTCTGTCTTGTTTGCAACAACAAACACAAGGGTGGTTCTTGTCCACGATGTGGATCAAAAATGCAACGTGCAGATTTCTGAAGATATAAAATGTCTCTGGATGAAATTCGCAAAAAAGTAATTTTTCATAATTCTGTTGATATATGGATTGCAACATGCAAGGAAAAAAACATTCCTTGGAACAGCACTGATGATTACAAAAAATTCATTGCTCACTTACTCAAAAACAATTTGAATCTAAAGGCGTTTAATCTATGTGCCCATGAGGCAGGAGCAACAGAGGATGAAAAGACAAAATTTACTGAGATTTTGGCAGAAACAAAAGAAGACCCAAATTCACTAACCTATACTGTGAAACTTAATGATGCAGCTTTGGGTATTATTCGAAGTTATAATTTCTAACTATCTTTTGAGTTTTGGATTAATAATTGCATCAAGGGCATTTCCTATAAACACAAAGGCAAGTCCTGTTATTGCAATCATTATGCCAGGTGGCATGATCCACCACCATAATCCTCTTGGAGCTGCTCCAAATGTATTGGCGTCATGTAATATTTGTCCCCAAGTTGGAAATGATGGATCTCCTAATCCTAGAAAACTCAGCCCTGCTTCAGTTGTTATCGCAGCTGGAACCGAAATGGCAATACTTGCAAATGCGTAGGGGAGTAATTGCGGTAAAATATGTTTGAAAATTATTTTAGAATCTTTTTGACCCATAACATTTGCAGCATCTACATACCCTCTAGTTTTAATTTGAAGCGACATACTTCTTGATACTTTAGCAATTCCTACCCAACCAAATATCATCAAAAAACCAATCATTAAAAATATGCTGTTACTAATTGTTACTGAAAGTATGATGAGAAAGGGCAGTGCAGGCAGTGCATAGATTATATCATTAAATCTCATCATTACCTCATCTGTTTTTTTGCCCTTGAATCCTGCATAGACCCCATATAGTAAACCCAAAACTACTGATGCAATAGAAACAACAATCCCTATGAACAATGCCAATGGTGTTCCCCAGAGTAACCCTATTGCTAAGTCTCGTCTTAATTCATCAGTACCCATCATTCCAAAAGCTTTTCCACCAATGATTAATTTTGATTCATGGATTTGATTTTCAGAATTCATCCCATACAAATTCACCAAAAAAATATAATTTCCTTTAAGAGGCTCATTTGTTTGTATTTTTGAAAATACAATATCTTCAGATGATAATCTATCTAGAGAAAATTGAAATTTTTCTGACTGTAATGATAAATTTTTCTTTATTGCTTTATCTGTTGAAAATATTCTTTCACTGTGAATTGTTTTTGAATTCGAATGTGGGAGAGATGTTGACAATAATTCTAGTTTCAACCCATCTGGTCTAATTACTGACATTTTCAATAACGGTGAACCAGAATATTCTGATGAAAATACATAGAGGAAATCATTTGGAAAACTATCGTAATCAAAATTCAATCCAAATTGATGTGAGGTGAGAGATATTTCCTCTTGTGAAATAGTTTGAATGTATGGTTTCTCTAAAATTCGATGTTCTGGAATCTTTTCAATCAGAAACATGTTCACCCAAATTGGGGTCGCTGCCTTGGGATATAGAATCCAACTGCCTGGATTATTCCATTCTTGAAATGTTTCGATAGGGATCCAAACCATTGCAATAATTGATGTTGCTACAAGCACTGTGAGGATTGCTATTCCTGCAATCCCCATTTTGCTCTTACGAAATTCTTGTTTTATTTCTTGAGGTGTTATTCCACTCATTGCTCGGTTCTCACCCTGGGATCAAAAAACCCATAAAGTAAATCTGCAATGAATATGCTGATTAAAAAGAATACTGTAAGTAAGTATGTGGCTCCAATAATTACTGGAAGGTCCATTACTGTGATTGCCTCAAAATATAACCTACCCATTCCTGGCCAATCAAACACTGCTTCTGTAATTATTGCACCCCCTAGAGAGCCTGATAAACTTAGAGCTAATATGGTTGCAATTGGAGGGGCTGCATTTTTTAAGGCATGTGTATAGATGATTTTTTTTTGTGAAATTCCAATTGTCTTCTTTGCATTAATGAAATCTTCTTGCATAATACCAACCATGAAATTTCTTACCAAGTATGCCCATGATCCAAAACCAATCAATACAATTGTGATTAATGGCAATGCCATGTGATATAGCAAAGAACCAATGTATCTAGGATCTGATGATGGAATATCTGGAGTTGCTCTTGCAGGAAATATTTGATATGTAAATGCAAACAAGAATATCATCAGTATTCCTATCCACCAAACAGGAAAACTAGAACTAATTATTGCAAAACTAGATGTAATTCTGTCAACAATAGAGCCCACTTTACTACTAGACAAAGCACCTAGAAAGATTCCTATTATTGAGATGATTATTGTTGCAGTAGTAAAAAGTAAAACTGTTCTTGGAAGTTTCTCAAAAAGTATGTCTTTCACATTTGATGACCCTTCATCACTTGTTAGGAATGTTGCATGACCAAAATCTAACAGTAATATCTTATACATTGTGACTCCTATTCTTTGAGGAGAGAACCATGGTTCATCCAATCCTAAAATCTTGGTTCTTTGATCTATTTGGGCTTGAACAAATGACTCATATTCTTCTACTGAGGAAAAACTCTCTGCAATTGTAGGATTTTCTGCTACCTCGGCTCTAACCTGAAAAACTATTCCTTGCTTTAGAATAGTATCCATATTGGAGCCTACAAGAGAAATAGTAATCAATAATGTGATCATCAAAACTCCAAACATTGTAGCCATTCTTGTGGCCACATACCTTTTCATACCTACTGTTCTCAAGGATCTAATTGGTTTATAACAATAGATGTTTTCCCACAGTTTAATTACGGCAGATTTTTATCCAAATCAGAAAGACATGTCCTTTGATAGAGAAAGAGAAATGTTCACCGCAAAATGCGGTGACTGTGGAAATGATTGTCAAGTACCATTCAAGCCAAAAGACGACCGACCTGTTTATTGCAGAGAATGTTTCCAAAATCACAAACCCGCACCACGACCTGGTGGAAGATTTGGGGGAAGATCTGGTGGCTATGGTGGAGACAGAGGTTCTAGATTTGGTAGGAGAGATGATAGACCACGAGAAATGTTTGATGCAAAATGCGGTGACTGTGGAAATGATTGTCAAGTACCATTCAAGCCAAAAGACGACCGACCTGTTTATTGCAGAGAATGTTTCCAAAATCACAAACAAAATTAAAAATCGTTTTGAGTAATTTTCAAAACTCCTTTATTTTCTATTGACTAACACAACAAAATTTCATTTTTGGTTTAGATATTTGTAGTTGTAAACTAGTACTGGGTGACTAATCTCCCTTGATGTGACTTACAGTAAAAATAGGATCCTGCTTGCCACATACACATACCCCCATCTTCAATGGGATTTGGGTTTGCCCGCAATGTGGGTATTTTTTGTGATCTTGTTTCATGACTTTTCTAGTGAAATACAGTATTTGGGCTCTGTGATAATTTTGTTGACAAGGATAACATGAAATATGCAATGGTCTCTTTGTATAGTCAGAATTCGATATCTTCAAACTGAAAAGTGATGGCTATTCGTTCCATCTCATTCCGATGTGTATTTATCCCGTGAAGAATACCTTTAGGGATTAATCTAAAATGATTTGGTTCAGGTTCAAAATGTTCACCAAAATCAGGAAAAAATAGAATCCCTGATTTTGTGGGAGCCTGCAAGTAATAGACACCGTGAGGCTTGTCATGTTCATGTATTGCAAACTTTCCATCCTTTGACGCATAGTGGATGTAGACAGAAAGAATCTTCAAGTCAAGGTTCATAGCATCAAACATTGGCTGAAATGTTTTTTGCATTTGATAGTTGTCAAGCATCACATATCCAACATTGTATGAATCCCCAAGTGCCCCTCACATTTGCCTTGGGAAATCATGTCATACATGAAATCAATCCAATGGTGTTTGGATTCTATTTCGTATTCTATTGTCGGATATTCATGGGGGTATCTATGTCGCATCTCTTTCAACTGCCACAATTTCACTAATTACCGTATTAACTAAACTGCTGAGATTTTCAACAGAAAAATATTCACCTGCTTTTAGAATGAATGGAGGAAGTGGAGCATCATTAGATACAGAAAGATTGGTTCCAAAGACATCTCTTGCCCCAGTCTTTGAATCCTTTGTGGTTCCTGCCCATACCTTAAATGATGCTGAAGCAAACTGCCCTCCTCCATTTCTGGTTGCAATAGCAGTGACAAGCATCTCTTTTCCTGTTGCAGGTTTGAGATCTTTTTCTTGTGGTGTTGCATCAAATGGATCCCAATATGTCTGAGATAGTACAGTTCCTATTCCAGAAATGATTGCACCATTGAAATGTTTTTTTCGTAGATTGTCCTTGTCAGAAATTATCATTAATGTTGGTGGGTCACTCCCTCAATGAACATAGAGTCAGCCAAACCATCCACCACCACTATATTGAACCACCAAGAAGCTAGTGTACTCAATCATTTCTTTCCTTTTGATACAATCTTGACACGTTGTTTCTTTGGCAGTTTTTCCTGAAGTGATTTGATTTGCTGTTCTAGTGCTATGATCTGATTAACGTAAGGTGTGATTAGTGCAATGTATTCATTTGCTACCTGTGTTCCCTTTTGAATGGAATATTGTGTCTTGTTTGATTCTATGAACTGGTTTAAAGTCTGGTCAGGCAATGAATTAATTTTGGAAATTCTGTATTAGAGAAGTGTTTGTTTCATAATCTTGTATAGGATTCTGTTATTCACTTTGGATAAACCATCAAGTGCTTCTTGTACTGTTGTAAATAATTCTTCAATCTCATCTAGTGGGGTGTCTTCTGGCTTGGGTCCGTACCCTCTCTTGTATTTGTCATCGAGTGCTTTTCTAATTAATCGTGCTTCATCTTTCCAGATTCTGGACAGTCTTGCGAGATCATGGATTTGTGACATTTAGATTGACGTTTGCTGTACCTAGAGGAAATTCTCCCTTGTATGTAACATTGAAGGATATTATCAATTCCTCCGAATTACGAGGATTCTAACTTACCTGGAGGCCGGATATGTCAAAATCCCACTCGTTGTAGGGAGTCGGATTCTCTGCAAAGGCAGAAATCATACTAAATGAAAGAAAGCTTAGAAAAAATACAAAAAAATTACTTGAATAAATCAAATTCTTCAATTCCAGCATAGGTTTCATCCACTGCAGTATCGTATCTTTCTGATGCAGTACAACCGATGAAGGAATAGTATCTTTTTGCAAAGTTTACTGGATTCGATACATATTGTGTGAGACCCATTTGATGTCCACATACACAGACACCTAGCTTGAATGGTACGATGCCTTGGCCGCAGCAAGTACATCTCTTGTCCACATTATTTGAAAAAATATGGTAGATTGGTTTTTCATTTGTTTTTAATCGTCGGTTCATGAAAAAACTATCGAATCTTACCATATAGGCTCTGTGCTAACTATGTTAACAATGTTAACATAGAGCCCATATACTAGATAGAGGTATTTTAATTCATGGAAACAGAATTACAACAACAAAAAAAGAAACTTCCAACTAAAGTTAAAGAAGAAATTACTACTCTGGAAGTTAGAAAAGAAACAGACGAGGCAAAAATTAATGAGATGATATCTAGTTATTTTACTTGGTTTGTGAAGAATAGTATTGAAGATGTTCAAACAGTTTACAAATTTTGGAATCAACAATTCATAGACTATCACCGTTCTTGGGATATTGCATAGAACTAAAACCATGAAATATAACAAATCTTATAGAAAATTTATCCTGTATCATCTCAATATATTAGATGAAGAAAGAGATGACACAAAATCTTGTGATGACTTTTAAATTCTAGAAGTTTTTATTTTATTCTAATCAAGAAGATTCATTTCTTTTTCTTTTTTTCTTTTGATAATATTTTCTTTCTTTGTATGTTTTTCATCATTCAATATAGTCTGAAGATTAGGCGATATTATTGAGAAATAATCATTTGCAGCCAAAGATCTTTTTGTTTGGAATTTTTTTGTATTTATTTTAGACATCAAGATAATTCAGTAAAGCATAGCATATAGGCTCTGTGAAAACATTGTTAACAATTGTTAACATTTATTCTGTAACCAGTTCAGCATTATCTGGGTTGCAAGATATGGTATTTTTCTTGTATTCATTCCACAGAATTTCGTTTTGTTCCTTCATTTGCATTAATTCCTCATTTGCCTTTTGCAGTTCTGACTTTTCCTCTTTTACTTTGTCTAGTTCGACTTGCTTTCTTGCGGTTCCATCAATGGTAAGTTCGGGAATTGCCTTTTTGAATTCATTGAAACATTCCTCCATTGTTGGTTGAAGATACGTGCCATCCAGCCCTCTCTTATGTGCCATGAGCTTTTCTGCAATGTTAGAGTTTACATCGTTGTTTAGCTTGAGTATTGTGTTGAATCGCTTCCTGAAACCATAGATTGCTGCCTTGTCAAACCTTTTGCCGTTCTTGGTTCTCTCAATCTGTGATTTTCTCAGTACTCGGTAAATGACATCCCTTGCAGTGGCAGTAGATATTGGACCTCCCTTGCTGTTTCTAGAGTTGTTGATGTTTGAGAACACTGGGGTCTCGTCTGTGAATTTCTCACCACTCAGTTTTCGTGAGTTGTGGTATTTCCTTAGCATTGTAACTGCCTCAGGCGTGAGAAACGACCAGAATCCTTCCTTGGAGCCGTCATAGATCTTTATTGCAACACAATCCTCGATTTTTTTGAGATGTTTCATTCTCAACACGGGATCAGTTATTCCTGCAGGTCTTGAGCCAGTCGATGCCAGGAAATGAATCAATGCCTTTACCCTTAAACGGTCAGTAGAATCCAGCATTGCATGAATTTCCTCTGTAGTGTATGGAAGGTTCCCACCTTCTGTAGTTCCGTCATCTGGAAGCATTTTGTGAAGTATCTTTTTGTGTAAAACCACACGGTTCATCTCAAGCATCAGAAATACTGAATTCATCATGCTTTTTATCGTGCGATTCTTGATATTCTCCTTTTTCAAGGCGTTGATATAAAAGGCAAGATCATCATGTATCTCATTTGGGTCTTTCTTGATGTATTTGTCCCAATCAGATATCTCCAGAAATTCCTCAAACCGTCTGAGCTTGTTGTCATATTCAATAGCAGTAGATGGATTGTTAATTGAACTGTGAAACACATCCAAAGCAGAAAGTTTTAGCATGAATGACACAACAATTCCAAATTATAAAAATATGTGTTAGACCTTTCAAAACTCCTTTATTTTATAATTCAAAAGATTTAGAGTTTTCTTGTTTTGTGATTTATTATTGACTATTGTTCCTCACAGAAACAAAATAACTATTGAAACCAACTGTTCAGATTATTCTTAAACAGGATCAAAAAACAGGATGCCTAACTGATTGAACAGTAAAAAGAATACTACAATTTTCATCCCTGTGGGATAAAAATTGAATTAGGTAATGGAAAAAATTGGACGAGTTCAAAAAATTATTACTTCAAATCAGATGAGGATGAGTTTTAGGCACTAATCAAAGTAGAAAAGTATTCCTCTTTTGGTTTACTGAAATCAATTCTTTTGAGATTTCATGAAAATATCTTCTATCTATAGCTGTTAAAATATTATAATTAAGTTTGTCTTACTACATTTATGGGTAAAAAAAAGACCTTTGATCCTGACAAACTTATTTTAAGAAAGTCTGAGATTTTAGAATTTTGTGACAGGGTTCTAAAAAAATGGGATAAGAATCCAGTAAAGAACAGAAATAACATTCTTGCAATGAATGCAGTAAAAACAAGCATTATCTGGACTGATGATGAATCGCTAAAGGCGATTTGGAGTGAAATTTTGGCATGGACCTTTGAACTTCTCTATGAGAATGCAATGGCCCAGGATGATTTGGAATGGGGCAATGTAATGAAAAAATTAAAGAATAAAAAATGATGATGTTTTCTGATAAACCATGAGTGCAAATACTATCAAAAAAGCAGAAAAACTTGTTGAAAGTGGAGGCGTTATCCAAATTGAAGATGACTTGTTTCAGATAAAATCTTCATCTGATCCTGATAAATCCTATTTTGTTACATCTGATACTTGTGAATGCCCTGGATTCAAAAATTTCTATAAATTTCATCATGGCAAAGGTTTGAAAGCTAATTGTTCTCATTTGGAGGCTATTCGAATTTTTAAACAAAATTCCTAAATCATTTTAGAATTTTTGAATCAATCTTTCCAACAAATGCCTTGTTTCCTGAAATGATTATTGGACGCATAATCAATCCGGGATACTTTACCATTAATTTGATAATTTGAGATTCTGCTACTCTACTATTTTCTAAATCTAGCTCTTTGAACATTTTGTCTCTCTTTCTGAGTAATTCCGATGGACTCTTTCCTGACATTTTGATGATTTTTTTTAATTCTGCTTCTGAGAGTGGGTCTTTGAAAAAGTCTCGCTTTTCTATATCTAACTTCATTCTGTCTATCTCTGCAATTGCTTTTTTACATGTAATGCATGTTTCTTTATGAAAAATTTTCAATTCATTTTTTGAATCCAATTAGGATTAAAAATTGTTTAGAAAAAGAAAAATATTGCTGCAACCAGCAAATGGATTTTTAATTTTTCAGCATTTCTTTTAATGTTGCATTCTTAACAAATTTGCCAATTCTTTTTCGTAGACATAGTGATTATTCATAATTCACATAATGCATTTCCTCCATCCTGGACAAAACAATGGAATGTCTACTTTCGTCAAATCTTATGTGAAATTTTGGATAAAAAGTGCACACAGAATTTATCAATTATTCATTGATTTTTTGGTTCTGCGGTTTGATTTTCATCTCTGTCTTTTATTGACTTTTGATTTATTTTTTCTTGATTAAATTCTTCAAGAATTTCTTTTGGGATTGATATCTTATCTAGATATGCTTGTCTGGATTCCTCATACGTTCCTCCATTGGCAATAATTTCATCCCTAATTTTCTGAGCTTCCTCGAAATTGTTTTTTGTAAAATTAAGTTGGCTTATGACTAGATCTCTGATCTCTGGATTAAGATTATCTATGTAGTAATCATACTGAATTCCTTCATAAGTGCCTGCACCTGGCCTGAATTCATTAATTGCTTGATTTCTTAGATTTTCTGCAATCAATCTTTGTTGTTCTATCTTAATTTTTTCTTCTGAAGGTTCTCTTGCAATTTTATGTTCTAAGATTAATTCATCTAATAGTCCATGATAATATTTGAACAATGTTTGACCAATGGGGTTTTTTTCAAAATCCATTTCATTAGAACCTAGGTATTTTCTGGCCTCATTTGTAGATAATTTTTCTTGTAATGCTGAAATTGGGGATATGTTCCCCTTTACTTGAAATTCAGTACTTGATAATCCTGTCATTCCGTACCATGATCCAATCACATTAACAATGTAGGTGCCTGGAATTTTTTCAAAGTTTTTAATTTCTCCTCTGAAAACTCCCCATGGATCAGTGAATGCTTTGGTGGTATAAGATCCTGCATTAATGAAAACCTCTGCACCTCTAATTGGTTTGTATGCTTGGTTTACCACTTTACCTGTAATTATTACTGAATCTCCTGAATAAATCGCCTCTTTTTCGACATTTACATCTATTACTAACTCCCATAATTCTGCCTGGGAAGTTGAAACAATCGAAAATAACATTAAAACCGAGAATAGTCCTATAATTGGAAGTCTGTTTTTATACACGTGAGACTCCTGTGGATTTTCCTTGTTAAGTCAAAGTATGAATAAAAATTAGCCATTTTTAAATTTTATTTGAGTAATTTTGTCTATCCTTTTGGGAATTTTGTTTTATATTGCTTCCCAACTACTTCATTAACTACTAGATTTATCGTATCTTGAATCATGGACTTGATCAAATTCCGTAATGATGTTTATCAAATGACTGAAGAATTATCATTTGATCTAAAACAAAAAGATGCGTCTAAACTAAACAATGTATGCCAACAATTAGTTGAAATGTATCAAAAAAATTTAGTAAAAATTAATCATTCAATATTGGAATTAATCTGTGCAAGTAATCTTATCTCCAGAGGTTATACTGTAAAAGTCGAAAAAGATGTTTCAGATATTTTGGTTTGCGATATTTATGCAAAAAAAGGCGATGGGGACACTATCATTGAAATAGAAACTGGGTTCACTCCTCCTGAACACGCGATGGATACATTAGATTATTTTGCTGCAAGAATAATGAGTAAAATCGCTCGATACAGTCAACATTGTTCAAAGTTTTCATTGGCTATCCCTGCAGTGGGAATATTGCCGGTTTCAAAAATTTTCTTGTTGCCCCCAAACGCAAGAATTGGAAAAGATGTAAAAAAAGTCCAAGATCTGTGTAATCGTTATTACAAAAATCCTCCTGTAAAATACGATGATATTCTAAACGCTCGTCTTCATTCTATATATCTGATAAATATTGACAAAGGTTTTGCAAAGGAAATAGATCCACAGGGATATGTGGAATTAACTGAAAATCTTCTTGGACGAAGTGAAGTAGAGTATTAGCTCTTGTGCAATGGAAAAAACTCAAATTCATCTATAGTTTATGATTTATAGTATGATTTGTGCTGCATGTGAGACAAGAAAGCATTTCGAATGTATTGATTGTATAAACGACCATAAAACATATCTATGTAGCTGCGATTGTCATGATGAAAATACTGAACCTCATCCAGTAGGCAGCTCGCACTGATCTTAATTTTTAAATTTTCTCTCCATCTCTTTGGCCATTACTTCTAATTGACTCATGTCCCCCAATTTTCTATATGTTAATTTTTCAATGGTTTTGATAATGCTTATAGCTGCTCTATATTGTGGTCTGTCTGGGTTATTGATCTCTCCATACATGCCAATTCCATGAATTTGATTTTTTTTGGCAAATCCAAGAATCAATCCATTAAATCCCGTAATGATTGACTTTTGGGGAGATGTGTTTACTTGAAGCTTTTCCATCTGTTTTGTTAATTCTATTGATGTTGTAGTGATGTATGTTTTTGGAATATTGCTTTGCATTATATTAGTATGAAATCCGCCCAATGTGTAAATGAATTTGGCAGAATATTTTTTTGCAATATCTATTACATCTTGACATAATGCATTTAATTCAGTAATGCTTTGTGGTTGCCCTTTCCCTCCACCAAAAACAATCAAATCGTCCGCATATCTATATTCCCAACTTTCATCTGGAAGATCAATGTATCCACCATTATCAACTACGTATGTTGGATATGGTAATTTTGCGGTTCTAAATAATTTTGTCTTTAATGACTCATTAATAAAATCTATTGTTATGTTTCCCACATTTCCCATGTCTTGCATTGCAGCTATGATGATTGGTTTTTTTATATTTGGTTCTTCATTTTGAATAAAATTCACAGTTTCTCTGAAATGTAATGAATTTTAAAGATATGTTGTGATTTAAAATTATGACAATTTTATTTTTGGTAAAGTTGGAATTTTTTTCTTAATCTAAAAATCTATGAAAATTTGAAATGTGTTATTCTATTGTCTATTTTTTACTAAATTTAAGATCTTTTAAAACTTTTAATTTCTTTGGTTTTTTGTTTTAAAATTCTAAATGACGGGCTATTTGGTTTTACTATGCATTTTTGCTTTTTTATATGCATGACTCTTTTACCTATTACTGATGATATCCTCCTTTTCCTGAATTCAAGAATTTTTAAAATCTTAATAATTAATGTTTTTATTTATAATGTGAATTATTGACGAATAATTTTTCTTTTGACCGTTAAATTAAGAGTTTTTGAGCATGAAGTTCATGCAATATATTTTTCCATGTGCTCATACATGTGTCATATTTTAACTCTTTTCGATCAAAGGTATTTTTACCACTGATCGGTAAAAATATGAAGATTCATAAGGCAAAAAAACTTTCTATCGACAAATTATGGAAACTTCCATGGAAAACATTGGGACATTAGAGTATGTTCTTGATAAATATTCTAAAATTTGGTGCTGGAAAATTACTGGTGATCGTGCAGTCAATATAGTTTCTAGACTGGTTCCTGAAGCATGGTATGGTGAAAATGTCAATGAAGTAATCATTCCTGATAATATTGAAAATGTAAAACAATTGAAACTCATCATGGATAGATACCCTCTAGAAATTCTATCAAAAACCATTTGGCAAAGAAAAATTGTAAAAACATATGCTCCAAAACCTACACTGCCTCCTGTCAAACATAAACTAAAGAGGGCAAAAACAGGAGAACAGTTTCGTGGCAAGCTTTTGAATTTCCAAAAAGAAGGTTTGGATTTCCTACTAAAATCTTCTGGTAATGCATTATTAGCTGATGAAATGGGGTTGGGTAAAACAGTTCAGACATTGTCCTACGTCTCAACTGAAAAACAAACTTTTCCAGTACTTGTAGTTGCTCCACTAGTTACATTAAACAACTGGGAAAGAGAGATTGAAAAATTCTTAAAGAAAAAGAGCAGAAATGGACGAATTCTAGAATCTGAATCCCCCAGTGTCACAATCATTAGAACTGGAAAACCTGAAGAACTGCCATTAACTGATATTTACATCATCAATTATGAATTGCTTCTAAAAAGATCTAATGATCTAATGAAGGTTGGATTGCGAACAATAGTTTGTGATGAGGTTCATAATCTAAGGTCAAAAACCACACAAAAATATAAGGCCGTCAAAAAACTTGCTGCACTTCCTACAATATTGTATCGAATTGGTCTGTCAGGTACTCCTATCTACAATCGAGGTTCTGAAATTTGGCCTATAATTGACATTATAAAACCTGGACTTCTTGGAAGTTTTAAAGAATTCTGCGAATATTTCTGTTATGTAAATGAAAAAGGTAAGGCAATTGTTTTGGAAAATAAACGGGCCTCTCTTAGAAATGAATTACAAAAACATGTTATGCTTAGAAGAAAAAAGTCTGATGTATTAAAAGAACTAAAAGATAAAGTACGTTACAAAGAAGTCATTGCAGCTGATACCGATTATTATCTTGAAGAACTTGATAAAATTTGGAAAAAGCTTGAAGAAGAACAAAAAATTGCCGAAACTGAATTTTCAAAATCTGCGTCCTATCACAGAGCAATTCAAAGTGAAAGGCAGATTGCAGGACTTGCAAAACTTCCACACGTAATCAACTTTGTTAAAAATATTATGGAAATTGAGGAAAGTGTCGTGGTATTTTGTCATCATAAGGTGATTCATAAACTTCTTAATGAGAGCCTAGAAGAATTTTCACCCGTTTCAATTATTGGTGGACAATCTGATTCACTTAGACAGGATCAAATAGATAAATTTCAAAAAGGAGAATCAAAACTAATGATTGCAGGTATCCGTGCTGGAAATGTGGGAATAAATTTAACTAAAGCAAAATATGTT
>Ga0224496_10000387_pt1 | contig 30874 bp, 19 predicted proteins | sample SF_Jul11_sed_USG_2_FD_168127 | JGI IMG/M metagenome (GOLD analysis project Ga0224496, IMG submission 168127) | Sediment microbial communities from San Francisco Bay, California, United States - SF_Jul11_sed_USGS_8_1 | ecosystem: Environmental > Aquatic > Marine > Sediment | place: USA...
AGCGGTTTGCCATCGGCATCGCGCACCACTGCACCACGTTCGTGCAGCCAGCGAACCGTGCCATCTGGCCAGGTCACACGATGCTCAATATCGTAAGGTATGCCATGTTCAACACAGTCATTAACCGCATCGATCACCGACTGACGATCATCCTCATGCACTGCTCCCAGGAAGTTCTCATAGGAAGTTTCTAATTCACCATCCTGATAACCAAACAGAGGCCCGATACGTTCAGACCAGAACAGCTCGCCGGTGACGATATTCCAGTCCCAGGTACCAATGTTGGCAAAAACCTGGCCTCGACGTAATCGTTCTTTATTTAGTTCTAATAATTGTTCGGTAAGCTTGCGGTTGCTGATATCCGCCCAGTAACCGGTGATCTCAATTGGTTCACCGGCGGCATTTCTAATCAGGCGCAGCTCATCATGCATCCAGACATAACTGCCATCAGGTTTGCGGAATCGATACTCGTGCTGGTGTTTTCCGTGTTCAAACAATTGTGGCAAATTGTCAAAAACCTGCTGCTGATCGTCGGGATGAATATTGTCTGCCCAAAAATTCGGATTTTCAGTAAACTGCTCTGGTTCGTAACCCAGTAGTTGTTTGATATTTGGGCTGATATAAGTTGCAGCATAAGGGGGTGTTGCTGTGGAGGTATATATCGTCACCGGACTGGAGTTAACTAAAAAATTCAGGCGAGCTTCACTCGCCTGTAAATACTTCTCTGACTGTTCACGTTCCAGTTCATTAGCTACACTGGCAGCAAAAATTCTCAGGAAGTTGATTTTCTCATCAACGTTGATGATAGGTTTTTCATCCATCACGCCCATGTGACCAAGAAAATTACCATTGCTATCAAATAAAGGTATACCTATGTAACTCTCGATACCATTTTCTCTCAGCCAGGCATCTTCAGGAAACAGTTCAGCGACATTTTCTGCATACACAGACAACCCGTTTTGCAGCACTCGTTCGCAAGGCGTACCCACAACCGGATAACTAAAGTTGTCGATAATCTGATCGGTATCCCACATCGCGACCGTCCTAAACATCGACTCATCGTCATCATCTATCCGTGCAATGAAACTCCACCGTAGCCCCATCGAATCTGCCAGACCCTGAACGGTATTGCGTATAAAACTCTCTCCTGATACTGCCATAGTGCCATCGACAATAGCTCGTAGAGCATGCTCTCTCTCCTTGTTGCGGGTAATGTCAGTACGGATCGAGATATACTGATAAGGTTTGCCATCGTCATCAAGGAACGGAGTGATGGTCGATTCCATCCAGTGCAGACTACCGGTTTTGCTACGATTGCAGAGTTCACCGTGCCAGACATTACCGTTGGAAATGGTCTGCCACATCTCTTTATAAAACTCGTCAGAGTGCAGGCCGGATCTAACAATACGATGATTCTGCCCAACCAGCTCGCCGAATGAGTAACCGCTGACCTGACAAAAAAGCTCATTGGCATATGTAATATTGCCATTGCCATCCGCGATAGTGACAATAGCATGTTGATTCAATGCCAGATGTTCACGTTCGCGCTCATAGAGATTTTTTTCCAGGCGATAACATACCGCATTGCTTCTTCGCGAACGCTGTGCTCGCGCGGTGACTGTTGCCAGTAAATGGTCGGCCTGCACAGATTTCGTTAAAAAATCATCACCACCCTGACTGAGCGCCTGTATTTGCTGATCAATATCATCCTCAACAGAAAGAAACAGAATCGGTAACTGAAACCCGCTATCGCGTAGTATGGCTGCAAGCTCAGGACCGGTAATGTCGGGCATATATACATCAAGCACCACCACATCAGGTGCAAAATCTTTCACTACATCGAGTGTTTTGAGTGGCTCTGATAAAGTACGCACAACCATACCCGCGCCACCAAAAAGCGCCTGATTAAAATCAAGCAACTCCTGATCGTCATCCACCAGTAAAATACGATAGGGGACCGCCTGCTGACGACCAGTCAACTCATCTAGAATTTCGATCAGCCTGTCAGAATTAATCGGTTTAGATAAATAATGTTTAGCACCCATACGAAAAGCTGCCAGACGTGCCGACAGGTCATCGCGCACCGAAACAGATAGAAAAGGAATTCCAGCATTTTTACAGACATCAAAACCTTTAACTGAGGAAGCAGCAATATCATCACCAGAAAAAATGATATCCATGACTACAGCTGCAGGTGACTCAGTAGTAGAGTCCGTACATGCTGTATGGAATAACATGTCTGCTTCAGCAAATACCTGCACTCTATAACCACTATCCAGCAAAACCTGTTTCAATAGCTCTGTTTGATCTGCGTGATTATCAACTAGATAAATCAACGGCGAATGATCAGAATACGTATTGAATGGCGATTGGCTAAAACGTGGTGTCATGCTAAATCAGTTCTCTCAGTCATCTTTTTCAAAATCAACATTATAAAGCATTCGCGCATCAGGCGATGTAATAGGTGTTAATGGAGATTAATTTATCGTATCAAAATTATATAAAGCTCATCAGTTAATGCACGGTCTTTATCAAGTCGCAAAAGAAGTAATCTCCGATTTTAAAAACCTTAGCCAGCTTATGGTTTTCATCCAGGCCAGTTTGATATCTGTGTAGATAATAAACAGTTACACAGGATGTGTAACAAATTTATTTCTAATAAAAAATATACTTGTGTAATTTTAAATCTCAATTAAGCCTGAAGCGGTTCGATAAAACAGACGATGTCATATTTATTTTCTGCTATTTTCCCGCCTCGACATTAACGTACAGAGTAATAAAAATAATTTCAGCTGGCTGCCATAACCGCATGCGCGGTCCCCATAAACCAGCACCTCTGCTAATAATGAGGCTCATGTCGTTGACCTCGTATCGCCCCACAAGATACGTATAGAAATGTTGCACGATATAACCAAAAGGCCAGATCTGACCACCGTGGGTGTGACCCGACAACATCAAATCAGCTCCGGCTGCTGCAGCCTGCTCAACCTGCAGTGGCGAGTGCGAAAATAATACGGTAGCTCCTTGCGGCCGACCGGCGAGCACCGGCGTAACAAAATCTTCCGGTTGTCCATTGCGCCAGTGCATGGTCAGATCATCGACCCCAGCCAGAATCAGGCCAGGACGAATCTGCAGCCAGCGATCACGTAACCACTGGATACCAGCACGTTCCGTCAGGGCCACGTCAGCGCTGATATCACTGAAATGTTCGTGATTACCGGTCACGGCAAACACGCCAAGCGGCGCCCTGAGTTCTGACAGCACCGGCAGCAGCGCTGGATCAGGCTCACCATGACCTTCAAAATTATCACCCAGTAGCACGATGAGATCCGGCTGCAAAGCCTGCACCTGCACCACCCGATCTGCCAGCCAACGCGCTCCTAATTGTGAACCAAGATGCAGATCAGATAGAACCGCCAGAGTAGTGCCATCCAGTTCAGGCGGCAATTCAGATAACAGGACATCATGTCGCACCACAATCGGTGGCCGTAGCCCCTGCAGCATCGCTATCATGATAAAGACCACCGCAAGTATCAGACCACCACTACGCAACCATGACAGATAAGTTTTCGCCCAGAAACCGAAAGCCGTGAACAAATCAACAGCCAGTATCATCATGCTGGTGATAAACAATATGCCCAGCCAGTCCATTGCCAACCGTTCCATCACCATCGAAAGCCAGCCTTCACCACCGTGCCCTAAGACACTACCCAGAATAAAAAGCACCCAGATTAATAACGCGGTTCGCCAAAGGGTTTTACGACGAGATGAACTGCAAAACCATGGTAATGAGCCGATGCGCCAGAACAGATAGCCATGCATCAGGCTAACGATAAGTATGAGGATGGTTATAAACACACAGTATCCTAATGTAACAGGCCTATGGTGAATATACCGAGAATAAAGAGATTATAAAACCTGTTAATGATGTGATTAATATGCAATTGAAATTACATCTACTAAAATTTTTACTCTATCAACATTCCTGTGTTCCAGCTTCTATCTTCCCTCTCTATCATTAACAACATGCTGCCCAAAAGTATTTTTTTATCGCACCCACCTAACATCAGTAAAGTTTTTAGCAACTCTGAATTCCACTTTTCTGCAACAGCCTTAATGTCAGGGGAAAAATAAAAATTAAAACCTCATGTTTCCACCTGACACTGTTAACATTAAAGTGATGCATCCCTACTAATTAATACAACGGAAAAACATCTTAATAAAGTTTTCATCAATGCATTAACTTAAATAATAAAATAGATATTTTTTTAAGTAACTATTTAAATCGTCAAAATGAGTTTTTGTATTACATAACTAATAATGAAAACACTAAATCAATCTTTATTTATTCCAATTTTTGACTCGATTTTTACTTCTAGATTAATTAAATATTCTAATATGGATCAAAATAACTATATAAGTGAGAATGCAACTTATTAACGAATATTCTGTCGATATTCTTTACTATTAATTGATTACTATTAGCATTTGGAGATAGATTTTATTTCTTTATGTAACATACATCACATCTAATAAGTAATATTTGTCACACGGCATTTGTAACATTCATCACATAAAATATTTTTCCCAAACAACCCCCATACAAATGACGGAATCATTTACATCTTTCATCAATAACACCGGCTTTTCATCATCAGTAAATTCTTTCAATCATCTAAACCTCGGCTACCACGCACCTATTTTAGTTTTGGCATGATTTCTGCTAACCACAACAGAAGTCGCAGTTAATGCGCACAAAAAAATGTTATAAAAACTTTACATAAATAAAGTAAATGAGGAAAAATGAATGAATAAATCACTAATAGCAGCATTTTCTGTAATATCAGCATTATCATTAATATCCAGCACCGCATTTGCAGGTAAATACGGTCCATTACAACTAACCAATCCAAACCCAGCACCTTTATCTATTACCAATTCAATTTCTGATGTTGATGGCCATGTTGGTGGTTTTGTCGATTCCGCCGGCAACATCAATGGAGACATGATGAATCCTGACAATGTCACCATTCTTTATCCTGTGGCAGGCACAGTAAATGCGACTGTCACTGATATGCGTACAGGCGAAACTTTGGGCACAGTAGTAGAAACAGGTGACATTGCTGCCACAGTAAAATTCCCGACCAGCTTCTTTGGCTTGATGGGTGACTGGGGTGCTCTACCAGCAACGATGGCCTGGACAATGGATGATTTCGCTATGAACCTTAACGGTTCTACATTTAATTTTGCAGAAGAGTTAACAGGCCGCGCTTTCCCTCACCTGGGCCCCGTTGAAAACCCAATGGAAACAGGCACTATGGCTTTACGCATGGCAGGCTGTGCAGGCGTCCGCGAAGTAAGTGGTGAGGGTGATTACGCCGGTAAAGTTGGTACTTTATGCATGAACGGCACATTTACTTTTGATCAGTACTTCAATGGTAAAGGCGTATCAAATTGTACAATTGCGCTACACACACCGCTTCAATAATAAAAAATATCTGGTTAATTTATTACTCTTTTGAGTACAAAATAATATCAGAACTAAAAGAGGCGAGCTATGCTCGCCTCTTTTTTGACTAATATTAATTGAATTTTTAACGCATTCATCAAACTATAAAAAACCAATAACCTACTTATAAGTATTAATAAACCAAATGAAATTCAACAGTCAGGCCTCTTAAACGAGCAATACTGTCATTCCCACGTCTAATCTTCCTTCCCCATCAGCAATAACATTCTGCCCAAAAAATATCTTGTTATCGCGCTTGCGATAAGTGATCAACGTTTTTGTCGGTTCGTCACATCGTTCTGCAGTATCAATATCAATATTCGGAATAATGCAACGACTGCATGGCTTAACAATACGGAAATTAACATTGCCAGCTTTTATTTTCTTCCAGTTATCTTCAGCAAATGGTTCACAGCCACTAACAACTATGTTGGGTCGAAAACGTGTCATCGGTATATCTTCCCGCATCCGTGAATTCAAATCGTTCAGTGATGCTTGAGAAATTAACAAAATTGGAAATCCATCACTAAATGCAGTGTGGTCATTTGGTTGCGCATAATCCTGATCGACGATCCTGATTTCATTATCTGGGAAATAAACTAGACGGCATTCAAGATTGAGAAATTGGCTAAGCCACTTGGCGATTTCATCGCCAGCATCATGTGCTCTACAATGATCATTCCATACTCTTACATTGCATATTATTGAGTCATCTGGGATACCGATTTTTATTTGCGGCATGCCCGGTGCTTCAAGCAACAAGCTACAATCAATTTCTGGATTTGTTAACCTTGGCTGAATCAAACAAAGGCGCGCGACTTTGCGCTGAGTGATCATCACACCCTGTGGATCAACAACCATCCAGCGGCGGTCATTTTTCAAACCTCCCAGATGTATTTGTGACGCATGCAGCTGTACCTGCCTCATGGACTTGACGGGGTAAATCGCGAGCTCGCTGATAACTATATCTGGCATTATTTGCTAATCTTACATCACGGATTAAAACTGTATTTTATTTATACAGCCTCTGGATTACACAGCTAATACTTTAACAATGAGCTTTCAGCTACACTTCATTGTTTACACGCCACTGGCAATGCATGAATAACTTAGCTCTTCATATAAATCAACCTTTAAACAGATAGAAAAACTGGCTAATATGCTACTATGAAGATGGTTATCATCAACTAAAGCTAGAATCGAATAAGCATTAGTCAGGCTAATTTAATGGAAAACAGACCACTACTTAAATCAGATGCCAGTATTTCTGTTCATAAGCTGTTATATAAGCTCTACCCCGAATTAAAGAGGGAGGACAATCCTGAATGGGTTGCTATTCTTGACCGAGTCCAATTAGCTGAAGGCGGCAGCAACACTATACTCGCAACCACAGGTTCATTATGTATGGGCTTCATGTTGCTACTAGAGGGCACTATTCGTGTTTATCAAGATGCTGATGACGGACGCGAAACCACTTTGTACAGGATTAGCCCTGGCGATATTTGTCTAATGAGCCTGAATAGCTTGCTACACGACAAACCTTTTAGGGCCAATGCAAAATCTGAAACCAATGTCAGAATGTTAATGATGAGTGCTCAGGATTTTCACACGGCTATGGGAGCGTCTAATACTTTCCGTACACTCATGCTGACCAGCTTAGTCGATACTATGTGCTCAATGGTAGGCTCATTTTATGATACGGCCTTTGAGCCGCTCGATATGCGATTGGCCTGTCTGCTAGGACGCTTATTTGAACGCGCTGGCTCAAATACACTAAATATAACGCATCAGGAATTATCACAGGAACTGGGAACATCAAGAGAAGTAATTAGTCGATTACTGAAAAAACTTGAACTACAGCAATGCATCGTACTGAAACGAGGTCAAATTCTTATTGGTGATAATAAAAACCTACCTGGCATTCCTGCTGAATAATTTAAGGGGTATTTGCAGCTAATAATTACGCAAAAAAACTTTTTTTAATTAACAGTCTTACAACACAAATCTAACTGGCGCTTCATTTCATCCAGACCTAGTTCTCTGGCGCGCTCAATATTACGCTCGGGAATTTTTTCCGGCTCGGGATAATGTTTTAAAACCTGCTCGACGCTGGCTTCTCGAATAAGGTGCAGCATAGGATAGGGTGAGCGGTTAGTGTAATTGGCGGCATCATTGTGTTCTGCGCCGGCAAAACAGTAATCAGGGTGGAAACTAGCAAACTGGTAAATACCTTCGTACCCCTGATCAGCCACCAGGTTTTCGCCTAACCCAACCAGCTCCAGATAGCTGTCAAAATCCTTAAAGTCTTCAGCAAAGATGAGCAGCATGGTTTCGGTCGCCTCGTTTTCGTCGAGATGAACACATTCATCGATCACCGCTTGCAGGGCTAGCTCCAGATCCATGTTGTGTTTTACGTGGTAACGAATGCTGTCGCGTTCCAGCTCGCGTTTGGCGAACGGGCAAAAGTTATTTCCAACAATCACGTTTTTAACCCAGCACGACGTTTGATCAATGATAATCTGATCATCGCCGACTGTTTTTTTGTTCATCTCGGAAAGAACAATCGCCGCGGGTTATCGAGCAGAACGCGCGGCGGCTTCTTCTATGCTCTGGCTACGTAGATATTCTTCATACGTTCCGGAGAAGTTGACCAGGGCGGTTGGTGTCAGTTCGATAATGCGCGTTGCCAGTGATGAAACGAATTCACGGTCATGGCTGACGAACAATAAAGTGCCTTCGTAATTTTCCAGCGCGAGGTTGAGTGACTCAATCGATTCCATATCAAGGTGATTGGTCGGCTCGTCCATCAGCAGGATATTGGGTTTCTGCAACATCAGTTTGCCGAACAGCATACGACCCTGCTCACCACCGGAAATAATCTTCACTGATTTCTTGATGTCATCCTGCGAGAATAACAGGCGACCCAGAACGCCGCGCACGACCTGTTCATCATCGCTGGGTTTTTTCCATTGCTTCATCCAGTCGAACAATGACATGTCTTTTTCGAAATCTGCGGAGTGGTCCTGTGCGTAGCAACCCAGCTTGGCATTCTCGGACCATTTCACGGTGCCGGAGTCGGCTTTAATATCGCCCAGCAAAGTTCGCAACAATGTTGTTTTACCAATACCGTTAGGACCGATGATGGCTACGCGCTCGCCCACTTCAATCATCAGGTTCAGTTTTTCGAACAGCGGCTTCTCGTTATCGTAATGTTTTTTCAGGCCTTCGACTTCCAGCGCAAGGCGGAACAGTTTTTTGTCCTGCTCGAAACGAATAAAAGGATTAACACGGCTTGAAGGCTTAATTTCAATCAGCTCAATTTTGTCGAGCTGCTTGGCGCGCGAAGTGGCCTGCTTGGCTTTAGAAGCATTCGCCGAGAAGCGACTAACGAAGGTCTGTAGCTCAGCAATCTTAACTTTCTTCTTGGCGTTTTCAGAATACATTCTTTCGCGCACCTGCGTGGCCGCGATCATGTACTCATCATAGTTGCCGGGGAACAGGCGCAGTTCGCCGTAATCAAGATCTGCCATGTGGGTACAGACGCTGTTCAGGAAGTGACGATCATGCGAGATGATGATCATAGTGCTCTTGCGCTCGTTGATCACGCCTTCCAGCCAGCGAATGGTGTTGATGTCCAGGTTATTGGTCGGCTCGTCGAGCAGCAGGATATCGGGATCAGAGAACAGGGCCTGCGCCAGCAGCACACGCAGTTTCCAGCCGGGAGCAACCGCGCTCATCGGGCCATTATGCTGATCCAGTGGAATATCCAGGCCGAGCAGCAATTCACCGGCACGTGACTCGGCGGTGTAACCATCCATCTCGGCGAAGTGCACTTCAAGGTCGGCCACCTTCATGCCTTCTTCTTCGGTCATTTCCGGCAGGCCATAAATGCGATCGCGTTCCTTCTTCACTTCCCAGAGTTCAGCGTGGCCCATAATGACGGTATCGATTACGGAAAAATCTTCGTAGGCAAATTGGTCCTGACGCAGTTTACCGACGCGCTCGTTGATATCGACCGAAACGCTGCCGGAGGTCGGTACTAGATCGCCGCCCAGGATTTTCATGAAGGTGGATTTGCCACAACCGTTGGCGCCGATCAGGCCATAGCGGTTGCCGCCGCCAAATTTGACGGAAATGTTCTCAAACAGGGGCTTGGCCCCGAATTGCATAGTGATATTTGCTGTAGTGATCAAGTATATGTACCGAAAGTTTTCTAAAAAAGCCGGTCATTATCTCATATTTCAATCAATAGCTGTAAACCAGGTGACGAAACGACACGGCTGGCTAATAGGGAATCGTGAGCTCAATACCGGCGTATTCAGAGGTATTACTGTCATCGAAACGAAAGCCCGCCTTGAGACCGAGACTCCAGTTTTTATTGACCACAATCTCATTCAACACCCAGCCAAGTTGCATGGCTGAATACTCCGGATCACCCTGATAAATCAGCTCGGGCCCGTGGTAGCTATTATTGTCATTGCGCATCAGCGCCCGCACGCGCATCCAGTAAGCACTGCGGCCAAAAATGTATTCAATGCCACCGTTCAGCTTAAAGTCGGCCAAGCTCCGGTTTTCTCCTTCGAGCTGGACCTTCAGGTTGGTGTTGACGCCGGCTGAGTCATTGCCCGGGTCATTCGGCTCCAGGCCCACATCACTCTGAACCACGCCTAGACGGGTATTCCACCAGTAGCTGCTGCCTGAGTCGTGATAACCAAGAGCCGCCGACAACGAGTCCACACTGACGTCAATTTCGGTCGCACCGGCATCATAAGAATAGGTTTGATAATCGGCCCACAGATGCAACACAACACCCTTGCCCAGATTGCTGCCGGGCAGCGGTAGCGCCGTGCCTATATAAAAATATCGGGACGAATCGCTGGTGGCTTCCACGCCAGCCAGGAAAAGATTTTCAGCAGCCTGGCTCAGGCTCGACGTCAGCACAGCCGCAATCATCAGCACTGTTTTAATTGGCCTGCGCACCTGTCGCCTCCTCATCTTCCTGCTCAATAAAATCGACCAGTTTGTACACGTACAAAGTCGCGCTCGGGCTTTCCAGCGTCTCCACCAATTCAGTCTGCTTCACCAGGTCCGGTTGCGGCATTCGGCTATAAGTACCGAAAACCACCGCTTCGCCCGCACGTAATGGCGTGAAGGTAATAACAATAGAGCCATGGGTATGCACATCATGCGCAATCAGGCCCATCGAAGACCTGTCTTCCGATTCTGCCGCATAGTGATAGCGCACCGCACCCCAGAAATCGGCACGCACCTGTTTGAGAATTTCTTGCTTTTTAAATTTTTTGACCAGCCATTCAAAGGGCGTCAGTGACTCCTCGGTAAGATGATGCAAAGTCCATTGCAAATCTGAACCATATAAAAATAAATCAAGATCATCCTGATTATCGTCTTTTTCCCAGTCAAAATGACAGCCGATGCCCTTGATATAATGCTCGCCTTTATCATTAGGCGGCGACATTAATCTGGCCGCAATAATGCCATGAAATAACAACTCGCCACTGGGCAACGCAATCTGCCCAGAAAGAGTATCACCCATCTTTAATGTTTCCGGGAATGCTCCATAAAACTTACAACCAGACGATGAAATATTATCGACTGTCACGTAAGTTGTTTCCTCTCCGATGGTCACTCTGGCGGGTAGATTAATTGGAAATCGATAGTCGTTACGCTTAAAACGACTGACATTTTTGGTAAAACTCAACAATGAAAATGCAACACCGCTATTAATCAACGCCCAGACCACATTGGCAATCACGCCCTCAATTGGCAAATAACCATAAACATAATAAAGCAAACAACCTAATGGAATGGCAAACACATTAACTGAAATAACCAGAAGCTGTGGCATCAATATGCGTTTGTTGACCTGACTCTGGCTCAGACTCTTATCAGTCACCTTGAAAGCACTATTGTTACCAAACCACGCCAGCGTTGCCCAGGCAAAGGCAAAAAAACGGCCAAAATTATACTGTTCAATGTAAAACATTTTACCGTAACCACGACCAACTTCTTCAAACACCAGATAACTGAGTAAATAGAAAGGAATAAAATGCATTAGAAATTCTGAATTGATCGCATCAATCGGCATAACACCGGTAAATAATACAATCGCTGGCGAGAGATAAAACAGGCCTTTTTGCCAGCCATCAAAATAAGTCAGTACCGAAGCCAGATAATTTAACCGCTGTGCCATAGTTAAACCTTTAGCTGTCAGTATGCCTTCCATTTTCCACACCTGCATCGCGCCCTGCCCCCAGCGCACACGCTGACTCAAAAATGGCGCAATATTAGAAGGCGCAACACCGTAAGCCATCGACTGTTGCATATAAATCGAACGATAACCTTTTTTATGTAACCGAATAGATGTATGCAAATCTTCGGTTAGTGTACCGGTAGCGAAACCGCCAATGGCATCCAGTGCTGTTCTTCTTACGATGGCACAACTGCCACAGAAAAAAGCCGCATTCCAGTAATCTTTGCCGCGCTGAATCACACGAAAGAATAAGGACTGTTCAGTCCAGACACGTTTTTCACCCTTACCCTGCCGGTGCTGATACGAATCGAGATTATAAAAATCCTGCGGCGTCTGCACAAACGCGACGTTATCATCAGCAAAATAACCAATAGTATTGGTGATAAAATTTCTCTGCGGACAATGATCAGCATCGAAAATACAGATGAAATCACCATCACTATGCTCGTAGGCATAATTCAAATTACCGGCCTTGGCGTGCTCATTGGTCTCACGTGCCAGATAACGTATGCCGTACTGCTCTGCCAGTTTTTTCATCTCGGGACGATGGCCGTCATCAAGTAACCACGTAACATGGTCATAATCCATATTTTTGGCAGCAATGATGGTCTTTCTAATCAAATCAACCGGTTCATTAATGGTTGTAATGTAAACATCAACCGTTTTACCTTCAATCACCGGCAATGGATCACGCCGGGTCAGGCGAGACACCATAAAAACATGCAAAGCCGAACCAATTAGCCCGTATACTTCTGCCACATACAGTGCAACCGAAAAGACCATCGCTTCACGATTGAAGGAACCCAGTCGCCACAGCAAATACCAGATTGCTACCATAAAAAAGGCAGCAACCAGCAGTTGGCGATAATGTCCAAGGGGAATATAGGGTGTCACAACCAGTTTATTATTACGTTATACAACGCATCCATTGTTGGTATATTAAATTACACGGCGCATTATAAATTTTTTAACATAAAAAAACATGAATATAAGCAAGGATATACTGACTCAGGCATTTGCTGACCTCACACCCGATCATATCCTTGATGCGATTGAAGCAACGGGTATTCGTTGTGACGGCCGCTTTCTGGCACTGAACAGTTACGAAAACCGTGTCTACCAGATCGGCGTCGAAGACGATAAACCCCTCGTTGCCAAATTCTACCGCCCGCACCGCTGGAGCGATGCCGCCATTATTGAAGAACACCAGTTCACGCTGGATCTGGCAGAACAGGAAATCCCTGTAATTGCACCCCTCGTCAACCATCAAGGTGAGACCTTGCTCAAACACAATGGCCACCGCTTTACGCTATACCCCTGCCGCGGTGGCCGCTCACCCGAGCTAGACAACCCTGAGCACCTTGAACAGCTAGGGCGTTTTATCGGCCGAATCCATGCTCTTGGTGCAACCAAATCATTTCAATATCGCACTACGCTCAATATCGAAAACATGGCGGTGAAACCGCGTGCCTTTTTACTGGAAAATAATTTCATCCCCGAATATTTGCTGGAAGCATATACCTCGGTAACACATGAACTTATCGAACAGATCGAACATCGTTTTAAACAGGCAGGCAATGTTAGCTACATCCGCCTGCATGGTGACTGCCATCCCAGCAATATTTTATGGACTGATGATGGCCCGCACATTGTCGACTTTGATGATGCCCGCACCGGCCCCGCCATTCAGGACCTATGGATGTTTCTTTCCGGTGATCGCTTTTACATGACCGAAAGACTTGCTGATTTACTGGAAGGTTATACGCAGTTTTATGACTTTAATCCCGCCGAACTACATCTTGTGGAAGCACTGAGAACACTGCGCATTATTCACTATTCATCATGGATTGCATCACGTTGGAATGACCCTGCTTTCCCCCACGCCTTCCCGTGGTTCAACAGCACCCGTTACTGGGAAGATCATGTTCTGTCTTTACGGGAACAGGCGGCATTGTTGAATGAACCACCATTGGTTTGGGACTAAGGCTTTAGAGATAAAAAGTATTACTCAACAGCTGCTTAGCTTTACCTTACTATCAAATAATCATTTCGGTATTGATCGGGTCCTATAAATATAAAAAAGAACGGGCAATAAAAACATGGAAACAAATGATGCAGTGATCATGCCGCCTATCATAGGTATAGCAATAGGCCTTATGACTTCTAAACCAGTTCCATGACCCAACAATACTGGCAATAAACCGCCAATTATTACAGCTACTGTCATTGTTTTAGGGCGCACTCTTTTCAGCGCACCTTCTAGAACAGCCTCTTTAAGCTCCTGCTGTGTTTTAGGAACATTACGTTTTACTGACTCATTAAGGTAAATGAGCATTATTATACCAAATTCCGTAGCAACCCCAGCCAGAGCAATAAAGCCAATCGCTACCGCAACCGATAAATTAATGCCATAAATATAAAGTAGCCAAATACCTCCAAGCAAAGCAAAAGGGACTGACAGCATAACCAATAAAGGCTCAATAAGATTCTTAAAGCTTAAAAATAATAAAATGAATATTACTATCATAACAACAGGAATAATAAAGATTAGTTTTTCTTTAACACGTTCATAATATTCTGATTTACCTGACCAGGTCAGACTATAACCAGATGGCAATTTAATTTTCTTATCTATTTTAAATTTTAAATCATTAACATAAGCACCAAGGTCACGATCTTTTATATCTATATAAACATATATGCTTAATTGTCCATTTTCACTTTTTATCATAGCAGGCCCATTAACATATTGAATATTCACAAATTCACTTAGGGGCACCAAATCACCATGTTTTGTAACAATAGGTAAATCATGTAATTTAGATACTGAGTTTCTTATATCTTCAGGATAACGAACATTGACAGGATAACGCTCACGCCCTTCCACCGTTTCAGTGATATTAACGCCACCAACAGCTGTAGATATTATCTGCTGTAAATCCGCAATATTTAACAGTTGTTGTCCGGCTTTATAACGATCAATAGTAATATCAATATACCTACCACTTGAGATTCGTTCTGCTATCACACTAGAAGTACCTTTTGTATCTTTTACAAGTTTTTCTATATTCTGAGATATGGTTTCAACAGTTCTTAAATCGTGGCCTGATACCCTTATTCCTATAGGCGTTTTTACGCCCGTAGCTAGCATATCTATTCTTGCTCCAATAGGCATAAGCCACGCGTTAACCAGACCAGGAACTCTTACCCTTTCATCAAGCTCCTTCTTGATTTTTTCAATGGTCATATCTTTGCGCCATTCATTTTCTGGCTTTAATTGAATAGTAGTCTCCAACATATTCAGCGGCGCAGGATCTGTCGCTGTTTCTGCCCGACCAATTTTACCAAAAACCTGCCTTACTTCTGGCACAGTTAAAATCAACCGATCTGTTTGCTGCAATAACTCTCTAGCTTTTCCAATCGAAATACCCGGCAATGTTGTTGGCATATAAAGTAAATCGCCCTCGTTTAATTCTGGCATAAACTCTGAGCCAACTTGTGACCACGGCCATAAAGTAGTTATGAATAAGCCACCTGCAATACATAAAATTTTAACTGGTGAATTAAGCGCCCGCGTTATTATCGGCTGATATACACGGGAAAAAAATCGATTGACGGGATTAGCCTGCTCTCGTTTAATTGTACCTCGAATAAAATACACAGCCAGTACCGGAACTAATGTAATTGATAATCCCGCGGCAGCAGCCATAACATATGTTTTAGTGTATACCAAAGGACTAAACATTCGCCCTTCCTGATCTCCTAACGCAAAGACCGGTAAAAAACTTAAAGTAATAATAACAAGCGAATAAAATAATGGTGGGCCTACTTCCATGCATGCATCAGCAATTATTTTTATTCTATCCACCGTTCCATTATAATTTTCTTCCAGTTTCTTATGTATGTTTTCAAGCATAACGACTGACGCATCAAGCATTGCACCTATGGCTATAGCAATTCCGCCCAGAGACATTATATTGGCATTAATGCCCTGATATTTCATAACAATAAACGCTGACAATATTCCAACGGGTAAACTTATAGCAACTACCAAAGAAGAACGAATATGCAATAGAAACAATACACATACCAGAACAACCACAATCATTTCTTCAATTAATTTTTGACTAAGAGAATTTATTGATCTATTGATGAGATCTTTTCTATTGTAGGTTTCAACAATCTCAACACCATCAGGCAACGAGGATTTTAATTGCTGAATCTTTTCGATAACTCGACTGATAGTTGCGAGCGCATTCTCTTTCCATCGCATGACAACAATACCGCCTACGACTTCACCCGCACCATCCAGATCAACCACACCTCGCCTTGGCGCCGGACCTTCTCTCACCTCTGCAATATCACCCAGAAATACTGCATCACCTACTGCATTAACACCCAAAGGGCCAACTTTCCTTATGTCGTCAAGCCCCTTTAAATATCCATGCACTCGGATCATGTACTCCGCTTCTGACAATTCAATCACTGAAGCACCCGCTTGTTGATTACCCTTTTTAAGCGCATCAATAACAGATGACAGAGTAACTAGTTCTCGATGGAGCACATTTGGATCAATTATTACCTGGTATTGTTTTACCATGCCCCCAACGGTTGCAACTTCTGCAACACCTGGCACTGATTCCAGTTCATATCTTAAAAACCAGTCCTGTATCGAACGCAGCTCGCTTAAATTATGCCGACCCGTCTTATCGACTATTGCATATTCATATATCCAACCTACGCCACTTGCATCAGGACCGAGTGACACTTTCGCACCAATTGGCAAATTTTTTTCAGTTTCATTCAGATATTCAGAAACCCGTGAGCGTGCCCAATACGGATCTATATTCTCATCAAATAGCACATAGACATATGAGTCTCCTAAATATGAATAACCTCTAACTTTTGTCGCCCCAGGTACCGCTAACATACTTGCTGTAATGGGATAAGTTATCTGATCTTCAATAATTTGCGGTGATTGGCCCGGGAAACTGGTTTTTATAATGACCTGCGTATCGGATAAATCCGGAATTGCATCAAGCGGAATACTAGTTATAGAACGAATGCCCCAGGCGGAAAGAATTATGCTTATCAGTAAAATTAGAGGCCGGTTGATTATAGACCACTGAATAACGGCCCGTATCAATGCCCAGCTCCTGATCCCTCTGATAGTTCAACCGGAAACGACATACGCGATAATTCAGCGCTAAGCTCACTTTCAGAATCGAGTAAAAACTGACCTGACACCACTACATTCATGTCTTCCTCCAAACCTGAGATAATCTCTATGTAATCATCATTATCTAGACCAGTCTCAACATCAACTGGCTGGAATAAACCTTGGCCTTTTGCTACCACCACGACCGTTTTAGAACCAGTTCTAATAACGGAGGAAGCTGGAACCTGCAACACGTTTCTTTTTGATTCGGCATAAACTATCATTTCAGTTCGCATACCCAATCTTATTCTAGCTTTTTCATTTCCCTCAAAATCCGCCACTAATTTTACGGCAGTAGTACTACTCTGACCTAGATCATCCACACTTCTTACTTCTCCATCCCATGATACTCCAGGCAAATTTCTTACCTTCATAGACACTTTCTGACCATCTTTAAGCCATAGCCATTGTGACTCATAAACTTTCGCATAAGCTGAAATTGAATATAACGGCTTAAATTCTCCTATTACACTACCTGCTTTTATATCTTTCTTTAAATCAACGTTTATAATTGTTATTAACCCTGTATCAGGAGAACGTATCTTAAAAATGTTAGTTGGTTTCTCTGTACTAATTAATTGCTTCAACTGTTCATAATCAACACCAAGCATACTTAATTTCTGATTTAATATTCGGACAGCATTAACATCATTAACCTTTACTGATTCTAAATATTTCTTTTGAAGCTCTAATATCTCATTCGACTCCAACTCAATAATTACTTCATTCTTATAAAATTTACTTTCTTTATTTGAGTTATTTATAGATTTGACGATTCCAGACACTGGGGATTTTAAATAAAACTGGTCTTGATTCTTAACCTGACTTATATAACCATAAATTCTAATATTCTTACTGATACTACTTCTCGTTACCTTTGCTGTCTTGATAGCAAAATTATTTATTACAGAAGACTGAATAAATATTTCAGGATTATGTTTATTCACGGGCTGCTCGGACACCAATTTATCATTTTCTTTTTTAACCAATGTCATACCGCAGATTGGGCAATCTCCTTCACTCGCCTCGTGTATATGTGCATGCATAGGGCAGGTATAGTATTCCAGTTTATCTGACTCACGAATAGATAGATCAGCGCCTGGTGATTGTTCAAATTTAAGCAATGTAGGGCTTACATAAAGCCCAGTAACAAATGCAATTATCGCCACTAATGAAATCTTGATCATATATTTACTCATAGCATTGACTATAAAACAAACTATAACTTTACTCTAGCCATGAAGCTGATGATAAGCTCACAAAAAAGCCGACATAAATGCCGGCTTTTTAATTTAATTACTCCTAAATAACTCTACAAAGTACCACATACTTCGCCAGGCACTGCTGAAAAGTCCTGCAGCGTGTCATGAGTAATTGCTGTTACACAGAAGCTAAGAGTTACTTTACCTTTTACTGTCTGCGTAGTATTTACAGACGTTTGACCATTTACATTGGTTGCACCACTTGCAGAAACAACCTCGTTGATTGCGCCAGTAAACTCTCCACTAACTATCGCATTCTCAACGGGGTTACCCAGGTCATCTAATACAACAATATCCGCTACACCAAGTTTAAGCCCACCACCTACACTACTGGTAGTTACTATGATAGAACCAACCCTGACGCTAGTACCCGTGCCACCGCCCGTGCTTGCTTCTGTCGTTGCACTTGCAATATTTGAGTTAGCTGAAGTACCCGCAGTATTTGATGCATTTACCTGATAATGATAAGTCGTTGACGCATTCAAATTTACATCAGAATATGATGTTGAATTTGCGGCGAGTATTGCTACAGAAGAGAAATTAATCCCATCAAGTGACCGTTCAAGCTGGTAACTGGCTTCATCATTCGCATTATCCGCCCAGCTTAGATCTATCTGGCTACTTGAAACTGCTAAAGCAGCTAAAGCAGTTGGCGCAGCCGGCACAGTTGGTGCAGGAGCACCACCAAGTGAATAATAAGTTTTATATGGATCTATAGATGTATCAACGGGAAATAATGGCGCTGCCTCGCCGCCGATAACATTCATCCATCCCATGGCTCCCTGATCTTCATGATCCAGGATATGACAATGCAGAATTGTTTTGCCTTCATAAACAGTTGAAGTAGCTGGATTTAGATCAAAACGAACATTACAGGCAGCAGCCATAGTGTCATAATATTCACCTGCCTCATAATCACCGCAATTTTCCTGAGTCTGAAAATGATAAACATGTAAGTGAAAAGGATGATTAGTTGCTCCTTTTACATTCCATTCCTGAACACCATCTGCAACTGTGGTAAAGGTAGGCACATCAATATCAAATTTACTACCATTAACGGTACGCGCCCCCATGTTCACAGTTTCAAAATTAGATACTGCTTCATTTCTTAGGTCCCTAAGATAAGCAGGTCTAAATGAGTTCCATTGTGACACCCCATCTTCCGCATAGGGATGCACAGTTAAATCAGAAGCACCATCTACAAATATATTTGCTACAACTGTATTAGCAACGGTTATCGTAGAGTCCCCGCTACATCGAACTGCTATATCTGCACGTGATGCACCAGTGAGAGGCAGTGAGTTATCCGCAATATTTTTTGGAACCACTGTTCTCCATACCCCGTCCCTTGCCATTAGCGCTACTTCACATTGATTACCTATGGAGAGCGTTTTAGTTTTTGCATCTGCGTCACCTAACAGAATACGCCAGTGCTGCCATGTATTAGGTGGTAAGCACACATTGCCTGACACTTTGCCATTCACTGTCCAGCCAGGATTCAGTGTACCTGAAATAAGTGTGTCGCCACTAGTTCCTGCCACGCTTGGGTCAAGATATACAATCTGCAATAGCTTTTCTTCCATATTCGCAACATTAGCTGGAATACCATCAAAACTATCATCAATTATAATTTGACCAAAAGCACCACTAGACACCTGTAGGAATGTTGAACCATGGTGGTGAGCGTGATACCAGTAAGTTCCGCCCATATGATCCGCAGGAATGTCGTATACAAAATCACCACCAAAACCACCTTCAAAGAAACGGGTTACATCATCACTAGGCGTTTCACCAGATACATGCAATCCATGGGTATGCACATTGGTTACGTTGGGGTCTTTGAATACATTATGATCGGCACTGAGCGGCTGATAAGGTAATGTATTTTTAAATCTAAGCAAGTACTTTTTACCAGGCGCCATATACATAGTAGGGCCAGGTATTGAATAATTGAAACCTTCCTGTCGATATGCTCTGGTGGTTAAAGTTTCACCATTGATATTTAAAGTAACCTCACCCATCTCAAGAGTGCCACTATAATATTCCTCAGCATTACTTGCTGTCACTGGATGGTACGTCCATTCAAACATAACAGGATCAGTAACAACATTGGTTGATGGACACTGACTGGCATTAAGCACTGAAACATAAAATACCAGACAAGACAGCAAGATACATTTTATTATTTTTCTAACATACATAATCAGCTTCCTTTTTTCTCATTTTGTGGTCATTTCGAAGAAATATTAATTTAGATTGGATCAAAAGCAATAATCATGCCTTGATTAGAAACTGTCTAATTATCAGTTACATAAACAGTTTTAGTAATTAATTACTTACTAATTATGTAAAAATACCTTACATACTACGGTATCGGATAACTCCAGATTGATAACGTAAGATTTTTTATAATTTCTTAATACCTGCTTTTGGCCAAAAGTAGATATTCTAGTTCTTAGACTGGACTTAACAATGAAGATCAATACAAACAAGAAATTTGTAGTTGAATTACTATTAGCCAAGTTGAGCTGCGAGATATAAACGCGAGTTTTTTCTGGTTGTTTTTATTAAAGATCTTTCACATGTGTTCGAAATGACAAAAAAACAACCCTATTTAACTTCCTGCCTTTATCTTCATACACTTCCAGACTATCTCACTTCTCGCAATCAACCGAGGGCGCTCGACTGCATTCCTGCTGATGAATATTCTGCAGTGTTTCATAGGTGGTTCTTTTCGCCGTTTCTGCGCTACAGCCCGCCAAAGCAAGCAGTGCGTCCATCATTATCGCCTTGAAAATTTTTAGCATCAATCAGTGTTCATCTTTTACCGTTTCTGGCAGGGCAAATTCCGTACTTTGTAATAAACGCTGCATATAAATAAAACCGCCGTGTGGTCGGTTAATTTCTGCCACGTCGAAAATATATTCAAAGATTTCATCTGCACGCGGCTGCTCAACCACCACGGTCAGGATTTCTTTTTCGCTTTGCTCGCCCACGCCACGATACTTTGCCGGCGTTAACTTACCCAGGCCGCGTGCATAATTAAAATTGGCGGTGGTCAGTGCCATTTCCTGTTTCAGCATTTTAATCACGCGCAATGAGGTACCTTTCGGCAGAATAGCGGTGATCAATTTTGTTTCTTTTAGTGCTTTCATTGGATCACTTCACCAGTTTTTCAAGCATTTCCTCGGGCACGTAGGTCGCCGCTTTTTCTAACTGCATGACATACATAAAACCCATGCCGGGCGTATCCATTTTTCCGGCCAGGTACATTTTTTCAAAAATGCGATCTTTCTGATCGTTGGCAACCATAATAGTGATCACTTCTTTTTCGGCTTCGATGGTCAAACCAAGAATACCCAGACGTTCGCGCACACCGGTACCGCGACCGTAATAAATAGTGGCACCCTGCGCACCGGCTTCCTGCGCCGCTTTTACTACTTCATCTGCAAGACCTTTTTGCACCACGCAGGTAATTAACGATGCGTCAGTCAATACAACCATTTCTCTTTGTGGCATTTTTATATCCCCGCAGCCGCCGTTTGCACTTTCGCGCCCAGCTCTAATTTTTTACGTTTCTGTTTCACTTTCATATTGATCCATATCCCAGTTGCCTGCACCGCAATGATCGGACCGATGGAAGCCATCGATAAAATCCCAAAACCCTCGATCGCTTCTGCCGCATTGGCAAAACCCAGACCCATCGACAGCACCAGCGGCACGGTGACCGGGCCGGTGGTCACGCCCGCGCTATCCCAGGCAATATTGACAAATTCTTCTGACGACAGATATGTCAGTACGATCGCCACGGCATAAAATGCCATTAGCAAATAAGCGATTTGCAGATCGAAAACAATTTTAGCCACGCCCAGCGCGATACCAAAACCAACGCCAAACGAAACCGAGTACATCAAGGTTGATTTTTTAAACGCGCCGTTGGTGAGCTGCTCGACGGTAATACCGAGGGCATTCAACGCCGGCTCGGCCAGTGTTGCGCCAAAGCCCAGCGCCCAGGCAAAAAATAATGCGATCAGAATACCCAGCGAAAAGAAGTACAGTGGCGAGCCTTCGACACTGCTCACCTGAGAAAAAGCAGCAGGAATAAATCCGCCGGACTGATTTCCCAGCTTGGCCAGGCCATAGGTCAAACCCAGGCTAAAAATAATCATGCCGATCACGGCCAGCGTGATGCCATAGGTAATGATGCCCGCATTGTGTATCTTTTCTTTCAGCACCAGCTTCATCACGATGATCAGAAAAATAACCAATGGCACGATGGCACGCAGTCCACCGATGACTTCTGCATACGGTGTCGAATCATACCAGGCAACTACTTCGGTGCTGGCGACGCTGCTGGCGGCGATAATAGCTTCCGGCGTGGTAACGTAAAACACGTAGATGGCCAGTAACTCGACACCGATAATGGGAAACAGCGAAGCCAGGGTGACGATGCCGAAGCCCGATAGCGAAGAACTGCCCTTGCCTGCCGCTGAGGCGATGCCGATGCCGAGTGCCAGTACCAGCGGCACGGTCACCGGGCCGGTGGTCACCGCACCGCAATCCCAGGCCAGGCCGAGCATTTTGGATAATTCATCATTCTGCTGAATAAAAATGGTCAGCAATAAGGTCGGTACCAGGGTGACATAGATAAAAGGCTTCAGGCTCCAGCCGTAGAGCAGGCGCACCGTACCCAGTACGGCAGCGGCACCGACACCGATACCGACGACCAGCACCAGTTGCTCGGACCAGTCATTGAGTAGCGTGTACAGGTAGGGTGCATTCTCGACCTTCACCACCTGGCCCGCAGCCTTCAGTGCACCGATGGCGGGCTCGGCAAAAGTCACACCGATACCCAGCAGGAAGGCGATGATGAGCACCACGGGCAGGGAGGATTTTGCCGGCAAGGTGGTGCCCAACGAGGAACCGAAAGGCATCAGGCCAATTTTCAGGCCTTCCATGAAAAACATCAGACCAACGATGACCGCAAACAGACCGGTGACGATAATCGCCGAATCATTCACGCCCTGCCTGAGAATGACTAACTGGAACACCATGAGATAAACCGCCAATGGCACCACGGCCTTGGCCTGTTCCATTGCCCGGCTGGTGACGTAAGGTTGCAGCAAGCGGTAAACATCGATGGGGCGCAGGGTGATGCCGGTTACTTCTGCGGCCAGTTCGTGGCCTTCCTTGTCCCGTCGCACTTCCGGAATCAGATCGTTATAGGAGATCGTATCGTGATGTGCCGCAGCTTCTTTGAGGTATTTACCAAAACGAATTTCTGTTACCAATTTCACGCCCCCTTTAACTTCAGCTTCAATTCATCTTCACACAAACAAACATAATTTGCATTGACCGCAGCTAAGACATGTTTCATGGTATTTAGCATGGATAAACATTTTCATTTAACACTTGAAAGTATACTATCGCTGTTCAATTTTAGGTTTTTTATGTCGGAGTTGTTTACAGATATATATTAAAATTAAAAACACGCATATGTTTGTTTTAACAAAAAATAATTTTAAATTGTAACCTGTTGAAAAATATTAATATAATTAAAGTTGGCCTGTCGTTTGCACCTGCTTTATAGCAATAATCATCTAAACCGAATTTCAACCCAGTTGATACCAATGTGATACATGGATCAAATCGTTAAGCAGGACAGTTCACCTAAGCGCATGCGAGATAAGGCCAAACAGCTACTGCAGGAAATTGATGTAGAACAGCTGCCCACCTTGCCGAATATACTGCTGTCCCTGCTCAAAACCTGTCACGATGTATCCGAAACCCGTGAGCAATTGGCCAACCACATTGATAAAGATCCCGCGCTTTGTGTCCGCCTGATATCTATATGCCAGCACAATACAGGTAGAAACGACCCCAGTGAGACAACTGCACAGAAGCTACAACAACTCGATGATCACACTTTAACCAGTCTAGCCATTACTTCTACAGCACAGCAGCACTTATCCCCTCGCCACCATCAGGCTCGAAACAGCAAAGAACAAACCCAATTTTTAAAACGGCACTGGCAGCAAGCTCTACTCTGCGCCACCATCGCCAAAGCGATTGCCAAACAATGCCATTATCAATACCCGGAAGAAGCCTACACGGCGGGCCTATTACACAATATCGGGCAACTGGTTCTGCATTGTGCCTATCCTGATATTTACGCCACACTCAATACTCATAATGATGGCAAGGTCGCATTACACGAACTGGAAAATAATGAATTTGCATGCAATTACCTGTACCTCGGTGCTGAATTACTCAATCTTTACCATCTCAGCTCATTTTTAAGCGACTCAATTCTGTATCACCTGGAACCGATTGACCGAGTCATCGATGCGCATCCTCTGGTTAAAATCGTCCATTTTGCTAATCAGCTCAGCAACACCGACTTTAATCATCAAAAAAAACAATCCAACGACAATATTTTTGACCATGCCTCTCAACTGTTTAGCTTTGAGCGAGCCACTGTCATTAAGATTCTGAGCGACACCAATGACTATTTAAATAACTGTGCGGTTGAATTCGAAATAGATCTGGATGACGATAACAATGATGAGACCAATGCCCGCCACATAGAGGCCAGAGCCGAATATGTACAGGCACAGCTGGATGAACAGGTTAGATACATTACTTTACTGGATGGACTACATCAGCACTTATCAAGAGTTAATGAAGACACTGAGCTGTTTCAACCCATTCAACAGTTTACTAACCTGTTATTTGGTATTGATCAAAATATTGTGTTCCTGTGTGAGACTGACAACACACATGTCCGTGCTATTGCGACCAAAGGTAATCAACATCTTGCCGACCTTCAAATCCCATTGAAAGAAAATCGCAGTATCATCACCGACTGTTTATTGGAGAAAAAAGCACTGCATTCCTTTTCGCATCAATACAATAAACTCAGTATTGTCGATCAGCAGTTAATATCGTCCACTGCTAAACAGGGATTGGTCTGCCTGCCTTTGATTAGTCATCAGGAAATCATCGGCGTACTCACACTGGCTGTTGATCGCCAGCAGCAAGCGACCTTGTGGAAACAGCTTCCCTTGCTCAACCGCTTCAGCCAGGAAATAGCACATACCTTTCATTGCCGTCACTCAAACAGTACTAAAACCAGTACTGGCTGGGGCGAATTTGAACCCCATATTCGCGAAGTAATACATGAAGTTGGCAACCCACTGAGCATTATTAACAATTACCTGGAAATATTAAGCCTCAAACTGGAAGCAGATCATCAGGCGCATACCGATATCCAGACCATCAAAAGTGAAATTCATCGGGTTGGGGATATTCTGCAGCGGCTTAAATCACCCGAACCCTGCACTGGCTTAACAACAAAAGTCGATATTAATGGCCTGCTGACAAAACTAACAAAAATATTCAAAACTTCGATTCTGGCAACCCATGATATTCAGATAAAACTAGATCTAGATCAACGACTTACCCCTATTACCTGTAATCCTGATGCGCTCAATCAGATTTATACCAACCTGATTAAAAATGCAGCAGAGGCATTGCCGGAAAAAGGTCAGATTATGGTCTACACTCAAGGTCAGGTTAATGTTGACGGTAAAACATACATTGAAATATCCATTGCCGATAATGGTCCGGGTATTCGCTCTGAGGTGCTAAGCCAGTTATTTAAACCTGTTCAGACGGACAAGGGGAAAGGCCATGCTGGCATTGGACTAAGCATCGTCAAGAAGCTGGTTGCCGAGCTAAATGGCTCCATCAGTTGCAGATGCAATAATAAAGGCACCAGTTTTCAAATACTTCTGCCAAACAAATGAGACAAAAGCACTACTCTAAAACTTGTGCATAATAAAAAAAAGAACAAAGGTTTAACCGCCTTTGCGCTATAGAGTAATAAAATGAATAAAAATGAACAAAATATCCTCATCGTTGATGACGACCACACCCTTCTTTCCAGTTTAAAAGAACTTCTGGCAATCAATGGTTATGAAACCGATACTGCTATTGGTGGAGAAGAGGCTATTTGCTGTATCAATAAAAAAGAATACGACCTGATATTGCTGGATCTGCATATGCCCCATGTCAATGGCTATGACGTGATGCAACATATAAAATCGATCAATCAGACGCCCGCTGTAGTAATTGTCAGTGGCGAAACCTCCTTCGAATCTGCGCGCAAAGCCTGCTCAGTCGGCGCTTATGATTTCCTGAGCAAACCCTATAAAACCGAAGAATTGCTCATTACTGTCAAACACGCACTCAAGGAAAAACACCTCAAAAAACAAAACTTGATTATGCAAAAGCAGCTCAAAGAATCTGAACGGCTGCATCGTTATCTGGTCAACACCTCACCGGATATTATTTATATTCTCGATCCCAGCGGTTATTTTACTTTCATCAATGAGCGTATTGAAAACTTACTGGGCTTTGGCAAGGAAGAACTCATTGGCAAACATTATTCGATATTAGTACACCATGAGGACATGGAGCAGGCCAAATATATTTTCAATGAACGTCGTGTTGGTGAGCGTGCTTCAACCAACATTGAACTTCGCCTCAACTGTAAAGATGGTGCAAAGGTACGGCACTTCGAAAATAAAACACTACCAATTGAACTCAGTTCGATGGGGATATACACAGGCTCCAATGAAGGTAAAAACGATACCTATCTGGGTACATATGGTGTTGCTCGAGACATAACCGAGCGAAAAATTGCCGAAGAAACCATTACCTTCCAGGCCTACCACGATTTACTGACACGCTTACCTAATCGCGCTTTATTACGCGACCGTCTGGGTCTGGCTATTAGCCACGCCAAACGTGAAGAAGAAATGTTAGCGGTTATGTTTCTAGATCTGGATCGATTTAAAAATATTAATGACAGTTTAGGACACATCATTGGTGATGAACTATTGCAACAGGTCAGTAGCCGTCTCAAGGGCTGCTTACGCGAAGGTGATACTCTCGCCAGATTCGGTGGTGATGAATTCACACTGATGCTACCAAAAATCAGCAACCGCAAAACCGATGCCGAAAAAATTGCTGAGAAAATTATCCATGTATTGAAACAACCCTTTTTTGTGGATGAGAACGAGCTCTATATCAGTGCCAGTATTGGGATATCGCTATACCCGCAAGATGGTGACAATATGGACGCCCTGATTAAAAACGCCGATATTGCTATGTACCATGTTAAGGGTCAGGGAAAAAATGGTTATCAATTTTTCTCCGGCGACATGGATCGCCCCTACTTTAAGAATCTTTCACTTGATACAGGTATTCATAATGCACTGGAGTTCGAGGAATTCACTTTACTGTATCAGCCACAGGTTAATGTAAAATCCGGAAAAATTATCGGCGTCGAAGCATTGCTTCGCTGGCAACATCCGCAGCATGGCAATATTCTGCCTAATGAATTTATCCCCTTTGCAGAAGAGACAGGTTTAATCATCGAAATTGATAACTGGGTATTAAGAAATGCACTCTCAGAAATCAGCCAATGGATTAAATCAGGACTACCTACAATTCGCATGGCCATTAATATTTCAGCCCGCCATCTAGCTGAAGACGACATTGTTGAAAAAATTACTCAGGCACTAAATGAATTCAAAGTTCCCGGTCGATGTCTCGAAATTGAAATCACAGAAAATGCCATTATGGATGACATGGATGGTGTTATTCACAAACTAAAAAAACTCAGTGCGCTGGGAATCACTATTGCCATCGATGATTTCGGCACAGGTTATTCATCACTTGCCTATTTGCATAAACTACCCATCCACACACTAAAGATAGATCGTTCTTTCTTGCAGGATGACCGCTTTAATAATGACGATCATACCATTGTGAACACCATCGTAGCCATGGCAAAAGGTTTGAAACTGAATGTTGTAGCCGAAGGTATTGAAACTCAGCGACAACTGGATTATCTACGCAAAATAGGCTGCAATGATGCACAGGGATTTTTGTTTGGTAAACCAGTGAAAGCAAAAACTGTCGCAAAATTACTAGCACAAAAACCTTTTGCACTACCCGATGCAAATAAAACAGGTCTTAGCTCACCCCGCAATCAGCATTAAAAACACAACTGCACCCTTTATGGGTGCAAGTAAGTTCCGCGCAATTTTGCGTGCAACTAATAAATTACTACTGCACACTTAAACCTAAATGCAACAACCAACCCTGCGTTGATTCTGCCATTAAATCTAATGCCAGGCCGGGCTGAATACCCAATAAGAACATCACTGAAGTTAGCACCACGGCAACTAAAATCTCGCGTTTTTGCAGGTCTATGGCCTGCTCAATAACAGCATTATTAACCGGCCCCAAAAAAGCTTGTCGATAGATACGTAAAAAATAACCAGCGGTGAGAACCATGACCAGAAGAGCAGCGAGTCCAGAACCGGTGTGACTTTTGAGGGCACTAATTATAATTAACAACTCACCGGGAAAACCAGAAGTAAGAGGCACACCCATACCAGCAAGTCCGAAGATAAAAAAGAAGCTGGCCAACAGGGGCATAGTATTAGCAATACCGCCAAGGTTCATGATATCAGTGGATCCGGTACGTTGTTGCAGCATACCAATAATAATAAAAATACCACCAGCCACCATGGTGAAACTGATCAACTGAAATAGCGCGCCTTGTATGCCCTGTATATTAAAAGATGCAATGCCGAGGATCACCAGACCTACATGGCTGATGCTGGAGAAGGCCAGCATGCGCCGTAAGTTAGTTTGAGCCAGAGCGGCAATGGCGCCGTATAACACTGCAACGATGCCAAATCCTGCCAGTAACCAGTGAAAGTCCTGGGCCGCTTGCGGAGCAAGGGGAACAGCAAAGCGGATTAAACCATAGCTACCGAGTTTCAAACCGGTGAGCAAAGCGGTAACTGCAGCTGGACCTTCCATGCTAACAACAGGTAACCAGGTATGTAACGGGATGACTGGTGCTTTGACGGCGAAACCAGCAAGCAATAACAGAAAGATAGTGACCTGTAGTTCTGCTGAAACAGGTGACTTGATCAGAGTCACATAATCAAAGCTAAGCCCGGCCGGAATGGCCAGACCACTGATCTCGGCCTGATGGAATGCCAGTAGAATAAAAGCAAATAACAGGGGTATGCCACCGAGCAGCATAAACAGCGTGTACTTGACGGCGGCATAACGGCGATGTGGTCCAATGCCCCAGGTGCTGATTAAAAAATAAAGCGGTAACAGGGTCAGTTCCCAGAACATAAAAAATAAAATGGTGTCAAGGGAGCAATAGACGCCTATGGTGGTGCTTTCCAGTAACAGCAGCAGACTGAAATACAGCCGTGGCATTTTGCGTTTACTATTCCATGATGCGAGGATAACACCAATAAATAACAACACAGTCAGCGGTAAAAACAGTATTGAAATACCATCTACACCCATAATGTAATCTATATGCAAACTGGGTATCCAACTGCTGTGCTCAACAAACTGAAAACCTTGTTTGCTTTGATCAAAGCCGAACAATATGAGCAGAGAGATACACAGATCAATCATTGCGGCTATGAGTGCAATCCAGCGGGCCGCTGATACCGAAGGAATCAACCAGATCAGGCCTGCTCCGACCGGCAAGGTGATAATCATCAAGCTGAGCAAGGGCAGATCACTGATCAAACTCTGGATGGTTTCATGCATATTTCAGTTTCTCCTCACCAAACATCTTAGTGACCATTGGCCAGTTGATTGAGATAGGGCAGACTGAGGGTATTAGCGGATTGCTCAACCAGTGCCATCCAGGGTTCGCTATAAAAACCAATGCTCAGCACGATGAGTATCAACAAACCGGCAATCACCCTTTCAACGACCTGGGTGGGTTCAACCTCCAGAGGTTTGGCCGTCGCTTGTTGCGGCGCAAGGAAAGCACGCTGAAAAGCGAGCAACAAAAAGCCTGCCGCAAGGACGTTGCCAATAGCCGCTGCAATAGTAACCAGAGCGCCATTACGTTCAATGGACGATTCGAGCACCAAATGTACTGCATCAAAGCCAGGAGTGCCGGGCATACCGACGATGGCCACACCGCCAACAAAAAAGCCAATCGCAATAATGGGGATGCGATCAAACAGGTTACCCAGTTTTGACAGTGTCGTGGTATTTGTTCGGCGATAGACCAGACCGGTCATTAAAAACAGTACCGAGATGGCCAGACCGAAATTGATCGTCAGAATGATGGCTCCCTGAAAGGCAATATCACTCAAACTAAACAGACCTATCAGCAGAATACTGGTATGGCTGACCACTGCATAAGCCAACATGCCACGTAATTTATCTTGTTGCATGGCCAGCAAAGCTGCATAAAAAATACCGACAACGGCAAAGGCGATAATATATTTTTGCCAGATGATCACTGAATCAGCGAAGAGTGGAAAAACGAAACGTAGCAGACCATACACGCCTGTTTTCAAACCCAATAAAAAGATGGGGGCAATAGCGACACTGCCCCGTTGTATCACCAGTGGTAACCAACCATGCAGCGGAAAAATAGGAATTCGCACGGCTAGCCCGTAAAACAGCAGGAAAAAGATCCAGTTTTGCATAGGCTGTTGGATGTTGAGCTCAGACAGGGAAAATAAATCAAATCGCCATTGACC
>Ga0224496_10000389_pt1 | contig 30815 bp, 33 predicted proteins | sample SF_Jul11_sed_USG_2_FD_168127 | JGI IMG/M metagenome (GOLD analysis project Ga0224496, IMG submission 168127) | Sediment microbial communities from San Francisco Bay, California, United States - SF_Jul11_sed_USGS_8_1 | ecosystem: Environmental > Aquatic > Marine > Sediment | place: USA...
TTTCCTTCAATTGGGTACCAAGGATCATTGAGTGTTTCAGGGACATCTACTTCTATTGAATTTAAAGTATATCCAATGGCTCTTTTGTAACCAACAAAGTCAATTGCAATGTAGTGATCAATTTTAAGGCCAGTAATAATTTGGGCCATTTGTTTTGCAACTTCAGATCCACCTTCAATTTTATTTTGTGAAGCCTCTCCAAGAGAGAAGGCTGTGTTGATCTTGGCTGATTTTCCATTAGGTAGTCCTACCCAAAGATCTCTAGGAATAGAGATAAACTTAAGAGTACCCTCCTCAAAGTTAAAATGAGCCACTTGGATGACATCAGTTAGGAAACCACCTTGATGTCCAGCTCCTCCATATCCAAGTAAGAGGATGTTTAGTTTATTTAAATCTTCTGGAGGTTCTTCTAAGATATATTTTTCAGATACCACATTGTCACCAAGAACAGATGCTTCTTTGGATAAAACTTTTGAGTCATTTTTAAAGACAAAGTAAGTAGCAAAAGATGAAATTATTAAAGTAAGAAATAGAAGAATACCGATGATAATACGCTTTTTATTTTTAAGCATAGCGGTATTGTACTATACCAAGTGGAAAGAGGTGGGTTAGAGTAGTATGATTTAAAATTCACTTCGGTGTTAGAATTAAATATGAATAAAAAATTTAGTAAGTTTTTAGTAAAATTACGTTTCAAAAATAAACCGCAAAAACCATTCTTAAAAAGGTTTGGTTTTTTTCTTATTTTTTTAACTATTATCATTGCTATTTTTTCATACTTTACCAATCCTTTTGTAAAATTTTCTTTGGTTAAAGATCCATACGCTCAAGTAGTGATAGAAGATGGAAATATTGTGATTAAAGGCAGTGAAGATTTAACTTTAAGGGGAGGTCGTTATATCGGAGGTTTGGCTAAATTAAAATCAGGATGGCATATTGTTAGCAGTCGCTTCACAGGCGGAAAGAAAGCCAGTAGTAATACAGTAGATGAGATTATCAAAGAAATTCATTTGATAAGATTTGATCCCAGTGAACCTTATTTAATTTCTGGAGATCATTTTAGTATGCTTTATCCTCGTTCACTCGGTATTTTTTACCATTCATTGCTTGATGACAGAACGGCTTTATCTGAGACAGATTGGAAGAATAGACAGGTTATTTATTTAAAAACTTTAACCTATGCTTCAAATATTTATTCTCAGTCTAGTGAGCTTTCAACTACTATTGTTCCAGTCGGTCCTGGGAGTGTTGCTTTGATGAATATCTATGCTGTTCCATCAGACACTTTATATAGTTTGCTTTTTGCATATCAACAGTTGATAGATAATTCATATCAAAGAGATAATTATCCTTATGATAATGATATTAGTTATGATTTAGCCACAAAAGAAGCTGCTACTAAATTGCTTGCAGAGCATAAAGACAGTTTAAAACGTCATTATGATGGATTTAAAGGTTATGCGTATGATGAGCAAAGTGGGTTAATTAGAAAAAATATCCTTCTGTCTGGAACAAAAGATATTATGAAGAAATATGGTGCTTTTTATGATAATGTTGTCTTTTGGAAAACAGCTCAATTAGCTCAAGATTTAGGTGTGATTGAAAAAGATCAGGCTTTTCTTGATCAGTATAAACAGAGAATTATTGATACTTACTGGTTAGGAGAAAGAGGTCACTTCCTGGAAGATCTGAGTGAAGAATCACTTTCAGAAAGTTGGTATTCATCAGATTGGATGATTGCTTTCCAGACAGGATTTCTTGATCCAGATGATGAAGATGATTTAGTCTATTTAACAAAAACTGTTGAGTATATTCAACGTAATGCAATAGATAAGCCTTTTGCACTTCAATACAGTCCAGATAAAAGAAATCAGCGTATGTATGGAGTAGTAAAATGGCTTAGTCCTGAGTATGGATCTACTACCATTTGGAGTAACTGGGGTATGGAGTATACAAAGTTGCTTATAAGGTTAGCTCAAGTTACTAACGACATTACTTATTTAGAACAAGCAAAGACTCATCTTGATGCTTATACCTTTAATATCAAGCGCTATCAGGGTTATCCTGAAGTATATGATCAAGAAGGAGATTTTTATAAAACTCCACTATATAAAAGTATAAGAAGAACAGGCTGGGTTGTAACTTTTGAGCAAGCTAGAGAGATGTATAAAGATCTTGTTAAAGACTTTAATCAGTGATAAATGCTAGAATAAATTGTTAATGTCAGATACAAAGTTAGTCAAGAAAAACTCTATTAGAAGATTCCTTCCTCTCCAGTCTATGGTTGCTGGTGTCATTGTTATATTTTTGATTTATGCTTTCTTTTCTGGATTATCATTCCAGTTTTATGCAAGTGCATTATTCCTTTTTTATTCTTTTACAAATAAAATGTGGATTTCGGTTGTTTGCCTTGGTATTTTTCAAACTGCTTTAATGGTTCCTTTTAGAATTATAAGAATAATTAAGTCAAACAATATTAAAGAGTTTCAGTCTCAGATAGGTGGATTAAAGAGTGAGCGAGAGATGACCAGTAGTATTAAAGAAAATGTCTCTAAAGGCAACTTAACATTCCTTTTTTATCTGGTTGATTTTGTTGTGCAATTGGTTTCATTTATGACCATTGGGCGTTTATTTTTGACTGATTTTTATTCATTTAAAATTGATCCAGCTAGACTATATTCTTTTGTTCCATATCCAGATTATCCTATTCAAGAGACATTCTTTAAAATTCCATATCCAATAGTGACAAAAACTGTTGATCTTGGATTAAAGGCAGTCTTAATTTCATGGTTGGTTCTGGTTATTATTCAAGTAGTTATTTTTTCTTTAAAGAAGTTTTATAGAAATGCAGTTAAGAGTGGGGAGGCTAAACCAATTTCTTCTCAAATTTCTAAATATGCAAGTGGTTATCTTGTTATTGCAATGATAATTTCAGCGGTTGTGATTAGAAATTTCCCTTTATCATTTGAACTAGGTATATTCTCTGGTGACGTCTCTATCCCTAATCCTCGTTTGAATAGTATTACAGCCATTGTGACTTTTATTACCATTCTTTGGTTTGGAATTCCTAAGAATATTAGAAAAGCTAAAATGGCAGAAAAGGCAGGCATTCCTACTCATATTATTGAAAAGACACAAAAACTAATGTTTAAGGAGTCCCTAAAGAATGCTTCTATCTTAGGATTAGGTGCTTACCTAATTACAAATCAAATTCCTTCTGCATTTGAACTTTCTATCTTTACCCTTGAAATAATCTCTCTTTCTTCACCTTTAACTCTAGACAAGATTATTCTATCTGCTACAACTAAAAAGACAGTTATAGAGGAAGAAAAAGAAAATAAGAATGACGAAGGTTAGATTTATTGGTAGACTAAGGTACATTACTAATTACAAATTATTATGACAAATAAACCTACTCCAGCACAAACAAAAAAGAAAATCATTCTCGTTGTTGAAGATGATACAAATGTTCAGTCCATCTATCGAGATCTTCTTGTTAAAGAAGGCTATGATGTCACAATTACAAGTACTGTAGATCAAGCTTGTGATGCACTAGGTACAGAGAAAATTGATTTAGTTTTGCTCGATATTATGTTGCCTGGAGGAAAGAATGGTTTCGATTTTTTAGAAATTGCTCATAAAAGTGACCTAATTAAAAGTACCCCAATTATTGTTTTGAGTAACCTTGATAAAGATGGTAATGTATCTCAAGATATGGGTATCGTAGAGTGGTTAGTTAAAGCTAACATTTCTGCTCAAGGTGTTATAGAAAAAATTAATAAAATTTTAAAGTAAGCTAATATATGAGAGTTCCCAATACATTAAATTGGAAGGTTGGTGGTCCTGCCGGAGAAGGCATTATGACCACAGGTCTAATTTTTAGTAAAACAATCGCAAGACATGGTATCAAAGTTTTTGACTATACTGAGTATCCTTCCTTAATTACAGGGGGACATAATACCTATCAAGTTTATGCCAGTCAAAATTCAGCAACTTCTCAATATCAAAAACTGGATGTGTTAATTGCATTAGATAAGCCTACTCTAGATTTACATCATGATGAATTTTATGATAATACTTTAGTAATATATGACGCACAAGATGACAAGATAAATATTGAAGAGCACAATCTCCCTGTAAAGAACTTCAATTTGCCAATGGTCCAATTGGCAACAGAATCTGGAGGAAGTCGTTTAATGGCCAATAATGTTGCTCTTGGAGCAAGTATGTTTTTATTTGGTTTAGATTTAGAAATTTTAAATGGTGTTATCCAAGATGTTTTTGGCCGAAAGGGTGAAGAAATTGTTACTAAAAATCAAAATGCAGCTAAGGCTGGTTATGATTTTATGAAGATGCATTTAGGACAACCAATTTTGACTATCGATAAAGTTGAAGATAAGAATTATCTGACAATGACTGGGAATGAAGCTATTAGTATGGGTGCTATTGCTGGAGGATTACAGCTCTATACAGCATATCCAATGACACCCTCTAGTTCTGTCCTTCACGTCTTAGCAGAAAAAGCTAAGACAGCAGATATTGTGGTTAAGCATGCCGAAGATGAAATTGGAGTCATTAATATGGCTCTTGGTGCGTCTTTTGCTGGTGTACGATCAATGGTGGGAACCTCTGGTGGAGGATTTTGCTATATGAGTGAAGCTTTAGGATTAAGTGGAGTAGCTGAAATACCTTTAGTAGTTCTTGAAAGTATGAGACCGGGTCCAGCCGCAGGTATGCCTACATGGACAGCACAAGGTGATATTCAATTTATTATTACTGCTAGTCAGGACGAGTTTCCAAGATTTGTAGTGGCCCCAGCAGATGCTCAGGAAGCTTTTGAGTTAACTAGGCTAGCAATGGATCTTAGTGAAAAATATCAAACTTTAGTAATTGTGGTAGCAGATAAATTACTTTCTGAGAGTCGTCATACTATGGAGCTTGAAAGTACTCAGTTTAACAATACAAGAGTTGGTTTTGAAGAAAATCCTCAATTAGATGAAGTTGGATTTTATCCAAGATATCAAGATTCAGAATCAGGAATTGGTAAGAGGACAATCCCAGGACAAAAAGATGGCTATTATCTTTCTAATAGTTATGAGCATGATAAGTATGGATTTGCTTCAGAAGAAGGCAGGGTCAGAGTTGAGCAGGTAGATAAGAGAGCTAAGAAGTTTGAATTGATGAAAGGAGAAATCCTGCCTCAATATTTTGAAGATAATGGTGGAGAAATGACATTAGTCAGTTATGGTTCTACAAAAGGAGCAGTAATTGCAGCAAGAGAACTACTAGAACAACAAGGCATAAAAGTTAATATCTTTAATCTTACTTGGATTTGGCCATTCCCGGTTGAGCAAGTAGAAAAAGTTTTAAGCATGGATGTCCCATTTGCAGTTGTTGAGGGAAATTCTACTGGTCAGTTAGGAAAGATTATTACAATGGAAACAGGGATTAAGATAACAAATAAGTTACTTAAGTATGATGGACGACCTTTCTACCCATATGAAATTGTACAATTTGTAAGAAATACCTTAAAAAAATGAACCAATTACCACAAAAATACCCCTTTTTACCAACATGGTGCCCAGGCTGTGGGAACTTTGGAATAATGAATGCAATCAAAATGGCTATTGCTAAGTCAGGCCATCCAAAAGAAAAATTTGTTATTGTATATGACATTGGTTGTTCTGGTAATATGTCTGACTTTTTAGATATGTATGGCTTTCATGGCCTTCATGGTAGAGCACTTCCACCTGCTGCTGGTATTAAATTAGCTAATCATGATCTTAAGGTAATTGTAGTAATTGGAGATGGTGGCTGTTATGGAGAAGGTGCAACCCACTTTATTAATCTTATGAGAGGTAATCATGATATTACAGTTTTAGTTCATGATAATCATCGTTATAGTTTAACTACTGGTCAAATGAGTCCTACTACAGATAAAGGAGAAGCAACAAAATCTACTCCAGAAGGTTCTATTGAAGAACCATTGAATCCATTAGCTCTAGCTATCAGTAATCATGCAACTTTTATCGCAAGAGAGTTTTCTGGAGCTATCCCACAACTTTCTGCAAGAATTGGTGAGGCGATAAGTCATGAAGGTTTTGCATTAATTGATATGCTACAAATATGCTCAGTATATAATCCAAAACAAGATCTTAGATGGTATCGCGAGCACACTGTTTCACTTGAAGCAGAGGGTCACAATTCAACAGATAAAGCTGCTGCTTGGACACAGGCTATGAGAGAAGAGAAGTTGCCTGTAGGACTATTCTTTAAAGCAGATCGACCAGCATATCACTCACAAGTATCTGAGCTCCAGAGTGGAACACTGGTAAACCATAATAAGTCTGTTGTTGATATGACTACTTTACTTCAAGATTATCGTTAATTAATCTTTATTTACAAATCCTATCATTATGGCATTTGCATTTGGGTAAGGAGTATTATATTTTTGTTTTAAAGCTTTAACTAATTTTGTTTCTTCCCAAGTATTTATTTTAGAATTTCGAATTAGGTAAATAGATTTATTAATAGGAAGCTCATTTTTTAAAATTTGTTTGTTTAAAATTTTGTTATATGAAATTGGAACAGTAAAGATGAGTTTACCTTTTCTTTTTAATAAAGTTTTCAAATGATTAATTACTTTAATTATTTTTTGTGGATCTTTTATTTTTTCATCATAACCAATATGTTCAAAAGTTGAGATGGCAACAATTAAATCAAACTTCTTGCTTGGATTGTAAGTCAAAGCATCTTCGTTGATTACTTCATCATCCTTCTCATACTTATCAACCACAGTGTGATTTATGGTTAAGTAATGAGAGAGCACATTGCCAATTTCTAATATATCCTTATTTAAAGTTTTAGCTTTATCTATTTCATTTTTTATAATAGAAACCTCTACGGCTCGTTCATTAGCAAATGAAGCATTATAGGGATTAAGGAAATATGAGAGTTTTTGTTTGTTAAAAGTAAATCGTTTATTAAATAATAAAATATTACTCAAAATAAATCTTTTATGTGGAATTAGGTCAAGAAAAGACATAATCAGATTCTATCACTATGCCACCCAATATCCTTGGATAAATAGAATTGTATTTATAATTAAAAATACTAAAGAAAAAGAAAAGTATAAGTATTTAATTTTATTATTTTTTAATAAATCAGCTATAACAAAAAAGATTGGCCAACAAACTAAAATATAACGTGGCATGCTAGAAAAAGTTCCTGTTAGTGTTGGAACAAAGAATGCTCCAAGTACAAAAAATAAGTGACTTAGTTTAATTTTTTTACTAGAGATAAACAGTAGAAGTAATCCAATTGTTCCAGCGATAAATTCTTGAACATAAGCAAAGTATTTTAAATCAAAAGGTCTCGCAGTAATTAATATTTTTAGATAACGATATACTACCTGAGGATATAATATTATTGATTCTTGTCTACCACCTCCAAATTCAGATTGGACATGAAAAAAGTAAATTGGATCATCGAACTTTAACCATAAGTAGTTCATGTATGCTAGTAAGCCCAATGATCCGATAAAAATAAATAAAACATGTCTTGGAGTATTTTTTGTAAATCTTTCTTTAATACTTTTAATAAAAGTATTTCTACTTTTTTTATTTTTACTTAAATTAATTATTTCAAAAATATTTTTGTCTTTTAAGAAATATTCAATTAGTAGTGCTGGGACAAGTAGAATTCCAACAATCTTTGTAGCACTGGCTAATGCGATTAAAATTCCAGCCCAAATCCATTTTTTCTTTTCAGCAAAAATAAAAGTTTGTAAAACTAAAATTAAAAATAAACTCTCTGTATAAAAAGATCCAAAGAAGAAACTTGTTGGAAAAGTAAGTAAAACAAAAAGTGTTAGCCACTTTTTTTCTTTAAAGAATACTTTCGAGAACATGTAGAAACTGATGATTAAAAAGAAAGTGAGTATATTTGAAATAATAAGACCAGTAATTAATGAGTTATTAATAAAGTCAAGATATTTAATACTTAATGGAAAAAGTGGAAAAAAAGCTTGGATTAAACCAGTTCCAAAGTAGCCTTTATTAATAATAGTTAGATAATGAACACCATCAAAGTTTGCCCATGAATAGAGCCACTGTGGCAATCCGTAAGTTGCTAATCTTTTTGCATAGGGAAAGCTTGGTAGATAAGTCAAAATATTGTTTGCAAAATACCCAATTAGGAATAAAAAAGATCTCCATACTATAAAGATACCAGCTAGTTTTTTAAATTCACTTTTTGATAACATTTTTTATTTTAGATATTTGTGAGAATAGAACTATAGATACTATTGATAATATTCCAAGTCCACTAAGGATATTTCCGGTCATTCTAGGCCAACTATTTTGGGTAAATTTGGTTGAAACAATATGTTCCCCAACGGGTAGTTTATATGCAATCCTGCCTTTAATTTCTTCATTATCAATATAGGTAATGTCATTACCATTTACTTGCGTTTCCCAGCCTTTAAAATGCATTGTAGGCTCTACGATTACGCTTTCTGTATTAACATTAACAGTATATTTCCTCTTAGATCCTCTCCATTCTGTAGTAGATATTTGACCTTCTCCACTTAATATTTTTGCACTTGGTTTCCAATCTGCAAATTCAGAATAGGTAAAAGTTTTTGCTAAGTTCTCGTTGGCGGTGCTAGTGGTTTGGGTGAATGCCTCGTAGTCTATATTATTCTTATGAAAGTAATCAGCTGGTTTTACTTTGAGCACGGTAATTAATTGGATAAATACAACCGAGAGTAAAATAAACTTAGTTATTTTATTTCCTCTTTCAAAAACAAATGCAGCTATTGGTAAAACTAATATTCCAATGAACATAGTCAGTCTCCACGGGAATTGGATGAAGTTAACTAGTGGCAATATCCTCCAAAGAGGAATAGTAATATGAAGTTGTAATAGCAAAAGTATTAACGATGCAATTAAAAATAATTTAATTTTATTAAATTGATTTTGTTTATTTTCTATTTTCTTTTTTAATAATATAAAGGCAAAGACTAATATGGATATTTGAGCTAATCCAATATTGAATGATAAAGAATCAATAGATCCAACTTTAGAAAAACCAAACTCTAGCGGAGAAAATAAGAGTTGAGAAAGTGTTGGAAAATGATCAACATAATTTTTACTAAGCTCAGCATTATCTAAGACCACTAAATTTTTTTCAAATACTGCTGGGAGCCAAAACCAAAGTGTACTAATAATTCCTAGAATAAAACTTAAAATTAAAGAGAATTGTTTTAGTATTTCTTTTTTATATTTTATTAAAGAGTAAATAATTAAAATTGGAGTTCCAAAAAGCACTGCAATATTGTGTGATAAAAAGAACATAATCCAAATTAATGTTTGTCCTAAAAATTTAATACTATTTTTACCAAGATGATTTTTGACGGGATTTTCTATGGTATAAAAAAGCCATGGAAGTAAACAAAAAGACATTACTTCACCAATATTTCCTCTGTATGATAATGCATTAATTAAGTATGGAGTTAATGCAAAGATAGAGGAAGCAAACATCCTTGAACGTTTATCAAAACTTAAACTTTCAAGCCACTTATTTACTCCAAATAATCCTGCTAGGACAAAACTAAAAACAATGATTTTAAATGTTAATTCATAATTAACTTTTAAGAAACTGAAGGGTAGTGAAATAATATTAGCTAAAGGATAGTTATAGTTAAAAACTGGATATCCATAGTGGTTAAGTAGGTTAGGAGCAAAGCGAGGAGGGAATTGTCCTTCTCTAATTGCTACCTTATAGTTTGCAAATCTAGCTAAGTGATTTTCACCATCGTGAGTATAGGGAAAGCTATTACTAAGATATGGTTTAAATGAAATTAAGGCGAGAATAATGAGAAAAAAAATCATTTTAACTCAGTCCATAAATGATAAACATAACGGAGGCCAAGAAAAAGAATCCAGTCATTAATAGTGGTTTGTCACTGGTTAAAACTTTTTCTGGGGATTCTCCTTGGTTGCTCTCATAGACTAACTGAAGATATCTCATTACCCCAAAAATAACTAAAGGGACAGTTGCCATTAGTAGCTTTGTAGATTGGAAAGAACGAGGTAGCCAGCCATAGAGTCCAAGTAAGCTTTCTGGAGGATGAATAGATTCATTTTGAAAAGTAAATAAAGCATAGGTAAGCCAGGTCGCATTAGCAAACATACCAGTGTACTGATCAAGTAATCTTTGGGAATATCTTTTGAGAGTTTTTCTGGTGCTACCTAGGTCACTATAGCCTTGTAGTAGAGTTCTTTCAGATTGTCTTTTCCCAACAGCTAAAAAGAGGGAAGCTGACACAACAGTCAATAAAAACCAAACACTCATATGTAAGTTAACTACAACAGCTCCAGCATAAATTCTAATCAAAAATCCAGTTGCAATTGAAACGACATCTAAGATAGCAATATGCTTTGTATATTTTGCATAAAGTATTTGTAATAAGAAGTAGGCAAAGAGTAGAAACTTAAAGAAATCTGATAGCCAAAAAGAAGTAAAGAAAACTATTACAATTAAAGTAATGGCTGTAAAAATTGCGATTGGAACTGATAGTTTTCCTGAAGCAATTGGTCTTTTCTTTTTGAAGGGGTGTTTTCTATCAGAGTCTGCATCAATAATATCATTGATAATATAGATACTTGAAGCAAGCAGAGAGAAAATAACAAAAGCAGTTGTAACTGTTTGAAAATACGAAGGAGCATCACTGGGATTATAAAAGAAGAAACCAGAGAAAATTAAAGCGGCATACAATGCAAAATTTTTCATCCACTGTCTAGGTCTAGCAGTGCGAAGGATTAGGATTGGGAGCGTGTTTTTAATTTTGTCCATATTAAGAATCCAAATACAATGGAAGTTACTACGACCATTGTAATCACCTTTGCGGTAGTATTCAAATACAAAGAGAGGATTCCAAGACTAAGACTGGTGAGCCAGTAGAAAACAGCAATTCTTCTTCTGCCCCAACCATAGACGTCCAGTAATTTATGATGGAGATGTCCACGATCACCCCAGATAGGTGATTTACCAGCAATGATACGACGACTAATAGTAAAAATGGCATCTGCAGTGGGAATTGCTAATACCATAAGTGTTGTGGCAAGTTTGGCTCCAGAAAGAATCGCTAAGACTGAAAGAAAATAACCTGCTAAAGATCCAGCTCCATAACCAGGTAATATTTTTTGTGGATAGAAGTTCCAAAATAGTAGTCCGGCAAAGGAACCAGCTACGATAAAGCTTAAGTAAGCTGTATTAAATTGTGTAGGGTCATCTATAAAACGATAAGAAAGAATTCCAATAAAGACTAAGGCGATACTGACAAAGCCAGGCATTTGTCCATCAACTCCTTTAGACCAATTAACAATATTCATATTCCACAGAATAAAAAAGAGTGCAAATAAATCAGCGAGTATCCAGACTGTTCTAGTTTTACCAAATAATTCAAAAGCTATCTGAGGTTGATTCAGATGGATGACACCTGTTCCAAAAGGGTTACTAATGTAAGCGATCCCAATCCCTGAACCAACTACAATTAGTCCGGCTGTAATTCCAGCGATAATACGCCACTTAGGATGTATGTCATAAACATCATCAAGGAATCCAACTACTGTTAGCACTAAAGCACCAAGTAATATTCCAATAAGATATTTATCAAAGTTTAAAAATAGTAGAGCAGCGATTAATACAGAAAAGAAGATAACAAGACCACCACCACGAGGAACAGCTTTCTTATGTGTTTTCTTGGCGTGTTTTTCTTTGTTAGGATCATCTAACCATTTTCTTTTTGTATAAAATCGAATGATTAAGGGAGTGATTAGAAAAGCTAGAAAAGTTGTGGCCAAAAATACAAACATGTCAATATATTCAGTATACCATTTTTGCCTTTTTACTAATCTTTTATAATTTTATTTTTGGTAGCTTTTTTAAGATAAAGTGCATACTCATTCAAAATTTTGCCTACAACATTTCCTACATCGGTCAGTGAGAAAAGAGGCAGAGCAGAAACACCTGTATTATATAGTCCATTATTTGGATCATCACTGAGTTTTTGTAGCTTATCTAAATTTGGATGTTGTTTCTCACCGTAAACACAGAGGAATTGAGTAAAGACTGGGCTATCTTTCATCTTAGTTAGAGCTTTCTTTGTTTCTGCAATGTCTTGACCACTTCCAGTTGTAATAAAGAGAATTAGAACAGGATCATGAGCTTCTGTAAGATGTCCATGATAGTGCTGGTGTATTTCTCTTAAGACTGGAGCATATTGTACTTTTCCATTAGTATGGCGACCGACTACTTTTTCAATATAATGATCAGCATTTCTTCTAGTTAGTAATTTCTGTGGATGATGTACTGAATCATCTTTTGTGATGTAGACAGGGATGTGCTCATCATCATCAAGGATAAAGCCTAAAGCAACAGTTTGCTTAAAGACTAAATCTAACCATTTATTTGCAAATAGTTTATCTGTTTTATCCATCTCTTCAGACTGATCAATCACAATCACTACTTGTTGGTCTTCTCTAATTAAATGTTCATTAATCTGTGTCTTTAACTTTTGGGTAACAGAATCTGTAGATAGGTCATCCTTCCCAATAATAGAACCAATCTTTTCATGAATACCAGACCACCAGAAAACTAGGGCACCAAGTCCTAAAATATTAAGGACCAGAGTAATTTGTTGTGCAGGACTATTTGCCAGTGTATTTGCAATCCAGTTAAGACTTCTAAAAACAAAACTGTTAACAGCATAGTCAGCACCATACCCAAGTGCTTGAGCAGAGAACCATGCCCCACCAAAGTAGTAAACAATTGAGAGAGCTAGCCCTGAGATGGTAAAGATAGTCAAAAGAGATTTTTTATTTGTCTTTACAATATTGTGGGCATATAAACCAAGGAAAGCCCAAATCATCATCCCCTGAGTCCAAGAAAGGAAGGTTAGGAGTCTAATTGCTGGGTGAAGAGGAATAAAAGTTATTTCTCCATGGCTGGCAATTTCTGCATAAGTAAGGAGAATTGTTTGTCCAATTGCAGACATCCAACCATCAATAATATTAGATCCAACCAGTAATAAGGCATTAATGTATGGTCCAGCAGCAAAGGCCACAAATGCTTCTGGAGCAGAAGTAAGACCAGCAGTTCCAAAAAGAGCTGCTTCAGCATCACTCATCTTAATTTGAACAGCTAAGAACTGTGTAGCCATAACAAGAGCAAACATCGCAACAGTCATTGCAACTGTAATTTGAACAGCGTTCAGAACAACATAGTTTCTATTTACTCCACCAAAACCACCACGTTTTTCCATTATCTTTCTATCTACACTATCAATATCTTTATTCCATGGATTAAAAGTAATGATATTGAAGCAAGCCCTGGCAACCCAGGTAATAATTTTAGAATAAGGATTGTTTTTACCTTTTTTCTTTGTTGGTTCTGGCATATCACCATTAGCTTCAGCCTCTGCTTTTTCTGCATTCTTAAACATTGGAATTAAGAAAGATAGCATTCCCCAAACAAAGATAGTTCCAGTGATACCCATTAAGATAATTTCAAGTAATGTATATTTTAGATCCAAACCAAAGAAGAATTGTTGACCATAGAGAAGCCATTGCATGAACATTGGGACATGGAGTTGTTTTGTTTCCATGTTGGCATATTTTCTTTTTAAGAACCAAACAATCAAAATAATCATTGGGAAAATACTAGAGTTCCATGGACCAGAAGCATCGGAGGTAAGCATACCGACAAGTCCATATTGTTCTAATTCTCCTGTTCCAGAAAAGTGAGCCATTTGTTGAACAATTTCTACAATGACAGTGGCACCTTCTGCAGAAGAGGTGGCAATAGCCCCAATAAATTGGACAGCAGCAAAACCAAGTGCAGTCATTCCGGCACTAATAGCAGCCAGACGTTTAAATCTTTCCAAACCAAATTCACCAGTTACAACATCCATAATCTTTAGAGCAATTGGAACAACAATGAGCAGCAATAATGCATCAAAAACATAAACACCATTCTTACCTAAGACATTTGTAATGAAGTGAAGATTTGCAGAGGCATCATTATAAAAAAGTGAGATATAGGAAATAAAAATCATCAACAAAAGTAAGATGGGGTAGAGTAGAACTCTAAGAATTGGGTTTTGTGATTTTGTTGTGTCCATAACTATATTCTACCTTGAAGTAGACTAGGCGCAAAGGGAGTTTATATAAATAAAATTAGACCTATAATATTGACATCTAAGTGATTTTTTGCTATAATCAGGGTTCAACCGCAGATTTCACTTGGAAATAAAGAAAATGTTTAACATTGAGTTTTTTCTGATTATAGTAGTTATTCTAATGGTCACGGTTTTATGGCTCATGCGTATGTTAGAGTCAAAAAAAAACCATGATTATGGAATAGAAAAAAAATGGTCTGAAATACCTTGGGAATATAAACAATCAATAAGTGTTTTATTTTTCCTTTGGATTGTCGGAATAGGCTTCTTGTTTTATGAAGTCAACACATTGTTTCAAATTGTTTAACGATGTAAATTCAAACGCCGGTGTTTCATAGCCGGCGTTTCTGTATTTAATACCCAAATTAAGAGGAAGAAATTAAACTCTTCCCCTCAACATCATCGCATCAATGACACTCTTTACAGCATTCATATAAGTAGCCATTCTGCCTGTAGTTTTATGCTTCTTTAACATCTCCCACATACTGTCAAAGGCTTTATCCATCAATGGTTGTAGCTTTGCTACTACTTCATCTCTAGTCCAGTAATATCCTTGAAGATTTTGGGCCCATTCAAAATATGAAACAGTCACTCCACCAGCATTAGCTAAAACATCGGGAATAACAAGAACTTTATTTTTCTTTAAGATCTCATCAGCCTCTGGAGTAATAGGACCATTAGCCATTTCAATAATAGCTTTGGCTTTTATTTTTCCTGCATTATCTTTATTTATCACATTCTCTAAAGCAGAAGGAACAAGGATATCAACGTCAAGCTCTAAGAGTTCTTCATTAGTGATACTTTTTCCATTACTGACATTACATTTACCATCTACACAAAGACAGGTTTCTAAACCACCTTTTTTCTTTTTACATTCCATTGTTTGTTCTGGATCTAAGCCATCTTCAACATAGATACCACCTTTACTGCCAGAAACTGCGACAACTTTGTAGCCTAATTGATCTGCATGGTGTGCAAACCAGTAGCCAACATTTCCAAATCCTTGGATAGCAATTGTGATGTCTCTTTTTCTGTCATAGCCTAATTCTTTGGCTAGTTTTTCTAAGATAAAGACACCACCAAGACCAGTTGCTTCATCTCTTCCTTGTGAACCACCAATCATGATTGGTTTTCCAGTGAAGGTTGCAGCTAAGTTCTCGCTAGCTCTTCTGTCTAAACTTACAGTGTTTTCTAATTCATCAACCATCCAAGCCATAATTTGGCCGTTGGTATTTACATCAGGAGCAGGAATATCTACCCATGGCCCAATCTTGTCTGAAAGAAAAGCCGCATATGCTCTTGAAAGTCTTTGTAGTTCTCCTTCTGAAAGTTCCCTTGGGTTTACAATAACTCCACCTTTACCTCCACCATATGGAATACCAGTTACAGCACATTTCCATGTCATCCAAGTGGAGAGAGCTTTTACTTCGTCAGCACTAACATTTTGATGGAATCTAATTCCACCTTTGAACGGTCCACGTGCATTATTGTGTTGGGATCTATAAGCTTTAAATTTATTTGTTTTACCATTGTCCATTCTGACTTCTAGTTCTGTCTCAAAGAAGTTTTGTGGAGTTTGCAACATCTTTATTGCGGCTTTAAATCTTTTCTTATCTTTGTATGAAGGTTCTAAAAGCTTAGCAACTTTATTTAATTGTTTGATTGAGTTTTTATGTGGGTTTGACATATTTTTTCTTTTTTATGCCCCTGAGGGTATATTTTGTTTCTTAAATAAGTAAGTTTAGATTATTTAAGACAGCAAAAACTAACTACTAATATAGCTAAATCTAAGTTATGACAGGTTATTTACCTTATATATTACGGGTTTTAGTACGGGCTATTTAATTATTATTCTTGGCTCTCGTACCACCTTTCTGCATCAATAGAAGCCATTGCTCCTGCTCCGGCGGCTACAATCGCTTGTTTATAGCGGGTGTCTACTTGGTCACCAGCAGCAAAGACTCCTTCAACACTGGTCATAGTTGGATAAGTGACTGAGCCACTTTCATCAAGGTTATTATTTGCCATCTCAACACCAAGTTTGGTTGGGCTTTGACGGGTCACAATATATCCATGACTGTCTAGTTGAATTTGATCTTTAAAGATCTTTGTAACAGGTTTATGACCAATAGCCATAAAGACTCCATCAGTTGGGACATCAGTGGTCTCATTAGTCTTATTATTAAAAATCTTGGCTGCAGTTACTTTATCGTCGCCAATCACTTCTTTGAGTTCACTGTTCCAGAGAACCTTGATTTTAGGATTATTTAAGACTCTTTCTTGCATGACTTTACTAGCTTTGAAAGAATCTCTACGATGAACAATGGTGACTGATTTGGCAAATTTAGATAAAGCCATGGAGTCTTCCATAGCAGAGTCACCTCCACCAACAACAACTGTATCTTTATCTTTATAAAAAGCAGCATCACAGACAGCACAGACACTTACTCCACGGCCAAAGAATTGATCTTCGCCAGGAACATGGAGTCTAATCGCTTCTGAACCAGTTGTAATAACTACAGTATCAGCTGTAAATTCTGGTTCTGTTGCTTTGATTTTATTTAGATGATCCATATATCCCTGATCATCTAGTTTGATCATTTCTTCATAGGGGAGACCAGCGTCTCCAGTCCACAATTTAAATGGTCTCTGGCTAAAATCTACTGCTGTAATGTATTTATACTCAATCTTTGTCCCAAACTTAGTAGCTTGAGTATGAGAATTAATCATTAAGTCAGGGCCTTTAACTCCATCAGGAAATCCAGCATAGTTTTCTACGTCACTAGTGAACATTAGTTGTCCACCAGACTTCAGTCCCGCAAACATGACTGGTTCTAGCATTGCTCTAGAAACATAGATTGCACAGCTTGCTCCAGCTGGTCCTGCACCAATAATTGCGACCTTAGTATGATTCATTAATCTCCCCTATATTTATGTCTATTTTCTAATTATTCGTTGATTGCTTGATCAATCATTTCCTTGTAGCCTTCTTCTCCTGGGAAGCCGATCTTACGATCAATTTCTTCTCCATCCTTTATTATTACTACAGTAGGAATGCTCATCACGCCATAGTCTTTTGCGACTTTGTTTTCATCAACGTTGACTTTAGCAATGACAGCTTTATCTTTATATTCTTCTGCAAGCTTATCTACAATTGGAGCAGCCATTTTACATGGTCCACACCATTCTGCATAAAAGTCTACAAAGACAGGCATCTTATCTTCTTTTGCCTTGTCAATAATTTCTTGAAAGTTGTCATCGTTTAAATGTAGTGCTGACATAATTTTCCTTGTTTTAATTAATATTTAAAGATCTCTTTTAATATATTTTCTAGATCTTCGGTGCGACGTTGTTTGGAACAGATGCTGGCCTCATCAGTCAAAAGTTCTCTAGCGATACTAGAAAGTGAATTTCTAGCAGCAATAATCTGACGGACAACATCAACGCACTGTCTATCATCTTCATACATTCTAGTGATGCCGTCAAGTTGTCCTTTGACACGGTTCATTTTGGTAATAATTGGGTCTGTAGCCATGAAATAAATATACCCCTAGGGGGTATGACTGTCAACACTTAAAATATTCTGATAATATGTACTTATGTCCAAAGTTTATATCTCTAAAATAAAAAAAGATTTATCAATTAAAGATAAAGAAGAAGCTGTAAGAAAAGTTTTACTAGAGTCTACCCAAAATCTCAAGTGGCTTACCAATGGTCAAACAGTTCTTCTCAAACCTGCTCTTAACTCTCCAGATCCATATCCAGCTACAACTAGCCCTGTATCAGTTAGAGTAGTCACGCAAGTTTTAGAAGAAAGAGGAGCCAAGGTTATCATTGGAGACCAATCAGGAATTGGTCATGTTGTCCATGATAGTAGAGGGGTAGGCAAAGGGAATAGTCAGGATAACTTTGTAAAGTCTGGTATGGCAGGAGAATATAAAGATAGATTTATTGCTTTTGAACAACGAGGTTGGGAAGAAGGATTCTTCCATTATCAGTCAGATAAGTTAAAGCATTGGGATGATGGTTTTTTTGTCACAAACACAATTAAAGAAGTAGACCACATCATTGGTTTACCCAGAGTTAGCACTCATTCACAAGCAGGAGTGACTTTGGGGTACAAGAATTGGGTCGGGATACTTAGAGAAGATTCGAGAATGGAGTTTCATGCTGATGGTCCATTTGGAACTGCAATGATGGCATTAGCTAGAAATCTAAAGTTAGATAAAAAGTTTCAAAACCAAGGTGCTTTCTGGGAAAAAATTATTGAAATTAGTCATGTCATAGAAGATAAACACAGAATAAATCTTTTTTATGCAGATAAAGTCCAGGCAACAATGGGGCCAGATGCTCATAGAAGCACAGGTATGAAAGCTAAAGTAGTAGAACCAGAAGAAGGCATAGTCTTTGCTAGTACAAACCAACTAGCAGCAGAGTATGTGGCAATAGAGTTTCTTACTCAGCTATACAAAGGGGTAGGAATGGCAGATAAGCTAAAACAAAAAGCCTTAGTGAGAATGAATGGACAGATGAAAGAACTAGGTACCTATGATATTTGGGATAATAATTTTCTTAAAGCAGCTCTTAAATTAGGCATGGGGGATAAAGAAGTGGAGAAGGTTTACCTATAGATGCAAAAAGACGCACCAGCTGGCGCGTCTCAATGTATTGATTGTTGACTGTTTTAAATCTTAACCATGCAGGCAGGATTGTTCATCAAGTTCACATTTTACTGCAACTTGTTTAATGAAGTCATACATCCCGACATCTGGAATTAACCCGCTATCACCTAATTCGTAAATAGCATTTGAGATAAGACTTTTACCAAGTGTACGAACTAGTTGTTCAAGCACAATGATGGCACGTTCTTTCCCAAAGTTTACCCAGAGGTCATAAACTGCCCCTATGACCAATTTATAACCTATGGTCTGTGGGTTTGTGACTACATCAGTGTGCGTTGCAAGCAGGCAGTTTGCAAACCGGCTTGCGTCCATGGTCTTTGCCTCGTTGCGTAGTTCATTCTGCAATTGGGCATTACTATGATGTATAAAAATCCATTGTGACATATTGTTCTCCAACTTCATCAGTATATTTAATCAGTCATTTCCCGTTGCCAGGAAGTGTAAATTGTATCATAAAACCGTCTAAAAGTACACATTTAATAAGTATTGAGTATTTACAAATACATAGTTATGGGATATATTGATAGTGCAGTTTTAATTGTTTTTTTAAGTTTAATAAGGAAGTTACACAATGGCTACAGATAAATATGGAAGTTGTACATGGAGCAATCAGTGGAATTGTGGATGGTTAACTAATCCACAAAAAAAGGGGAAACAAATTTTATGCAGATTTAAAAATGCATATAAACTCAAAGTCATTTGCCCCAACTGATTATGAAATTATTACACCCGCAAGAAAGTCTGGGTTTATAGTTTCCAGAGAGGTACAAATTCCTGAAGATGTATACTTAGAATTATCTCAGAAAGAATAATTTAAGTAACTTCAATCATCAACTTAGCCCCCAGAACATCGGGGGCTTTTTGTATTGTTATAATCACCCTATGAACAAAGAAAAAAGATCATTAGAACAACAAGCTATTGAGGATGCTAAAGCAAAGTATCTCAGAGAAATATCAGAAAAAGCAGAAAGAGTAAAACGAGAGATTGAAGCAGACAAGTTAATGTTACAAAACAGCTTTTCTAGAGAGGATGATGCCAATATTGCAGAGCAAGAGGGTATAGAACCATATCCTTTGTCTATCTTTGGAACAAGTGAATTAATTGGAGATAATAGTAAAGCAGGTGCATACTTTAAATTAACTATTCAAACTGAGTTACTTCTTCCTGATCTACAAGAGAGGTTTGGACATGTTGAAGCCTCTAATGTTGAGTTTGATATCTGGGCATTAAATAGCTTAAAAGATGAGAATAAGAGAACGAAGATCTTGGTTACAATTGCCCAGTGGGAGAAACAAACGGGTCTTAAGGTTAGGTTTGAGGGAGTGGTAGGGAAGTAATTATGTTTAAGGTTTTTATTAGCAAATTATTGACTGAATACCTTTCTTTTCTTACAATTCGCTAAATCGAAGGATATCTATGGAGATTAGAAAATGTCAGGCTACACCTGGGTAACTAATCTGAAAGATGGCTTAATACTTTTCTTAATAGGGATTATTCTCTACTTAATAGGAAAGTATTGTTTAGGCTTAGTAGGTGGCTTTGGAGAGATTGTATTAGTCATATGTGCAGGTGAAATTTATCTTGCTTTTTTGACTTTAGTACTAATCGCCATAACTACCATGGGCTTTATTATGGCATTATCTGGATTCTCTGAGATTACAAAAGCATTACTTCGGAGAATGATTGGGGATCGTAAGTATTATGATTCTCTATGGATTATCACTGAAGAAAGTAAAGCAGAAAGGCTCTAGTTCATACCTGGAGCTTTTTACTTTTTATTATCCTATAACATTGACAAATTTGATATATTTTGTTATAATTAAAGGGATTATTCGATACAGATGAGGTAAGGTTATCATGGAAAAGTATAGCTATAAGTCAGTCACCAACAAACGTTGGATTGACGTATACGTAGTTATCACAGATGAAGCAGTTGTTTTACTGAACAAGAAGTTGGAAGAAGTCAAGCACATGTCCCGTGCAAATTGGGATGTAAAAGTGGTTGAAATGACTGTGATGGAAGGCTGGGGCTACAAAGGCTACTAGTCAGAATAATTACAAACATAAAGCGGAGGGTAACTTTACTCTCCGCTTTTTCATGCCTAAAAGTATTAGATAAATATAAAAAGATCTATTACTAAGTCTTTAATTATACTTGTGACCCCAACAAGTGCTTACACGAACTAGAGAGTGGGTGGAGTGGTTTTTGTTTTCTCTAGTCATTATTTAAGATTTACCTAAAGGTTTGTGGAACATAGCTAAAATAAAACAAAAACCTCCATTATGATAACTGGAGGTTAGTGTTGTTGCGTATTGTTTATACTTTTTCAAACCGATGGATCATGTCAAAGTAAAGTATTTCCCATGGACCATACTGGATGTGATTCATTGGCTTTATTATGTATGGATATAGATTTTTCGTTGGAGGCTTCCAATCGTGAACATCTAAATCCCATCCATACCGATGACGAATCTCAATTACATTTGGAGTAATTAGGACACGGTCTGGATCAGCACAGACCTCGCCACCATTAAAACTGGTTGAAATAAAGGCAACTGCCCCTCCTCCATTATGTATTGAAAAATTCAATCCTTCACAATCTGATCCAACCTGATTTTTCACTTGTTTAACTGTAAACAATGACGACTGAGTGAGAACATCAGTAGTTCCTTCTGAAGTGTTACTATCAATAAAGTGCATTGTTAACTTCCATTGATTAGTAGCCTTCGGAAGGTCTGGAAGTAAAAGATCAGAAATGATCTTATGAACTTTTTCTATATCGTCCTCAGTGACTGGACCGTTCCATAACACTTGATTATTCAACTTAGTTCTCCTTTGATTGTCGTATAAACCTAGAAGATTATATCATTATGGGACTAAATTTAATATGGGATTTAAATAAATAGTAAAAAAAGCTATTAAAATATGCTTACAAATATAAAAAAAAGACCTATTACTAAGTCTTCTTTACTCTGGCGACCCCAACCGGACTCGAACCGGTGATCTTTTCCGTGACAGGGAAATATGTTAACCAACTACACCATAGGGCCATTGTTAGACTAGTATTATACAAATATTAAGCGCTTTTGCCAAGTTGTATTTGTTGATGGTCAGCGATGCTCCAATTTTTCAATCTATTCTCTTGTTTACTCTTCTTAAATTGCTTATACCAGATGTAACTATATCCAAAAGTAATGTCACTAAGAAGAGTATTTCTATAGAAAGGTAGAGCAGCAATATAACAAGCAGCCAAACCTGCGTATGTATGTGGATACCAGAAGTACCAAGAACCTAAGTTAGATAGGATAAAGAATGATAAAGATGCTAGAGGTAAGAAGAGAGCTTGCTTGGTTGGATTATTCTTAGCTAGTTTACCTAATAAGTAGTAAGCAAGGAATCCGGCATAGGTAAAGATGTTTCCTTTGTAGAATCCTCCAACAAGAAGGTCAAAGAAAAAGATTGAAGCAAAATAAATATAAATATTATTACTAAAGAAGCCAAAGCTTCCTAGAGGACTAAAATTAGCTGGGAGGAAGCCTAGTCTTGAAATAAAGACCGCAATAGCTCCTAATGATTCTTTAAAATTCGATTTTTTCATAGATAAATTGAACCGTGTCTCCTTCTTCTAGAACAGTGACATCTGCTCCAGCTTGGGCTTTTTCTCCATTGAGGTGGAAGGCCCAGAAGCTCTCATTGTTTCCAGCAATTTCATTGATGCTTTCAACAAAGGTTCCGAAATCATACTCAGTATATTCAACTTTTTCAACATTTCCTAAGAGTAACTCGAAGGCTGTCTGTCCACTAACTGTGGCTTCAAATGAGTATGTTTCTACAATAATTGTTTCAGTAGTAGGTGAAGCTGTAGGCAGGGGTGAAACTTCAATAAAGGCAGCTTCACCATTTGTGATCTCAGGCTTTGGTTTAGAGAGAATTCTCTCAAGACCACCATTGTTAATTAGGGAGTTCCCAAAGCCTAATACAGCGGTAGTAAGGCCAATAATCAACAGTATTTTGTTTGATCCTGATTTCATAAGAGTATTGATTCTATCACAGCTATGCTACTATGGAATTATGAATTTACCTTTACATAAAACAATGACAAATCAGCAAATAGCGGAAGTGATGGAGTTCATTTCTGAGGTGATTAGTCTTGATAAAAAGAATATATTTAGAGTTAAAGCATATCAGGAAGCTGCAGAGACAATTGCTCAGTGGAATGAACAATTAATAGATATATATAAAGAACATACTAAAGAAGAAGCAGCTAAAATCTATGACAACATCCCTGGCATTGGTGAGAGCATCACCAAGAAATTAATTGAACTCTTTTCTACTGGGGACATTAAGGCCTTTCAAAAATATGTGGTAGACCTTCCTGACGGAATGTTTAGTCTGTGCCAAGTTAATGGGATTGGGGCAAAGCGAGCATATAAGCTATGTCAGAAGTTTCCTATGAAGGAAGCTAATGCTTTAGAAAGGGTCATGGAGTTGGCTTCTCAGGGCAAGATCAGAGACTTAGAAGGTTTTGGTGAGAAGAGTGAACAAGATCTAATTCTAGCCATCAGAGATCATCAAACCACAGGCAGAATGCCATATGATATAGCCAAGAAGTTGGCAGACCAGGTGGTAGAGAAGTTAAATGAATGTAAAAGTATCACTAAGGTAGAAGTCTTAGGTTCTTTGAGGAGACACCATACTAGTATTGGGGATGTTGATCTTGGTATTGCTACAGATGATATTAAGGATACTAGTCAATGTATTAAAAAATTAGATATTGCCAAAAGAGTCGTAGTATCTGGAGAAGGCTTAATTAGAATTATTCTCAATTCAGGACAACAGGTAGATATAAAGATATCAGCAGAGGATGAATGGGGGAGCTTCTTACAGCATTTCACTGGCAGTAAGGAACATAATATTATGTTGAGGAGATATGCCCTTAAAAAAGGCCTCTCATTGTCTGAGCATGGCATTTTGAATAAGAAGACTGGTGAGATGAAGAAATACAAGACAGAATCAGCTTTTTATAAAGCATTAGGAATGAAGTTAGTTCCACCTAATGAACGTATGGGTGGTGATGAAATAGAAAGGTATCAACTATGAAATTATATTTACTAACTCTAGCCGTTTTCTTATCTATAGATATGGTCTGGTTAACCACTATTGCCAAAAGTTTCTATCAGAAACAAATCGGCTATTTAATGACTCCTAATGTTAACTTCCTTGCAGCATTTATCTTTTATCTTATCTTTGTAGTTGGTTTAGTATTTTTTGTCATTTCTCCATCATTAGAAAAGAAGTCATTAATGACTGCAATATTAACTGGAGCACTATTTGGTTTAATCACTTATGCAACCTATGACTTAACAAATCTTGCGACAGTCAAAGATTGGCCATTATTGGTTACAATTGTTGATTTAATTTGGGGAACTGTATTAGCAGCTTCAGTATCTGCCATTACTTATTTAATTGCTACTAAGTTTGGAATTAAACTCTAGCTTACATCTTCCTAGAATCATAAGCCCAGTGTAATAAAGCTTGTCTTTGTTTTGGTCTACAACTTAAATCTCCTGCTAAACAATTCTTTTTAATCTGTCCAATGTGTCTGACCATTGCTTTCCATCTTTTGATTTGTCTTAGATCATCATCACTTCTTCTACCCATGTAATAACGACAATACCATTCAAACCAACCACGAGGGTCTTGAGGATTAATCCAACCCTTCTTCTGCCAATAAGACAACGGTTGGCTAGCATCTACCTGAAAGAAGTTTAGTTGAGGATCCTTTTTATCACTCATTTTTGCTTTTTTAAACCAAGCTTTAGGAAATTCATTACTAGTTGGACTTAAATATTTACCACCAAAGACGCCCATTTCTAGCATCTGTTGGGGAGACAATTCAGGCTTGAATTCAGGATCAAATTCTTTACCGATTGGTTTTGTTAGAAAATAAGTATATTTTTCTTGGAAGACATCTTTGACAATTACCTTTTTGTGCATAGCTAAATTATACACAGGTTCACGAAACTGCTATATTTAATGTATGAAGATAAAGAACATATTCCTATTAATTGGCTCCATTTTTATTTCTCAACTGGCAGGCATTATCGGGGCATTTGCAACTGTCTCATCAGTTTCTAGCTGGTACATTACTCTGAATAAACCATTTTTTAATCCACCAAGCTGGGTGTTTGGTCCTGTTTGGACAACTTTATATACGATGATGGGGATAGCTTTCTTCCTTATTTTATTAAAGAAATTTGAAAAGAAGACCAAAAAGAAAAAGAAATATAAAAACCTAGATTATTCAATAAAGTTATTCTTAATTCACTTAGTCTTTAATACTGCTTGGTCCTTAGTATTCTTTGGAGCCAAGAGCTTAGGTCTAGCCTTGGTTATAATCCTAGTTCTATGGGCAATGATTGTTTGTCTGATTAAGAACTTTTATAAAATAAATAAGTGGGCAGCATATCTCCTGGTCCCATATTTACTGTGGGTTAGTTTTGCCACCTTACTTAATCTCTCAATATTTATTTTAAATATTTAGTTTAACTAGTTCTAACATTAAGCTTGCGTGGCTTTGTATGTTCTGACTTTTTAAATTTTACAGTTAATACTCCATCTTTAACCATTGCATCAGGTTCTACATTATTATCTAAAACACTAGGTACAGCTACCTTGTATGAATAGTTCCATGATGATTTACTATAGTGTTTCTTTTCTTTGTCATCTTTCTCTTCAACTGCTTCAGCCTTAATCCAGAGCACTCCTTTTTCAAAAGTTAAATCAACTTTGTCAGAAGGGACTCCTGCGACATTGGCTTTTACAACAACTTCATCATAAGTCTCATAGACATCTAAGTTACTAGCAGCAGAAGTTAATGGAGACATCAGTTCATCATCCCAAAAGTCTGGCCAGTTAGCCAAAGGGCTGTAAAGAGGGTTGTATTTCATCAATGACATATCTATTCCTTTCTAGTTACTTTTTACTATGTCAGCTTTAATATTATTTTGTTCCTTTTTGAAGATAGTGTCAATAATTGCTTTGACAAAATGAGTGGACTTGGCAGGTTTAAGTACTATTTCATGAAATAGTTAATATCTAAAAAAGGATAATTTAAGGAGAATATATTTAAATGTTTTTTATTTTTCTAAGTAAAATCGACACCTTTATCATTTAAAGGCTATAATATAAAATACGCTATGGAGTTACAGTTAGAATTACCCCCACAAGTAGATTTTATTTTAGATACTTTAGAGTCAGCCGGCTATGAAGCATATATTGTTGGAGGTGCTGTCAGAGACCTATTGATGAAGAGAAGTAGTAACTATGACTATGACTTTACTACAGATGCTACTCCAGAAAAAATCCTAGAACTTTTCCCTGATGCTTTTTATGAAAATAACTTTGGGACAGTCATGGTGACTCATACTGATCTTAATGAACAAATTGGTATTTCTCCAGAAGAAGATCTCAAATGGCAACACAGTAATTTACACACAGATACTCCAACTGCAGCCAAGTCAAAGTTAAGGCCATGGCAAGATAGGATTGTTGATATAGCTAGTGCAGAGAAGATTCACGAATCTTTGATTGAAGATGAATCACTCCAAGATTTAGATGAAGAACCCCAAAAGGATGAAAAAACTCCACAGCATCATATAGATTTATTCCCTAACTATGAAATTACCACTTTTAGATCTGATGGAGCATATCAAGATCACCGCAGACCAGAAGAAGTTACTTGGGGAAAGACACTCAAAGAAGATGTAGATAGAAGAGACTTTACTATTAATGCCCTTGCTTTAAAAAAGATAAGTAGTGACAAAGAAAAAAGAAATAATCAACATAAGTATGAAGTGATTGATTATCACAATGGTATTGAAGATCTCAAAGCAGAGAAGATCAAGACAGTTGGCGATCCTAACCTCAGATTCAAAGAAGATGCTTTGAGAATCCTTCGTGCAATTAGATTCTCCGTTCAACTTAATATGGAAATAGATGATGAGACATACCAAGCGATTGGTGATCATGCTCATCTCATTGAACATATCTCTTGGGAGAGAATTAGAGATGAGTTCCTTAAAATACTCGGTAGTGATTTTCCTGCTGAAGGCGTAGAAATACTGGATGAGACTCATCTCCTAGAATACATCATGCCAGAGCTCTTGGAAGGTAAAGGAGTCAAGCAAGGTGGACATCATATTACAGATGTTTGGACACATAGTCTTGATGCCCTGAGAGAAACTCCTAGTGTTGATCCAATTGTAAGATTAGCTACTCTAATGCATGACATTGCTAAGCCCAGAACCTATGCCCTCAAGAATGGAGATATTACTTTCTATAATCATGAAATTGTTGGTTCTAGAATGGCTAGTAAGATTGCCAAGAGACTTAGACTTTCTAAAAAGAATATCCAAAGAATCTTTATCCTCGTTAGACAACACATGTTCCACTACCAACAGCACAACACCGATGCTGCCATTAGACGCTTTATGCGTAAAGTGGGATTGGGTAACATTGATGATATTCTTGATCTGAGAGAAGGAGATAGATTAGGCTCTGGAGCCAAGAGAACTTCATGGAGACTAGAAGAAATGAAGCAAAGAATGATTCAGCAGTTGAATCAACCAATGGAAGTCAAAGATCTTAAAATAGATGGTAATGACCTGATGAAAGAATTTGATCTCAAACCAGGTAGAATTCTAGGAGATATTCTTAACCATCTCTTTGAATTGGTCCTAGAAGACCCAAAGCTTAATACCAAAGAAACACTCTTTAAATTATCTAAAAAATACCTAGAAAGCATCACTCTATGAACCCGATGACCTTCCATGACCAAGCCTATGAATTCTATTCTTGGAATTCACTTGGTGAAGATATCTTTGAACTAGCTAAGAAAATAATAAAATCAGGTAAGAAATATGATCGTATCATTGCTCTTGCCAAAGGTGGTTTAACTTTCTCACGCTCTCTGGTTGATTACTTAGATGTTCAAGACGTCTCTAGTATCCAAATCCAGTTCTATACCGGGATAGGTACCACTCATAAGACCCCAGTTATTACTCAATCACTGCCTGTTTCCATCAAAGATGAGAACATTCTCATTTTTGATGATATCGTAGACAAAGGGGAAACAATGAAGCTTGCTGTAGAATATCTCAAATTTCATGGAGCAAAAAGCATCTCTACATCAACTTTGATTGAAAAACCATGGAGTACATTCAAGAGTGATTTTGTGGCTAGAAGTAGTGAAGCATGGGTCATTTATCCTAATGAAATTAGAGAAACGATTGGAATTCTCAAAGAACTATGGGAAGAAAAGGGTGATTCACCAGACATAATTAAAGAAAATCTGGTAAAATTAGGCTTTAGTAGACCTGAGGTTGAACTTTTCCTTGATCTCAAGTAAAATACACTTCTTGATCTTAATCAATATTATACAAAAATTATATAACTGACATGGCACAATATTTAAAATTTAACGACAATACCAAGTTTAGCGTTGGGGACACAATTGCTGTACACCAAGAAATCACCGAAGGTGAAAAGAAAAGAACTCAGATCTTCCAAGGTTTAGTTATTTCTATTCAAGGTTCTGGTACAGGTAAATCATTTACTGTAAGAAAAGTCGGTGCTAATTCAATTGGTGTAGAAAAGATCTATCCTGTTAATGCTCCTTTTATCACTAAGATTGAAGTAAAGAGAGAAGGACAAGTTAGAAGAGCTAAACTATACTATCTAAGAGATAGAGTAGGTAAAGCTGCTACTAGAATTAAAGAAAAAGCTAACAATAAGACAGTTAAAGCAAAGAAGTAATATTCTTGCCACTATCTTATAATTAGATAGATGGCCCCATCGTCTATCGGTTAGGACATCAGGTTTTCATCCTGAAAAGCGGGGTTCGACTCCCCGTGGGGTCACAAGTGGAGTAAGAGAGAATAGAGAAGAATAAAAAACACCTGAGGGTGTTTTTTTTGTTTGAAAATTTTGTGAAGATGCTGATCGCATAGGTTTTACAATTAATGATATAGCATTCAAAAGGATAACTGCTAGTAAAAAAGCAGATGAGTGCTTTATAATGTTTTTAAGGTTGGGTTAATAATATTTATAATAGTTAAAGATGGATTTATATACATATTTCAGCAAATATAGTTCTAAAATGAATTATTTGGAAAAAGCATTTATTCAAGATGTTTTTTACCCAGATTACGGAGATAAAGGTTTAGACTTGATTATTCCTCAACATAAAATTTATAACGAGAGCACAGGAGAGAATTATTCATATGATTTTCTTTTAACAACAAAAAAAGCTAAGTATTTAATTGAGACTGATGGTTTATATTCCCATATTCAAGGAAAAGTTTCTAAAGAATATTTTAATAAACTTCAACGAAAATCTAATGAAATGAATCTTTATGGAATTCCTATTAGATTGGTATCGGAAAGTATTTTAAAAAGTCCTAAAGAAGGAAGGTATGATCTCAGGAGACAGTTAATTGCAGATGATGAGATGGTCAAGTTAAGACGAGGGCAGTCTGAGAATATACAACCACATGAAATACAACAAGAGGCTTTAGATGCTTTAAATGAATCACGTATTAGAGGAAATAAGAGGGGTTTAGTTTCAATAGCTACTGGAGTTGGGAAAACTTATCTTTCAGCATTTGATGTTAAGCAGATGAAATCAGAATCTATCTTATTTGTTGTTCATATTACTGAGGTAATTCGTCAAAGTAGGATTTCTTTTGAAGATGTTTTATATGATCGCATAGATGAAATGGGGTCTTATTTTGGAGGAAAAAAAGAAATATCAAAAAATATTATATTTGCCTCTATTCAGTCATTAAATAAAAAATCAAACTTAATTAATTTTCAAAGAGATCAATTTGATTACGTTATTATTGATGAGACACATCATGTGGCTGCGCCATCATATTCAAAGATATTTGATTATTTTACTCCAAAATTTTTTCTTGGATTGACAGCAACCCCAGATCGGATGGATAAAAAAGATATCCTTCCTTATTTTAATAATAATCTTGTTTATGAAATTGATCAGAAAACAGCGATAGAAAAAGGTGAGTTAGTCCCATATAAATATATTGGATTTAAAGACGATATAGACTATAGTGATATTCAGTGGAATGGATATAAATATAATGTTGAAGATTTAAATAAAGCTCTATTAATTGATAAAAGGGATAAACAAATTTTAGAAAAGTACAACGAATACTGTAATGGTAAAAAGACGATTGGGTTTTGCGTATCCATTGAGCATGCAGAATGGATGGCAAATACATTTAATAAAAATGGAATTAAATCTGTAGCAATACACTCAGCTGTAAAAGATGAGGATGGTAGTTCTGAGTTGAAAGGAAGTGAAAAAAGCATAAAAGACTTTAGAGAAGGGAGATACCAAGTAGCATTTGTTGTAAATATGTTTAATGAGGGTATTGATATTATTGATACAGAGTGTCTGTTGTTTTTAAGGCCAACGGAATCTCGTTCAATTTTTACCCAACAAATGGGGAGAGGATTGAGAATTTCACCCAATAAAGAAAATGTTATTATCCTTGATTTTATTGGTAACTATGAAACTGCAACTTTTATTACTGGTGGATTAGGGCTTAGTTCATTTGGAAAACTAGAACAGTGCGAAGGAGCAAATGGTGAAAAACTACTTTATCATTTTGATAATAACGGAAGTGAAGTTTTCTTTGAGGAAGAAGTCGTCCAATTATTAAAGGAACTTAAGTCAAAAGAGAGTAAGGAAGTAGACAATGATTTAATAGATGAAGAATGGTTGGACTATTCTAAATTTGTAAAACAATCATCCGTTGATAATTTATATTTTAAAAGTGGTAATCAAAATAAAAATATTCCAATTCA
>Ga0224496_10000390_pt1 | contig 30745 bp, 26 predicted proteins | sample SF_Jul11_sed_USG_2_FD_168127 | JGI IMG/M metagenome (GOLD analysis project Ga0224496, IMG submission 168127) | Sediment microbial communities from San Francisco Bay, California, United States - SF_Jul11_sed_USGS_8_1 | ecosystem: Environmental > Aquatic > Marine > Sediment | place: USA...
CTGACCTTTATTTTCCAATACTATAAGGGGACAGGTTACCTGGATTTAGAGGAGAGGATCAATGACGAATCCTTATTGTCTTCGGCCTTAAGGGTGCTGGTGTATATTTCCAACAAATTCAAACAACGCGATGGCGCTCCCGACTTTGACCAGATTCACCTCATGCTGGGTTTGAACAGGGAGAGACTGGATTTAATCTTAAAGAATCTGGCCCAGGAAAGGCTGGTGACCGTATTTGCGGAGAGAAGTAAAAAAGGCAATACCGTGAACCGCTATCAACCCGGAGTCGAACCGGATGAGATCTTTATCAAGGATTTGATTCCCTTGTTTTACCATCACAAGGAACAACTGGTCTTTGGCGTGAAACTTAATCAGATTTTAAGTCAACTTGAGATTCATCCTGGTTTTTTCCAGGATAAAACAACGGTGAGGGATCTGCTGGAGAATCCAGAGAATTTCTTTAATTAAGTTGGCATGAGAGCTAAAAAACCACCGGTTTATTTCGTTTTCGGAGGTGTTTGTATCTTGGTGTGGTTATCATAAAAGAGGACCTGGTTGTTCTTGGTAAGCACCGTGATCCATTTTCCGTCCCATGAAACCACGAAGTCCCTTAATCCCTCTTTCAGCTTGATCTTCCACTGAGCCATTCCACTCTCGTTCCAGGCATAGATATAATCGCCGCTTTTTTCTTTCATTCCGGCCAGGATGATTTTTCCCTGATCGGCGATAACGACCTTGGACTTTTCACCTGGTACGGTGTTCGTTTCATAACTGAAAATGTTCTTGAGGTCCTTTGTCAAAAAGCTCAGCATTTGGTTCTCTTTGGTCCGGGAGAGGACCGCGCAGTTGCCTCCCAGTTTTGAGCAGGCCAGAGAAACCACTTCGCCTTCGATCTCGGCATTGGCTGTGACTTCCCCCAGGTCGTTAAACATGGATAGGCGGGAAGGATTCTGGTCGGTCGAAAATAGGATCTGTCCCCCTTCCAAAAAGCTGGAGGCGACTAATCCCGGATTTCCAACGAGTTGCTTTCGCCAGATGAGCTTATCGCCATCGTAATAGGTGATCTCACCTTTTTCGGAGATCAAAAGCCATCTTTGATGGTGAGACAAAAAGGGGAAATATTTCAGGTACTTCATTCTGGCTGAAGGCGTGGTGACCGTTCCGGCTATTTTACCGATATCGGTGAAAATGGTGATGGTGCCGGTGGCCGAATTTTTATCCACGACTTCTTCGGCTAAAATCCATTTCCCGGTCGGAGCCAAGACCGCCTTCTCGTATTTCTCGTCCAGGGTGATGAAGTTGAGATTGTCATGCCAGTCGCGGTAGAACTGCACACGGTTGTCTTCCGTCTCGATCAGGAGTTGACTGCCCGAGCCTGCCAAGAATAGGTTCTTGATAGGGTTGTTGACGCGCCAATCCGTGAAACTGCCGTTTTTGTTTTGGGAAATTCCGATCATGATCTGACCGCTGATGGGATCGGTGGTGACCTTTTTCTCACTGGCCGAGAAAAGGAGGCTCGATCCGTTCCAGGCCATCGAGAGGTGATCCAGCTTCAAGCCGCTTATTTCCTGTTTCTTAACCCAGCTGATCGTCCTGTCGGGGGTTTTTGCCTTGAGATTTCTTATTCCGTCTTCCGAGGTTTTTTTCTCGCAAGAGGATAAAAACAGTAAAAAAGGGAGTAAGAGAAACCATGCCTTATTCAGGATAATAGTCCTATAAATCATTATTCATCACGCGAAAGGGATTTGTTTTGACGTTTGTTCATTTTAATGAAGCCTACCAAAATAAAAAGTCTTTGATAAGTTTTATTAAAAAAAAAGCGGATAATTTCTTATCCGCTTTTTTAAATGAGAGGAGTTGAATCTGAAGGGGTGTTTCAGACCGGAAAACCAATTGGTGAAAGGCTTTCCGGTTCCTAAACCGACTTCTAAACTACTCGATGGTGTACTCGGTAGTTGTTTGAAGCTGGTTACCCATGCCATCGTAGACATCCAGCGAAATATTCACCGTGTTGGCGGCGGTGGCCGTATCATCGCTGACATCGATGGTTGTAGGCCCACCGTTGATGGGAACTGATCCATTACTCAGGCTCGCCCAGGGAACGCTTGTCCTGAAACCGACCGCGCCATAATTCGAACCCATCCTGGTTACGGGATTGGCCTCATTGGCGGTGTAAATGGCAGGAGTCGCTGTGCCCTCATAACCGATAGTGTTGTCGAAATAACCAAGTCCATCGGCGGCGTAGGCTGAGGCACCAGTGAGCTGACTCTGACCCGCGATCGCAGTGGTCACCAGGGGTGATGGATAGGTTGTACCTGCATGGGTGAAGCTGTTGACGGTAAAGGCTCCCCAAACATGCTCAGGAAAGACAAGATAAAGGCTGTTTGGATCCCCACCGACTGTACAATCGCCGATCGCAGTACCCCAAGCAGGTGGGGTATCGGTAGTCAGAGGCGTGGTGGGTGTCTGGACCCTGGAACCGCCAGTACAGAAGTTGAAGTTATCCAGCGTGATTTTCGGTGTCGCTCCGCCGATACTGGTGGCGGAAGAATTATCCACGTACATATTCGGAATAAAGCCAGAGATCTGGTAGACCTCTTCCATCGAAGTGATATCGGTGTTACTTAAGCTTTTTAGCATACCCGAAACAGAGTAGGTCGCGTTTTCGGTCAGCGCCGTATTCGGCGTCAAACTCAGCATCGTATTATCCATGCTGAGCGCAGGCGTAACCGCGACCGTCGTATTAAGCACGTATTCCGTAGCTGTCAGAGCCCTCAGGTTGTCGGTCGTATATAACAGGAACGTATGGTTGGTCGTATCGAACTGGACCGGCATGTTAAAGAACAACTTGATGACCTGATTCTTCTTGATCACGGTCTGAGCGGTTCCGACACCCGTACCGACAGCAAAGAGGTTGTCTGCGACGGTGCTAAGCCCAGTTCCATTGGCCAGTCTGGTCATGGATATATATTTGGTCACGCTACCCGCGTTTTTTTCGAACTCGGTAATCGTTGTTGCCATATTGGTGGAAAAACGGGTGCTATCCGAAGTGATATCCCCCGTCGCGTCATAGACCACGGTCCCGTAAAAAGAAGGCACATAAAGTGTGGTGAGGTTCAAGACAGGAACGTCGATGCTGTACTTGTTTAAGTCGGTTGTATCCTGCTTGGCTTTTATTATAGGAACGGCGGCTGATCCTCTGACGCCGTCTCGAGCGTCGGCGTCATAAATGGCGATCGGTTCGTCTCCGGGGCGGGTGATAAAATCGCCCGACTGGGAGTCAACGACATAAACGGTCGCTGTGGTACCCCTATTCAGCGGGATATCGCCGATATTTCCGTCATTGATGTAGGTAGAATCAGTCGGCAGCGTAGTAGGTAAGTCGTATCCGAGAGTACCGTAATAGGGGATGTACTGGGTTTTAGATCGGCCCTGATCAACCACGATGGTCATTTCACCGGTACCGGGAACGCTCAGGTTGGTGAAGACGAAATCGCCCTTGTTGTTAAGGACTTCATCGTTGTTTCCGGTCTTGGTGTAGACCGAATGCCAGGTGCCGTCCACTTTGACGGAGACGCGCGCGCTGGCGATTCCTTCACTTGTCTCCGCGTCGACGATCTTCCCGTAAAGGTAGGTCGTCTCGCCCGTATTGGCGGCTGTCGTCACCGCGTTGTCGGTTTTACACCCGACCAAAGTCAGCGATAAGATCATCATTATCAGGATATAGCCGCCCTGATAGCCTTTAGAAATTAAACGTTTCATAACCCAATCTCCTCTTTTTTGGTTTACGAAAACCAGGGGATCATCCCCTGGTTCCTACTGTGAAAACAGATGACCGGAAAACTCCGGCCGGTTTACAAAAGACAAACAATTACATTACCCTGATAGAAAATATTGGTAGTAGTGAATCTACCCAGTTAAACGCGGCCCAGTCGAAATAAATAAAATTAGCGGAACTGACTAGGCTGTTCGGATCATAAGTATAGGTCCTGGAATTCGCGCTGTTAAGGTTATCCGTAATCACGATCTGCGCGGGGGACCAAAACCCTGCTGATATTGCCGATAATTCAGCGTGGGTAAAGGTAACTTCCCATATTCCGGCCCGGCTATTATAGGTCATTGGCCTTGCCGTGATTTCAGGTTGTCCTCCAGCGTTGAGTGCCGTCTGAGTGCTTATGGATACGGTTACGGTCGTGTCGTTCGGATTTGGCAAATTCAGACCAGCGCCAAATCTTACAAGGTCTCCAGTATAGAGGAATGCGGTTGAATTGGGTATGATACATTCCATCTGAGCCGTGGCTGATGGCGGTGGCGGCGAATTGATGAAAGTCGCGCAACTGGTCGATAACCAAGGATTCATACCTGTAAAAGTGGACATTGGGTTTGGTGCCGCACTCGCGCCAAGTGGGTTTCCAGCCGCGTCGGTAATTCCGGTTCCAAGTGTAATTTCAACTGGTGTATAATAGGGCAGAGGCGTTACTGCGTACACCCTGATTATATTGCTAATTTTATAATACTCCACATTAATAGGCACTGGGACTCCGGGAGCGCCGTTCGTCATATCCAGCATGGTGACGTTGTTCGTGTTGACGGTAGTTCCTGCCAATTCATTGCTCTCTGTTATATAATAATCGTTTATATAACTTTCAGTGACTGTGAAGTCGGTATGTCCCCAAATATAATTAATCACAGGCGGCGTCGTATCCGCAAAAAGCTGAAACCAGGGATCGGTATTGGAAAAGGTATTATCAACGGTGATCCCCAACGGATTATTCGGCGTGATAGCCTGATCGTCGATAGTGAACGCGTGCCAGTAATTCTCGAAGATGGTGCTTCCAGCCGGAACCGGTATTTTTTTCACGAAGCCATTTGAGTCGAATATCCTGATTTCCGCGCCGGACAGGCTCAAAGGGGTCGCTATGGAACCGGATACGTTTTTAACATATATTTCGTATTTTCCGGTAGTCAAAGGTCTGATTTCGATGGTTTCTGGACCCAAACCCGAGTTGGAATCTGTATTCATGACGATGCCAAAACCAAGAGTTGTTCGGTTTCGAGAGTAGATATGGTCTAAGTTCGGCGAGATGAGATGCAAATCCAGATCAAGCGGTTGATCTCCCCAGGTCAAAGAAACCGCTACGTTTCCGGGAGCTAGATTCTGAACCATCGCGACCTGACTCGCGATATTCTCCTGAGCCTCGATGACATTAATCGAGATGGCGTTGTTGTGCAAGCCGTCTTTCCCAAATACAACGGTTTGCCGTCCGGAAGCGACACCTAATAAAAAGTAATCGCCGTTCGCGTCGGTGTAGGTGGTATTATCCGAACCGCTAAGAGTTACGAGCACATTCTGCAGAGGCATTTTGCTCATCGCGTCCACGACTTTTCCGGTGATTAGAGTTATTCCCTGGATTCCGATCGAGACTTCTACTTGACTTGCGCTCGATGGAATTATGAATACGTTTGAAATCCCCCCGGAATAGGCGATGGGTTCATATTTCCTTATCTGGTTCAAGGTCCATTTGTCGGCGTAAGTGAATTCGATCAGCTTGATGGGTGTATCCAGTGGAACCGACATGACGACGCGGTTGGTGCTGAGATCCACCAGCCCTTCCCCCAGAATGTTATCGGTCAGATCTTTATATTTGCCAACAGTCAATACAGTTTCAGGGACCGCGACGATCAATGCCGTTTGCGCCTCGACCCAGACCATGACGTTTGATTTAATGGGCGCTTTGTTGAGCGACGCTTTATATTGTGGCGAGCGCTTGATCTCCATCGAAACTTTCGCGAAGACGGGCTTGTCGCTCTCTGTCCTTTGGGTTCTGCAGGAAGTGGTGAGCATCAGACCCGCTAAAATCAGCAGAAACCAAAACTGAATCAGAATTTTATTATGGTTGATCTTTGCCATTTCTATTTTATGGGTTGGTGATAATTATTTCGACGGTTTTTCCCGCGGAACCGATGACCGACTCGACTTGATCGACGGTCTCTTGAACTTGTTTTACCTGCGTTTGAATCTGATCCAGATTTTCATACATTTCCTCTATCTTAGGCACGTCAACGGCTTGCGAACTGGTTTCGCTCCTCATTTCCTCTGGCGTCTTCTTAAAGTCGATATCATCCCAATCATCGAAGGTGGATTGTTCAAGGATATCCTTGACCGTATCCTCGGAAACCTTCGAGGGTAAAGAGGGTGGAAAGGCCCTAACCGTTCTGGACGCGTTTCTTTTAGGGATGTTGACGGTTTTCGACGCATTTTCGAGGTTGGCCAGACTGACCAGACCGTCCACGGTCAGAACTTCGGTTTTATCCCCATCGCTCTGAACCACGAAATCGGTTCCCTTGACCGCGATCAGGGCATTGGTGGTTCGGATTTGGAAACGTCTTCCGCGCCGTTTCTTTGAATCGATCTGAAAACGCGCCTTGCCGATCGGCATACTGATTTCGGTTTTGGATGACGCTACCGAATCGACCCTCAAAAAGGTTTCCGAATAAAGCTGAATGACTTCGTTTTCTTTCCTGAGGTAGACCTCTCCTCTAGAGTCGTCTTGTGAATGGATTTCATCTCCCCTGGAAATTTTGATCTTGACCTTCAGCTTGTCATAGACCTTGTCTATGGTCTTGTGATGGACCAGAACCCTTCCTTTTGTGATGATCAGGTGTCCCACGGTCTGAGCGAACGCAACCGGAGAAATCACGAAAAACAGGATCAGTATCAAACCAATTTTGAAGTTTTGCTTCATCAAGTTCTCTTTAGTTGAAAGTCGTCTGGCATCGGTTAAAAAATGTAAACCGCCGAAAGGCTGTAGGCGGAACTCTTAAAAACCTTCTCCTGAATGTTCGAATCCTGAGAAGAGTTGGTGTACTGCGCGATGCCAAAAAGATTGTTGTTTTTAGAAAAGCTATAGATTCCCTTGAGGCCATAATCGGTCAAGGTACTGGATTCTTTGGGCTGATCGGGTTCGCTCTCAATATAAACCGTCTTTTTTTGCAGGTAATTACCCGTTATCATCAGTTTTTTCATCAGAGGATAGCCTAGCGTGACTTCAACTCCCGACCTGTCGTAAGCCTGATATTTTCCCTTGGTATCCGCCATATCATAAAAGCCTTTGGCCCCTAAGTTGAAATCGCCGAAGGGTTGTTTGTAATGCAGGTCAAAAGCATATAAAAGTCCGTCAGCGTCATTGTCCCCGGCCGTTTCGTTGGAGGCGTCAATCTGGGTGATTTTTCCGTTGATATCAAGAGCGATGTCTTTGCCGAACTTCAGACCATAGCGCCCGTTAAGAAATAAATCCGTTTCAATCTGATTTTCGCCTGTGATGAAACCGGCTGATTTGTTGGTGATATCATTATAACCCAAACCAAAACTCATCCCGCCTGATTTTTTTGTCTTCATTTTAACCCATTCGAGGCTGATCTGGTTAAAAGAAATTTCGTAATCCGCTAAAGCGGTATCAAGAAACTTATCCCTTAAAAAAACGCCCTGTACCTGAAGTTGGGAACTTTTACTGAGCGAATAATTGTAAGTGGGATTGACGGTGATGGTGAGTTTATTGCCTGATTTTTTGTCTGTTGGAGCGTTGCCGACGTTATCTAACTGCTGAAGACTGGCGATGGTGACAACTTGGTAAGCTTTTGTGTTGCGCCGCTGTTTTTTCTTACCACTGGAAGGTTCATAAACCAGGACGAATTCCTTCGAATCCGAACCCTCCTTGGTCTCTACGGCTACCTCAAACTCGTTTTCACCCTCTTTTAAATTGTAGGGAATTTTCAGCGTGGAACGTTGTTTTTTTCTGAAAACTTGATTTTTCCCATTGACCTTGATCTTGGTGATACGCGCGAACGCGCTGATTTCTACGACGAGTGTTCCATTTTTGTTCGTCAGAATACTTTCCTCAGTGTTGCTGTGAGATGAACTAAAAATAAGGATATCCTGCGCGAAAGTATCGCTGGCCATGAATAAGCCGAAAATTAACACAATTGCTGCTGTGAATAAACAGTTGCGGCTGTTGATAAAACAAGGAAAAATCATAAAAAATCGAAGTTTGCGGCTCTGAAGCTTTACAACTTAAAACCGATGTGTGTTCAATATGAACAGTGAATTACGAGTGCTTTGATATATCATCACTCCAAAAATCCATTGAATGTTTAATTAATCATCATGTAGAGAAGTAAAGCATAGAAATCGGAAAAAGGCAAAATATATTTTGATTAAAACAACAATATATATTAAAAAAAGCCAATAAAACAAAATGATAGAAATTAAAAAAATAATTTAATTTTAACCAGCAAGACCTCTGCATGGGAGGAAACACAGATAGTTGTTTTAAATGATATTGTCTGATTAAAACAACCCAAAGGAGATGCCTCATGGAACGAAAAGTCGAGACTCAAAGTACGATCGCTGATTATTTAATTGTAGAAAACCCAAAATAAATTGGCTTTTTGGAAACCGAAAGGTCTTTTTAATGGTTTGATAAAACAGGCTGTCCGAGGCAACGCTGAATGAGGATGTCATCTCGCTCAGAGGCCCTAATGAGTTTAAATATTTTTCTTGATCTATTCAAATATATACATTATGATATATTATATTTCATTAAATATTAAGCTATCTTAATCCATAAAGCCGGGTCGCTATGCAAAAAATTACTCGATTAAAAATCGCGAAACTATCCACATCAATCAAATACAAAGTATTTGGGAGTTTCTACCTGATGTTTTTATTGGCTGTTCTGGGGATTTTATCCGAACAGTTCAATTTATTTTGGAGCTGGTGGAGAATTTTTATCTATGGCTTCAGCCTGCTGGCCTTTATCTTTTTGATGGTCAATGACCCGAAAGATGAACCGGAAGAAATCCCTGAGGCAATCAAGGCCCAAACGGAATAATTCTTCAAAAGGCAGGTACCCAGGGCTCGCGCGGATATCCATCCGCGACGCTTCCGGCTGGGGTTTGGATACTGCCGTTCGTTTTTCGCCCATAAAATCCGGTGACAAAAAAACCCAGTCAGCGTTGAAGTTTGTTTCCTCCTGTTAAATTCTCTAAAGTTCTTTTCGTCTTGGCGGTTATTATTTTCATTTTATAGGCTTCATTTTGTTAATAATCTGGTATAGTGTGATATCGGTATTATCATAATATTCGCCGCGATCAAGCATGAATTGGAGCAAACAAATTTGAAATCCGATCAAGATTCCACCGAGGATTTTGGGAAGTTTAAATTAAAGCAGAAGGCGTTAATCCGGAGAAGACGGTGTTAAACGAGCTGGTTCTCAAAAACAAGTTGAAATCGATCAATGGCAGAGATTATGCCGCCTATCAGTCGCTTCGGGGTGAATATGATTTTTCAAACAAATTTAAACTGATCATCCATCAAATACCCAAGGACCCCTACGCACCCCCACACACCGGAATCTATCGTGTTCTGGTCACTCGCGGTGACGCGCGGATTGTTAATTTTAACCGTGGCTCCAAAACTCAGGAGATCGCCTTCAAGGATTATCTCACCCGACGGTTTTATGAGGCTTGCGTCAAAGTTTCAAGGAGTGGGCGGGGAACGGGATACAGCGGTGTCATCACCATCAATCAGCCGGGACAGGCGGTGCTGGATCGAAATTGTATCATAACCGATGAGCAGGTGATCGAAGTCCGCTGTTTTTTGGGCATGCCCGCTTCAGGACGTCAAATAAACTCCGAGTTAGCCGAAGTGATGCTTCTGGAGGAACTCCCTCAAATCGTCGAGTCAGCCTTATTCGATGAAAACATCAATTATGAGGAACTCCATCGACATGTAAAGACCGTCGAGGACCAGGAATATCTTCGCGCTAAACTGGACTCCATGGGGATGGTGGCTTTTGTCGCGGAAAAATCCGTTTTGCCCAGGAAAAGCGGTACCAGTGACCAGCCGATGAATAATGACTCCATGATCCCTTTCACCTCGCCTGAAAGCCTGAGAATTGAAATTGAGTTGCCTCACGCGGGTTTGGTCTTAGGCATGGGAATTCCCAAAGGAGTCACCCTGATCGTCGGAGGTGGTTATCATGGGAAATCCACTCTTTTAAACGCCCTTGAGCTGGGGTGTTATAATCACATCCCCGGCGATGGAAGAGAAGGCTGCGCGTCCATTTCCTCCACCGTGAAGATAAGAGCTTATAGCGGGAGATCTATCGTAAAGACGGATATTTCGCCTTTTATCTCGAATCTTCCCTATAAAAAAGACACAACGGCGTTCTCCACCGAAAACGCGAGCGGGAGTACCTCTCAAGCCGCGAACATCATCGAGGCTATTGAGGTCGGGGCTAAGGTTCTTCTAATGGATGAGGATACCTGCGCGACAAACTTTATGATTCGCGACTCGAAAATGCGACAGCTGATCATCAAAGATGACGAACCCATCACCCCGTTCATTGACAAGGTCAAACAACTTTACTCAGAAAAACAAATATCGACCATCCTGGTTTTGGGTGGGGTAGGAGATTATTTCGATGTGTCTGATCACGTCATACAAATGCTTAAGTATGAGCCGGTTGATGTCACTCGTAATGCCCATGAAATATCAGGGTATTTTCATGATAAAAGAACCCCCGAAGTTGATATTTCTTCCTTTCGGATCAAAGAACGAATCCCGCTTCCACAAAGCATTGATCCCCGTAATAAATCCGGAAAGAAAAGAATCTACGCCAAGGAAGTTCACCGGATAAACTTTGGGGAAAGCGTAATCGATTTAACCGATACGGAGCAATTAATCGAACTGTCACAAACAAAAGCCCTGGCCTACGCCCTGGACTACGCCAGAAAGTATATGGATCAGAAATTGTCTCTGACTCAAATCATTGACCTGGTTATGAAAGACATTGAGACCCAAGGCCTGGATATCTTAAGCGATCAAATATCGGGCCATTTCGCTGAGTTCCGTTCCTTTGAGCTGGCTTGTACCTTAAACCGCCTTAGAGGTTTAGAGGTTATCCAAAAAGAACTGGAATCGAAGTGAAGAGATAAAATCTGTGGATTGTTTTTAATATAAAGGAATTCCAAACTTAAACCCCGCAGGGCTAATCGCAGGGGAGGGGTAAACCCCGGACAAAAGCCCGGGATTGTAAGTCAAGCAAATCAGGCGGATTTTCTGGGACCGACATTGCCCCTGCGCTTTTTTTGACCGCTGTCATCCCGATTGAATTTGGATGGAGCGCTGCTCTTGAACTTGGTTTTATTATAAGCGGGTTTCCTGTCGTCCCGGCTGTTGCCGTTCCGCTCACCCCTGGATTCGGCAGAGCCGGCTCCTGAATATTTCGGGTTTTTCCAGGTTGACCGCTCGGAATTAAAGGAAGGCTTCCTGTCGTCCCGGCTGTTGCCGCTCCGCTCAACCCTGGATTCGGCGGAACCGGCTCCTGAAGGTTTCGATTTTTTCCAGGATGGCCGCTCGGAATTAAAGGAAGGCTTTCTGTCTCTCCGGTTGAAATTTCCCCTCTCCTTTTTTGGGTCTGAGTTGCGGTTCCCGCTGCCTCTCGGTTTTTCCTGAAGCTGTTTCTCGGTCATAGGCTCAGGCGTCCCTGGTTCCTCAAACGGGGCTCCCTCGTCTAAATTCAGGTTCCGCATAGGCAGTATCGCCCGGATGGTGCGCTCGATGCTCTTGAGCTTTCCGGTTTCCTCGGGCGTACAAAGCGAAATAGCGATCCCGTCACGTCCAGCCCGGCCTGTTCGTCCGATACGGTGGACGTAGCTTTCGGGTTCTTCCGGCAGATCGTAGTTGATGACATGACTCACCCCGTCAACATCCAGTCCGCGCGTGGCGATATCTGTTGCGATCAGGTAGCGCAGCTTTCCCCGTTTAAAGTTGTTCAGGGTTCTTTGGCGTGCGTTTTGCGACTTGTTGCTGTGCAGCGTATCGCACTCGAAATTGGACTTGCCCAGATTTCGCATGAGTTTGTCCGCTCCGTGTTTGGTTCGGCTGAAAATCAGCGCCTGATAGACTCCGTCCTCGGCCAAAATCTCTTTTAGAAACGAGACCTTTCGATTTCCCGGAAGATGAACCACCTGTTGCTTGATCCGATCCACCGTGGTTGATTCGGGGCTGGTCATGATCCGTTCGGGATTTTTTAAAAGGCTTCTCGTCAACTCTTCGATGGCTTTGGGCATGGTCGCCGAGAACATCACGGTTTGCCTTTCTTTAGGCAGAAGCTCGACAATGCGCTTGATTGCGGGCATAAACCCGATTTCCAGCATGCGGTCGGCCTCATCCAAAATCAACACGGAAACACTCGATAATTTCACGTAGCCCTGTCTCACCAGGTCTTCAAGCCTTCCCGGAGTCGCGACAATGATATCCACTCCGCGTCTGAGCGCGTTCACCTGCGACTTCTGATTCACCCCTCCGTAAATAACCGTCGTAGAAATCCGCATATCCCGAGCAAACTCCTTGATGCTGTCGTGAACCTGCTGGGCCAGCTCCCTCGTCGGAGCTAAAATCAGGCTTAAACAGCCAAAAGCAGGGGCTCTCTCTTCCCTGCGACCCAAAAGGTCAAGCAGAGGAAGGCCAAAGGCTGCGGTCTTGCCCGTGCCGGTCTGGGCTATGCCCACCAAATCTTTGCCCATCATGAGATGGGGGATCGCTTGTACCTGGATCGCCGTCGGTGTCTTAAATCCGATCCGGCTAAGCCCTTTTTGCAATTGGGGCAGTAATTCAAATTCTGTAAAATCGTTCAATGGATGTCCTTGAAATTAGGTTGTAATCCGACACAGGCGCTTTGGATACATAAACCCATACCAGCGCAAAGACGGCAGTGTGCTTCGTTAATAGCTCGTTGGAGACAAGAACGTTGCGGTTTTGAAAATCCGGACCATTCGTTACCGGATAGGGAAAACCAGTTCTTCTGCTTGGAGGTCTGAACCGTAAAGGTTCTGGATGGCGGGTCGGTCTTCATGACTTAAACCCGGCTCGAAGAAAAAAAACGAAGTCTTCATGATGAGGTTTTCACCTCAATTATTCAATTTAGCTTTTATTAAATAGTTTGGCAAGCTTTTATTTCGTTCATCTTATAACCGTTAAAAAGCAAGCTTATAAATCGGTTAACGCTAAAGAGTTTATGCAAAAGACGCTTTTTCTGTTTTCGGGAGCGAGATACAAAACCGGGTTCCGTTTTCGATGTTCTCGACATTGATCGCGCCGTTAAAACTTCTCTCGATGATCTCCTTTGACATATAAAGACCAATGCCGGTTCCAGTGCCCTTTTCCTTGGTCGTAAAATAAGGATCGAATATCCGGTCGATGATATCGGGATCAATCCCTCCCGCCTGATCAGCGATTGACAGCCTGACATGATCCGGGTGATCTTCGACCTGGATTGTGATGATTCCGTTCGTTATTTTTTGATCTATATAAGCGTCTCTGCTGTTAGAAACCACATTGATGATAATTTGCTCAAGTTCTTTTTTGAAACCTAAAAAAACGACACTTTCATCGTAGAGAAACTCGATTTTCATCCCTCTTGATTTAAGCTGAGGACCGATCAGCATCAGGATATCGTCAAAAACATCCTTAAATCCGAACAGAACCCTATCCTTTTCCGGTTTGAAATAATTCATAAAGTCATTGATGATTTCCGACATATACTGGGTCTGCTTTTCGATAAATTTCGTCATTTCCCTTTTCAGTTTCAACTCGTTTTCATCGCCTGAATCGGATAATGAGATTTCGATCGCGGCCATGCTGATCGCGTTTAATGGCTGCCTCCATTGATGGGCGATCATGCTTAAGAGTTCTCCCATTTGAGCGTATCTCGATTGCTGAACCATCAACCGGTCTTTTTCCTTGTTTTTTCCGATTTCTTCCTGGACTTTTTTTTCCAGATTATAATTGAATTCCTCCAGCTGTTTATGGCTTTTATGCAAATCATCAATGATGGGTTCGCTAATAAAGCGGAAAAGGAAGGCCCCAATGGCAATCAAAACCATTCCGACTGACCCGCCGATCAATCCGGCCCTGATAAAAGGACGGCGGATTTCATCCAGGTCGATTTTCGCCACGATACCGAAATTCAATATCTCGACCGGCTCATGGGCCCCCAAAACCTTAACCCCCCTATAGTCATAACCCACGATGGTGCCGGAAAGACCGCAGAGGGCCTGCCGCATGGGCCCCGCGATTTCAGAGTCAAACGGGACGGGCTTGAGATCATTCATGTCATGATGCCGATGAGAAAGCAGAAAAACGATTTGATCACCTTCCTTTTTCGCGAGAGTGAATTCGCCTGTTTCTCCGAATCCTTTGTAGTGCGAGTGAGCGTCTATAATTTGACTTCGGGTCGCGACCGCCGCCTCCTGAAGATCTTTATAATTGCCTGAGGACGCGTTAAAACGGGCAACGGCCTCGATCAGACGGGCCTGACTTTGAGCGGCTTCGATTAGCCTTCCTCTTTGCTCTTCAAAAGCGGTTTCATATAACAGATAGGTTAGCACGCCGCCTGTCGCGACGGTTATGAAAATCATGATCACCAGCAATAACAAAAACCATCTTTGAGAACTGGATTTAAGATTTATTTTCAACGCTCCCGTCCTATTTCAGAATTAATTCAAACTAAATGTTCAGACAATAAATTATTGTTTATTTTAAGCTTTCCAGCCCTAAAATAAAAGCGAATAATCGTTTTTACATTTTCAGCCTCATTAAATTCAAATCATCCAATGACCTGAAAAACGGTATAACAAAAGCTTTAAAAAAGGATTGCCAACCGGATGACCACCATCAACCCGGTCCGCTTAATAAATAGGTGTCCTCGAACATATTTCCAACTCGCGTCCCCGATTTTATCGCCATTTCTACGATGCCTGATTTGAATCGAACAGGAAGCTCTGGAACCGGCCAAGGAGTTGCTCGTTATTGATCGCGTTTTTCCATTCGCACTCGTATTGGCTCAATAGATAACTCATTTCCGCTTCCCATGTTTCCCCCAGATTTAAACTGTCTTCAACAATAACTTCTTTAAGATGGCTTATGCCCCCGGGGAGTTGGTTAAGCCAGGTGGAGGTTCTCATTAATCTGTCCGCGCTTTGCAGGTAATACATCAAAAAACGGTCCAGGTATTTCATCAGTCGCTCGGGATCTAAGTTCTCCGCCAGCAAAACTCCGTGTTGGGCCTTGACTCCGCCATTACCGCAAACATAAAGATTCCAGCCCTTGTCTGTCGCTATAACGCCAAAGTCTTTCGAGATGGCCTCCGAGCATTCGCGGGTACAGCCTGAAACACCGCCTTTAAGTTTATGGGGAGTTCTAAGTCCCTTGTAACGGTTTTCCAAATCGACCGAGAGTTTCAAACTGTCCCGCATACCATAACCGCACCAGGTCGATCCGACACAGGATTTGACCGTTCTTAACGATTTCCCGTAGGCATGGCCACTTTCAAAACCGAATTCAACCAACTCCTTCCAAATCTTCGGCAGATCGTCCAGCTTGGCGCCGAAGAGGTCGATTCTTTGTCCGCCGGTTATCTTCGAATAAAGACCGTATTTTTTCGCGATCTGGCCTATCTGGATCAATTGGTCCGGGGTTACCACGCCTCCAGGCAATCTGGGGACGACAGAGTAGGTTCCGTCTTTTTGGATATTGGCTAAAAAAGCATCGTTGGTGTCTTGAATCTCCTGCTGGTTTAAAATCGGTTCGTTCCAGAGGCTCGCCAAAATAGAGGCTATGGTCGGTTTGCAGATTTCGCATCCCTCACCCTTGCCATATTTTTCGATGGCTTTGTCAAAAGTCCTGAGCTTGTCCTTTTTAAGCTTGATAAAGAGTTCCTGCCGATTAAGTGCGAAATGCTCGCAGAGGAAATTGGGCAGGCTCAAACCTTCTTTTTCCAACTCCAGTTTTAAGATGTCCTCCAACATCGGCAAACAACCGCCACAACCGGTCCCGGCCCTGGTGATCCTTTTAAGCTCTCGCGCATCCTGGATATGATGTTTTCTGATGGCGGCAACAAGGTCCCCCTTTTTTAGATTTTCGCAGTTACAAATAACCGATTTCGAGGAGATAAAAGCCAAAGCCAGGGTATCTTTAGCTTCGCTCTTCGGTTTGGTAAACAAAAGCGATTCGGCATTCTTGGGAACGGTCGCTTCGGCTTGCGCCATCTGGGACAGTATGGGGTACTGAGCGCAGTCACCCACCAAGATACCTCCCAAAAGCCGCTTACCGTCGCCGCTTAAAAATAACTTCTTGTAATGACCATCCTTTTTGTTCTCCAAGGTTAATGTTTTTACCGACGCGCCCTGAGCGTTAATTTCGCCGAAACTGGCCGCTTCAACACCAAAGGATTTTAATTTCGCGGAATTGAAAAAGGAAAAGGGATCGCCTGTTTTGCCTAAAATCCGATTAACGGCGATTTCGGCCATTTTATAGCCCGGCGCGACCAAACCATAAGAAATCCCCTCGATGGAAGCGCATTCGCCGATCGCCAAGATACCAGGTTCGCTGCTCATCATCTTTGAATCGACAACGATGCCGCCTAAAGCGGAAATCTGAAGCCGCGCCTTTCGCGCGAGCTCTGTCCTGGGCCTGATCCCCGCTGATATGAGGATCAGATCGGTCTTTATTTCTTTCCCGTCATCAAGCGTGATTCTCATGTGATCGGCCTCTTGACAGACTTTTTTGACGAAATTATTTAGACGCGCCCCAAAGCCCAGCTCTTCGGTTTTGACTTTAAGCAACTCAGCGCCAGCTTGGTCCAGCTGCCGCGCCATCAGGCGGTCCGAGCATTCGATGATCTCGGTTTTTAACCCCAAATCAAAGGCCACCTTTGCCGCCTCCAGCCCCAGCAAACCTCCTCCGATGACCAAGGCCCTTTTTTTGCCTAAGGCCCGCTTTTTTAACTCCGTCACATCCCGGATATTTCTGAAGAAATGGTAATGTCCCGCCTTTAATCCCGGTATGGGTGGCAAAAAAGCGGTCGATCCTGTCGCCAGGACGAGTATATCGTATATATATTTTCTCTGGTCTTTAGTTAGGATATATTTTTCACGCGGGTTGAGCGAGATGACTTCAGTCTCGATATGAAGCGCAATCTTGTTTTCATGATACCAGCTTAAAGGGGCCAGGGTTAAATCGTTTAAAGTCTTCCCCTTGAAAGATTCGCTCAGTTTGACGCGGTCATAAGCCGGAGAGGCTTCTTCGCCAAAAACCGTTATCTGGTAATTCAGACTTTCCTTAAATGAACAAAACTTTTCCAGAAATTTATAACCGGTCATCCCATTGCCGATGACGACGAGTTTCTTAGGTGACATGAAGCTTCCTTAAATATTATTTAAATTACTGATAAAACAAGTAATCAACGAATAATATCTATGAAGTCGGGAGTATTGAAAAAGGGAATTAAAAGGTGAGTCTTTTGTTAGGCTAGTATTAATTAGACATTAAAATTGCCTATTCGTCAATCGTTTTTATTTGGCGGGTGGAAGTCTTTAAGAGGATTATCAGTATTGTCGTTAATGTTATTTTTGTTATTTTTGGTTTCGTCATAAATGTGCCTATTATTCTGTTTTATTAGCTTTATTGCGGCGGCATAAGGTCTGCAATAATACGGGTAGGCTATTTTAATAAATCGATATTTATGAAGTCTTTTTAAGTATTGAGAAAGGGACCCGAGTCAATATATATCATCATTTCCAGCGTAATATTTTTTATAATCAATCAAGGAGACACAGATGGAAAAATGGATAAAAACAATCCGCAAGAACTTGATCCCCAAGAGGTCGGGAGGCAATATCTTACTTGATGATCAGCAGGTCGCCTTGTTTCACTACAATGAGGACCACTGGTTCGCGACCCAGAACCAATGCCCCCATTGTGAGCAAATGGTTATCTCACGGGGGATTGTCGGCGATTTCAAGGAGGAGCCCAAGGTGGTCTGTCCGCTCCGCAAGGAAGCCTTTTCCCTGAAAACCGGTAAGGAGTTCGAAAAAAATGGATTTAGCCTTAAGGTCTATCCGGTAATGATCAAGGATGATTTCGTTTTCATCAAGGCATGATATCATCCGATTAATCGCAATTGGCATCCAAACTCAAATAACCAACCGAAGTCCTGTCTGGTAAGTTGGAACCTTTTATTTTCCCGTCCAAGCAGAGAGTTGGGAATCGTGTCGTTCGTTCATTAATCCAATGGGATGTCAAATATATCTGATCAGACAAACTCATCTTAAATATAATCCTTCCTATTTGTTTAATTAATTCATAAAATAGATGTATCTGTGAAAATCCCGGTGTCCTTTTTTCAAGTCTGGCAGGGATGAAATAACCCGGCTAAAAAGGGATGTATGGTTTCTAAAAGCCCTCACGCATCGCTTTCCAAGCGCGAGTATTATCTATAAAAGGAGCCTTTTTCTTTGCTCTTTTTATGGTTATGACAATCTTTTTTTTAAACGCTTCGGCCCTATCATAAATATTTCCAGGAAGGAGACATGATGAGTTTTTTCAGCCTAAAAAAAATCAGCGCGAAATTAACGGTCGGTTTTGGCGTATTGATCATTTTAACCGGAGTCCTTGGCTTTATTAGTTTCCAAAGCATGAAGGAGTTGGCGGGTTTTACGGACAAGATGTACAGACATCCCTACAGCGTAACAATGGCCGTTCTGGAGATCAACAACAGCATCGCCCTGATCCGGGGGGGTATGCTCAGGGTGGCTCTTTCCAAGGACTTAAAGGGCGTCGAGGGGGCCGATAACCTTATCAACGCCGAAGCGGAGAAGGTGAAAAAGAACTTCTTAATCATCAATGACCGGTTTTTGGGCGACAAACAGATGGTCAGGGACGCTGAACAGGCTTTTAGGGACTGGAAGCCCGTTAGAGACGAAATCATCAACGCCAAGAAAGCGGGCAAGGGAGAACAGGTCTACGTAATGGTTACGGGCGGCAAGGGTTCCAAGGCCGCGGCGGCTACCAAAAAACAGATGGACAGTTTAAGGGATTTCTCCAAGAACAAGGCCAATGGCTTTTACAGCAAATCCCAGGAGGCCAAAAATATAATCAATATCGAGGTGATAGTCCTGATTTCTATCGTGGTCGTCGCGGGAATATTAATTGCCCTGTTTATTACTCTTAACATCAACAACCTCTTTAAAAGGCTGGTGGGTAATCTGATAAACTCATCCACCCAGTTAGGTAGCGCCTCGACCGAGATTTCAAACAGCTCCCAACAGCTTTCTCAGGGAGCCTCGACCCAGGCGGCAAGTCTGGAGGAGACCTCAAGCGCCATGGAGCAGATTGCCACCCAGGCTCAAGGAAACGCGAGTTCAGCCATCTCGACGGCGGAAGAAACCCGGTCTGTCGCCGCAATCGTCAGAGAGTCAACCGCCAATTCAGACGCGGCGACCGCTTTAGCTGAAAAAGCCAGCAGATCGGCGGAGGAGGGCGTCAAATCCATGAGCGTCATCAATCAGGCCATGAGTGAGATCAGCAAAGGCAGTGAGCAGATCACCAACATCATCGAAGTCATCAACGAAATCACTCATCAGACGAAAATGCTGGCCACCAACGCGGCAATCGAAGCGGCCAGAGCGGGCGAGCAGGGCAAAGGTTTCGCCGTCGTGGCGGACGAGGTCTCCAAGCTGGCCGAGAATTCAAAATCTGCCGCGAAAGAGATTTCCACCTTGATCAAGGACAGCGCCAGCAAGTCCAAAAACGGCATGGAGTTGGCAAATAACGGTCACGCGGTTTTAGAGGATATCTTACAGCAGTCGATCGAAGTTGCCGATCTGATGAAATTAATTTCCGCTTCCTCGAAGGAACAACTGATAAAAATCGAGTCCGTGGAAAAGAGTATCAGCGAAGTTGGGTCAGCCTCCAAGGAACAGGCCTCCGGCGTAGGCCAAATCAACAAGGCTCTGGTCCAGATGGATCAGGTTACCCAAAGCAATGCCGCCAGCGCGGAACAGACGGCCGCGGCATCAGAAGAGCTTTCGGCTCAAGCTTATTCCCTTCAGGAGTTGGTCGTTGAAATCTCAAGCTATGTCGGCATCAACGGTGTCAATTCCTCCAAGGATAACGGTGGAGCCAAAATGACCGGGAACTTAAGCGTTGATACGAACACGAGGCAAAGCGACAGGCCTTTCGCGGGATCGGATTTGGTGACGGTCGGAGCGGGTTACGGGAAAAGAATCAAGCCTTCTCAAGCCATACCCATGGCTGACGATTTTAAGGACTTTTAAAGTCCTCGCGGTCAAGAAGGAGCTTGGCAACAATCAATCAAATAAAGCAAACCGCATAGAACCCTTATCATGGAGAAAGCCAATGGCCGAACCGGCAAGCGACCTATTTGATCTGTCTGGAGGAAAGCTTCTGACCTTTATGATCGAAAACCAGGAATACGGGATTAAAATCCTGGCCGCCAGGGAAGTGGTAGGTATGGCCACCATCGATCCGATCCCCCAAACTCCGAACTTCATGAAAGGAATCATCAATCTGAGGGGCAAGATCATTCCGGTAATTGATCTGAGGCTGAAGTTCAAGATTGACGAGACGGCAGACAACAAAGAGTCCTGCATTCTGGTCGTTAATATTGAAGGCAAACTCACCGGGACGATCATCGATTTTTTGGTCGGGGTCGTAACGATCGAAAAAAGTGACTTTGAGGAAACCCCGGACCTGGGCTCCAATATCGACACCGACTATATCGAGGGGATCGCCAAACTGGGCAAGCGAGTCATCATCATCTTAAACATGGAAAATATTTTATCCAACGATGAGCTGAATTTGATTCATGAAGAAAAGCAGGCTGCTCCTGCGGAGAAAAATCTTTTGGCGTAGAGATGAGGCCGTGGCTTTCTCAATCCATGCCCAGCCCTTTGAAAACCTTTCGCGTCAAATGACTTTCTTTGATTTTTAATTATTGCGGCTTGAATAATTTTATTTTTATGCTACTTTAAAATAAAAAAGGATGATTTAATTTTCTCATATGTTCAGATGAGTGACAAAACAAAATTCAGAGAGAAACTTTACGAGGCCACTCTCTTTGGATTCGGTAAGATCCTCTCGAAATACAACGTCTTCGCCTACGATACCATCGTCAAAGACGTGGGCTATGAAGTCATCCAATATCTAAAGGAGGAGGGGTACTCCATCGATGAGGCCAATGATCTCTCCGATATCCATCGCGTCATCGATCTATTCGTGGAAAACGGATTCGTGGACAAGCTGGAGGTCGTTCCCGCCGAGAAAGGACACAATTTTATCTGGCATAATCTCTACGGGATGAAAGCTTATGAAAAACTCCAGCATATCACCCACAATCCTTTTTTATCCTGTCCCTTAAATGCTTCCCTGGTTTATATCGCCAATCGAAACGGGAAGTCGTTAAAACTTCATAACAAAGTCTTCCACCCCAGCACCCGCGTCACGGAGTCCCAGGAAGAAATCGTCGATCGAAACCCAACAGACTCCAAGGGTTTTGATCCGATCGTGATCGAAAACGCGCGCTTATACGAGCTTGCCGAAGAAAGAAATCAGGAGCTGAATAAAGAAATCGCGCTGAATAAAAACCTTGAGAAAGAATTAAGGAATCTGAATAAACATCTTGAGGCACGAGTCGAGGCTGAGCTTAAAAAACGACAGGAAAGCGAACAAATCGCGGTCCAGCAATCGAAGATGGCCGCGATGGGAGAAATGATGTCCCTGATTGCCCATCAGTGGAAACAACCCCTTAGCGCGATAGCCGGAGTAAAAATGATATTTGACCTTAATGCAAGCGAAAATCCCGACTTCTGTGAAAATATCAAGGGCCTTTTTGATATCATAGGGGAACAGGTCCAGTATCTCACCGATACCGTCAATGATTTTAGCGATTTCTTAAAGCCGACAAAGACCCCATTGAACGTCAACCTAAATCAGATCATCGACCAAAGCTTAAAAATTATCAGCAAATCCCTGGAAATCGAGTCCATAGAGGTAGTTAAAAATTATGACTTCAATAAAAACATCACAACCTTTCCCAATGAAATCGTTCAGGTGATCATCAATCTTCTTAGAAACTCGATCGACGCCGTCAAGTCAAATCAAACCAAAGATCCTAAAGTTTATATCCTGGGCAGACAAACCGATTCCTACCAGGAGCTTGAAATCATCGATAACGGCGGCGGAATCAAGGTCCCGGTGATCGATGAAATATTTAACCAGTATTTCACCACCAAAGACGACGCCATAGGAACCGGACTGGGGCTTTATATGTCAAAAATCATCATCGACAAACACTGCCAGGGAAGACTTAGCGCCTCCAACAAGGACCAGGGAGCCTGCTTTACCATTCGCCTGCCCTTAAACATCGAACAGGTTTAGCCGCTATTCTTGGGATATCCCCCTGTCACCAGGTCAGTCTTAACAACTTCTCAAAAAAACGAAAGTCTTGAAAGATTAGCTTAGACTAAATCGGTATCGATTGTATAAGCTAATAAGAAAAACAACCGATTTCCTTAATCTTATTTAACAGAGCCCGCGTGAAAATCCTGATCATCGACGATAGCCGTTCCCAGTTAACCGTTATCAATAAAATCATCGCCCAGCTAAAAATTCACCAGACCTATTTGGCGTTGGACGCTCTGGAAGGTTTCGTGATGCTGAGGGCCATCCCCGGAATCGATTTTATCGTCGTCGATTACAACATGCCTTATATCAACGGGGTTGAGTTCATCAAGAAAATCAAAAATACCCCCCCCTTCGATAAGATCCCGATCATCGTCTCCTCGGCGCAGGATCTGTCCAATGAGTACAAAGCCGCGGGCGCGGATTATTGTTTAATCAAACCCTATTCCGTCAAAGGTTTTCAGGATATCATCGACAAGGTCGACTCCCAGACACGAAATCAATCCTTCACGAAAGTGATCATATAAGCGGAAATTCGTCCGTCATTTTCCTTGAAGCGTTCCACCCCGACCGCAATCAAACCACTTTTGTCCAGCTCATCAACAAACAGGAATCCCTCCGATGAGCCTAATCGAGCTTAATAGTCATGTATAGCGCAACGGCCTGTCGGTTAATCGGCGGAGCCGCCAGATGAAATATGACGGATCGATAGTGGTAGGAAAGGACCATGAGAACTCCGACAACATCGACTTCTCTGTTATAGGTAGCCATTCTTCCGGCAGCGGTTCCCAGCTCAATATTTTTAAGGAACTCGTATTTGACACCGACCATGAAATAGAACTGCGATCTTCTCTTAGAGTCGATATAGGTGGCTTCTTCGTGAAACAAGGAGCCGCCCTTGTAGCGAAAAAAAACCTGATTCAGACCCAGACCGAAATTGGTTTCATTCCAGTGTCTCCGGTTTCCACTGGAATCGGTATAGGTCCGGGTTTCATGATAAGAAAGTCCGTAAAGATTAACGCCCCATTCCCCAGCGCGGGCCAGTGGCGCCATCACCAAAATCAAGAGCAGAATCAATATTAAAATCCGAACCAGTCCCTTTACGAAAGACTTCATTGTCTTTGCCCCCCGCGAAATCAAGCCGTTTATTGCGAATGATAACCGCTCTTCCCACCACTTTTAGTTTAACCGATTTTCTTTAAACACGAAAGACGATTTATCCGGCAAGAGGATGGTCTATGACCCGGGTGGTTGGGAACTGTCTTGATTTCGCTAGTCGGATAATTCAGCTAATCGATGGACGGTTTTCCAGTTCCTGGTGGTGGCTTTGAGTTTGAGTCTGGACTCAAGAAACTGATTGGAGAGTTTGCTCTTGCCGTAGCCGCCCGGACAATAAAGATAGACCTCTTTGCCTATCACGGCCAGTTTGTCCGGAGGGGCTACCTGACTTTGAAGTTGGGCGGTTTTATCTGGCGAGGGTTCGGAGGACAAAAAAGTCACCAGGACTTTGGTTCCGTTTTCCTCCATATCCACTTCGCCGAAGGGGCAGTTCTGAATCACGCCTTTCATCTCGCCCGCGCTACGGATGATCACCGGCACATGAAAACCGAATTCAGCTAAAATCGCCCCCTCGATCCTGCTTTTCAGCTCCGTCTTCGACTCATCGGTCGAGTCGAAGATGACGTTGCCGCTTTGGATATAGGTGGTCACATTCTTAAAGCCCAACCTCTTATAAAGCGCTTTCAGATCGGTCATCGAGAGCTTCTTTTGACCCGCGACATTGATTCCCCGCAGGATGGAGATGGATTTGGGCATGGGTTGGTTTTTGGGTAGGATAGTTAGTCTCTTTCCCAGAATTCCTTTATTTGAGCAGTTTGATTATCTTTGTCTAGATAGATCGATCCTCGATGAATTCCTAGACTGACCAAAGCCTTTTTGATTTCTTTTTTTAAGCTTTTATCGATATCAATTTCGACCAGTATTTCATCGCCCGAATCCTTTTTCAAATCCTTATTAATATCTATAATCGATATTGGCTTGTTTATTTTGGCTGATTCTACTTGTTCTATGGCACCACCATGGATGGTAAAGACACTTTGTTGACTATACATCCTTTGGTGATTGTAAATTGGTGTAAAGGCAATCGGTTTTGACAAGTAATCTCTAAAATAGGATTCATTTTCTAATAATTCATTATTATTGTATTTTCCCCTACATATTGTAAAATTATTAGCATATGTATTATCGTAAATACATTTGTAAAACTGATACACATTCCCGAATTTAATTGATAATCTTTTTAATAAATTATCTCTTTCGACCAAAGAAAGCTCTTCCATTGTCTTTGCTAATATGGGCATAAACCAATCCGCTCTTACGATATTTGCTCTCAAAGCAACTTGGTAGCTACTTGGTTGATATATCCCACATGCGTTTACGTCATCCTCAACAATTCCATTTAAACGAGAAGCATTAAGAATATACAGTTTGGCATTTTTATCATCCTTATTATCCACCGCAAAAAACAGGGCATATAAAATATTCTCAGTCCAATCCAGCAGTCGGGTCGGTAGTTTGTGATGTTGCATCATGCATAGTTTATCAATCACAAATCGAGTATCACCAAACAGTTTGAGATTGGCATCTGTGAACATTTTTCGTTCATCATCAAAATAATATTGTTGATGACCATTATCTTTTTTTCTAAATACCGATGGCGTTAAAGGCGTATCACCTTCCGGTTCCCCTCTAAACCAAATTCCATGTGGGAATTTAGGGTAAGTCGCTTTCCAGTTATTTAGTTTTTCACCCATTACATAAGATAATATTTCCGTTATTTTGTTAAAGGCTGTTTCTTTTTCAGACATTATTTTATTCTCTAAGCATTAAATTAAAAAATATACCCGAAAAGCCGTAAAAAAGATAGGCCGCAACGATTCCGAGTTTACTACCTCCCCAATTTACTTACCCGCAATTTTTTATTATCCAACCCACTTGCGATGTAAATCCAGTCAAAAACTTATCAGAGCTTGTAATAAGAGTGAATTATTGGCCGAGGGATTTTTAAGACGGCCAGATCAAGATACCGCAGAGACTGATTCTCAGGTAAGAGCCGCTTCGAGCCTTGTTAATTCAAGCCGCCAGACAGAGCCAGTTTTTAAATCCGCCATGATTCCTGAGGCGGCAATGCTTGATGATCAGCTCCATGTACATTATAACCTTTACAGCAAAGGGGTATATTGCTATCTAAAGTAACATACTGGTCAATTGAATCCAAAACCGGCATCCCAATTTCAATTATTGAATCTGTTTAAATGAATTTGTTAATCATCAGAGGGCTGGATATCCTGCTCTCGGTTATTGGTATCCTGATAACCTCTCCGTTTTGGATCTTAATCGCGATCGCGATCCGTCTGGAGTCCAAAGGTCCCGCTTTTTTCGTTCAGGAGAGACTGGGAATCAATCAGATCCCCTTCAACATGATTAAATTCCGGACAATGCGCCTCGACGCCGAATCTGGAGGTCCCGTCTGGTCGAAGCAAAACGATCCGAGAATAACCCGGTTAGGCTTTTTTTTAAGGAAATCCAGATTAGATGAACTACCCCAGTTGTGGAATATTTTAAAAAACGACATCAGCTTCGTCGGCCCGAGACCCATCAGAAAGCATTTCGCTGATTTACTGGCGAAAGAGGCCCCCGAATACAATCAGAGGTTTTTGGTCAAACCGGGGTTGACTGGCTGGGCTCAGCTCTATGCCCCCTATGGAGCCGACACCGAGGACCAGTTAAAAAAACTACCCTATGACCTGAGATATTTAAAAGGTCTCAGCGTCTTCAGTTATTTTAAGTTGATTTTTCTGACGCTCTTTAAATTCTCAGATAGCAGCGGCGTCTGACCCCTTTTACTTTGCGTCTCTTTAATTTCAATCGATGAAATGCCCCGAGCGTTACGGAATTGCCGTCCAACGCAAACTTACGGTCTTGGTTATCAATTGTGAGTCAAATCCCTCCCTTATAATTTTTATTATGGTTTTATCGACTTGCTTAAACAATGAGCTTGTCAGAGCTTAAAAAGTTTAGTAAAAATTAAGTTTCGCTGAGAAAACGTAAAAACAGGCGTTTTCTTTCGGAATTATCGAAGAGACCCCCGGATTTCCTTTTCGGGATAAAATCAAGGAAACCAAGTCAAATTAAGGAGAGATGCCAGAGTGGCCGAATGGGGCAGATTGCTAATCTGTTGTATCCTTACGGGTACCCGGGGTTCGAATCCCCGTCTCTCCGCCAGTGATTGCCAACCATAATAAAACGCACCCGTAGCTCAGTTGGATAGAGCGTCTGTTTGCGGAACAGAAGGCCAGGGGTTCAAATCCCTTCGGGTGTACCACTTCCTATCCTCATGGTATAACCTCCTTCAGAACAAAGCAAAAAAATATTTTGGTCTATTTAAGGTTGGAATTCAGATAGGCTTCGAGTTCGGCCGGGCTTTGGGGGTGCTCAGCGAAAATCCGGTCCCAGACGGATCGCTTTTCCATGCACAAATAAAGAGGGACCTTGGGCGCTTTTTTTAAGATGAAGCCGGATACCTTTGAGAGCATCTCAGTGCGGATGGGTTTTAAATACCTCATTTTCCCGTCCTCGGCCATGATGAACTCGTTGGCGAAGATCGCCGTCCTTTTAAATCTTTCCTCAGCGATGGCCTTTAATTTTGGAATATAGCGAAAAGTTCCCATACTGATCCAGGCGATATCCCGTGGCGATACGTGCTCAAAGATCAGCTCCACGGTTTCTTCATACCCTGCCTGCCATCCCTGATAATGAAGGATCGGATCGAAATGAAAGGCCACTTTGTAGCCATCCTCAACGACCCTTTTTGCCGCCTTGAGACGTTGCTCAAGGGACGCGGTCCGGATCTCCTGGGAATCGATCAGCTCCTGGGGATTTAACGACCAGGCGATAACGGTATGACCTTTGTGATCGAGTCCCAGCAAGGGTTCTATCTCGTCTGTCTTGGTTTTCAACTCTAAGGTGGCGTTTTCCAGCTGGGCGAAGCTCTCGACCAGAAAGGCGTTGACTTCAAAAACGGAGTCCATCGCCTAACTGTCGGAATGCTCACCGGTACCGATACGGAAAGGCCGGTTTGGCTGGCTTTTGACCAGTTCCGCGGTTTTCCGCATTATTTCTTCGACATTGACGTGAAAAGTCAGGTTGGTTTTGTTCAGATAAGCCTGTAAGATACAGTAGGAACACTCCAGTGGGCAGTTCTCGATCAGGTTGATCACATAATAATTGCAACACAACACCTGATCGGAATAACCCGGGCAAATTTTTGCCGGTTCCGCGTGGAATGCTTTTAAAAAGAGTGTTTTTTTCCCCTTAAAGAGGTTTCTGGTGGTTTCCTCAAGAAGTTTGAGTCCATCTCCTTGGGGCAGAACCCGTCTTTGGACATCCTGAAATTTGCTTAATACTTTTTGAGTATAAAAAGAGGTTTCGACTTCAGGCTCAATAAATATCTGATCTGGAATATACTTCATAAATCAACGGCCATCATTCCTCACTCACTTCTTATAACTAATCGTCCGTATCCTGGATGGGGATCGTTGTGGTGCAGTGCCCTATGTTTTCCCGGGTCGTTTTTTTAATGGGCTGGGTTGTCCTTCGGGTATCCAACGTCCTTTGGTGATCCGATTTCACGCACCAGTAAGTGCTGCTGTACAGCTTCTTTAAAATACAGCGGTTATAGTCTTTCAGGCAAATTTTCGGCACCTTGTATCCCTGGATTTCATATGCTTCTTTCGCTTGCGCAGAAAAGACTCCCAAAAAGAGGCTTATCGAAAAGACAATGGCGATTTTTTTCATTATAAATACCTTTTGTTTCCGTTCAGATTATTTGGATTTTCTATTTGATTTAGTTAGTTTAACAAGCATTTAAATTCAATAAACATACCATGAAACAATCCTAAATTACGGGAACCCGTAAAAAGCGGCGGCGTTTTTCGCGCAGGGAAACACCAGATCAGCTCCAAAAAGCCCAAACCCGCCAGGCCATAATGAGCACACCTGCCTATCGGTTCAAGGACGTCCGCCCTTCGAAAGAACGCTCCAGCGTATTGATATCGGTAAATTCAAGATCGCTTCCAATCGGCATTCCCATGGCGATGCGCGTGATCTTTTCAACCAGTTCCTGGAGCAGATCCGTCAGATAGTGCGCCGTCGCTTCACCCTCCAGCGTCGAATTGGTCGCAATAATGATTTCTGAAAATTGGCCCGCTTTGACCCTTTGCTGAAGTTCTTTGACGCGAAGTTTGTCAGGAGAAATTCCCTGAATCGGCGAGATAGCCCCTTCAAGAACATGATACATCCCCTGAAAAACACCGCTGGACTCGATAGTAAAAACATTTTTGGGATCTTCCACCACGCAGAGAATCTCCCGGTTCCGCTTCTCGTCTTTGCAGACCTCGCAAACCTCATACTCCGAAAAGCCGAAGCAGGTCTGACAACTCCTGATGTTTTTCCTGGCCTGAATGATGGCTTCAGCCAAATCGTAAGCGCTTTTTTCGGGCTGCAAAAGCAGAGAAAAGGCAAGCCGCCGGGCGGACTTGTTACCGATGCTGGGTAGCTTGACCAGCTCATCGATCAACTTTGTCAAAGGGTAGGGAAGCCTCATTATTTCATGAATTCCTTAAAATCCGGCAGATTGATGCCGGACATGATATCCGAAAACCCGGTTGATGACAACTCCTTGGCCTGGCGGACGCTCTCATTGACCGCCGAGCGCACCAAATCCTCAAGCGTAGCAACATCCTCCTTATCGACCACCTCAGGGTCGATCGAAAGCTCTAAAACCTCAAGATTGCCGTTCATGGTAATCTTGACCATCCCACCACCGACCGCGACCTCGATTTTTTTCTGCGCGGCTTCCCGTTTTTTTTGCTCAAAACTCTCCTGAACTTCCTTGGCCTTTCCAAGGAGTTCGTTCATATCAAGTCCTTTAAACATCATCACTCCTCTAATAGTGTTATATCGATGATCCTGCTTTTAGGGAAGATTTCCTGAATCTCCCTAACCTTTACATCCTCTCGGGCCTCTTTTTTCAGCTGGGCGATTCTCTCTTCGCGTCGAAGTTCCTGCTGATAATTGATCGAATTTTTAGGTGAGTTCTCGCTCGTAATGATTTCGACATGATAACCCTCCCTAAAATATCCGGCAGCGACTGAATTGATCCTCTTGATTTTCTCCTTCGTAAAGACATCCTTGTTTTTGGTCCCGATCACCAGCTTTTTATCATCAAGACCCTCTAAAGAACAACTCCTTAACAACGAGACCAAAACCGGTTCTCCCGACTTGGCGACTTCATCGACAAACCCCCGCCACTTTTCATGCTGTTTCTCCAGATAAGCCGCATCCGACTTTTGATCCTGTGCCTGATCCTGTGCCTGTATTGGCTCTGGCTTCTCCTGAACCGCCGGTTTCAAACCGGCTTTTCCTAACTGATCCTTAGGGCCGGAGACTTTTTTTTTTCACCGCCGATTTCTCTGAGGGCGGAAATCACTTCGGCGACTCCGGCCAAAGACTCCACCGAACAAAGTTTAATCAGCCCCATTTCCATGCATAAAAAAGCCTGAGAGCTCTTTTTGACCTGGGTTTCAAGTTCTAATAACAGCTGGAAGTATTGCTGCAAAATACTCAGCGTGGTTTTCCCCTTCAGCTCTTGATAAAATTCCAGCTGATCGGGAAGATACTGATGCCAGCCTACCTGCTGTTGATCCAGCGACACAAGAAGGCTTAGGTTCTTAACCGCTCCCATCAGGTCGGTGATGATGTGTTGGGGCGTTCTCCCGCTTTGATAAAGCTTTTGGAAAACCTCCAGAGCCTTGTAGAGTTCCTTGTCGATGATAAATCCAAGCATGAAATCGACCTCCCGGGTATCGTTCAATCCCAATCCTTGGACCACGTCTTTGTCTTTAATATCATTACCCAAATAACTGACCAGCATATCCAAACTCGTCAAGGCGTCCCGCATGCCTCCCATCGAAGCCCTGGCTATCAGATAGAGGGACGCGTCGCTGATTTTGATTTTCTCGTTCTTGACCACGACTTTCAGGTAATCGACCATGTCCCTGGAGGAAATGTTGGTAAAGTCGTAGCGCTGACAGCGGGAGATGACCGTTGTGGGTACCTTGTACTGATCGGTGGTGGCCAGGATAAACTTCACATGAGATGGGGGTTCTTCCAGGGTTTTCAGCAAAGCGTTGAACGACTCGGTGGTCAGCATGTGAACCTCGTCGATGATGTAGGTCTTGTAGCGGCATTTGGCGGGGGAAAACTTCACGCCCTCTCTCAATTCCCGGATATGCTCGATCCCGCGGTTGGAAGCCGCATCGATCTCCATCACATCCACCGAGATCCCCTGACTGATCT